>Ga0268278_1000802_pt1 | contig 20323 bp, 29 predicted proteins | sample saktaG_3_FD_190135 | JGI IMG/M metagenome (GOLD analysis project Ga0268278, IMG submission 190135) | Saline water microbial communities from Sakinaw Lake, British Columbia, Canada - sak_2010_1_5_55m | ecosystem: Environmental > Aquatic > Non-marine Saline and Alkaline > Saline ...
CCGAAGATAGACAAGGATATGTACCCCGAAATACAGCACCGCAAAAAAGCAAATAAGATACGCTAACTTTTTCATTTTGTTCTCCCAGGCGGGACTGTAAGGTGCGGAACAGTCCCGAACGTGTTAGTTTGTTTTTAATCGTCAATAAAACCGCACCCATACCGCCGCTTAATCCGGCAAACGGAAGTTGTTTAAAATAGCACCCGGATTTTTTAGAAAGCATTTTCATTTCAAGGTGAACCTTTTATGGCAAAAAGGACATTCAACTTCATTCAGCATCTTTTCGAGTTTTTCCGAAGCCTTACGCTGTTCGTCTATTTTTTTCTGGTATTCGATACGTTCGGCCTCAGCGCCTTTTCTTTCCTCTTCGGCGATCCTGGCAAGGCGTTCATGTTCCTTGCGCTCAGCGTCTGCCTTTGCCCGTTGATCCGCTAACATCTTTTCCTGTTTTTTGCGCTCAATATCTGCTAGGCGTTCACGTTCAATGGCAGCGGCCTTTAGCGTTTCGTTTTCTTTACGAATCCGTTCGCGCTCTGCCTCATCCGCTTTTTCCCTGGCGATTCTCTCGGCTTCTTCTTTTTCACGGAGCAAACGGTCGGCCTCAATACGTCTCTGTTCGGCTATCTCGGCGTCCCTGATTTCAACAAACTTTTCCTGTTTGTCAAGGTATTCCTCAATAGGGACAATCAACGATTTTAAAATATTGGCAATTCCGTCAATTGCTTTGCCTTCACGCAATGACTGTTCTTTGAGTTCTTTTCGGGCCTTTTCTATGGCAATCCGTTTTTCACGTAGAAAAAGCCTGCCAACTCTCGCCATTTTCATATCAGCGGCTTGGTTTTCATCGGTAACAATGATTGAACGGGCTTTGATTTCCCATTCCTCTGCAATCTCGAAATAATCCTGAAAATTTTCCATCAACTTCCGGGCCTTTGTAGATTCAAGTCCGCTTTCGTCAATGATTATTTGTAATTTGTTTTCGTTCATTTTCTACTCCTTTTTTAAAATGGTATTTTTTTCATCTTCGATTTCTTCAATGTCAATATCAACTATCTTGTCCGATCCACACATCGGGCAAAGCGGTATTTCATTCTTGCCGCAGAAGTGGGTTTCGGTTTCGTCGATTGGCTCAGCCCAACCGCATTGTTCGCATTTGACGTAATCCATTATTCACCCCGATTTACAAGTTTTTTAAGTTCAACGAAAAACGTCTTTTGTGTTTCGTGATCGGTAATCTTGCTATAATGACTGACACCATATTTTTCAACCAATGTTTCAAAATCGAACAATTTCACCTTATCAGACAATTTTTCAACCTCAGTTTTAAAATCAGATTTCGGCTTTGTGGCCGTTGCTATTTTCTCAACCGTTTTTCCAGATGCTTCACGGTCTGGATCATCGCCAGTAGAAATCATAAAGGTTTGACGCATTGCATACTTGAAAGCCCCTGTCATTGCCTTGTAAGATTTCTTGTCTCCTGTATCGTGACCACACCCCTTTGTTTGAACATCAATGAAAGATTCGGGAACATCGGCATCTACAATTCTGTAAGTCATTATAATTTCGTCAAAGGTTGACGCACTAACCGCTTGACTGCACCCAACCGGAAACATTACAAGTTTGTGAGTAATCATTGCATTTCGGACATTTGCCGTGATCTTTTCTTCGGACAGATAATTGTAGTTTGTCTGTTTGAATGCTACATTCCCGTCCTTTTGCAGATATTCAACATCCGCCATAACAGCCAAAATCTTTTCAAATAAGTTCATCTTAAGCCCCTTTCTATCATTTTATCTAATATTTGTTCCTGTTCCCAGTCTTCACGATAGGGAGCGCATATCGTATGATTAGCGTTGAAAAACGGATCGGCATCCCGCACCCGGTCATAGTTATCAAAGTCGGACGTTGATTGAACTACGGGCTTATTAGCGGCCTTAGCGGGCAATCCTGAGTAAAGCCGGTTCTTGATTTGTCTACCTGCAAAGTCACGTTGTGTCATTTTTCCACCATCCATTTGTCAACCGTTACCCAACCGGCTTTTTTCATCTGTTTTTCGGTTTTACCCTCACACCTAAACTGCCAACTATCTTTGTCAAAAATTCTTTTCATAATTTGCTTTACATCTTCGTCGGAATAGAACTCACGACCTAAGACGGATTTTAGATACGCTCTCCAACTAAATACTTTCATTGTCAACCTCCTCAATTTCCTTTTGCATCTGCTTTGCGCGCTCTACCATGTTCCGCAAAGTGATATTTTCTTCAACTTGTGACCTTGTAAGGTCACCCATCGCTTCGAGCAATTCAGTCATTTTTCGCACTCCTGGTGTTTGCCCCGACATGGTGAATATTATTTACTACCGATTCACCGATGGCAAGTTTATACATGATGTTTTCCAAGTGACGGTTCGGATCGATCCCGTTTTCTTGGCAGTATTCCCGCCATTTTTCAACCGGCTCGCTTCTGAGAACCATGTGAGTTTTTGGTTTTTTTTGTTTCATCTATCTATCCTTTCTTGGTTGTGAAGGGAAGCCCCCGGCGGTAAACCAGGTGCGCGGGATTAGTGAGGGGATTATAGCGGGTTTGGAAGGTCTTGCGTTCATTCTAAGACAAATATAAGCACCCTAAATTATAAAGTCAAGAGGTATTTTTAATAATTTTTAATTTATTTTAAAATGTGTACTTTTTGACAGGACAAATGTATGATCGTGTGTATTATCGGCAACCTATAATAAGGGTTGCTGGTATTATAGTTGATATTCCCGATATATCAGTAAATTATTGCGATACCTACCGAAAAGTGTCCGGTTGTGCGATAATTATCTCCGAATTATTGTTATAACAGGTCTAGTCGGTGCTTTTTATTCCGAATATTTCTTGTAGTGCGTCTACTGTTTCGTCGTTTGAAAATTCTGGATTGTCGCATTCACGGCAAACAAAGACCGTGCCCTTGCGAATCTTTGAGCCGTTTACTATTTCGGCAACCTTTTTACCGCAATATTCACAGTAGATTTTCATAATTTTAAAGCAGTCGCTTTTTGCGATTCTATGTTCGCGGTGATAACCTTGTGATCGTAGTCGCCATTATCATACACATCAAAATACACAAGGCCAAAAGTTATTATCCCAGTGCATTGCCGGGCACCGTACTTTGCCCCCATTGCCTGCAATGCAGGCGTATAGATTACTCTTGGAAGTCCGGCACTTTTATCATCAAGATCATAATGGACATGAGAGCGGATGATAATATCAGCACCGGGAGTCAGATCATTATCTTTCCAAATAGCGCTCCACATTGCCTCACGAAGTCCGGGAGTTGCTCTACCATGTGGAATACTACTATTTCCAACCTTATGCTTTATATCAAATATAACACCATTTACATCAATCCATTCGTGAGACCCAATCTTGCGGGCGTTTACATCTTTGGCTATTTGGTTTTCCTTGTCCTCAATCTGTCCGGTGTGGTATGGCGTTCCGTATGTCATTACGATGTTTTTTGCTTTTGTATACCTGATACAATCAACGGCCATGTTACACTGTTCGTCACGGTCAGTTGTGAGTAATTCTGTTCCACCAGAGTGCTCACCGCGCCCGTCTATATTGTCAGCATTGTCAATCAATATGTCAATCGGTTGAAGCGCGTCAATTAAGCGTGTGAAATAATGCCAGCACTCGGCCTGTATTTTAGCAAATTTATTGTTATAATGGTCACTAATTGTTTTTTCTGGGCGCTCTCTAAGTTGGTATACCGGCGGTGTAAGTCCAACCTTATGTCCACAGTGCATATCGGCAATAGCGACAACTCGTTTCTTTTTACCTCGTGGTCTCGCCTTTCCAATAAATGCTATCGAATCTGCCCATGAATACGTCTGCTTTTGGAGAGTTTCAACCTTCAAATATAGACCTCTTGCGTTCAGTTATTTTTAAAATGGCTTTTTTGTTTCCATAATAAGAATAATTTTGACTTTGCCTGTATCTGTATTCAGGACCAACATTTGGCAATATATGTGCCAGTGAATATAGTCTTATTCCAAGCTTATCCGACATTTCTTTTGGTGTATAAACTTCATCGACTGGGCGATTATCAAGCCAACCCATTACGTCTTTATAGGTTATAGCAAAAGAATCAACGTCTTTAATTTTCATTGCAACTCCATGTATTTAGTGATTAACTTAAATGCCTCTTGCCATACGTCAATTCGGTGAGTCAAGTTGAATCTATCCTTGCCCTTATCATGGATCTCGGTATGATGTTCTCTACAAAGCGGAATGGCGGTGAAATGTTCTCTGAGTTCGTTCTTGCGGTTTCTGCCCATACCGATATGTGATAAATGATGAGGATCGCCGGGTTTCCCACAGACAAGGCAGGACATACCCTTAATACTGTCTAAATAATTAAGGCTATTCACTTACTTTCTTATGGTAAATCCGATGCATTGTTTTCTTTGCTTTTCTGCGCTTCATGTGTTTGACAATTAAATCAGCATTTAGCAAAAAAACAAGAAAAAAAACAAGGCCGCCTATTCCTATATAATACACCCAATCCATTAGTAGTCTTACTCTCCCATTAATGATTTAGTGTTCACGGTTCTTTGTCTGTAATCTCTTACGGTTTCCCTGGCGTCCCATATCAGCAGGTTCAAGTGTTCCACCATGTCTTTTACTATTAATGCAACCAGTACGTTCAAAACAACGTTACCGCTCAATAATAGATAGTCGTTATCGTTATAATTTTCTAGTTTTGCTTTCAGATCATAAAGAACCCGGTCTATATTGAATATATTAACCGAACCCTCAGTGAGGTAAATAATCTTGCCCTTTTTAATAAATCTTTTGCAAGTAGAAATGTTATGACCTGAAAAATTGATAACGTAAACATTTGACATAGAATATCCTTATTTTAATGGTTATAATTTACCGCCACAATCAGGGCATAACCGTTTTTGCTGGCCATATTTCGGGAAATCTAGTCGGTATTCCCATTTGACCGATGGATTGCGATATATAACCCAAACAGAATCACATCGTGGGCATATAAAAATAGGCCTGGAGTGCGGTTTTGATCTGCGTTTTTCGTTGTAGATGTCGGTTCGTGATTTCGGATAGGGTTCAATATGTTGAAGTCCGATATACGACATCTTTCTATTCCCCTTTAATTTTAGTTTTACTATTCATCACAATACTAATTTAATACATTATATTAATAATAAAAGGTTTTTTACGGTATTTCAAGAATTATTGCCGTTATGGTTATTTCCTGGCTGTTCATGTCGGGCTCTATGTCTATTATTTGCCAGCGTGCTAATTTCATGTTTGCCGATGTCATTATTCCATTATCAAGTATTGGATACCTTATATTGATAACGTCGCCTTCAAGTTTATTGGCAGCGTTTGTCCATGTTGTGAATTGTGCTTTGTACCATTTCTGTTTTTTCTTGTAGAGTAGATCGTCTCGCAATGCCTCGGCTGTTGTTTCGTCGCTAATATAATCAAGGTTTTCCTGATATTCGTGAGTTCCATAATCGGCTATACTTGTAGAATCGGTTGTGTTACTGGTTTTCTGATATTCGTTACTTTGGTTGTTTTTATAGTAATTCACCGTTAAATCATTAGCAAGTGATGCAGTTGGCAATAGTGATAATTTGAATGAATTTTCTTTGATTAAATGCTGTGCATAATAGCCAAGATCGGGATATGTAGACCCAGTTGACCATGTGCAACCTGCTCCGATAGTACCGTTATTCTCATAGGTTGTAATATCATAAACGGTAGTTAATGCACCTTCGTCAAGCCTCCAGTATCCAACGAGATTCGCTTCGTTTCCGGTAAGTATTTTATATAAGTTATCCTTAATTTCCGTAGCACCTCTGTAATCATTCCACAGCCTTGCTTCTTTCATTTTTCCATCTAAAGGTGATGCTCCGGTTCTATTAATTCCTAGAGATAAATACGAATTAGTGCCACCAGTAGGATCGCCATCGGTGTAATCTGTCGATGCCGACGCTATGGTAACAGAGTTTATATCGCGAATAGTAAGTGCGGTAATTGGAACAGCTGTGATTCGATTAAATGTTAAATGATACCAAGTTTCGACAGATAGTGACGAGGAAAGTGTTAATGTTATAGATTCCGCAACATTCGCACCGTGTTCTTGACTAAAAGTAAACACTGTATCGTTGGCATCATTTTTATATAAATAAAATAATCTATTACTGGCCTCGTTGGCATCGTCACCCTCACAACATACTATCATTTGATTTCCACTGCTAAAATCATTAAAATAAATCCAGCATTCAAACGTCAAATCACCTGTAATTTGATGCTCAGATGCCGCCGTAAAATCAATTCTTGACGTATCGGCCGTGTCATCAAAATCCAACGCTATTATATCTGGGTGATGGATGAAAATATCTTGACTAATCGCAGTTGCCGATCCCGATTCTGTAAAATTTGCCGTTTCATCGAATGCTTTAATTTCAAGTCTATTTGCGTAATTCCAATATAGCCAGCATGAAGCCTCATATGTCATTCGATCTAAAAGTTTCGTCGCTTCAATTTGTTTCAAAATGGCAAAACTAAACTTCCATCCATCCCGGGCGTCGGCAGCAATATTGAAAGAATCCATCTCAATATCATTACGAAACAGATAGATATTATCAAGAGATATGTTTCCTTGCGTTGCCGAAGTTTCCGTAGCATTTATAACAAAATCAGCAATACTCGCACCGGCAGCGGTTTTGAACTCTACATAATGAATACCCGTTGTAAATGGGAGCGTCGTAGTTTCAGCGGCAAAAGCACTGGTAATCGTTAGCGCAAAATCACCATTTGGGGCAACGGTAGCAGTGCAGGTATATTTTAGTATATAGGATTTACCATTTTCACCTGCCAATAATCTATTTGCTGCCGTCTGGGTAAGATTGCCATTCATTGATGCACTAATACTATCGTTTATTGTTGCATTCCCGCCGGAATCATCCCAATCGCCAGTTACATCCCACTTGGCATGAGTAGCGAAAGTATTTTCATTCAGGCATTCTGGATTTAAACCTAGTAATTCTTTTGCCACCGATTCAATGCAACCAACCGGGTTTTCAACCAAATCACCGGCTCCATCGTCGTCGGGATGTGATGCTGAAAAAACAGCGCCAGTGTTCGGGTCAGTCTCAGAAGTTGAACGACCGTCAATCCAAGTGCCGTATTCATAACCCTTGCAGGATACAAATAATTTAAATCTACTGGTATCTAATTTATATCCCGCATCAAATACAAGTTTAATTTTTTTATAAACTTCGTGACACTTAATATAAACATTTGGAGTTAGAGCCGAAACTGGTTGATCTACTCTTAATTCAAGATAAGCACTTACAAGGTCTTTAGTTTCTTGCTTACCCTCTCTTACCACACTTATTGTAACATTTAAAGAATCCGTTTTATCTATTGCTTCTGGAATGTCAATATCTTTCCCAAGTGAAGTCCCTTTATATTCAATCCAATAAGCATCCGTATCACCCAATATATTTACTGCATTGAACTCAGACAACCCTTCAATCGCTGCTTCTATAGTAGCCTTACTCGCAGATTCTGATATATTAGCAGTTTCTGAACCCTTATAATTTAATTTATAGGTGTCTGACCCATCGCCATCTTGTAATTCAATTCCGTGTTTTGTAGATTGTAAAGCAGATGATCCTACATCGTAAATAGTAGATAATAACGTGATTCCTTTCAAATTAAGTAGTGATGTAACATCAATCCCTGAGCCTGCAAGATAATAAGTTATATCTGTATCATCCCCATTCATTAAAGTGTAATTACCACGGTAAAACATCTCAATACCTGAGATATAATCAAATCCGTCCATATCATAATCGGGGAAAGTTAATCTTAAACATGCAGAATCAGGTGTTGCGGATGTTGTAAATGTTGCATTTAATGTTGCAAAAGTATCTATATCATTATCAGCACAATTCTCTGGGTCACTCCAGTCATGATCGTTCGTTACCAAATTAGCAGCACTGCTTGGAAACCACCAATCATATAATGTTAATTCTTGCCCTATTGATATTGTTACACTACAATATCCATCTCCGTCTGGATTATTTATCGTAACATGAGATGGATCTAAGTTTAAATACCTTCCGGTTTGAGTATCATATAACCAAATATCATCAGTGTTAATTTCATTTAATGTTGATTTTCCAACCATATATTTATTAGATGAAATTTTTATACATTCAACCATATTATTTTCATATTTGAAATTAATATCCGCAGGGGTTGTTGATTTTATGCTATCAAATAAATGACCACCATGTATAACAGGTATTACATTTCCAATTGATTCTGCCGGAGCAGATGAATAATTTGTACTATCTATTAACGTCCCAATAATCGTATCTTTTACTTTATCATTATCGAATATGCTGAATGTGAACCCGTCTTCTGATATGTTTGTTATATCGTCTACTTTTCCGGTGAACATCTCTAATCGTTCTGCCCAAAGTGGCGTTGTTCCGTCATTAAATATCAATGCCACCAAAGCATTTCCCATAATATAACCAAGCCCCGTAGTCCGTAGAAAGTCCGTTTCCTTGTCTTGGTTCAATAGCGTTACCGATACATTCCCGATACTGCTTATACCACCGGCATATTTTATTGAGCGGTGAATTTTTGGTAGAGATTTACATCGCATTATGTAGGAATTATTGTCTAAGACTATTGTCTTGGAAGCGTAATATTTATGTGCGGAGCCGTCGTAAGTATCAAACTTAATCGCCACAATAGGCTTAACTCCCTTGCGAAGTTTCTCGGAATTAAACTGAACATTGCCTGATTGACTCACGTTATTTCCTGCCTTAAAACCATATCTATATTATACAATCCGGTTTGTGTTTGCGGAAAATCTATTCCGTCAATTGACCATAATCTCACAGTATAACTCGTTGCATCGTCAACGGCGTAAAATGTGAATGTGTTTTCAGCGTAATTAACATCGGCATCAGCGAAAAAAGCGAGTAAAGCATTACGGTTTGTCAGGCTTTCATTTCTTACAGTTACTTGCCAAAATACCTCTTTATTGCCAAAATCAATAACCTTTACCGCGCCACCAACCGCCTTACCGATTTTCTGTAATGGTTTTATCGAACCCGTTTGATTAAGTGGAAATGCCAACCCTTTTGTAAGCGTAACGTCCGTTGCACTTGGATGACTGAATTTGGGTGCTGTTAATGCCATTACAACTCTCTCCTGTAAGATACTTTTTCAATAAATTCGATTGTAGGTTGCCTGCCAGCACCATTGAGAAAATCCTCAAAACTTTTAGAATCATTAGCATAGATACTTACATAGTAATTGTGATTTACTTCCGAATTACTGGGGCCGTTAATATTAGGGCTTGATTGCGGAGTTATTTGTACACGTTCACGACCGCCTGGATTGTCACCAACCATGATAGTCTGTGGGCCGGAAGTAACAAAATCACCACCAGTCGCAAATTTCTGAGTGGCTATTGTGGCAACTTGGGCGGCACCGGCGGCCCCAACAAGCCCTGCCAAAATAAAATTCCAAGGCCCCCATGGTTTATTCCCAAGAGCACCGATAACAGCCGCTGCCGTGCCAGCAATTCCTTCTGCTATCATATATGGTTTTTGCGCTCGTCGAATCTCTCTTCCTTTTTTAGCGCCATCTTCTTGAATTTTTGTTAATGTATCTTGAAGATCGGCATTGATTATCGCTATTTTATCAGCGCCTTGTTGTTCTGTTAATGTTCCGTTTTTTACTTTATTCTGGATTGCGTTGATTTGACTAGATGCGCTTAAATTTGCTTTGTTTATTTGGGAATTTGTAGTTCTTTGTGCTTCGTTAATTTGATAAGATGCCAGCGAATTAGAGATACTCATTATCTGATTTGCCGCCTCTGCCCAATTAGCGACTTTGCTTTTATTCGCTTCTGCCCACATTTGGGCCTCATAACCATAAGCTTCGATTTGACTAAGCGTATGACTTTCGGTAATAGTATCTATTTCACCGATTGCAGATTTAGACGTATCAACCCAATCAGAAAGATTTGTTGGCATTGTTTGTTTACCGGACGGCGTATCGGGAGTTTGGCCGGGGGCTTGTGGCTTAGATACTGATTGCAGACTTATTATTTCATTTTTTAATTTTGTTATCGCTGCCGTTAACACCTCTACATTAATCGATTCTGCTATATAATCTGCGCCGGTTATTTCGCCAGACTTGATAGAACTTCTTAGATTTGCAAGTAGTCCTTCTATTATACGTAGTGCCGATTCCTTTTCAGCAAGTGTTTCAGCGCCATCTGCCATTTCTAAATAAGAATCCGCCCAACTCTCAATAACCTCTATTCCATCGGTTACTTCTTTCTGTTTTTTCAAGGCTGCCGTTAATCCTAGTAATGCACCTGTTACAATTGCTATTGAAGCCCCAACTGGATTAATCGCCAATTTGAATAATACAACTCCAAGTGAGGCCGTTTTAAACGCAACTCCAACCCCAATAATTATCTTGATTAAGTCGCCGTGTTCAACAGTCCATTCGATTACTTTCTTGAAACCTTCGGCCACACCCATAATCTTTTCACGGATTTCCGGCATATTATCGCGCAGATTCTCAAATGCTTTCTGGACATCGGGCAAGATAGTTTCACCAATATCTATCATTATGACTTTGAATGACTGCATTACCTGACTTTTCAGGAAATCAAACGTAGATGCCATTTTCTTATAGGCTATGTCAGTCGCACCGGCGGCGGTTTTCATTTCATCCATTGCCTTAGTAAGATCATCGCTGGCATCTGAGGCCAATGGTAACGCTGCTTGCATTGATCGAATATTAGCAAAAACGTCCTGTAAAGGAATATTGAGTTCTTTGGCTTTTTTCTCTATTTCTTTTAACGAACCGGCAAATCCATATTGACCAATTAACGCTTGCCCGGACGCAATACCCAAAGCATCATATATTTTCTGTAAATTCTCAGATGGTTTGAGCAGTTCAACTACCGATGCACGGATCGCCGTGACGGCTTCTGCCGTGTTTTGGCCTCGTGCGGTTAATACCGCTATAGATGCTGAAAGTTCTTCAAGTGAAACCCCCGCTTGGGCTGCTATTGGGATAGCATGACCAAGAGACCCGGCAAGTTCGGTCATCGTGGTTTTTCCAAGTCTCACTGTTGTGAACAGCGTGTCAGAAATCTGGGCCGCATCATCAACGGTTTTTCCATAGGCATTAATCGAAGTCGTCAGAATATCAGCCGCAACCGACACATCGGTAACTCCCGCCGTTGCCGTTCGTGTTGCCTGTTCTAGTAGTTTGGCAGAATCGGCGGCGTCGCTAAACCCCGCCGAAACTATATCGTAACGTGCCTTAGTCAGTTTATCAAGTGCCTGACCGGACGCCATTGCCAAATCCTTTATCTCATTGGACATTTTCTTTACGGCGGCGGGTGCAACTTCACCCATCAAGGTAGTGATTTCGGCAATACCCTTTTGATAATCGGACGCCATTTTTATCGAAGCAACGCCAAGTCCAACTGTTGCAAGTGTAACTTTAGTTATCGCAGGTGAAATCTTGCCCCAGTCAGATTTCATCCGGGCAACGCCGCTTGTCATTGTCTTTTTAGCGGCATTAAACGAAGACGCAAATTGCGTTGTATTTCCAATAAGTTTGACTATAAGGGATACGGCCATTACTGGGGCTGCCTTTTGATGCTTTCGTTATATTCGATTATCCAATGTTCTTTGTACATACTATAGATTGTTCCAATTCTGCTAATCAGAGATGAATATTCATCAGTTGTCAATACGAAATTCTCACTGTCAATGATAAACTGAGCGGCGCTCATTGTTGGGATATGTTCCGAGTACGTTGAAAATTGTATGATTTTCCAAAATATTCTCCATGCTAAATAATTCATACCCCTGAGAAATATCGGTCTGGTATCCGGCCCACTCTCCGATTTGTCATCATAAAACCGGCTTTTAAATTTCAAACACTCTTTTTTTAAATAGCATTTGGGGTCTGTTTTACGTTCAATACATTCTTTTTGACATTCAAAACAGAAACCTATTGGTAAGTCCCACTGGAAAAGAGTCTTAATGTAGAGAACTAATGTTTCTTCGTCGCCTTCTGACTTTTCACGGATTTCGTAGAATTCTTTTTTGTATGCTGGGCTTTTAGAATACTCTCTGTTCCCAGCATTTTTGCCAAAAAACCCATCACCTCGTTGAACACTTCAACTTTTAAATCAAATGGCATATAAGCAACTAATTCAATATCAAAGTCAACAGCACCGCCATCTTCATCAATGACATTTTCCCATCCACTTACCGATTGTTTACAAATCTCAGATAAAATATCACTCAATTGATCTTGTCTAAGTGATTTTTCATTAAGTCTTGATAGATCAAAATCATTACCAAGCACTTTGTAATAGCAATCATAAACGGCGGTTCGTGCCGGAAACGTGTAAAAGAATTTGCTCCCGTCTTTTTCAATTACCTTTTGTTTGTCTGGATTTACGATTCTTATGGACATTCTTTGCCTCCTTCGGTTTGTTAATTATATTACCTTGTTTATCTTTGAAAATAAATACTGATTGTGGGACTTGAGAAATTACTTTAAGTTCGGCCCGATTGCACTCCCTGTATGGACTACCTTTTGCCCATCGTATGTTTTCATCAAGTCTAAATCCCGGAAACGCCAAGACCTTGATACTCACCTGATTAACGCTCATTTTCTTAATCATTACTTCACCTCTCAATACTCTTCGTTCTGGTCCCTAAATAAATTAAAAGGATTTCTATTAGTTGTCTGGATTTGTATGTCTGGGTTCGGGTCAGTTATTCCATAGGCAGGGAAACTCATTGCCTGTCCCGCCGGGATATATGCTTGCCATGAAATAACCTCATTGACGATGCCCGGCCCCGCTACTTGTTCCTGGTGTCCGGTTATTTTAAGGCTTGGAATCCAAACCTGAAATGCCCTTGTTATCGTTGTCATTGTAGAACCAACGAAGTTAAAATGAGCCATTAATATCGTATCGTTTGCATGATAATCAATGAAATCGTCTGCCGTATATCTTGGCAATGTAAACGAGCCTGTTATTAATCGGGGTGCGTTTCTTACGGGTTGTTTGCGATATTCACCGGATACTGAATCGTGATCGTCGGTTTTTAGATTATTGGCTATGTTGATTTCAAAGGCGCTAATTCCATAATTATCGGCGGATGTTAATGCCGTAGTGGTTGAATAATCATCAATCCTGAACGTAAGATCACTGAACATTATATTTTCATTGGTATCGGGTGAAAATAAATCAGACGCACTCCATTTTAAATTCGTTTTCCACCCTGCAACCGTTGATCCGTCCTGTCGTGAATTTGTTAAGGAATCTGTAACCCTATCAAATGGTGCCAAGTCGGCTTCAATATTAATACCGCTCTTGGCCGACCCGGATATTTTTAGACTATTAATCATTACAGAACGCCAGACATGTAAACTAACAGCCTTGGCAACCCCAAGGGTAAATCTGCGGACTAATATATCGCTAGCTGTCCCAACTCCACCGGTGGGATAATCACTATAAACATCAGTCCATAACTGGTCATGTAGATTATTTGTTGGTTCAAATGTATGGGTAAATTCTTCTGCAATTACAATACCTTGCTCGTCGGTTGATGTTTGGGCTACTTCGTCTGCCCAAGTAACAGTATTTGCTGTGGCGTCAACACTTGTAATATGCCTTATTTGCCCTTCATTGGTATCACTGGAACCACTGAGATCGAATTTAATCCATTTATCGTCATCACCGGCGACAATATCAAGGGCATTCATTGTACCAACTTTTCCAGTGGCCCCAACAGCGCAGTCAACTTCTGTTTTCTGAGTTCCGGCGGTCCAACTGGGGCTGCTATGATCTTCACCACCCAATGCACAGGCAAAAAAGACATCAAGTCCGTCATATTTTCCTTTGAGTGACAAACTTCCACCGGGTTCCCTTGATACCCTATCCGATCCAACAATCCCAGCCTTACCAATTATTGATTCATCATTTTCCCATTCGTGATTATCAGATATACTTTCAGAGACAGCCGGGACTAAATCATAGGTTTTAACTTTGACTTCCTCAGAATCTGCCGTTGCCTCGGTTGTTGGATATGATGCACTCGCAAGCCCCTGGTCAGACTCAATTCGAGCACCGATTTTAGATTGTGATCCTATTAAAACAGCCATATTATTTTCTCCTCAATTAAAATATTGCAGCGGTTCTGCCATCGTCGGTATTCTGCATCTCAAGTCCAAACTCCTGAGTTATCGCCGTTCCGCTTGTATATGTCAAATATGAATTATCAGAATGTTTCAAGAACACCTTAAAATCGACAGTTATCGGAGCAACTCCAGACCCACCAATCGGAACACTTACGTTGGTAATCTTCATTGTTGGAATCAATAAATTAAATTCACGGGCACCGCTGGAAGCGCTAAACTTTAAATAACACTGTAACAATTCATCAGCATCCCGCCATGTATAAAAGGCATCACTATAATAACGCGGTAAAACTATCTGAAGTGTAACCTCACGAAATCCATTAGAAACCGGCTCAATAGTATTCCGCGTTGCGGTCTGTCCGGTAGTGGCATCCGGTGTGCTAAATTCCGGGTCTGTAAGATTCCGATTAAACGTAAATGTAAATGAATTTATGCCATAATTATCACCAGAATCTAAGGCATCCGCATCGTCACCTACCCTGAAAGTTAAATCACTGAATAGCAACTTCATTGGTGGGTTTTCATCTACATTTTGATATAATGTCAACAATTCGGCGGCGCTATATGTTCCGGCGGCCCGATCTACATCATAAGAAATAACCGGGAATGTCGCTTTTATATTTTCTTTGGCGTTTCCCGTAAGAGTAAATCCATTGATATACATTCCGTTATATTGCCACGGTGTAGTTGAAATCTTCTTGTCAATTGACATCGTTCCGCAAATCGGAGTCCCGGATAAATCGTCAATATTGTCCGTAAGTACCAAATCATTAAATGCGGCCGACCCAGTATTCCACGTACAACTACCCATCGCCAGAGCAAAGAGCAAATCAGTGCCCCAGAAATTTGAGTTGGCGGTTGTATCATAAACCACTTGTACATTCAATTCACCCGCTATTGGCTGAACGCCCTGAGAATCTACAATCAGTCCCGCGCCGCCATAGATAGATTCATCGGGTACTCGCTCGAAATCATCTGTTATATTTTCGCTTAAAAGTGTAACTAAATCCGTAGGTGCTGCCGTTGGGTTTGCAATTACAAGCGCCCATGTTGTCTGAGCATTTTTAGCAAGTCCACAACGTCCTTCAAAACCTTTAAGTAAACTCATAATCTATACCTCCTGTTTAAAGTCTTCATTTTTATATTCAAACGTCCATCCGCATTGACAGCGAATAGTTCCATTTTTAATTACATTGGCAAAATGCCATCGTCTGGATTGTTGGTGCAAATAACCAGTTGACGGATCGATTTCACCAAGTTTCTTACTGCAATTATCACCATTGCAATTAAAATCAATTGCGTTTTTTATATCAAATATCTCTATTTTCTTTATCATGTGATACTCGCAGTCGGATTGAAATCATACTTAATTGCATAGGTGTGAATGATTATACCATATCCCTGTTCAACCCATTGCAACTCTGATTTAGAACCTATAAGCGTTGTTGAATCACAATTTTCACCTAAGGTAATATCGTTGTGCATCGCTAGAATCAAATCACTGTGCATTTTATTTAATTCAGTTGACATCTTGCCCGTATCACCGGAATCATTTGTAGACAGTTTCACATAACCAATTAGATTAATATACATTCCTTGGTGAACGTCTGACATATCAGCACCGACCGTATATGTAGAATCGCTGGCAATCCTAAGATATTTAACGGCGATGTCATCTACAATACAAACAGCCGGGTATTTATCATACGATTCTGGCCGTCTGAATTGACGGGTAACTGTCAACAAACTTAGATTGTAATCACCTTCACCGTTGATTAACGGTAACGTAACCGTCCGAATATGCTCTATAATCGATTCTCTTTTAGATGTTATTGTCATACAAAACCCAACAAACGGCCTTCACTTTTAACAGTCATTTGAAATATAGTAGATATTTTATCCTGAGACCCCGTTAATGCCGGAGTTAAATACGGCCTTGCCGGAATATTAGAACCGGGGTGATTGACCTTTTTATAAAACCGGCCACCAAAACTTAACACACTTGCCCTTTTAGGAACAATTACATGAGGCTTTGTTGTTCCTCCGTATTCATGTATAGCGCCGTATGGAACGATAGTGCCCTTTTCACCTTCAATGTTTGTACCTGTTACCGTTACCCGATGGATACCCTCACTCCCACCTGGAAGTTTTTTAATTGTTTTTGGTTTACTCTTCATAAAATAACTACTGATTTCCGTAGGTAATTGTGACGTACTAAACCTTGGAGCGCTCATTAATGACCCTGCTAATCTGCCCGTTCTCATTGTCAGTTTTTCACTATCTACACCTGCCCCGATAGCGGTAGCCAAGTCTGTTTGAATCATGTGATCTGATACTGCCACAAATCCGATAAGTTGGAGACTGGCATCAATAGCCTGTTTGATTCCATCTTTCGTGAGATGTTTAATCAGTCGGTCAAATTTCTTTGATACTTCGTTTAGATTTGTCTTCAATCCACTCATATTACAATCCTGATATATTTATCGAGTAAACGTTCAACTTCAGGCGGGATTGTCGGTTTATTGTATTTTACGACACTAGCACCGTCAACGTTTTGAGTTTCACCAGACAAGTCAAATCTGTTTCTGCCTTTTTTAGATTCATAAAATGCCCTCTGGCAAAGCAATAAACAAGCACGTTCTAAATCATCCGGTACACCAAGCACCCCCGTATCAGCGGTGTAGTTAGTTGCGGCGGAATCATCCGCGCTAATATCAAACCCGATTGATTTTCCTATTGACTTTATCGCATTTGTACCAGTGCTCCATTTGATTGTGAATAACACACCATCAGATGCAATATTAAATTTAGATGTTTGATAATTGTAAGTTACTGTATAGGTATTTGCACCGTCTGTTTCAAGTGCCGTCTTAATCGCAGTACAAAGACCAGAGGCAGTATAAACACCGGCAGTAATTTCAGCAGATATTTCGTTTGTAACTTCGACGAAATCAAAATAGTTGTTACGCTCGTCGATTATCTCAAATTCACCATAACCGGCAGTATATATATTCTTGATATTCGCACGTCCTACTGAGAATACCGTTCCTAAACTGGCATCGCTCAATAATAGTATTTTACCAAGTTCCTTGAATATATGATAGTCCGTCGAGGCAAATAAATAAGACGAACTGTAATTATTATCAATATCATCATAAAGTGAGGTAACGGATATAATCGGCCTCTGATAAGTATAAATAAACTTTTCTCCAGTTCCATCCTGATATTCGGCCTCTAAACCGTTTGCGCCATATGTCCGCTCGCGTAATTTTCTACCAGTATAAGATTCAATATCGGCAGTCGCAGACGAGATTAAAGTTTCAAAAAACCGGTCATCTGTAGTTGCCGACTCGTTGATTATATCTTTGAAATGATCTAAGCACGTTAGCCAGTTTTGCATTACTTCAAATCCATACTAAGTTTGTTATATCCTAATTCCGGGTATTCTGGGAATTTAACCGTTCGGGCTTTTAATAGAAATTCATCAATCCCCCGAGTCTTTTGTAAAAATTTAGCGAAGGCTTTTTTTGATTGCCCAACGCCATCTTTTTTCTTTTCAAGTTTATCAGAATAAAGCGGTTCGTAATTTTCACCGACAATTACACAACCAAGGGAATTATCCTCCCAGTTCCCCCAATGGAATAAAATATATGTCCTACCTTCAATTATAATTTCAAAGGTATTACCGTATTTAGGCGATTCATATCTCTTGCATTTATAATCACCATCCGGGAATACATAATCATTATTCTCGACGGTAACACAAAACGGAATCCGGTCGTCTTTTAAAACGCCAAATATCCCTTGTGTAATATCTGCTATCCTGATTAACCAGAAAGTTCGGAGATTCTTTGTCATTTCTTGTTACCGACCCCAAGCCATGCCATGGCCTTACCAATTTTATTAGCACTATTTCTAAGAAATGCCCCAGCCGAATCGAACCAATCTTCTTTTTCCTTTAGTTTACCGACCTGACCAATAGCAATAAAAAGTTCACCGAGTCCACGCAATGCAACTACTAAGGCGGCAACGACCGCATAAAATTCAGGTGATTTTAACATATTAAGAACTTCACTCATTTTGACCTCTTTCCTTTTAGTATGTTCATTATCAATTCGCTTATATCTGCGAATAAATTCTTTTTCTCGTTATCGGATAAATCAACCCCCGCGTCGGATAAAGGTTTTTTATATCGAATATATTTATTGATTACTCGAATAACTTTTAAACCGATTGTAAGTCCTTGCCAAATAGGTATTCTCATTTTTTCTTCTTAAATAATATTTTACAACAACTATTAAGCACAATAATTAACGTACCAACCAATATGATATATTGTAAAAGTGGCGTTGTCCAATCGATAAGGCTCTGAATTAAGCCGCCTATTCCCAGGGGAACTGCAAGGATCGGACTCGAGAACGAATTGCGAATTGAATTAATCATAATATCCCCTATAACAAGTTATCTACCCATTTATTCAGTTTCTGTATCCACGGAATCGGCCACAAATACTTACCGTAGAATTGATGGATTGGACTGTGATAAGTCCGATCTTTGCGTTGTTTAATATGCTGAATGGCATCGTCTACCATCAAAATCACACCTAAACCAAAACCGATATAGATTATCAAAAGTGGAATACACTCTACAAAGATTAGAATAAATGCAATCAGAATGAGTAATAGACCCCAGTAGAAATGATGTGCTTCAAACGGTGTATAGTCTTTATCCATTTTCGAGCTCTACATAATCAGTTACTGCTTTTAGTAATTTCGCCTTAGTCCAGGATTTGTAGAAATGAACACCGTTAAATTCCAGCCATAATTTTATAGTGCTATTTCGCCAAACACTTGAAGTTTCAATCGGTGTCAATGCTCGATATAATTGTTGTACGTCTATTTTGGAATCCTCTGGCATTTTACCGAAATAGTCAACTATCAATTCCTGTGCTGTTGGCACTTTCCCCGATTTCTTTTTTCTCAATAGTGCATAAATAGCCAATAAGGCCGTTCCCCCAATTACTTCGGTAGTCGGGAAATCGCCGGACTTTTCCATCTCGTCAATTTCGGCAGAATCCAACCCCGCAAGCGTGAGGATTTCATCTTGAATTAATGCCATTTGCGCTTCATCGGCATTAGCAACTTGACGCTGTAAATATCGCAAATATCTCGCCGTGTCAATGCTTGTTTGGTTGCCTTCCAAATGAGTAAGTTTTTTAATATCGTCCGTTCCAAGTTTGTATCCTTTAATTCCGATAACTCTCTGTATTTCCACTTCTGACATATCAAGAGGAATCCAAAATTCCTGATACTTCCACATTATCGATTTGTTGCCGTCCATGTCAATTTGCTCAATTTGTCGAAAATCAAACCGAAGTAATATCCCGCCCTGCAAATACTCAATCTTGGGCTGCTGAGTTCCGCCTTCCGAGGGTCGGAAAATCTGGGCACTTGCAAACATTGTCAAAATCAAAACCACTAATAATATCTTTTTCATTTTATACCTCATGTTAATGAATAATATCTGTTAATTTTTCTTATCGTTGCCATGAATGGGATCTCTTTATTATACTTTTCCAACTGGCCAATTAAAACATCGCTGCCAGTGAAAATAACATACGTTTTCTTGTCCTTAATTATCTGCAATGTCAAATACTTTCCGCTTTCATTTTTGCTGTATTTACTGTTTTTAATAGCATATCCCATTATTTGTACTTCCTCGTTCAATATGTCCTCAATGCGGATTTTATCACCGTCGAGTATATTTTCCTTAGAGAAGTCTGAAAACTTTTTCATCTTAATCCCTGTAACGGATTCACTATATTATTGTTGATACAAGTATGTTTTACTATCCAGAATAGATTATCATCAATATATTTACGAGCAAGATTTTTACAGTTCGCATACTTAAACCAACCACAATAACTCATCACACTATTGACTACCTGGTGAAATGTCATCTTCTCCCAGTTATTCTTGATATACAGCATTTTAGATTTAAAACGTGAGGCAATGGATTTTCTGAGTAA
>Ga0268278_1000807_pt1 | contig 20218 bp, 18 predicted proteins | sample saktaG_3_FD_190135 | JGI IMG/M metagenome (GOLD analysis project Ga0268278, IMG submission 190135) | Saline water microbial communities from Sakinaw Lake, British Columbia, Canada - sak_2010_1_5_55m | ecosystem: Environmental > Aquatic > Non-marine Saline and Alkaline > Saline ...
AAGACTGCAAGTTAGAAGGACATTTTCTTTTCCTATTGTAATGAGCGGTATGGCATTGTGCCTATTAAATATGGTTAGATATGGAGTTATTGTTTGGATTCCTTTATACCTGTTTACTTCTAGAAATTTTGTTGTAGAAGAAATGGGTAAAGTAGGGTTAAACGTATTTTTAATTCCCATTATGGGAGTAGTGGGAACATTGGTTTACTACAGAATTAAAGTAGTAAAAGATGTTTTGACTATTTTCTTTCTCCTTGGTCTAGGGTTAAGTTTTGCAATATTTCCTTTTACAACAGGAATCATGGCAACAATAGTTTTACTGATAGGAAGTTTTTTCTTATACGGACCCCATGTATTTTTAGTTACCACGTTTCCAACTCGTTTTGTAGAAAAGAAAATAGTTGCAGCATCTACGGGATTTATAGATGGAATGGGGTACATTGGCACAGTTTTGATTGGGATAATTATTCCGTTTTTGGTTACTTCTACGCAAGGAGGATGGAAGAATGTTTTTATCTTTTGGACAATTCTTTCTTTTTCAGTCGCTGTTTTTGTTGCAGCGGTTTATTTTAAATTAAATTTTAGATTCAGTAATAAATTTAAACTTATAATTGAAAAGTTTTTCAGTGTTATAGGAGCTAAAAAAACAAGAGTCTATGCATATGTAGTTGGAGATATAGTTCATATTGGCCATCTAAATCATTTGCGAAGAGCCAAGAAACAGGGAGATTATTTGATAGTTGGAGTCCTAACCGATGAGGCGACAATGGAAAAGAAACCGAAGCCAATTATTCCCTTTGAAGAGCGTCTAGAAACCATAAGTGCTTTAAAATATGTTGACAAAGTAGTGCCTCAAGAAACCTATTCGCCTCTAGAAAATGTAAAGATATTTAAACCAGATGTTCTTATGGAAAGCAGCGATCATTTAGAGCAACCCGCTAATGAATTTATTAAGTCTTATGGAGGAAGAGTGGTTTTAAGTCCTTATTATAATCTGCAAAGCTCAACCAAGATTAAGGATAAGATTTATTCACTTTGGGAAGGAAATAATTGTTAAAAATCTGAGAATTACCAGGAAGTAATAAAAGAATATGCCATTTGATTTTAGAAAATTAGATATTCCGGAAATTATATTAGTTGAATCAGGGATTTTTAATGATGAAAGAAGTTTTTTTCATGGAAATATATATAAGTATTATGTTAATCAAGGTGCAGCAACATACAAAACTTTGAATGGCTTCTGAAATGATACTGGTAGGTTTGAATCTTTGTTCCATTCGGCTAAGTTTATAGGAGAGAAAAGTTTAAAAGGATAATAGAGTACTTTGTTTTGTGTTATAATTGTTCTAAAGGAAGAATTAGAAAATAGTAGTCTTAATTGTGAAAAACAGTAAAATAGTTTAAAAAGAAAATATGGATTTTAACAATAAAATAATTTTAATTACTGGAGGAACAGGTTCCTTCGGCCAAGAATTTACTGAAGTCGTCCTAAAAGAATACAAGCCCAAAGCAATGCGAATACTTTCTAGAGGCGAATTTTTACAGTGGGAGATGGCTAAAAAATTTAATGATCCTCGATTAAGATTTTTAATAGGTGATGTCCGGGACAAGGATCGGATATATCGAGCAATGAATGGGGTGGATATTGTGGTTCATGCTGCAGCCCTGAAACAGATCCCGACTGCTGAGTATAATCCAATCGAGGCAATTAATACTAATATATCTGGTACCATTAATGTCATTAATGCAGCAATTGACAATAGCATAGAGAAAGCAATGCTAATTAGTACCGATAAAGCTGTCAATCCGTTAAATCTTTATGGAGCAACTAAACTTTGCGCTGAGAAACTTTTTATTCAAGCAAATTCATACGCAGCTGGAAGAAAAACAAGATTTAGCTGTGTTCGCTATGGAAATGTGGTTGGAAGCAGAGGGAGTGTAATACCTTTATTTTTAGGACAAAAGGAAAAAGGTCTTTTGACTGTCACTGATAAAAGAATGACCAGATTTTGGATTACCCTAGAACAAGGAATTAAATTTGTAATTAAAGGCATTGATGAAATGAAAGGAGGAGAGATATTTATTCCTAAGATCCCTAGTATGAAGCTTATAGACCTGGCTGTGCTTATTGCTCCCAATGCTAAAATAAAAGTGACTGGTATCCGGCCTGGGGAAAAACTTCATGAAGTCCTTTTGTCTCCAGAAGAAGCAAGGCACAGCAAAGAGTTTGATAAGTATTTTGTAATTGAGCCTGAATTTCCTTTCTGGGATGAAGATAATTTTAAGGAAGGTAAACTTTTATCTGATGGATTTGGATATTCAAGTGATAATAATAAAGAATGGCTTAACGAAGAACAAATGAAAACAATTCTAAAAAATTTAAATATAAAAGAATAAAATGAAAAAATCTATTCCTTACGGACACCAATGGATAGATGATAAGGATATTCAAGAAGTTGTTAAGGTATTAAAAACAGACTGGATAACTCAGGGTCCGAAAGTTGAAGAATTTGAAAAGGCAGTAGCGAGATATTGTGGAGCAAAATATGCCATAGCAGTTTCTTCGGGAACAGCGGCTCTACATGCAGCCTATACCGTAGCTAGAATAAGACCTGGAGACGAAGTAATTACTACTCCTTTGACTTTTGCTGCCACTGCCAATGCTGCAGTCTATTGTGGAGGAAAACCTGTTTTTGTTGATATTCAAGAAGATACTTTAAATATTGATCCAAACAAGATTGAAAAAAGAATAACAAAGAAGACAAAAATTATTGCTCCTGTTGATTTTGCCGGTCACCCTTGTGATTATGACAAAATTAAGAAAATTGCTAAAAAACATCATCTTTTAATAATAGAAGATGCTTCTCATGCTTTAGGTTCAAAGTATGGTTCGGCAAGCTCACCACAAGCTAAAAGAAAAAGAGTTGGAAGTTTTGCCGATATGACTGTTTTAAGTTTTCATCCTGTAAAGCATATTACTACTGGAGAGGGAGGAATGGTTTTAACTAATAATAAGGAACTCTACGAGAAGCTAAAAATCTTTAGGCAACATGGAATAGTTAAGATACCAAAGAAAGGTAAATGGTATTATGAGATAGAAAAACCCGGTTATAATTATCGTCTAACTGATTTTCAGTGCGCTTTAGGTTTGAGTCAGCTTAAGAAGATAGATAAATTTATTAAGAGAAGGAGAGAAATTGTGGCTAAATACAATAAAGCTTTTAAGGATATTGAAGAAATTATAACCCCGACTGAGAAAAATTATGCAAAATCGGCTTATCACATTTATATTATTCAATTAGTGTTAGATAAATTAAAAGTTAATCGGAGAAAGATATTTGAGAAGTTCCAAAAAGAAAGTCTTGGGGTTCAAGTTCATTATATACCTCTTCATTTCCAACCGTTTTATAAAAAGGAATTTGGTTATAAAAAGGGAGATTTTCCAGTAGCTGAAAAATATTATGAAAGAGCAATCACCTTGCCTCTTTTTCCGAAAATGACAGATAAAGAAGTTGGTAGAGTAATAAAAATAGTTAAAAAAATAATTAATTTATATAAAATTTAAATTTATGCAAGATAACGTAAAAATAAAACATTGTAAGAAATGTTTGATGCCAGACACAAGACCAGGATCTATTTTTGACAAAAGAGGTGTTTGTCAGGCATGCCGAAATTATGAAAAACGAAAAACGGTTAATTGGAACGGCAGAAGAAGAGGGTTAAAGGACCTTTGTGATAAATATAGAAGAGATGATGGTTGGTATGATTGCATCATTCCTGTAAGTGGGGGGAAAGATAGCCACTTTCTTGTTTACAAGATGAAAGTAGAAATGGGAATGAATCCACTTCTCGTAACGGTTGGAGATCCGTTTACCAAAACTCAGGCAGGAATTAAGAATCTTAGGAATTTGAAAGATACTTTCGGCTGCGACCATATTCAATTTGACTTAAGTATTGATTTATTTCGGAAAGTTACGAGAATTGCTTTCGAAAAGTTTGGCGAACCCTTGCGTTTCGTAGAAACGGCAATATACACTGTACCCATAAAAATAGCAATAAAATTAGGAATTCCATTAATGGTATATGGCGAGAACTCTGGATATGAATACGGTTCTACTACTCAAGAAGATTGCTCCGCGGCAAAACATATCTCAAAGATATTTAAAAATGCAGATATTGATTTCTGGTTAGGAGAGGGTTTGTCTAAAAAAGAATTAAATGCAATTACTCCTTTAACCAAAGAAGAATTCGGAAAAGTAGAGTCAGTTTTTATGAGTTATTTTGATCCTTGGAGTAGTGCAAAACATTTGGAAATTGCAAAAAGATATGGCTTTACTGATTTAACTCACGAATGGAAAAGAGAGGGATGTATTGAAGATTTTGAGCAGATTGACTCCTTTGCTTACATGGTTCATCTTTGGTTAAAATATCCAAAATTTGGATTTCAGAGAACATCTGATATTGCAAGCAGGTACATGCGAGAAGGAAGTATTAGTTTACTGGAGGCTAAAAAACTTATTAAAGAACGTGACCATAAGTTAGACCAGCGGGCAATGGAAGATTTTGTAAATTTTTGCAAATATACGCCAAAGGAATTCTGGAATATCATAGAACGATTTTGGAACAGTAATCTTTTTAAAAGAATTAATGGTGTTTGGGAACCTAAATTTAATTATGATAAATAAAATTACTTTGCAAGAAAAAAAATGGAAAGGAGGGTTTGGAAAAGATTATGTTGCGAGAAACCCTTGCGGAATAGAAGATCTAAATAAATTATATCTTCAGCACTACGGAATTACGAGAGTAAGCTTAAACAGAGAATTTGTTACCAACCTTGATCGTTCGATAAAAATTCTAGAAGTAGGATCAAACGTTGGCTCTCAGCTAGCCCTCCTTCAGAAGATGGGGTTTAAGCATCTTTATGGGATAGAAATAAACAGAGAGACGGTAGAGCTTTCTAAGTCAATGACAAAAGATATTGACATTATTAAAGGGTCTGCTTTAGATATACCCTTTAAGGACGATTATTTTGATTTAGTGTTTACTTCAGGTTTGTTGATTCATATTTCCCCTCTGGATATAAAAAAAGTAATGAAAGAAATTTACAGATGCACGAAAAAATATATCTGGGGATTTGAATATTATGCTGATAAGTACACAGAAATATTATATAGAGGGAAGCAAAACATGCTCTGGAAGGCAGATTTTTCTAAACTATATCAGGAAAACTTTAAAAATTTGAAGTTAATCAAAGAAAGAAAATTGAAATATCAGAATAATGAAAATATAGACTCAATGTTTCTTTTAGAGAAAAAATGAAGAAAAATTCCAAAAAAGTAGCAATTATTATTCAAGCCAGAATTACCTCTACCAGATTACCGGGGAAGGTTTTGATGGACATAGAAGACAAGCCAATGCTTTGGCACATACTTAATCGATTAAAGTTTTCAAAGAAACTCAATGATATTATTCTTGCCATTCCCAATACAAAAGAAAATGATATTTTAGAAGAATTTGCTAATGAGATTAAAGTAAAATATTACAGAGGAAGCGAAGAAGATGTTCTTTTAAGATATTATGAAACTGCCAAAGCATTTAAGGTCAATGTTATAATAAGAATAACTGCAGATTGTCCATTAATTGATCCAAAGATAGTTGATTTATTAATTGAGAGACATTTGAATTCAAAAGCTGATTATACTTCCAATGTTCTAAAAAGAACTTTCCCGAGAGGGTTGGATACAGAGGTTTTTAATTTTGATGTTTTAGAAAAAGCTCACAGAGAAGCAAAAGAAAATCATCAGAGAGAGCACGTTACTCCTTATATATGGTCACAACCAGAACTTTTTAGACTCCAAAACGTAGAAGCGGAAAGAAAATTAGCACGTTCTGAGTTTCGATTAACTGTGGATACGAAAGAAGACTTACAGTTAATGCAAGAAATCTATAAGCATCTTTATAAACCAGAAAGAATCTTTTACACTAGGGATGTTATTGATTTGCTTGATCGATATCCTAAAATAGCAAAGATTAATGAAAACATTCAACAAAAAAGTTTAAAAACATGAAACCATCATCAAAAATCTCTTTGAGAAAAGCTAGTTTTCCCGACATAGAATTCTTATGGTACCTAAGAAATCAGCCAGATGTTTATAAATATTCTCGTCAAAATCAAATAGTTAGCTGGAAAGAACATATTAAATGGATTTTGCCGATTCTTTTAGGACTAAGCAATAAAGAGCTTTTTCTAATTCAAAACTTACAAACACCAATTGGTCAGATTAGATTTGATTATCAGGATTTTAAGGAGGCAGAAATTAGTATTTCTATTTTAAAAGAATTTCAAGGCAAAGGTTTTGCAACAAAAACTTTGAATTTAGCAATAAAAGAGATTAAAGAACAAAACAAAGTAAAATTATTAATTGCTGTGACTGATAAAGAAAATATATCTTCCCAAAAACTTTTTGAAAAAGTAAATTTTAGATTAAAAACAAAAAAAGGAAAATGGTTAAGATATATTCTGAAGATTTAAAAAATAGAAAGATAATAGAACTACTTGGTTTAATAGAAAAAGAAAAACCTCAGAAAGCGAATGCAATTGTATGGCTCCAAGGAGACAGATACGACAGAAGTAAAAAAGTGTTATCTCTTTTTAAAAAAGGGATGGCTAGTAAAATAATTATTTCAGGAAATGACGAATTAGTAGGAGTAAATAAGAGAGAAACAGAGAATAACATTTTACTAAATAAAATGGTTGAATGGTTAAAAAAAAGGGGAGTTAAAGATTGCCAAATCATAGTGGAAAATAGATCACTGAATACTAAGGATCAGGCAAAGAATGTATTAAGGCTAGCTCAGAATAGGAGATGGAAAAAGATTATTTTAGTAGCTTCTCCTTATCATCAAATAAGAGTTTTTCTAACATTTTTAAAGAGAGCCAAAAAGATTAAATGGGAAGGAGTTTTGATAAATCAGCCTACCAAAATTAACTGGGAGAAAGTTCCGAGTGGAAGAAAAAAGAGAACCAAAGAATTATTTTTAGAGGAAATAGAAAAAATTAAGAAATATCAAAATGATATAACAAGTGTTAGGGAAGGACTTTCTTATTTTAAAAATAAAGTATGTTAGAAGAAATAAAAATCAAAAATAAAAAGATAGGGGAAAAGCATTCTGCATTTATAGTGGCTGAAATTTCAGCAAATCATCTTCAAAAATTTGATTATGCGATACAACTTATAAAAGCAGCAAAAAAAACAGGTGCCGATGCTATTAAACTCCAGACATATACACCAGATACCATAACAATTGATTGTAATAAAACATATTTTCAGATAAAACAAGAAACCCCATGGGACGGCAAAACTCTTTATCAACTTTATAAAAAGGCCTTCATGCCTTGGGAGTGGCAACCAAAATTGAAGAAGGTTGCAGAAGAGAATGGTTTAATCTTTTTTTCTTCGGTCTTTGATAAAACCTCTGTGGATTTCTTGGAAAAAATCAATGTTCCTGCTTATAAAATAGCATCTTTTGAGATAACAGATATTCCACTTATTGAATATGTAGCTGCGAAAAAGAAGCCTTTAATCATCTCGACAGGTATTGCTACACTTTCTGATATAGAAGAGGCAGTTAATGCTTGCAGAAGAGTCGGTAATAATCAAATAATTTTGCTCAAATGTACAAGTGCCTACCCAACACCATTAGAAGAAGTAAACCTAAGAACTATCCCAAATTTGAGAGAAACTTTTAGGACAATTGTGGGTTTATCCGATCATACCTTGAGTATTTCTGTACCAACTGTTGCTGTTGCCTTAGGCGCAAAAATTATAGAGAAACACTTCACATTAGATAGAGATTCGGGTAGCTTGGATGCTACTTTTTCTTTAGAACCCGAAGAATTTAAAGCAATGGTAAACAGTATAAGAGAAGCAGAAAAAGCTTTAGGGGAAGTTTCTTATAAATTAAGTGAGAAGATAAAAAAGAATAGAGAGTTTGCTCGTTCGCTATTTGTAGTAAAAGATATAAAAGCAGGTAAAAGATTTACAGAGGAAAATATTAAATCTGTAAGACCGGGATACGGTCTCTCCCCAAAATATTTTAAAGAGATTTTGGGCAAAAAAGCAAAGAAAAATATAAAAAAAGGAACACCTTTATATTGGAATTTAATTAAATAAACAAAAACTTAATAAATAATTTAATTTATCTAAAAAATCCTTTTAAGAATTCTATTTCTTTTCTACCAAATCCTCTAAATAAAAGTATTAAAATTCCGTAGACAAGGGCACTTGAAATAATAGCAATTATAGTTTTTAATAATCCTATTGGATTAAACCAAAGAATAAATATAGTCATTAAGATTGAGGCAAAAATACATTTTAATATAAATTTCCAGTCAATTTCAAATTGAAACTCTCGGAAAGAATAACGCCAGGTTAAAGTAAGCGCAAGAGTATAAGCAATGAGAGTGGTAATAGCTGCTCCAAGAATTCCAAAGCGGGGAATGAATATAAAATTTAATCCAAGATTTAAAAAAGCAACAGCCATTAATATAATTCCATTAATTTTTGTTTTTTTAACAAGGGCAAGGATTTGAACGATAATCGCATAAATTCCATACAATAATATACTTAGAGCAATGAATGGAACTATATGATATGATTGTCGAGCGATTTCAGAGGTAGAAAAGATGGATAATAATTGCTTAGATAAAACAGAAACTCCAAAAACCGAAGGAATACCAATCGTCAAAAAGTATTTTAAAGAATATTTTAGATGGATTTTTACCTTATTAGTTTTATTTTCATCATAAAGTTTGGAAAGAATCGCTGGTAAGATAAAAATAAGTGGCATTATAAATAAACCTATAGAATTCCCAATTACATAAGCTGGTGCGTAATAACCAACAAAAAGTGTTCCAAAGTAAAATCCGATTAAATATCTGTCGCTTGATTGGATAATCCAAGAAGAAATATTTCCGGGAATGGTAGGTAATCCAAAATGTAAATATTCTTTTATTCTTAAGAATTTTGGAAGTTTGATTCTGATTTCTTTAATGATATAGCTACCCATTATAAGAAAATTGGTACCTCTTATGACTAAAAGTGACAGAACTGCACCAAATAATCCATAGCCGAGAAATATCGTTGTTGCTACCAATCCCATCTCTCCCAATGTTTGAAAAATCATAAATGAGGAATATTTTCCTATTTTTTGAAATGCCCGAAAGATACTAAAGAACACTTGGTTTAAGCATTCAAATATTATTGTTAAAGCTAAGATTTGAACCAAAATCTTTTCACTGCCAAAAAACTTTGAGATGTGTCCGGAAAATAAAAATAGAATTATACAAATTATTAAGGCAACAGCAAATATTATAATAAATACTGACCAAATTCCATCCCGAATTTCTTTTTCGTCTTTTTCGGCAGCTAAAAATCTAACCAACGTATATGGTAAACCAAGAATGGCAATCGGAGTTATTAAACTAAGGGTAATTATTAATTGTGCCCAAATACCATAATTCTCTGCTCCTAATAATTTGGTGATAATAGGCAAAATAATTAACCCCTTGAGGGCTGTTATTAATCGGGTTAATCCAACCAATCCGACATCTTTTATAAATCTTTTATAAGGCATATTTAAAAAGACAATCTAATAATTTTGAAGAGGTTTCTTTTTATATTATAAATCAAAAGAAAAAATATGAGAAATTTATTTATTTGTACAAAGCCATATCAGTATTTAATGTGCAGATTAATAGTTGAGAGCTATGGTTACACAAATTCAGAACTTATAGTATTAAATCATTTTAAAGGTGCTCATAACTTTGTAAATAATTTACAGAATCTAAAAACATGGAGTAGGGTTTATTTTGTAGACGACACAGCAATCAATGAGTTTTCTTCAAAGTTAACTCCTATTAGAAAATTTTTCTTTTATAGAAACTGGCAGAAATTACTTCCCCTCTGTGTTGAAAGTTGGGATGGTTATAATAATTTATATCTGGCCCACGAAGGTGTTGCCACAGAATACGGAATAATGAGAAAATTTTATAAGCAAAAAAAGTCGGTAGTAATGTATGAAGAAGGAGTTGGTAATTATATTAATGTGAATGAACACCAAAACCTATTTGAAAGACTATTGAAAGAAAAATCTCATTTATTAGGAATTCCTGGAAACTATTTAGGTCGTTTGAGATATGTAGATAAGATTTTGATCCAAAGACCGTATATTATAACTAATGATGGGCACAATCCTATAAGGGAGAAAGTTGTACAACTACCTATGCCAATGAGTAAATTTTTATTGTTAGATAATATAAAAGAAGAGATGAAAAAGATTTTCCCTGAACTTAACAATTTCCTCTCTCAAATCAAAGAGGTTAGCAAGGTTTCCATTTTACTCGGTGAGTCTTTTAATGTAGGAGTGAGCAATTATAACAAATATATGAATAAAATTATTAATTTGACTGAGCAATTAAGCAGAGAGGCAGATATAATTCTTGTCAAGCAACACCCGGGAGACAATAAAAAGTTAGAACTTAAAAATGTAACAAATAAGAAAATCATATTAGTTCCTAAAGATTTACCAATTGAACTACTTTATATTGAAGCTAGTAAAAAATTGAAATTATTAAAAATATTTACTTTTGGGAGCACAGCGGTAATTAATCTTTATAATCTTTTTTCAAACCAATGCAAGATTAATATTACTATGTTTATAGATAAAAAACTTCCCGATAAATACAGTAAGGGCATCAGTAGGTTTCGGAAGTTAGTACCTAAATTTGGAATTAAATATTCTATTATATCTATTTAGGCTAGGAGTGATTGACATAATTGAGTTATAATTAATATTTATAATTAATATATAATATGGCTCTAAAATTATTAAATAAATCTAGAAAGCTATTATTTAAGATTTTATTAGCTCTACTTATCACAGTAAATATATTTTCTTTTACACAACCCTTTTACAAAGAAAAGCAGCTTTATTTTGGAAAATTTCTTTTGGTGGGGTTAATTTTTGTTTTAATAACCTTGGGAATTTTTGCTAAGAAAAAAGATATAAGATTATCAGGAAATACTAAGAATGTCTCTTTATTTTTTGGAATATGGTTATTATTTATGATAATAAGTTTATTCTGTGGTTTTTATCCAATTTCAGGTGGATTAGTTATTTTTTCATATATTATTTTATTTCTTTTAGCTTTCGTATTATTGCCAAATTATCTAAATGAAGAAGGCAAGCAGTTAGAATATAAGAAAGTCTTCTTTTGGTTTATTCTTATTTCTGTCATAGTTTCTATCTTGTGGGGATTTACTGATCCAGGTAGTTTGTATACAGTTGGAGAACGTGCCCGATATCAAGCCCTTTTTAGAAACCCCAACTATCTTGGGCTTTTTTCTTTTTTTGGAGTAATGGTTTCGGCTGGGGTTTCTACTCTAAGTGGCAAGAAAAGATATCTTTTTCCTATCCCTTTATATTTAGCCCTTATCTATTTTAGTGATTCGCGTACCTCGTTTTTTGGAATTGCAATTTTTGGAATAGTATTATTTTGCTTATGGATATATTCGAAAATTAAGATTCGCGAAGAAAAGATGTTTTTTAAAACGGCTACATTCCTTTTGTTTTTATTTGTTTTTATAGGGGCAATTTTTACTACTTATAATTACTGGGAACATTTTCATGAACCCTCGTATTTAATAAATAAACTTCTTAGTCTTAGGCCGTTTTACTGGACTCGAGCATTGGATAATTTGAATAACTATAATTGGTTATTTGGTCAGGGATTGGGCAGAGAAGGCTTTGGCGCTATTAGTTATGATAATTTTTATCTTAATACCCTAATACAAACAGGACTTCTTGGATTGTTTGCATTGTTAACATTCCTTTTATCGGCATTCTATTATCTTTTTAAAATCTTTAAAGGTTTAAATAATAATTATTTACGTCAAGCAATAATAGTAAGCTTGGCAATGTTTATTACTGTTTGTATATATTCATTTTTTGAAAGTTTATTATTTTCACTTGGTAGTATTGTTAGCATTTACCTATGGACAGATTTGGGGTTTTATATAAATATAAATAAAAAACAGAGAGAGAAAATATATTAACCCTAACTTTCAATAGACTAAAAGGACTAATACAATAATAGTTATTTTATTTGTTTAAAAAAGATTTAAGTTTTTAATAAGAATCATGAAAACTAATATGAACATAGTAATCAATGCTTTGACAATTACATCTAGGCACAAAGGAGGCAAAACTTATATTGTGAATTTAGTGAATGCCTTAGTTGGGATAGATAAAAAAAACAAATATTACATAATAGTAAATAAAAATGGAAAAACTCTATTTAAAAATTTGAATAGTGCTATTAATTTTAAGGTTATCGTTATGCCAATTAGTGGAAAGAATAAAAAAGCACGACTATTTTTTGATCATATAATACTTCCGCTTTGGGCATATTTAAAATCTATTGATATTCTACTGTATCCTAACAATATAGGCCCCTTAATCAATATAATACCCTATGTAGTAGTTGTACATGATTTGGGTTGCCTTAATATTTATAAGACTATCTCAAGACCAAGACAGTTGTATTATAAATTGTTTTTTACTCATAGTTTGAAAAAATCATCTTGCATTATAACTGTTTCCAGATTTACTAAAAATAGTATATTAAAAAATGTTAAAAGTAAGTTGCCAAAAATTTTGGTGGTATATGAAGGAGTTAACCCAATTGATTTTCCTCCATCTAATAAATCTGAATTTAATTATATTCTTTTCGTGGGAACATTATACCAACACAAAAATATAAGCTCATTGATATCTGCATTTTCTTGGCTAAAAAACAAATATAACATCAAGCATAAATTAGTAATTGTGGGTTTGGATATTGATGGTAAGCAGGTAGGTATATTGAGAAGATTTGCTCAAAAAAAAGGAGTAGTCAAGGACATACTATTTACCGGAGCTGTTTCGGATTATAGGCTCAAACAGTATTATCTCAATGCAGATCTGTTTATAACACCCTCTTTATTTGAAGGGTTTGGTTTACCTATTCTAGAAGCTATGGGTGCTGGTATTCCAGTGATAGCCTCCAATAATACTGCTATGCCAGAAGTTGTTGGCGATGCTGGCATTCTTGTAAAACCTAAGGATATTAAGGGGATGGCAGAAGCTATGTACAAGATATTAAGTAATAGCAAGTTTCGGATACATCTCATTAAAAAAGGACATAAAAGAGTTAAAAGATTTTCTTGGGAGAAAACTGCCCAAGGAGTATTAAAGGTGTTGCAAGAAGTTTATGATATAAACCAAAGATGAATATTTGCTATATATTACAACATTTGTTATTTATTATGTTGTAAAGAAGCATACCAAATAAAAAAATCATTATAGTTATTAGATTGGATAATCGTTCGAAGCATTTCCATGGGTTGAGTGATAAAGAGAGGAATGATTTTCAGTCAACTTTCAACTAGAAAAAAAATAGAAAGTACCAAGTGTTTTTAGAAGGTAGTTATCAAAAGAAAAAAATACAACCTCTTAGGTCTTATCTAAAGTAACGATAATAATTATTCTAATAATTATATTATACGTTGTTTATAAAAAATAATTTTTAAATTCCTTTCATGAAAAATATTCCTTCCATTAAAGAGTTACAAGAGATTTGCCAGAAGAAATCTTATTCAGATTTTCACGAAAAAATTAATAGAAAATTATCTATTTATCTAACGAAGGGTTTGTTAATTTTTGGCTTTACTGCTAATCAGGTTAGCTGGTTGAATATATTTTTAGGTATTCTCGCGAGTTTGTTATTTTTGATTAATTATAATATTTATTGGTTTATTGTACCGATCATGTTTTGTTTGTGTAGTATTCTAGATCATTCAGACGGTGAGATCGCACGATTTAGAGGAAAAAGTTGCTTGACTGGATTATTTATTGACCGTTTATTTCCAATAATCGCTTATCCATTCTTATTTATTTGTATTTCTATAAGAGTTTTTCTTAATGATCCTACAATATTATCTCTAGCTATTGGCTTGCTGACTTTATGGAATGTTCTTTTGTGTCGACTTTTAATATCGTATACATCTTATTGTGCTATGGATGGTATTTTAAACCCTAAAAAAGTAAGGAATAGTTATAACTCTGAAAATGACTCAGGAAAGAATCGGTTTTCAAGTCTACAAAAAAAATGGCAACTTAATTTAATTTTTGGAAATTGCCAAAATAGAATAATTATAGGGGTAATGAAGACTATTGAATTTATGTTTAATAAAATTTTAGGAATTTCATTTATTCTTTTAATTTTGATTATACTTGAGGCAAATGAAATAGAAATAATTGGATTTAAGCCATTTTTTCTTTTTTTAATTGTGAATTTGTTAGTATTTTTAATTGTGAATTTAAGAATTATAATTAAAACAATCAAAAGTCAGACACCTGATAAATTATATAAAAATCTTTCTAAGCTTGTTAAAATGAATAGGAAATAATGAAATCCTATCTAGGGTTTGGGTTTTAAGTAAACAATTATGAAAATCTCAATTATTTTAGGGACTAGACCAGAAATAATAAAGATGTCGCCGATTATATGGGAGTGTCAAAAAAGCAATCTTGATTATTTCATTTTACATACAAACCAACACTATTCTGAAAATTTAGATAGAATCTTTTTTGAAGAATTAGATTTACCATTGCCGAAGTATAATTTAAAGGTTGGCTCTGGGTCACAGGCTGAGCAAACAGGAAAAATATTAATTGGTATTGAAAAGATTCTAATGAAAGAAAAACCAGATATAGTTTTGATAGAGGGGGATACAAATACGGTATTGGCAGGTGCTTTAGCGGCAACGAAATTGCATATTAAAATTGGCCATATAGAAGCAGGATTAAGATCATATTTTAGAGAAATGCCGGAAGAAGTAAATAGAGTCTTAACTGATCATATTTCGGATTTTTTGTTTGTACCGACCAAAAAAGCAAAGGAAATTCTAATAGGCGAAGGTATTCTAAAAAAGAAAATATTTATAACAGGAAATACAATCGTTGATGTGGTTTATCAAAATCTAAAATTAGCCGAAGGTAAATCCAAAATTTTAGAGATGTTGAATATAAAAGAGAGAAATTATTTTTTAGTCACTGCTCATCGTTCAGAAAATGTTGATAAAAAAGAAAGGATTAAGGGAATTTTAAAAGGTTTAGAATTGGTTTCTAAAAGATTTAAATTGCCAATAATCTACCCAATTCACCCCAGGGCTGAAAAAATGATAAAGAAATTTAAGTTAAAGGTCTCTCGGGGAGTAAGACTAATTAAACCTGTTGGATATTTAGACTTTCTAAAACTTGAAGTGAATGCAAGATTAATTTTAACTGATTCTGGCGGGGTTCAGGAAGAAGCTTGTATTTTAAAAGTCCCTTGTGTAACTTTAAGAGATAATACCGAGAGGCCAGAAACTATTGATGTTGGTAGTAACTTGCTTGTCGGCGCTAATCCTCAAAAGATTTTGAAATCTTCCTTAAAAATGCTAAAACAAAAAAGAAACTGGAAAAACCCTTTTGGTCAAGGAAATGCATCTGAACAAATAATTAATATTCTGGAGAAAGAATTAAAATGAAACAAGTTATTCAAAATTATAAAACTGGAGAAATAAAACTAGTTGAAGTTCCCGCTCCCTTTTGTGGGAAGAAAGAAGTTTTAGTTGAAAATAAAAATTCTCTGATAAGTGCCGGTACGGAAAAATTGATGATAAATTTAGCCAAGAAAAGCCTTTTAGGAAAAGCAAAAGAGAGACCCGATTTGGTTAAAAAAGTAATAAATAAGATTAAGACAGATGGTTTGGTAGAAACCTATAAACAATCCATGGCTCGATTAGAAAATCCTGTTCCCTTAGGTTATTCTTCAGCAGGAGTTGTAAAAAAAGTAGGAGATGAAGTAAAGAGTCTCAATGTGGGAAACAGGGTCGCCTGTATTGGTCCGGAATATGCTTCTCACGCCGAAGTTATTGCTGTCCCTGAGAATTTATGCGTTAAGATTCCTGAAGATGTTGATTTTGAGTCGGCTTCCTTTGTCGCTCTGGGGGGAATTGCTTTGCATGCCGTAAGGGTTAGTGAAGCAGAATTAGGCGACAATGTGGCAGTGATAGGATTGGGACTTTTGGGACAAATAGCGATTCAGGTTTTGAAAGCTTCAGGATGCAATGTTTTAGGAATGGATATTGATTCTCAAAAACTTCAATTAGCAAAAAGTTTTGGAATCGATGAAGTAGCTAATTCAGAAAACCTTACTGAAAAGGTAAAAGAATTTACTCAGGGAAATGGAGCAGACGCTGTGATTATTTTCGCTTCTACTAAATCTAATCAACCCATAGAACAAGCTTCTGAAATAGCAAGGGAAAGAGCCAAAATCGTAGCTCCTGGAATGATAGACTTCAGTCTTCCTAGAAAATTGTTTTATGACAAAGAGCTTAAATTAGTTATTTCTCGTTCTTGGGGGCCTGGCGTTTCGGATGAAAATTATGAGAAAAAATGCATTGATTATCCCATTTCATATGTAAGGTGGACTGCCAAGAGAAATATTGAAGCTTTTCTTAATTTGATTAAAGAGAAAAAAGTTGTTCTGAAGTCATTAATAACCCATAGATACAAGATAGAAGATGCTTTATCTGCTTATGATATGATTCTGAACAAAAAAGAGAGATACATTGGAGTAGTTTTAGACTACCCTGCTTCAGAAGAAAAATTTGAAAAGAAAATTATAAGCTATAAGAATAAAAATCTTATTGGAAAAAAGAAAATTAATATTGGCTTGATTGGCGCAGGTCTTTTCACAAAAGGAACGCTGGCACCGATATTAAAAGCTAACAAGAATATTAATCTAAAGGGAATAGCTGCTTCAAAAGGATTTTCCCTTGAGGGGATAAGCCAGAAACTCGGGGCGGAATATAAGACTACAGATTATAAAGAGATATTGGAAGATAAAGAAGTTGATGCTGTAATTATTACTACTCCTCATAACCTTCATTCAAAATTTATAACGGAGTCTTTAAGGGCAGGGAAGAATGTCTTTTCTGAAAAACCTTTGTGTATAAATGAGGAACAGCTTAAGGAAATAATCAAAACTTATTCTCAGTCAGAAAATCGTTTAATGATAGGATTAAATAGAAGGTTTTCTCCTTTTTCTGCTTTTATTAAAGAAAAGCTAAATAAGGAATCTCCTAAAATTGTAAACTGTAGGGTAAATGTTGGATACCTTCCCAAAGAGATTTGGGTTCATGACAAAAAGGTTGGAGGAGGTAATGTTATCGGTGAGGTTTGTCATTTCATAGATCTAATCCAATATTTTACGGATTCCTTACCCGTTAAAGTCAGTGCTTTCTCAATTTCCTCCAAAAGAGAAGATGTTTTTGGAGAAGATAATATTATAGTGAATTTGGAAATGGAAGACGGTTCTGCTGGCAATATAGTTTATACAACCCTGGGTAATAGGTCTTATCCTAGAGAAAGAATAGAAATCTTTTCTGATAATAAGGTAGGAGTCATAGAGAATTTTAAATTAGCTAGGTTTTTTGAGGGGAACAAGAGATTGGAGAAGAAAGGAATGAGTGTTGACAGAGGTCATAAAAATGAGTATGAGACATTTTTTAAATCTCTAAAAGAAGGCAAAGAAATACCAGTTGACTTTAAGGAATATGTTGTTACCACACTAACTACTTTTAAGATTTTAGAATCTCTTAGAACCGGTCAGTCTCAGCAGGTTAATTTAAGAGAATATTTATGAGATTTCTTTTGATCACAGATTCTTATCCACCGGAAATTCGATCAACTTCTCAGATTTTGTATGATCTAGTCAGAGAATTAAAAAAAAGAGGCTATGAAGTTTCAGTAGTAACTACTAAGCCCCGTTATAACTTATCCAGTGAAGATAGTGGTAAGAAATATAAACGAATAACAGAAGAAAATGGGGTTAGAGTTGTTAGAATAGACACGCCCTCTGTTCATAAAGTTAATTATTTGAAAAGGGGGATTGTAACTTTAATGCTGCCTTTTCTTTTTTACAGAGCTATTAAAAAAGAAGTTAAAGAAAAGCCTGATGTTATCTTTGTTTATTCTCCACCTTTAACTTTAGGACTCTCGGGCGTATGGGCTAAAAGATATTTTTCCTCAAAGCTTATTCTTAATGTTCAGGATATTTTCCCTCAAAATGCCGTCGATTTAGGAATCTTAAAAAATCTCTTAATAATTAAGTTTTTTGAGTTAATTGAAAAATGGATTTATAGGAGGGCGGATATTATTAGTGTCCATTCCGAAGGGAATAAACAATTTCTTTTAAATAAAAAAGACCAGCTAGAAAAAAAGATTAGGGTAGTTTATAATTGGATTGATTTGTCCAAATTTAAAGACATTAGCATCAATAGAGATTTTAGAGTTGAATACGGTTTAGAATCTAAGTTTGTAATATTATTTGCTGGGGTGCTTGGTCCATCACAAGGTTTGTATAATATCATTGATATTGCTAAGAAGATAGAGGGAAAAGATAGAATACATTTTTTATTTGTAGGCGATGGTTCTGAAAAAGAAGGATTGAAAGAAAAAGTTAATTCTGAAAATATAAAAAATGTTTCCTTTTATCCTTTCGTAGATAAAGACATCTATCCAGAATTATTAAAATCGGTTGATGTTGGTCTGGTTTCTCTGAGTTCTAAAAATAAGACCCCTGTTGTGCCAGGAAAATTATTGGGATATATGGCTGCAAGATTACCTGTCTTGGCTGTTTTGAATAAAGAAAGTGATGGTCACGATATCATCAAAAAAGCTAGTTGTGGTTTTAGCTTGATACCTGAAGATAAAGAAGGTATAATAAGCTCAATATTAAAACTTGAATCAGATAAAGAACTTAGGAAAAAGTTTGGAGAAAGGGGTTGGACTTTTGTAGAGAATAATTTTTCTAAAGAAGTTTGTGTCGATAAATACGAAGACATATTTAAAGAAATAATGAAATAAAAAATGGAAAATTATAAACAAAACTACAAAGATAAAAAAATTCTTGTTACTGGAGGAGCGGGGGCAATTGGAAGTAATTTGGTAAAGGCATTATCTGAAACAGAAGCAGAAATGGTGATTATCTTAGATAACCTCTCAGCTTCTTATAAATGGAATGTTCCTTCTTTGCCTAATGTAATGTTTGTTGAGGGGGATGTAACTAATGATGTAGATCTTAAAAGAGTATTTAATGAAAAACCAGATATTATTTTTCATTTAGCAGCTTTTTTTGCCAATCAAAACTCTGTAGATTATCCGGAAAAAGATCTTTGGGGAAATGGTTTTGGAATACTTAAAGTTCTTGAATATGCAAATTTTGTTGGCGTTGATAGATTCATTTATGCTTCTTCAGGCTGTTCTATTTACGGGAGCCAGACACCATTGCCCTTAAAAGAAGGTTTTATGTCTATGAATTTAAGCTCTCCTTATCAGGTAACAAAAATGCTAGGAGAACTTTATTGTAATTTCTTTTATAATCATTATAATCTTCCAGTAGTTAAAACCAGATTCTTTAATTCTTATGGGCCTGGAGAGGTTCCTGGGCAATACAGAAACGTGATTCCCAATTTTATTTACTGGGCGATGAAAGGATTGCCTTTGCCGATTACCGGTACAGGAGAAGAAACTAGAGACTTCACTTATGTCGAAGATCTGGTAGATGGTCTTTTAAGAGGAGGTTTTTACAAGGAAGCAATTGGAGAGGAGTTTAATCTTGCTTCTGGAAAAGAAACTAAAATTATAGATCTTGCTAAAATGATAAATGAAGCAATTAGCAATAAGGCGGAAATAAAATTTACTAAACGTAGGAAATGGGATACAAAAAGTCGCCTCCTTGCTTCAGTAGAGAAAGCAAATAAATTAGTCGGATATAAACCTAAAACAGATTTTAAAGAGGGATTAATGAAGACAATAAAATGGTTTGAAGATAATTGGGACAACATAGAATCATCTGCTAAATTTGGACCAGGTATTTCGTCAGCCGTTAGAAGTTTTCACTTAAAGAAAAATTAGTAATATATGGAAGAAGAAAAACAATTTGAAGATGAAATAGATTTGATGGATTACGTCAGAGTAATTCTCAAAAGAAAAAAGACTATTTTGTTCTGGTTTTTTGGATTAGCAATAATAGCTGGGATTATAAGTTTTATTATGCCTGAAGTAT
>Ga0268278_1000808_pt1 | contig 20199 bp, 23 predicted proteins | sample saktaG_3_FD_190135 | JGI IMG/M metagenome (GOLD analysis project Ga0268278, IMG submission 190135) | Saline water microbial communities from Sakinaw Lake, British Columbia, Canada - sak_2010_1_5_55m | ecosystem: Environmental > Aquatic > Non-marine Saline and Alkaline > Saline ...
TAACACTTATATTCAATCCATACCCCGTTCCTTCTTGATCATAAACTTCTTGGCCATCAATTGTCAACGGATAAATTATAGAAATAATATCAGGAATATAATTTTCTCCCTCTTCCGTCAATCTTTTATAATATGTTTTCCATTGATTATCAATAAATGGTTTTCCATAAGAAGACGTATTGATTTGATATTTTTGTAAAAATGCATCCGCAATTTCAATTAAAATTTTATCGCTCGGCAAATCATTTTTTGTTAAAGATTTTGTTCCCTGACATTGATCTGGATTCTGTTGACAGAGCATCATCTGTTCCGTTTGCCAACGCTCCCAATTTTGGCTAATAGAGACCATTTCATTCATTAAATCCAAATAAATTGAATATCCAAAATCTCTATCCTCGATAATATTTAAAGTTTGAATTTTTGGGTCAATAAGTTTTGAAAAATTAAAAATTCCCAAATCAACCTTTGATAATATATTTTCCAGTTTAGAAACCGCTTCTTGATTCTTAACCCTTTTGAAAACCGGCAATTGAACCTCTTCAATAGAAAAATCTTCTCCTTGATAAACAAAACGATAATTAACTGGTTGATAAATTTCTAACTTGGTAAGTGTTCTTTCTGTTCCTGGAACCGCCAAACCCCCGCCTCCACCCAAACCAGCTATCTCACTATTTTTATCTGCTTCAGAAACAGCTTGGGGAATAGAAAGATTAAAGGCCATATCTTTAATCGGCATAATTTTAAGTTCCGGATTTAAATTAATGGCCAATTGGCGATTTTGATTAAATAATAAAAAAACGAAAACCGCCAAAACTACAACCGCCAATGAAAGGACGGGATAAAAAAATTTCTTCATAAAATTAAACTGATGATTATTATTATTTTTTGATAAATAGCTGATTTTATTCATTAATTCTTGTTTAAGCCAATTTTCAAAATTAGGATCGATTTCCGCTTGTGGCCTTAATTCTATCAATTCGTGAATAATTTTAATTAAATCATTCTCTTTCTTTTTTAACTCTGGGTCTAACTGGTATAAATCGTTTAAAATTTTTTGAATTTGTTTTTCCATATTTTTACCCTCGTTTAAAATAAACGAATAAAACCAATGAAAGTAACAAATCTCCTAAATGCTCTCTTATTTTGCCAATGCCTCGCGAAAAAACCATTTTACAGCTTGCCTCTGATTTTCCCAATATTTGAGAAATCTCTTGATAAGACATCTCCTGCCAAACTCGCATTATGACAATTTCTCTTTGTTTATAATTTAATATTTTTAAACAATTTTCCACTTGTTTAATTTTCTGCGCTCGATCGATTTTTTCTTCAATTCGGTCAAATGATTTTTCTTCCTTTGCTTCCTCTAATGGAATCTCTTTTTTATTAACGCGGGTATAATCAATAACACTATTTCTAGCAATGCAATAAAGCCAAGCGCTAACAGAACCATTTTTTTTAAAATTAAAAGTATTAATTTTTTCTAAAGCTTTAAAAAATGTCTGACTTGTTAAATCTTCCGCTGTTTCTCTGTAGAAAACCCGATAGTAAATAAACTGATAAATTTTCTTTGCGTATTTATCGTAAATTAAACTAAATTTCTCCAAGTTTCCTGTTTGGCATTCTTGAATAATTTCCTTTTCACTGATGTCCATAATTTAAATTTTGAATAATAAAAATATAAGCAATTTACCGCCCATATATTATAACGATGTTAATTAAAAATGGTAACTGTGGAATACTTTCTTGACAACATTTTGTAATGGGTATATACTCATTATAGGCATTACAATTAAAAGTCGGTATGCCCCTTAATAAATAATTATTAAATATAAATTTATGCCAGGATTTGATCAAACTGGTCCCGTGGGCCAAGGCCCTAAAACCGGTAAAGGTTTCGGGCCTTGCAATGGAATGGCTGGACGAGGCTTGTGGAACTGCCGAAGAGGTGGATTTGGCTTTAGAAGATTCTTTTCTTCTAAAAATAATCTTGAAACTCTGGAAAATGAAGAAAAAATTCTAGAAGAAGAATTAAAAGCAATTCGAGAAGAAAAAGCCGGCCTTAAGGGACAGGAAGAGTAAAAGAAGGCAAGTTGTCTCGGCTCCTTTTTAAAAGGAGCCGGGGTGCCTTCTTTTACTTTATTATTATAAATTGGGTTCAAGAATCTAACGCAACAGTTATACTAAACATATAACTAGTTAACTTAGATTCTTATGAATAAATATCATCGACTTAATTTATTGGAAAGAGAAGAAATTAGCAGGGGGTTAGCTCAAAACAAGAGTTATCATGAAATAGCGGATTATCTTGGCAGGCATGTTAGCGCGATTAGCAGGGAAATTAAAAGTAAGGGGTTAAACCGTAAAACATACAGGGCTAATTACGCTCATAAAAAAGCCAAAAAAATAAGTAAAAAGCATAATTCACAAAGAAAAATCAGTTCTAATCCATTTCTTCAACAATATGTTTTTGAAAAACTTCGTCTTCATTGGTCGCCTGAACAAATAGCCAACCAGCTAAAAACAGAGTATACTGATGATATGACCAAACAAGTTTCTCACGAAACAATCTATACATATATTTATGTTCTTCCCAAAGGGACGCTCAAAAAACAATTACTGGCTTGTTTGCGCCAAAAACGCAAATACAGGAGAAACAGAAGAAAGATCCAAGGCATTCTTAAACAAGAGAATAGAGGAAAGATTGTGCATATGCTCAGTATTGAAGAAAGACCAAGAGAAGTTGAAGGTAGGATCATTCCAGGACATTGGGAAGGAGATTTGATTGTTGGGAAGTATCATCAATCAGTGTTAGGAACTTTAGTTGAAAGAACAACTAGATTAACAATTTTAGTTCCTCTTAAAAGCGCTGACGCTCAAACTGTTAGAAAATCTTTTGCCGGAGAAATGAAGAAATTACCAAAACAACTTGCTTTAACTCTCACTTATGATCAAGGAAGAGAAATGGCCGAACATAGATTGTTCACTAAAGACACTAAAATCAAAGTATATTTTGCCCACCCTGCTCATCCTTGGGAAAGAGGAACAAACGAAAATACTAATGGCCTAATCAGAGATTTTTTCCCCAAAGGAACTGATTTTAATAAGGTTTCTCAAAAAGAAATCAAACGTGTTCAAAACCTTCTTAATGGTCGCCCAAGAAAGGTTCTTAATTGGAGAAAACCTGAAGAGGTTTTCAGCGAACTTGTTGCGTTAGCAACTTGAGACCACTTAAATAAAGAAATTGAAGTTTTTCTAAACCAAAAATAAAAGACCCTTCGGGGTCTTTTTAATTTCCAAAAGGGCGGTTAGAGGGAATCGAACCCTCGTCAGTGGGACCACAACCCGCTGTTCTACCATTGAACTATAACCGCCATGAAATAATTATTCTAACAAAAAGTTTTAAAATGTAAAGAAATGAAAGTACCCTCGAGAGGAGTCGGACCTCTATCCAGAGCTTAGAAGGCTCTTGTTCTATCCGTTGAACTACGAGGGCTTATGTTAAATTTCTCTTAAAGCTTTTATTCGGTCTTCAATTGGTGGATGAGTGCTGAAAAGTTTTGCGGTATATGTTTTTACTTTTCCAAAAGGGCTGGCAATGTATAAATGAGCGCTGGCTGGATTAGCCCTTTTTAATGGTTTTTCATATTTTGATATTTTTTCTAAAGCGCTGGCAAGTCCTTCAGGATAGCGGGTTAAAAGAGCGCCGGAAGCGTCAGCCAAATATTCTCTTTTTCTAGAAACAGCCAATTTAATTAACTGAGCGATTAAAGGGGAAAATATCATTAAAACAATTCCGATGAACATCATGATTGTCCCAGCTGATCCTTGTTGGTCATTACTTCGTCTGTTTCCGCCAAAAAAACTAAACCTTAAAAACCAATTAGAAAGTAGGCTGATTACGCCAACTAAAGCCAAAACTAAAGTCATTAACCGGATGTCATAATTTTTAACATGGGAAAGTTCGTGGGCGATAACTCCTTCTAATTCTTCATTTTCCAAAATATCTATCAAACCGGTAGTAACGGCGAGCGAAGCGTGTTCTGGATTTCTTCCCGTAGCAAAAGCATTGGGCGCCGGGTCTTGAATAACATGAATTTTAGGAACTGGAATTCCGGCGGTAATACAGAGATTTTCTACTATTTTAAAAAGATAAGGATTGTTTTCTTTTTTAATTTCTTTGGCGCCGGCGGTCCAAAGCGCCATTTTATCTCCGGAAAAATAACCACTTAGACCCATAATTAAAGCGAAACAAAAAGCGATGACCAGCCAGGAATAGCCGGTTTGAGTAATTTGGCCGAGAAGCCAGCCAAGAAAAAGAATAAAAATTGTAAAAAAGAATATTAAAAAAAACGATTTTCTTTTATTGGTTTCTATTTGAGAATACATATTGAGAATACATAAATTTTTTTAAGAATTATTTTCTTTTTTTTCCATGGAAACTTTCGTAAACTTCTTTTAGTCTTTGATTGGTAACGTGGGTGTAAATCTGAGTGGTGGTGATATTTTTATGCCCTAGCAATTCTTGGACGGCTCTTAAATCCGCGCCATTAGAAAGCAAGTCAGTGGCAAAACTATGTCTTAAACTATGAGTGGTTATATTTTTAGTAATGCCAGCCACTTTGCAATATTTTTTAATTAGTCTTTGAATTGAGCGGGGAGTGAAATAATTGGTTTTTTTCATTTTTTCCGCGGCTCGGTCATGGCGGATAAACAAAAATGGTTCAATATCTTTTCTTATTTCTAAATACCTTTTTAGCCAATAGCGAGCTTGATTAGAAACAAAAACCAATCGCCAGTGATTTCCTTTTCCCCGAACGCTAAACTCGTCTTTTTCTAAATTAATGTCTTCTCTTTTTAAATTAGTCAATTCTGAAACCCGCAGGCCCGTGGAAAAAAGAAGTTCTAAGATGGCTTTGTCTCGAAGTTTAATTATATCTGGCTGTTCTATTTTAAAAGGGCTTTCTAAAAGTCTTTCTAATTCTTTTCCTTCAACAAAAGAAATTTGTCTTTCTTGGGTTTTTGCCAAATCGATTTTTTCCGGCGCTAGAATTTCAATGTCTCTTTTAATTAAGTATTTAAAAAAAACTCGTAAAGCAATCAGATGATAATTCTGGGTGGACGAACATAAATTTCCTCCTCGCGGATTTGTCAATCGGGAAAGCCAAAGACGGTATTTTCTAATAGTTTCCGCGGTTATTTCTTGCGATTCTTGAACCTGACTTTGCTTTAAAAATCTGGCCAAATAAAAACCGTAATTTCTAATTGTTAATTTACTGGAGCCTTTTTCAACTTCTAAATATTCAAGAAATTCATTGGCTAATTGTTTTAAATTTTCGGACATAAAAACGTCGCGATATTTTAAGAATTTTTACGACCCATTTATTTTATCATTTTTTTTCCATTTGTCAATCAAAAAAGGATATAACAAATAACCCAAAAAGACGCCAGCCGTGTCAAAACAAATATCAGCTAAGCCCATCACCCGGCCTGGAACAAAACTTTGATGGAACTCGTCAGATAAAGCGTAACAAATTGAAATTATTAGAGAATATTTTAAAGGCTTTTGCCAGGCTCGCGCTAAAAGAATGAATAAAATAGCGTATTCAAGCATATGGGCGATTTTTCTTAAAATCATGTCCCAGGTTTTATCCAAGCCGCTGCTTAAATTGGGCAAAGAAGAAAGATAAAAAATAAAAATCGCCCAGATAAAAACCGGTCCCCATAATTTAATGAATTTTTTTAGCATAAACGCATTATAACAAAAAAAAATTATTTATCAACTTTTAAAAGTTTGGTGGCTCAGCCACCAAACTTTTCCCTTCCCTCAGCTCGCTCTTTTTGAGCTTGGAAGCCGAGCTTCCAAGCTCAAAAAAGATTTGTTTATTTTTTTAGGTTTTGCGTAGACGGGAACCTGAATGGAAATCCAGAAAGAAACTTAAATGGAAATCCGAATAAAAATTTAAACAGAAGTTTTTATTAGGGAAAAAGTGTTAGTTGTTTAGGATTAAAATTTGCCTTTTATTTGGTTTTATGTTAAAATGTTAACGATTTAAAAGACTGAAATTCGCTTTAAAAATTTTGAAAAAATAAAAATTGGTATTTTAAATAAAAAATGTTATAATGGTAAGAAATCTGCTTCGTTGCAGAAAATTGTTTTAATTTAAAAATTTTATGGTTAAAAAAATTGAATCTAAAAAACAAGAAAAAAAGAAAATTATTGACGAATTTAAAATCAATGAAAAAGATACCGGCTCAATAGAAGCTCAAATTGGCTTATTAAACAAAGAAATTAATGATTTAATTGAGCATTTAAAAACGCATATTCATGATTTTTCTTCCCGAAGAGGCTTGTTGAAAAAAGTTAGCCAGCGACGGAAATTTTTAAAATATTTAAAAGTGGAAAAGCCCAAAAGTTATGAAAAAATGATTAAGATTATTAAGAAAAAGATTAAAAAATAAAAATTTATGATTATATATAAAAATCAGCGAGTGGGGGTTTTTATCGATGTTCAGAATATGTATCATTCGGCTAAAAATCTTTACCACTCCAATGTTAATTTTTCTAAGATTTTGGAAAAGGCGATTGCTGGCCGTCAGATTATTCGGTCAATTGCTTATGTCACCAAATCAGATACCAAAGAAGAAAAAATTTTCTTTGACGTTATTTCCAAACAAGGATTTGAATTAAAAATAAAAGACTTACAAATTTATCCCGGCGGAATGAAAAAATCTGATTGGGATGTCGGATTAGCGGTTGATACCATTAAAATGGCCAATAAATTAGACGTGGTTGTTTTAGTAAGTGGCGATGGGGATTATGTCCCTTTAGTTTCTTATCTACAAAATAATAAAGGCTGCTTAGTTGAGGTAATTGCTTTTGGAGAAACGACTTCGTCAAAATTAATTGAGGCGGCAGATGGATTTACTGATTTAAGTAAAGACAAGAAAAAATTTTTAATTAAGAGATTGAGTCAGGCTTTAACAAACAATAACGGTAAGAAACATTCTTAGTTAAAAGCCTTAGTAATTATTTAATGTTATGGAATTTAGAACAGAAGTTAGTGGAAAAAATTTAATAGTTAGAACTGGTGAAGTAGCCCAGCAGGCAAATGGAAGCTGTATTATCCAATACGGCGAAACCACTGTTTTAGCTACTGCGGTTATGGGACAAGAAGAAGGAGAAATGGATTATTTCCCCCTTTCCGTTGATTATGAAGAGCGTTTTTACGCCGCGGGAAAGATAAAAGGTTCCCGTTTTATTAAAAGGGAGACCAGACCGCCTGAAGACGCAGTTTTAACCGGCCGATTAATCGACCGTTCTATTCGGCCTCTTTTTAATCAAGATAGCCGAAAAGCAGTTCAGTTAATTTTAACCGTACTTTCTATTGATGGAGAAAACGATCCGGATATGGTTGCTTTATGGGGCGCGATTGCCGCTTTATGCCTTTCTGATATTGAATGGGAGGGGCCGATTGCCGGCGTTAGGGTAAGTTTGGTTCCTAAGGAAAATGAGGAGGGAGTAATTTCTTTGGAAAAGGAAGGAGAGTGGGTTTTAAATCCAACTTATCAAGCTCAGCAAAAAGGCATTTTAAATTTAGTGGTTTGCGGTACAAATAACCGAATTACTATGTTAGAAGGCGATGCTAAAGAAATAGGAAATGAAAAAATAATTGAGGGCACCCAGTATACCTTAGAATATTTGGATAAATTAACCGCCTTTTTTAAAGAGATTCAGGATAAAGCTGGGAAGAAAAAAGTTTCCCTTCTTAAAGAGCTAACTGAAGAAGAAAAAAAAGAAAAAGAAGAATTAAAAAAAATGACAGAAGAAATTGTGGAACAGGAAGCGCCAAAATATTTATTTGACCATCCTTTAAAATCCAAAGCGGAAAGAATTGGAGCCGCGGAAAATATAAGGCAGAGAGTAGATGAAATTTTGACGGAAAAACAGATTGGAAAAGAAAAAAGAAAAAAAGCAGTTGATTATTCTAATAAATTAATTTATCACCAAGTAAGTAAAAGAATTTTAGATAAAGCGGAACGGCTTGACGGTCGGAAACTTGATGAAATCAGGCCTTTAAATTGTCAGGCCGGCGTTTTACCAAGAGTTCACGGTTCAGGTCTTTTTAGCCGAGGAGAAACCCAAATTCTTTCAGTGGTAACTTTAGCAGAACCAGGCGCGGAAAAATATTTAGACACCATGGAAGAAAGCGGAAGAAAAAGTTTTATGCATCATTATAATTTTCCTCCTTTTTGTTCAGGAGAAGTCGGTTTTGTTGGAAGAACTAATCGGCGGGAAATCGGTCATGGCGCTTTGGTGGAAAAAGGATTTTTGCCGATTCTGCCCAAAAAGGAAGATTTTCCGTACACCATTAGAATCGTCTCAGAGTCTTTATCCTCCAATGGTTCAACTTCTATGGCTTCGGCTTGCGCTTCAGGTTTAGCCGCTATGGATGCCGGAATTCCCATTAGCCGACCGATTGCGGGCATTGCTATCGGACTGGCTTCAGAAGAAGGAGAAAAAGATTTTAGCCGTTATCAAATAATTACTGACATTCAAGACGTGGAAGATGGTCCGGGTGGTATGGATTTTAAAGTGATTGGCACTGACCAAGGTATTACCGCGATTCAAATGGATACAAAAACAAAAGGCATTAATATGGATATTGTCTCTCAAGCTTTAGCCGCTTCTTTAGAGGCGCGGAAAAAAGTTTTAAATGAAATTACTAAAGTTATTGCCGGTCCGCGAACTGAAATATCGCCTTACGCGCCAAAAATTAAATTAATTAAAATTAATCCGGATAAAATTAGGGATGTTATTGGTCCGGGCGGAAAAATTATCAATGAAATTATTGATAAGACCGGCGCGACTATTGATATTGAGCAAGATGGAACCGTAGCCATTACCGCCCTTACCGAAGAATCATTAAATAAAGCCGTGGAATGGGTTAGAAACATTACCCGGGAGCTTAAAGTGGGAGAAGTTTTCCAAGGAAAAATAAATAGAATTATGGATTTTGGCGCTTTTGCGGAAATTGTTCCTGGCCAAGATGGATTAATTCATGTTTCAGAAATGGATTATCGTCACGTCAATCATCCGGATGATGTGGTTAAAATAGGGGATATTGTCCCGGTAAAATTGATTGAGATAGACCATCAAGGCAGAATTAATCTTTCCATGAAAGCTTTAAAAGAAAAACCCGCTTTTAATGATAATTCTTTTAATGACAAGCCTTATCATGAAAAAAGACCGGAACGAAATAATCGAAACTACGGAGACAAAAGATAATTTTATTATCAACAAAATTAATTCATTTATTATGAAACTGGGCAAAAAAAGTTTTTATCCCGGAAAAGAAAGAAATGTTTTAATCACTGGCGGAGCAGGTTTTATAGGTTCGCATTTATGCGACCGCTTGATAAAAAATAACAATGTTATCTGTTTTGATAATCTTATCAACGGAGCGACTGGGGTAAATAATATCAGGCATTTATTGCAAAATCCGAATTTTAGATTTATCAAGCACGATATTAACCAACCGATAGATTTAAATAGTTTTCCGGAATTAAAAGAATTTCGTTTAGATATTCATGGCATTCAAGAAATTTATCATTTAGCCTGCCCAACTTCAGTAAGGAATTTTAATCAATTCAAGCTTCAAACCCTTTATACCAACTCTATCGGGATAATTAATGTTTTAGAACTGGCGCGGTTTTACAAAGCAAAATTTCTTTTTACTTCCTCATCAGTGGTTTATGGTCCGAATCGGCAAGGAGTAGTTTTTAAGGAAAGTGATTTCGGCGCGGTTGATTTTACCAGTCCGCGCGCTTGTTATGATGAAGGCAAAAGATTTGCTGAAACTGCCATTTCCACATATCAAAAAAAATACGGGTTAGAATTAAAAATTAGCAGAATTTTCAGGACTTATGGCCCAAGAGAAGCTTTATTTGACGGCCAAATGGTGCCTGATTTTGTTTTACAAGCACTGACCAACCGACCATTGATTATTTATGGCGGAGAAAATTTTTCTACTTCTCTTTGTTTTGTAAGTGATGTAGTTGAGGGCTTGATTAAACTAATGGATTCGAAAGAATTCGGTCCGATTAATTTTGGTTATCCTCAACAAAGCAAATTAATAGACTTGGCCGAGAAAATAATTCAGCGAGTCGGTTCAAAATCTAAAATTGAAACCAGGGCTAGCTTGCCTTTTATTTCTCCTTTGGGAATTCCTGACATAACTTTAGCTCGGGAAAAGTTGGGGTGGTTTCCAATTACTCGCCTTGAAGACGGATTAGAGAAGATGATTGAATATGTTAAAGCTAATAGGATGATTCTCCAGCCGTTGATGAAAAAATACGAACAGGAATAGGTTTTTAAAGTTTCAATTATAAAATAATGGAAAATAGAAATATAAAAAAATCAGAACAACAAAAAGTTGTGGTGGTTATTCCGGCTTATAACGAAGAGAAGAATATCATTAGAATTATTCAGAAGGTAAAAGCCTTAGTTGATGAAATAGTGGTCGTAGATGATGGTTCAATTGACCAGACTTATTTTTTAGCTCAATCACAGGGAATTAAAGTTTTAAAACATATTTTAAATCGGGGACAAGGCGCTGCTTTGGAAACGGGCAATCAATACGCTTTGAAAATTGGCGCGGAGATTATTGTTCATTTTGACGCTGACGGGCAATTTTTAGCCGAAGAAATAAAAGATTTAGTTGAACCGATTAAAAATGGAGAAGTTGACGTGGTTTTTGGCTCAAGGTTTTTAGGAAAGAAATCAAGTATTCCTTGGTTTAAGGAAAAAATAATTCTGCCAATCGGAAAATTAGTTAATAAATTTTTTGTTGGTAAAAGTTTAACTGATTCGCAGAATGGATTTCGGGCTTTATCAAAAAAGGCAGTAGAGATAATTAAAATTGAAAATGACCATATGGCTCATAATACAGAAATTCAGGCGAAGGTTTTTAAAAATAAATTTAAAGTAAAAGAAGTGCCAGTTACAATCATTTTTAATAAATTTGGGCAAGGAATTTTATCTGGCAAAGGAAGAGGCGCTGGGGGGCTTAACATTATTAAAGATTTATTTTTAGCTAAATTAATGGACTGACATTAATATGTTTCAAAAAATTATTGCTCTCATTATTATCGTTTTATTTTTAGTTCGGCTTTTTTGGCAAAAAAATAAAAAACAAATTAAAGCCAACGAATTTATTTTTTGGCTTATTTTTTGGCTTATTGTTGCGGTTTTAATTATTAACTTAAAATTGATTGACGCTCTGGTGGCAAATCTCGGATTTTCCGGTTCAGGAATAGATGTATTGCTTTATCTGGCAATCGCGATTTTATTTTATTTTATTTTCCGCCTGAGGCTAAAAATGGAAAAAATAGAAAAAGATATTACTGAAATAGTGCGGCAAGTCGCTTTAAAAGAAAAAGATAAATAATAGAAAAATATATGAACGATAACTTTTTAAATGAACAAGAAAAACAGGAAACGGGCAGAGGTTTTGAGAAAAAAATTTCTCCTTTTTTTTCTTTAATTTTTGACTTGGCAAAATTATTGGTTCTGGCTTTCATTATTGTTTTACCGATTCATTATTTTATTTTTCAACCTTTTTATATTGTTGGACCGTCTATGGAGCCAAATTTTTATGATAGCGATTATTTAATTATTGAAAAAGTTGCTTATCATTTTCGAAATCCGGAACGGGGAGAAATAATTATTTTTAAATCGCCGAATAATCCCAAAAGCCATTTAATTAAAAGATTGATTGGCCTGCCTGGGGAAAAAATAATTGTTGCCAAAGGAAATATAAAGATTTATAACAAAGATTTTCCTCAAGGATTTGAATTAAGTGAAAACCTTTATTTAACTCCCGGAACCAATACCCCGGGCGATTTGGAAGTAGAATTAAAAGATAATGAATACTATTTATTGGGAGATAATCGCAATATGAGTTTGGACTCCAGAATTTTTGGGCCGATTAGAAAGGAAGATTTCACTGGGCGGGGTTGGTTCAGAGGTTGGCCGTTTAAAGAGTTGGGTTTTATTAAAACACCAACTTTTGTTTATTAAAAAATAATAATTTTCGTAGAATAATTAAAATATTTATGCCAAAATTAAAAAGAAGAATAAAATTAATTAGCAAAAAGAATCCAAAAAAAATTGACAAGAAGAAGAAGCTTTTAAAGAAACCGGTGAAAAAAAATGTTAAAAAACAAGTCAGTTTAAAAAAGAGGACTAAAGCTTTGAAAAAAATCAAAAAAAGCCCGATTGAAAAAAGAATAAAAATAAGCAGATTTAGTTTTAAAAGAAGAGATAAAAATGAAAATCCGGAAGAATTTCATTTAAAAAAGGGAAAATATATCCCGAAAATTTTACGGGGGATGAAAGATGTTTTTAATGAAGAAATAAAAATTTGGAATTATGTTTTGAAAAAAACTTCTGATTTGGCAAAAAGCTACGGTTTTGAAAAAATTATTTCTCCTGTTTTGGAAGAACGCCTTCTTTTTGAAAAATCAACCGGTTTGACTTCTGACGTGGTTGAAAAACAAATGTATCAGTTTGTTGACCAAGGAGGAAATAAGGTTGTCTTACGGCCGGAATTAACCCCTTCAGTAGCGAGGGCTTATATTGAGCAAGGGATGTTTAATATGTCTCAGCCGGTAAAATTATATTATTTTGGGCCTTTATTTCGTTATGAACGGCCCCAAACTGGGAGAATGAGGCAATTTCATCAATTTGGATTGGAAATTTTGGGTTCAGAAAAACCGGTCGTTGACGCGCAATTAATCCTTTTTTCTCAAACTCTTTTTAATAATTTAAATTTAAAAGTAAGTATTCAGATTAACAGCCTTGGTTGCGCGGTTTGTCGGAAACCATATCGGACGAAATTAGTGGCTTATTTAAAATCAAAGCAAAAGCATTTATGTTTAGATTGCCAGCGTCGCCTTAAAATAAATCCTTTAAGAATTTTAGATTGTAAGAATTCAGAATGTCATAAAATAATTTCTCAAGCTCCTCAGCTAGTTGATGACCTCTGTCCCGATTGTCGTCAACATTTTGTTAAAGTTTTAGAATATTTGGATGAAGCAAATGTTACTTATGAATTAAATCCTTATTTAATCCGCGGTTTGGATTATTATACCAAAACGGTTTTTGAGTTTTTGCCGATTATTGAAGAAAAAAGTAAAAATAAAGAAATAAATTTAGAAGAAAAAAAAGAGATAAAACTCGAAGATAATAAAAAAAACGAAGAGTTGGAACAAGAAAACAAACTAAGGTCTCAATCTGCTTTGGGTGGCGGTGGCCGTTACGATAGTTTAGTGGAAACTTTAGGTGGTCGACCAACTCCGGCTGCCGGGTTAGCTTATGGTTTTGAAAGAATCGTGGAAGAAATTAAAAATCAAAAATCTAATATTCCTAAGGAACGCGGACCCCAGATTTTTTTGGCGCAAATTGGAGATATGTCCACTCGCCGAGCTTTAAAAATATTTGAAGAATTAAGAGAACATGGTTTTAAAGTGGTGGAAAATTTAAGCAAGGACAGCTTAAAAGTTCAAATGGAAATCGCTAATAAATTGGGAGTTAAATTAACCCTAATTTTAGGTCATCAGGAAGTGCTTGATAAAACCATTATTATCCGTAATATGAATACGGGAAATCAGGAAATAGTTGACCAAGAGAAATTAATTAAAGAGTTAAAAAGAAGATTATAAAAATTTAATTTATTTATATGCTTAAATCAACGGCGAGAAAACCCATGGGAAAAGGGGGAAAACAATATCATATTAATTGCCAGCCAGGAGATTTGGCTTCTTATCTTTTAATGCCAGGCGACCCGGATCGAGTGGAAAAAATAACCAAAGATTGGAAAAATAAAAAACAACTGGGAATTAAAAGAGAATATCGTTCAGTAACTGGAACTTTTGAAAATGTAAAAATGTCTTGTTTATCAACAGGGCTTGGCGCTCCTTCTTTAGCAATCGCTTTAGAAGAAGCGGCGCGATTAAAAGTTAATACTTTTATTAGGGTTGGCAGCACCGGAACCATTAAAAAAGAGATTAATTTGGGAGATTTGATTATTAATGTTGCTGGAGTAAGATTAGAGGGAACTTCTCAACAATATGTTCGTTCCGAGTATCCGGCTTTTGCCAATTATGAAGTAGTTTTGGCGCTTATTGAGGCCTGCGAGAAAATGAAATATAAATATCATTTGGGTATTACCGCTTCCACCGACGCTTTTTATGTCGGGGAAGGGAGAAAGGGCTTTCAAGGATATTTTCAATCGCATTCTCATAATTTATTGCCTGACTTGCAAAGAGCTGGAGTAATAAATATGGAAATGGAAAGCTCAGTTTTGTTTACTCTGGGAAATTTATATGGTTTAAGAACTGGCGCTATCTGCGCGGTTTTTGATAACCTAATTACCAATAAATGGGCGGTAAAAGGAGAGGAACAAGCCGGTCGGGCTGCTTCTGAAGCAATTGCTATTCTTAATCAATGGGATAAAGCCAAGAAAAAAAATAAAAAAAAGTATTTTTATCCCTCTTTAATAAAATAAATATTATTAATTAATAATCAATAATAAATTTAATTTTTAATTTATGAAAAATCGTAATTGTAAAAATGTTTTTAAAACCGGTTTATTAGCTACTATTTTCGGCTCTGTTTTAGGCGTTCTTTTTGCTAAAAAATCAGGCAAAGAAACTCGAGAAGACATTAAAGAAAAATTTGAAGAAACAAAAGACAAAGCAGTTGATTTAGTTGAAAAAGTAGTTGATGAAGCTAAAGAAATTAAAGAGAATTTAAAAGAGGATTTGGAAGAAATAAAAGAATCTCTTTCCCAAGAAGACAAAGAAGATAAATAGACTTTATAAGGTCCAATCAATTAATATAGATTTAACAAATATAAGTTTTAAACATATGTTCAAAATCAATTTGGATAAAGAAAAGTGTATTGGTTGTGGAACTTGTGTGGCGATTTGTCCCGGCAATTATGAGATGGGAAAAGATGGTAAAGCATTTGTTATTAAAGAAGAAATTATGGAACTGGGAAGCAATCGCATGGCGGAAGAAAATTGTCCTGTCGTCGCTATTTCCATCAAACCAATGGCCGGAAATAAGGAGGATTCAATAGCTAAAGAAAAAAATCAAGAAGATTAGATGATTTAATTTTTTGTTTGTTTTATATTTTTATATGTACCAAATTAGAATTCATGGTCGAGCCGGGCAAGGCGCAAAAACTATCGCCCAAATTTTAGCTGAAGCGGCGATTAAAGAAAATAAATTTGTTCAGGCTTTTCCTTTTTATGGACCAGCGAGAACCGGCGCGCCAATGAACGCTTTCGTGAGAATTGATTCCCGCCCCATTACCATTCATTCGGAAATAAAAGACCCGGATGCGGTTTTAGTTATCGATTCTTTGTTAATAAAAAAAGAAAATGTTGTTTTGGGTTTAAAAAAAAATGGGATTTTAATTGTTAATTCAAATAAATCCAGCCAAGAAATAAAAATTAGTTTGAAAAAGGAAAAAATATTATCTCAAATAAAAGTTTTATCTTTACCCGCTTCTCAAATCGCCAAACAAGAAGCCGGGAAAGATATTGCTAATGTTGTTTTAATAGGAGCTTTAATTCGCGCAACTGGTTTAATTAAAATGGAAAATTTAATTAAAACTATTGAAGAAAAATTTAAAAATAAGGTAGAACCGGCTTTAATCCAAGCTAATATTAAAGCGGTTAAAAAAGGTTATCAATATGAAGAAAAAAATAATTAAAAAACAAGAAATTTTAATCGGTGGAACAATTGACCGCCCAGGTTCTTCCCGAGATTATAAAACTGGTTTTTGGAAAGAACAAAAACCGGTTTGGGATAATAAAAAATGTATTCAATGCGGACTTTGTGTTAATTATTGCCCGGAAAATTGTATTCCATTTAAAGATGAAGAAAGAAAAGAAACGGATTTTGATTATTGCAAGGGTTGCGGCATTTGCGCTGAATTATGCCCGGTTAAGGCGATTAAAATGAATAAGGAAGACAAAAATGAGTAAACAAAAATCAGTAAAATATAAAGCTTTGACTGGCGGTGAAGCGGCAGCTGAGGCAATGAGACAAATAAATCCTGATGTTTTTTCCGCTTATCCTATTACCCCGCAAACGCCAATTATTCAAAGTTTTGCGCAAAAAGTGGCGGATGGAGAAGTCTCTACTAAATTTATTTTGGTGGAATCCGAGCATTCAGCAATGAGTGTCGTAGTGGGCGCCGCTGCTTCGGGAGTCCGAGCAATGACCGCGACTTCTAGCCAAGGGCTGGCTTTAATGGTGGAAATATTGCCGATTGCCTCTGGGCTTCGTTTACCCATTGTTATGAACTTGGCAACGAGAGCTCTTTCAGCGCCGATTAATATTCATAATGACCATCAAGACGCGATGTTGGCCAGAGACCTTGGTTGGATTCAGATTTTTTGCGAAAATAATCAGGAAGTTTATGATAATAATTTCTTAGCCCTTTGTTTGGCAGAAGAAATGTCTTTACCGGTTATGATTTGTCAGGATGGTTTTATTACTTCCCATAACACGGAAAAGGTGGAAATGATTTCAAACAGTCAAGTAAAAAGATTTATTAAAAAATATCAGCCGAAATTTTCTCTTTTAAATTTAAAAAAACCAATTACTATTGGCTCGCTCGCTTTGCCGGATTATTATTTTGAAATTAAAAAACAAGTAAGCGAGGCAATGGCAAAATCCGGTGAAAAATATTTATCTTTTGGCCAAGAGTTAAATAAAATCACTAAAAGAAATTATAAATATTTTGAAGCTTATCAAACTAAAAATGCGAAAGCGGTTATTGTGGCGCTTGGTTCAACCGCGGGAACTATTAAGTTTGTGGTTGATAAAATGAGAAAAGATAAGAAAAATGTCGGACTTTTGAAAATAAATTTATTTCGTCCTTTTCCTTATCAAGAGATAAAAGAGATTCTGAAAAAAATTCCCGTGGTCGGAGTTTTCGACCGGACTTTAGGGATTGGCTCTTATGCGCCTTTAGCTGGAGAAATAAAACATTGTCTTAATGCTAAACAAATTTTTCAAGATTTTATCTACGGTTTGGGCGGTCGAGAAATAGACCCAAAAGATATTGAAAAAACTTTTGAAAATTTATTAAAAATCAAAAAATCCGGGCTAGAAACAAAATATCTTGGTTTGCGTAAATAATTTTTATGCTGGTGGAAGCGAATAAAATAGAAAAAAAGTGCTCGATTAGCAATAAATTTATTATTTCTGTTTTGGAACAAGCCGGGCTATTTTTCAAAAAAGAAAAAGAATTTCCAGAAGAATTGTCAGTGGCGATTGTCAATGATAAAATAATTCAAAAGCTTAATTCTATTTATCGCCAAAAAAATAAACCAACCGATGTTTTATCTTTCAAAGACCCGGCGCAAATTGTTGTTTCTTGGCCCCGGATAAAAAAACAAGCGCAAGAGCAAAAACACAGCCAAAAAAAAGAAATGAGTTTTCTTTTAATTCATGGTTTTCTCCATATTCTCGGTTATGTCCATAAGACAAAAATCCAAGAAGATTTAATGGAAAATAAAACGCAAGAAATTTTGACTTTTCTTAAAAAGAAAAATTTGTTAAAATAATTATATTAGATTATAAATTTAAGAAATTAATTAATATGTCTCGTAAAGGAGAAATTATCACTGGAATCGACCTTGGCTCTTCCACGATTAGAATCGCGGTGGGTCAAATTAGTTCAGAAGGCGAGCTTCATATTGTCGGTTTAGGAGAAGGGCCTTCAGAAGGAATTGGCAAGGGAGTAGTTATCAGTATTGAAGATACGGTTTCCAGTATTTCTGCTTGTGCTGAACAAGTGGAAAGAATGACTGGCCAGCCCATTGAAAATGCTTATGTTGGCGTTTCTGGAACGCATATTATTTCTCAAGAAAGTCGGGGAGTGGTGGCAGTGGCTGGAGCAAGTGGAGAAATAAAACAGGATGATGTTAATCGGGTTTTAGAAGCGGCGCAAAAGGTTGCTACTCCGCCTAATTATGAAATTATTCATATTTTGCCGAGAAATTTTTCTGTGGATAAACAAGTGGGAATTATTGACCCGATTGGAATGACCGGCGTTCGTTTGGAAGTTGAGGCGCAAATTATTTTAGGGCTTTCAAATCAAGTTAAAAATTTGGATAAATGTTTTCGACGAGTTGGCATTGGCATAAACGAAACGGTTTTTACGGTTTTAGCCACGGCGGAAGCGGTTTTAAATAAAAAACAAAAAGAATTGGGAACGGTAGTTGTTAATATTGGTAGCACCACTACCAGTTTGGCGGTTTTTGAAGAGGGTGATGTTTTAAGCGCCAAAGTTTTACCGATTGGCGCTCGCCACATTACTAATGATATTGCCATTGGCCTAAGAGTGCCGGTTGATTTAGCCGAATCAATTAAAATTAAATATGGGACTTCATTGCCGGAAAAAGCCGGTCGCAATAAAATTATTAATTTTAAAGATTTAAATGAAAGAGAAGAGGGAACCGTTTCTCAAAAAAAATTAGCGGATATTATTGAAGCTCGTTGTGAAGAAATTTTCAAAATGGTTGATAAGGAATTGGCGGCCGTAGACCGTAGTAAGAAATTGCCAGCGGGAGCAATTTTAACCGGCGCAGGAGCAAGGTTGGATGGATTGGCGGAAACGGCAAAAAAAGTTTTAAAAATTCCAGCCTCTTTAGGATTTCCTCAAGGATTTTTAAGTGGAATCAATAAGGCTTTTGACCCAAGTTTTTCCACGGCTGTTGGTTTGGTTCTTTGGGGCACTCATGAAAAATCCCAAAACGGGGGAATGAAAAAAACTTCTCGCGGCGCGGTTCAAGGCGTGAAAAAATGGTTTAAAAATTTTCTTCCTTATTAATATAATTATAAATAAGATAAAAAAACGCGTCTTTTTAATTTATTTCTTAAGACGCGTTATATTTATATGCCGAAAAAAATAATATTAAAAAAAGATGTTGTTTTTAAAGAGAAAGGGACCCAAAAATCCAAAATTAAAATAGTTGGCGTGGGTGGCGCTGGTGGTTCTGCTATTAAACGGATGCTAAAAGAAAAAATTTCCGGAGTGGAATATATTGCTATTAATACTGATTTATCGGTTTTAAAAACTTTGGGAAAAAATGTTAAAAAGATTCAGATTGGAAAGTCCTTAACTAAAGGACGGGGTACTGGCACTGACCCTGATTTAGGACAAGCCGCGGTGGAAGAAAATACAGCGGAAATTAAAAAGGCTTTAAAAGGCGCGGAAATAGTTTTTTTAACTGCTGGTTTCGGCGGTGGCACTGGAACCGGAGCTGGTTTGGCAGTGGCGGACATTTTGGAACAAATGAAAATTTTAACCATTGCCGTAGTAACTAAGCCATTTACTTTTGAGGGACCGTATAAAAAAAATATTGCTGACCAAGGCATTAAAAAATTAATTAACCGGGTTGATTCTTTAATTGTCATTTCCAACGACCGTCTTTTACAAGCCATTGACCGTTCAACTCCGATTTTGGAAGCGTTCAATATTGCTGACGAAGTTTTAAAACAAGGCGTAAAAGGAATTATTGACATTTTAAATGTTCCAGGCCTGATTAATATTGATTTTGCCAATGTTAAACCGATTCTTCAGCAAGCGGGTAAGACATTTTTGGGAATGGGTTCAGCTAAAGGGGAAAATCGCGCTTTAGAAGCGGTAAAGAACGCTTTAAAAAATCCTTTGATAAATCTTTCAGTGAAGGGCGCTAATGGGGTGGTTTTTGTCATTACTGGCAGCCCGGATTTAAAAATGATGGAAGTTAATGAAATCGCCGAAATGGTTTCGCAACAAGCTGATTTAAGAGCTAAAATAGTTTTTGGCGCGGTTATTGATGAAAAATTAAAGGATGAAATAAAAATAACTTTAATTGCTACTGGTTTTGAGGAAAATACTTATCATAATTTTTCTTCTCAGATTCTTGAATCAGATGAGGGAGAACAAGATTCAGAAAATGAAGAAAAATCATCTCAAGAACAAGAAGAGGAAAATCGAGATAAAAAAGTCTATGTTTATCATGAAAAAAGGCAAGAATTGGATGAAAATGAAAAACAGCGGGAAATGACTATGGAAGATGAATTGGAAATACCGGCATTTTTAAGAAAGAAATTAAAGAAAAAGTAAGGAA
>Ga0268278_1000812_pt1 | contig 20138 bp, 18 predicted proteins | sample saktaG_3_FD_190135 | JGI IMG/M metagenome (GOLD analysis project Ga0268278, IMG submission 190135) | Saline water microbial communities from Sakinaw Lake, British Columbia, Canada - sak_2010_1_5_55m | ecosystem: Environmental > Aquatic > Non-marine Saline and Alkaline > Saline ...
AACTTTGGAGAATGAGATATAATCATTTTAGACCGCATACTAGCTTGAATAATAAAATGCCTGATGAAATTTATAATGATTTTAAGTTATTGTTTTAATCTACGACATATGTCTATGGGCTATACAATCAAAAATTCATAGAAACATTTATAAACATATTTTTAGATTTATTTATTATTATTAAGTCATTAAAGGTAATATTATAAAATTATTTCATAAAAATGCTTGATAAAAATATCCATTTATTATTATCATAATTTAAAATTATTATAATCTTTAAATCTAAGAAAATCCTGCCCCAAAATCCCTTAAAATGCATATCCTACAATTAAAACATATTAAATTAAAAAAAGAAGAGCTTGAAAAATTACTTCTAAAATATAATATTTCTCTTAATCAACTACCCAGAATAAAAATAACAGATCCAGCATTACCCCCAGATTGCAGCATCTCAGATGTGGTTAAAATTGAGGGAGTCATTGACAATGAAAAGAGAACCTATTTTAGGGTTGTCACAATATAATTTCCTGAATATTTATAATCTCTAAATAAATTTAATAAATTTTAAAAGAAGAATGAATTTAGAAAAACAACAACAAATCGAAGAACATTTGCTTGTAAAGAAATATTTAAAAGATCATAGTTTAATAGAATCAAATATCCTTTCTTTTAATAATTTTATTAATTATAATCTTCCAGAAATAATCAAAGAATTAAATGATTCAATGTCTGATGAAGATGTAGAGATAAAATTAGGAAAAATCCATTTAGGAAAACCAGAAATAATTGAGGCTGATGGGAGTTCTTATTTATTAACTCCTGCAGAGGCAAGGATTCGGGGATTAACTTATTCTGCACCATTAAAAGTAGAAATTACAGTTAAACAAAAAGGTCAAATAGAAAGCCAAAATGTTGACATTGGAAAAATTCCAATAATTGTTAAAAGTGAAATTTGTAATTTGTTTAAATTAAATAGGGAACAATTAATTGAAAATTATGTGGATCCTTTAGATCCTGGAGGCTATTTTATTATTAATGGTAATGAAAGAGTAATGGTGATGACTGAAGACCTAGCAGAAAATCAACCATTTATTGAAAAAACTAAACTTAAAAAAGAGCATTTTTTGCGATTGTTTTCAAAACGAGGAAGTTATAGAATTCCTATTTCAATAATTGATACTAATGAAGGGATTATTGAAGTTTCTTTTTCTAGATTTAAAAAAATTCCTGCAATAGTAATTTTAAAAGCACTTGGATTAACTAAAGAACAAAAGATTGCAGAATATATTGGAAAAGAAAATGATAGCTTAATTGTTAATTTATATGAATTCGCACATATAAAAAATCAAGAAGATGCTTTCTTAGAAATGGCGAAACAACTTTCTCTTCAAGGAACAGAAGAAGAAATCCTCTCTAGAATAAAAGAAAGAATTGATTCTTATTTTTTACCACATATTGGTCTAGGAAAAGAAAATAGAATAGAAAAGGCGATTACCCTATGTAAATTTATTAAACAATTTTTTATTACAAAAAACTCTAAAGAAAGTTTAACAGATAAAGACCACTATGCAAATAAAAGAGTTAGAATGTCTGGAGATTTACTTTCTGATTTATTTAGAGTTAATCTAAGAATCTTCATCAGAGAAATTCAACGTTCTTTACAAAAAATTCAAAAAAGAAGAAAATTCTATTCAATAAAAACAATTGCAAAATCTACTTTGTTTACCCATAGAATAGAATCTGCAATCGCCACTGGGAATTGGGTTGGTCAAAAAACAGGAGTAACTCAAAATATGGATAAAACAAATTACTTATCAATATTATCTCAATTACAAAGAGTTTCAAGTATGTTGGCAAGTACACAAGAAAATTTTTTAGCAAGAACTTTACATCCAACACATTATGGGAGATTTTGCCCAGTAGAAACTCCTGAAGGAACAGAGATTGGATTAAGGAAAAATTTAGCATTATTAGCAAGAATTTCTACAAGAATAAATATTAGTGAAAAAGAGTTTATAGAAAAATTAAAAGAAATTGGGTTAGAGGAAAAAAATGAAAACACAGCAAGGGATATTTTTTACAATGGTAGATTTATTGGAAATACTTTAAACCCTGAAGAATTTGTGAGAAAATTTAAAGAAAAACGAAGAAATCAACTTTTTCATTTTGAGTTGAGTATAAGATCAAATGATTTTTTAAAAATAATAAATATTTCTAGTGAAATTGGAAGAGTAATTAGGCCTTTGATCATTTTAGAAAATAATGAATCAAAATTAAAAGAAGAACATATGAACTTACTTAGAGAAGATAAAATGAGTTGGGATGATTTGATAAAAGAAGGCATTATTGAATACCTTGATGCTGCTGAAGAAGAAAATGCCTTAGTGGCATTAGATAAAAAAGACATAACAAAAGAACACACACATTTAGAAGTTGATAAAATTGATTTATTTGGGGTAATTACTTCTTTAGTACCTTATGCAAATTATAATCAATCATCTAGATTAAATAGGGGAAGTAAAACACAAAAACAAGGGCTCGGATTATATGCAGTAAATTTTTTATGCAGAATAGATACCGATGTAAATATTTTACATTATCCTCAAAAACCAATTGTAAGAAGTTTTATTTATGATACTTTAAATATTCATCCAGCAGGCCAAAATGTTATTGTCGCTGTAATGACTCATCAAGGTTATAATATAGAAGATGCATTAATTTTAAATCAAGGCTCTCTTGATCGGGGTTTAGCAAGGAGTACTTATTTTAGACCTTATACTTCTATAGAATTAAATTATGCTGGTGGACTAAAGGATGAAATATGTATACCAAAAAAAGATATCTCAGGGTATAGGACTGAGGAAAATTATAAATTTTTAGAAGATGATGGAATTGTATATCCTGAAGCAGAACTTAATTCTGGGGATGTTGTTATTGGAAAAACAAGCCCTCCAAAATTCTTATCTGAAGTAAGAGAAATCTCAATTAAATCAAAAAAAGAAACTAGTTCAATCATTAGACAAGAGGAAAAATCTACAATTGAGGGGGTTTTTATCACAGAAGATAGTCAAGGTAATAAGGTTATAAGAGTTAAAGGAAGAGATCAAAGAATTCCTGAATTAGGAGATAAATTTGCTACTTCTCACGGTCAGAAAGGAATTATTGGTGGAATTTTTCCTGAAAATGATATTCCTTTTACTTCAAGAGGAATTAAACCTGATTTAATATTTAATCCGCATAGTATCCCTGGAAGAATGACTGTAGGATATTTAATAGAACTACTTGCCGGAAAAATCGGCTGTTTATCTGGAAAGATAATTGACGGAACTGCATTTTTAGGTCAAAAAATTGAAGATTTAGAAAAACAATTGAAAAACTTTGGTTTTCGAGCTGATGGAAAAGAAACTATTTACAATGGGGTAGATGGAGAAATGATGCGAGTTAAAATTTATATCGGGGATATGTATTATTTGAAACTAAAATATATGGTCGCAAATAAAATGCATGCAAGAGCGAGCGGGAAGGTCACTTTGTTAACAAGACAACCAATAGAAGGTAGAGCAAAAGGTGGTGCTCTAAGATTAGGAGAGATGGAACAACAGGCATTAATTGGCCATGGAGCAAGTTTATTATTAAAAGAGAGATATGATTCTGATAAAGTAATTATCCCAATATGCTCAAAATGTGGTGCAATTGCAATAGAGGATAATATTCGAAATAAATCTTATTGCCCATTATGCAATAGCCAAGATATAGAGTCTATTGAAATGTCTTATGCTTTTAAATTATTAGTCGATGAACTTCAAGGCCTTCATATAAAAACCAGATTTAATTTAAAAAATAAATATGAATAAATAAAACAATTTAGAATTATTTAAAATAAAATGATAAAATATATAAAAAAACAAATAAAAAGTTTGCAATTTACACTTTTAAATCCTGAAGAAATTAAAAAACTGGCAAAAGCAAAAATAATTACCCCAGAATTATATGATATTGATGGCTATCCTGTTGATGGTGGTTTAATGGATTTAAGATTGGGTGCAATTGATCCAGGAGTGAGATGCAGAACTTGTGGTGGAAGATTAAAAGAATGTTTAGGACACCCGGGATTAATTGAATTAGCAAGATCTGTTTTTCATATTAAATATATCCCAATAATTACATTATTTCTAAGATGCTATTGCTCTGAATGCCATAGATTAATGATCAAAGATAAAGATCTTTTAAAATATAAAACTATTAAAGAAAGATTAAATCGGGCAAAAGATTCTAAAAAATGCCCACATTGTAATTCTGAACAAGAAAAGATAAAATTAGAAAAACCATTAAATTTTAAAACCGCTAAAAAGCGAATGTTTCCAATAGAAATCAGGGAAATACTCAGCAGAATTCCTGATGAAGAAGTAAAACTGGCAGGAATAGATCCAAAAATTTTTAGACCAGAGTGGGCAATTCTAAACTTATTGCTAATCCCTTCAGTAACTGTTAGACCAAGTATTACTTTAGAAGGTGGGCAAAGAAGTGAAGATGATCTTACGCATAAACTTTCAGATATAATTAGAGCAAATCAAAGATTATGGGAAAATTTAAATGCTGGAGCTCCAGAAGTAATTATTGAAGATCTTTGGGATTTGCTTCAATACCATATCACAACTTTTTTTGATAATTCAGTTACAAAAATCCCCCCTGCAAGACATAGAAGTGGAAGAGCCTTAAAAACAATTACAGAAAGATTAAAAGGTAAAAAAGGAAGAATTAGATATAATCTCGCTGGTAAACGAGTAAATTTTTCTTCAAGAAGTGTTATTTCTCCAGATCCCTCATTAAAAATAAACGAGGTTGGTGTGCCTTTTGAAATTGCAAAGGTTTTAACAGTAAATGAAAAAGTTAATTCTTTGAATATTAAAAAACTTAAAGAAACAATTAAAAATAATGGATATCCTACTGCAAACTATATCATAAGACCTGATGGGAGAAGAAAAAAAATAACTGAAGATTTAAAAGAAGAGATTCTTGAAGAATTAATTCCAGGATATGTTGTAGAAAGACAATTAATAGACGGGGATATTGTTTTGTTTAATAGACACCCAAGTTTGCATAAATTCAGTTTAATGTCCCATTTAGTTAAAGTATTACCATATAAAACATTTAGAATACACCCAGCAGCAGCTCCACCCTATAATGCAGATTTTGACGGTGATGAAATGAATATACATGTGCCTCAAACAGAAGAAGCAAGAGCTGAAGCAAAAGTATTGCTAAATATAAATCAAAATTTATTTTCTTGTAAAGATAATAGTAATCTCTTAGGATGCGTCGCAGATGCAATTACTGGAAATTATTTATTGAATAATATTCAAATAGAAAAAGCAGAGGCTTCTCAATTATTATATCAATCTAGAAAAGAAATAATAATTAATAAAAAACAAATTAATGGGAGTGAGGTAATTTCTGAATTAATACCAAAATTAGATTATAAATCAAAAACAAAAAATAATGAAGATTTTATTATTCAAAATGGAAAAATAAAAGAAGGCGCAGTTGATGAAAAAGTATTTGGAGTAGAGGGTGGAGATTTACTAAAAGAATTAGATAATAAATATGGGCGAACAGAGGCAATTAAAATTTTAGAAGAATCATTTAGTTTAGGAGTGAATTATCTTTCAAAACATGGTTTTACAATTTCTGTTGATGATTTAAATGTAAATAATAAAGTGAAATTGTCTACAAAAGAAATTATAAAAGAAGCAGAAAATAAAACACAAGAGATTATTAAAGAATACACAAATAAAACACTTCCAATAATTCCTGGAAAAACTTCTGAAGAAACTAGAGAAATAAAAATACTTCAAGCATTAAATGAAATAAGAACAAAAATTGGAAAAATCGTTAGAAAAGAAATTCCAGAAACTAATCCTGTAAACTTTATGATAAACTCTGGTGCTGGAGGAAATATTTTAAATATTATTCAAATGGCTTGCTGTGTCGGTCAACAAGCATTATGGGGTAAGAGGATTAATTTTGGATTTAATAATCGGACTCTTTCTTTCTTTAAATGGAATGATTTATCTCCTAAATCAAGGGGATTTATTTATAATTCTTTTTTGCAAGGACTAGAACCTTATGAATTCTTTTTTGGGGCAATAACTGGAAGAGATGCTTTAATGGATACAGCACTAAGAACACCAAAATCCGGGTATTTATATAGAAGGCTTGCAAATGCTCTTCAAGATATCAAAGTTGAATATGATCAAACAATTAGGGAAGGCTCTAAAAAAATAATTCAATTTCAATATGGTTCAGATGGAAAAGATGTTTCAAGATTACATCAAAATAAAGAAATTACTCCTGGAGAAGCTATTGGCTTAATTACTGCACAATCTTTTGGAGAACCTTCTACACAAATGGCTTTAAATGTATTTCATTTTGCTGGCGTTTCAGAGATGCAAATAACTTCTGGATTACCAAGATTAATTGAAATATTCAATGCAAGAAAAGTTCCTTCAACACCTGAAATGGAAATCTATTTGGATAAAAAACATAATAATGAAAAAGATGCAAAGATAATCGCTGAAAAAATTCAAGAAATCAAGTTTAAAGATATAATAAAAGAAATTAAAATTAATTTCGGGGAGAAAAAAATAGAAATTAATATAAATCAAAACTCCCTTAAAAGAGTTCATTTCTCTATGGAAACTCTTCTAAAAAAATTAAAAGAGGAAATGGGAACTCCTAAATTAAAAAATGATTTGATAATTTTTACTGAAAGAGATTTAGATTTTAAAAAACTTTATAAATTAAAAGAAAAAATAAAAGAATTGCAGATTTCTGGATTAAAAGGGATTAAACAAATTCTGGTTATAAAGCGAAACGAAAACTTTATTATATTAACTGCTGGAACAAATTTAAAAAAAATAATTCAATTTAAAGGTGTTGATCCTACAAGAACTCTTAGTAATGATATTCATGAAGTTAGAGATATCTTAGGAATAGAGGCTGCAAGAGCAATTATAATAAAGGAAATCAAAAAAGTTAGAGATTCTCAAGGTTTAGAAATAGATGATAGACATTTAAGATTGATTTCAGATGCTATGACTAATACTGGTGTTATTAAAGGTATAACAAGAATGGGAATTATTTCTCAAAAAGCATCTATTTTAGCTCGAGCAAGTTTTGAAACACCAGATAAACAATTTGTTAATGCTACTTTAAAAAATAACAAAGATGAACTAAATTCTGTTATTGAAAACATCATATTGAATCAACCAGTCCCTATTGGAACTGGACTTCCTGGTTTAATGATTAAAGTTGTTGGCCCGTTATCAAAAGAAAAATTAAAAAATGATCCAAAAGTTAGAAACATAACTTTAGAAACAAAAGAAAATCTAAATAAGAATTAAATAAGAAATTCTAAACCATGGTTAAAATTTTAAATATGCAATTTATAAGATATGCAAATTTGTTTAGTAAAATAACAAATATTAGAACCAATCATTGTTTTGAATATAATCATATGATTTTATTTGCTGTTCCAAGAAAATTTGTTTTAACAGCAATTGGTAGAAATAATTCAAATTTAAAAGAATTAAATAGACTGATTGGGAAAAAAATAAAAATTGTGGCAATTCCTCAAGGAAAAGAAGATATCGAACACTTTGTTTCAGTAATTGTACACCCAATAAAATTTAGAGAAATAGAATTAAAAGAAGATATAATAACTATAAAAGCAACAACTCAGAATAAGGCCTCTTTAATTGGCAGAGATAAGGTAAGATTAAAAGAAATGGAAAATATTTTAGAACAATATTTTGAAATTAAAAAATTAAGGATAAAATAAAAATTTTTATTTTAGATTTTTACAAAAAGCTTTAAAAAGCTTTAATATGATAATTAAGTATTCTATAATTGAAAATAAGGAATATAAAGATGGGATTAAAAAACGCAACAAAATTAATAAAAAATCGAAGAAAATTTCGATGGAAAGATAGAAAATATAAGGCAAAGACTTTAAATTTATTTAAAAAATCTGATCCTCTTGGAGGAAAAAATCAAGCAAAAGGCATTGTAATTGGCAAAATTCAGAAGGAAGCAAAACAACCAAATTCTGCTATGAGGAAATGCTGTAAAGTTCAATTGATTAAGAATAGTAAAACTGTTACTGTTTTTATCCCTGGAAATCTTGCACAAAAATTTATTGATGAACATGATGAAGTTTTAATTGAGAGAATTGGGGGAAAGCAGGGAAGAAGTAAGGGGGATATCCCTGGAGTTAGATGGAAAGTACTTAAAGTAAATGATCAACCTTTAGAAAGGTTATGGCAAGGAAGAATAGAGAAGGGTAGAAGATAATGGAACAAATGAAAAAAGAAATTCCTATTGAATTTAAATTATTTGGATTATATGATGTTTCAAATATTGAAATCAAGGATCCTGGAATAAAAAGATATATTAATCTTGAACCAAAACTTGTTGTTAAAAGTTTTGGAAGAATAAAGGGAAGATTTTCAAAAGGAAAAATTAATTTAATTGAGTTATTTGCAAATTTGTTAACTGTATCTGGTCATAGAGGCAAAAAGCATAAAATTATGACTAAGCATAAAACTGGAAAATATTCTCAAACTATGAAAGTTTTAATGAAATCTTTTAAGATTATCGAAGATAAATTAAAACAAAACCCTATACAGGTATTAATAAAAGCAATTGAAAATGCTGCACCAAGAGATGGCGTTACAATTATTGAATATGGGGGTGCGAGATATCCTCAAGCAACAGATATTTCTCCTTCAAAAAGATTGACTATGACTTTAAAGATAATTATTCAGGGTTCTTATGATAAATCTTTTAACAAAAAATTGAAAATTGAAAACGCCCTTGCAAATGAAATCATAAAAGCTTATGAAAATGATTCTGATAGTTACGCTATTTCAAAGAAACATGAGAGTGAAAAACAAGCAGATAGTGCCCGATAAATAAAAATTTAAATAAAAAACTGCTTAATTTTAAAATAGAATTAATAACTTTAAAAATGGTAAAAAAAGAAACAAATTTCGAAAAAATAAAAAAACTTATTAGAAATAGAGAGCAAATTAGAAACATTGCGACCTCAGCACATATTCACCATGGGAAAACTGCATTAACTGATAATCTTTTAGCAGCTGCAGGCATGATGTCTGAAAAATTAGCAGGAGATTTAGAAGGGGGAATGACTACTTGGCAACATTCAGATGAACAAGAAAGATTATTGACAGTAGATGCTGCAAATGTTTCAATGGTTCATGGATTCAATGGAAAAGAATATTTAATTAACCTAATTGATACGCCAGGACATATTGATTTTTCTGGGAATGTAACAAGGGCAATGAGAGCAATCGATGGAACAATTATTTTAATCTGTGCTTCAGAAGGAATAATGCCTCAAACAGAAACTGTAATAAAACAAGCATTAAGAGAAAGAGTAAAACCAGTATTATTTATTAATAAAGTAGACAGATTAATTAAAGAATTAAAATTAACTCCTGAAAAAATGCAAGAAAAGTTCCTTAAAATCATTGGAGATTTTAATTTATTGATTGAACAAATTGCTGAAAAAGAATACAAAGAAAAATGGAAAGTGGATGTAAATAATGGGGGTGTTGCTTTTGGTTCTGCTAAAGACAATTGGGCAATGTCTATACCTTTTATGAAAAAAAGATCTATAAGTTTTAAAGATATAATTGATTTATATGATAAAGAAGAAACTGAAAGAAAAAACTGGGTTTGGAAAAATGCTCCCCTTTATGAAGTTTTATTGGATATGGTTATTAATCATCTGCCAAGTCCAATTGAGGCTCAAAAATATAGAATTCCAAAAATTTGGCTGGGAGACTTAGAAAGTGAATTTGGTAAGGCATTGATGAATTGTGATCCAGATGGAGAACCAGCATTTGTAATAACAAACATAATAATGGATCAACGTTCTGGAAAAGAAATTTGTGCTGGGAGATTATTTTCAGGAAGACTAACTCCTGGACTTGAAATTTATTCAAATAATCAAAAAAATAAGCAAAAAATTCAACAAGTTTTAGTTTATAATGGAATAAAACCAGAACAAGTTGATAAAATCTCTGCAGGAAATGTCCTAGCGATTACTGGGATTAATGCAGAAGCTGGAGAAACCATGACCTCTAATCCCCAGGAGTGCTTTGAAAGCATTAGACATATTTTTGAACCAGTTATAACAAAATCTATAACAGTTCCAAAACCACAAGATTTACCTAAATTAATTGAAGTTTTAAAAAAAGTTGCAAAAGAAGATCCTTCTCTTAAAGTCGAAATTAATGAAGAAACTGGGGAAAATTTGATTTCTGGGATGGGGGAATTGCATTTAGAAATCATTGAAAATCGGATTAAAACTGAAAAAAAAGTAGATGTAAAAACTTCTGCACCAATTGTGGTTTATAGAGAAACTGTAACTAAAAAAGGAAAAATTGGTGAGGGAAAATCTCCAAACAAACATAATTTATTTTTCTTTGAAATAGAACCTCTTGAAGAAGGTGCATATAATGCAATTAAAAATCAAGAAATTCGTGAAGGAAAAATTAAAAAGAAAGATGAAGATCTTTGGAAAAAATTAAGTGAATTAGGAATTTCCAATACTGAAGCAAGACAATATAAAGAAATTTATAAGGGCTGCGCATTCTTAAATAAAGTCAAAGGAGAAGTCCATATTAATGAAGTTATGGAATTAATTCTAAATGCTTTTAGACAAGTAATTGATTCAGGAGTATTAACTCGTGAACCTTGTATGAAATTAAAAGTTTCCTTAGTAGATCTTAAACTTCATGAAGATGCAATCCATAGAGGGCCTGCACAGGTTTATCCTGCAGTAAAAGAGGCAATAAGAATGGCTATTGAATCTTCTAATCCAGTATTATTTGAACCAGTCCAAACATTAGCAGTTGAAGCCCCATTAAAATTTATGGGGGATTTAACAAAATTATTCCAATCTAAAAGGGGGCAGATTCTTAATATTGAACAGAATCCCGGGCATATTATGATTAAAGTTAAATTACCTGTTGCAGAAATGATTGGATTAGCCTCAGATTTAAGAAGTGCAAGTGAAGGAAGAGGAAATTTTAGTGTAATAGACCAGAATTTTGAAAAAGTTCCAAAAACATTATTATCTGAAATTATTAAGAGAGTTAGAGACAGAAAAGGCTTAAGTGAAAATGAGTAATTCTTATAAATAATATTAATAAAATTAAATAATTTAAATAGATTAAAAGCAAGAAAATTGATTTGATATATTAATATAAAAAAATTAAGATTTTAATTCTGGAAAATAATTAAGAATTGATTAATAAAATAATGCTAAAGAATAGTTATAAATTAATAATGATTATGATTGTGTTTTGATTTTATATCTCTAAGTAATTTTTCCCCGTTTATAACTTTTATGTTATCTTCGCAATTATCAATGGAATATCCTTTTCTAACATATAATTCTTTCGGAATTAAAAGAATTCTTAAAGGAGTTTTATTAGATTGTTCTCCAATAGGAACTATCCCATACCTATTTAATATTTCTGGTGGTAAAGAAATACTAGTGTGGTGGCTAATCATTTCCTTTCCAGGTGTAAGACTTTTTTCTAAATCAGATTGTTTTGGTCTATCCCCATTAGAACTTCCATGAATTGTCATTGGTATGATTGTCATTTCTTATACAAAAATTAAAGGTATTTAAATCTTTCCCTTTTATAGTAATTCAGGAGTGATAATAAAACCAAAAACATTATAAATCTTTAATTCTTAAGTTTTATACAATGCATTATCTAAATTTCTCAGAAAAAGAAATGTTAAAAAATATAGAAGACCGATATTTAGAAATCGGAAAAAACTTCCAAGAATTTAAAAAAGAATATATAGATTTTGACCGGGATGTTCAAGATCCTGAAAATTTGAAAAAAATCACTAAAAAAGAAGCAAAAAATACATTAGCAGGATATGTTAATATTCTTTGGCCTTTAATATGTGAAAAACTAGTTCAAAATCAAATTCTTAATCCCCCAGAAGAACCTAAAAGAACCTTATTTTCTAAGCAAGATAGTTCATTGTTCTCTAAAATTACAAATTTAAATTCTGAAATAATAAATTATACTAGAGAATTTAATCAGATTCCCATTGATTATTTTAAACATTAATTCTAAATTCTTATTGCCTAATTTCTTATTTTATTTTTCTCTTCTAATTTTTTGCCCTTTGCTTTTTACTTGGATATTTAGTTTAATTTATTTTATTTTCTTGCGTCAATTATATAAAAAATTTCATTATCTGTTTTGAAAACTCTGAACTTTAAATTAATTCTATTTAACATTAATTCAAACCATTTCCTTTTCGGAAAATTCATTCTTTTTTTTGCTATTGTTGTGGTTGGAAAACTAACAATAATAAATTTGGCTTTTGAAATTAATTGTTTTATTAATTCTTCACTTTGCTTGTGGGATTTTTTGTCTATTAAATCTATAATTTTAAAGAGAAAAATTATGTCTGCTTTAGGTAATTTGGAAATCTCTATTTTATTTTTAATATTCAAAATCTCTGCTTTTCCCTCTAAGCCATAAACCCCTATAATTTTAAAAAATTTATTTAAAAAATTTATATCGTTTTTATCTATATCATATGCTAAATATTTTAATTTTTTTAAATTCATATAAAAAAAAGAAAAAGGATTAAATCCACAGCCTAAATCTAAAACAATCTGGGGAGTTTTTGTTATCTTAAAAAGTTCTCTATAAATCTGAGGATATTTATCTAATCTTTCTTTTGTTGAGATAGTCGCTGATAATAATTTCTCCACAGTTTCCTGTATTTCCCTTAAATCTTTTTTATTTTTTATCTTTTTATTTAATTCATTTAAATAAAAATCTCTTTGTTTTTTCTTCTTTTTTGTTTGGAAGCAAGAGTAAGATAAATGCAATTCTTTTTTAATTGCTTTAATAATCAGTTTTAATTTTTTTTCAGAAATTTTATCCTTTGAATTTGATTTGAAATTTGCCTTAGGATTTAATTTAAAATATTTTTTTATTTCATCTAAAATAATTTCTTCGCAGATTCCTTGATATTTTTTACTTCCTTTAATCCTTTCTAAAATTTCAATATATAATCTATTTGATTTTAAATTTGATTTTAAATTTAATTCCATTTTTTATTTTTTTAATTTTGGGGGAATTATTTATTTAAGAAAAGAGTATTTAATAATTCTCTCAAATTAATTTATGATTACTTTATACTCTTTATATCATCTATTTATTATCCATTTTTATTTAATTACTTCTATAAATTAAATTTCTGGGCCTCAATTAAAGATAATAAGGCATTTCTTAAATTAAAATCATTAAACAAAAGATTTATAAAACATATTTTTTTGATATAATTACAAAATATTTTATTTGAAAAATGGCTGGAGAAAAAGAAGTAATGAATATTGTTTTTGTAGGTCATGTGGACCATGGAAAATCTACTTGTGTAGGTCAGCTTCTAGTCCAATCTGGACTTATTTCTGAACAAGAAATGAAAAAACTTAGAGCAGAAGCTGAGAAACAAGGAAAATCAGGTTTTGAATTTGCTTATGTTATGGATAAAATCAAAGAAGAAAGAGAAAGAGGAGTTACTATTGATTTAGCTTATAAAAAATTAATTACCCCTAAAAGGCAAATAACAATTATTGATGCTCCAGGTCACAAAGATTTTGTTAAAAATATGATTACTGGTGCAAGCCAAGCTGATGCAGCATTCTTAACAATTGCTGCTAAAGAAGGAGTTCAACCTCAAACAAGAGAACATCTTTGGTTATTAAGAACTATGGGTGTAAAACAAATTGCAGTATTAATTAATAAGATGGATACTGTGGAATATAAAGAAGAAATTTTTAATAAAGTAAAAGAAGAAGTTTCAAAATTATTAAAAGTTGTTGGAATTGATCCTGAAAAATCAACATTTCTAGCAGTTAGTGGATTAAAAGGGGATAATATTTTTAAAAAATCAGAAAATACTCCCTGGTATAAAGGGCCAACATTATTTGAACAATTAGATTTATTTGAAAGCCCAAAAAAACCAACAAACCTGCCTTTAAGATTGCCTATACAAGATGTTTATAATATTACTGGAATTGGAACTGTGCCTGTTGGAAAAGTTGAAACAGGAATTTTAAAAGTCGGACAAAAAGTAAAAATATTGCCTGGAAGAGAAGGAAAAGGAATTGATGGTGAAGTTAAATCAATAGAAATGCACCATGAACAATTAAAAGAAGCTCCTGCAGGAGATAATGTTGGACTTAATCTTCGTGGGATTGGGAAAAAAGACATTGCAAGAGGGGATGTTATTTGTGATGCAGCAAATCCTGCTACAATGGCCACAGAATTTACTGGACAAATCGCTGTGATTAATCATCCAACAGTTATTGCTAAAGGGTATACTCCTGTTTTCCATGTTCATACTGCTCAAGTTCCATGTCAATTTATAGAAATATTACATAAGATTGATCCAACAAGTGGTCAACCAATGGAAGGAAAAGTAGATTTCTTAAAAAATGGGGATGTTGCAATGGTTAGACTAAAGCCAATGGGTAATTTAGTTATTGAGAAATCAAGTGTAAATCCACATATGGCAAGATTTGCAATTAGAGATGCTGGAGCAACAGTTGCTGCAGGTGTTTGTACAGACTTAGTTGAGAAAAAGATTTAAATCTTTTTTTGTTGATTTTTTCTTGAAATTATTTTTTAAAAAAGGTCTAGAATTTATTTGTTAATTATTTAAGAAAGAATTGAATTTTAGTAAAAATCATAAATCGCAGCCAAAATAAAAATTATTTGAAGAACTATGAATATTAAATCCATCCTATTAGAAAAATATAATTAAAGAATAATTAAAGCCTTAGAGTTCCAACTAAAATTTTAAAAAAAAAGAAAAAAATAAAATTGAGAGACTTAATCTTCTTCAGATTCGTCTAACTCAAGTTCGTCTATATCGTCTATAAATTCATCCTGAGACATTTTTATCCTCTTTATTTTATTTAAATTCATTATATTATTGCTATTTAAAAACCTTTGTATGGTGAAATTTATATTTTAAATAGACCATGATTTTACAACTAAAATGGATAATTTAATATATCCCAATAATGATTTTGCATACCAAAATATTTATAAACCAATTCTTTTTAAGAAAGGTATAAAGATTATTAGAAAAGATATCATCAAAGTATAATATATTGTTTATATTCATTTAATATCAAATAGATAAGTTTCAGTATGATTTAAATTAATCTTACAAATCAGAAAGATACTTTAACTCAGAGTCTTGTTTTCTAAGAATTTTTATAGAATAAATTAATTAAGTTTATTTAAACTTAAAGGAGAAAAAAATGGCTAAAATAAGCCCAATATCAATAAAATATATAATTCATGCTAAATTTGAAGCAGATGGAGCAATAGAAAAACCAGATATGATTGGTGCAATCTTCGGGCAAACAGAAGGATTACTTGGAGAAGAATTAGAAATGCGAGAACTTCAAAAATCTGGAAAAATTGGTAGAATTGAAGTAAATATAGAATATGGGAATTCAAAAACAAAAGGAGAAATAGAAATTCCTTCTGCAATTGACAAAGCAGAAACAGCACTTCTTGCTGCGGCTTTAGAAACTATTGAAAGGGTTGGACCTAGTAATACTAAAATAACCATAGAAGATATTGAAGATGTCAGAGGAAGCAAAAGAGAGTATATTTTAGAAAGAGCGAAAAAATTAATGGAAGGATTAGGTAATTCTGGAAAAGAAGTTAATGAAATGACTGATGAAATAAAAACATCTAAAAAAATTAGTAGAATTCAATCTTATGGAACAGAAAATCTTCCATGTGGGGATATTTCTGGAGAAGAATTAATTATTGTGGAAGGAAGGGCAGATGTTATTAATTTATTAAAAAACGATATAAAAAATGCAATTGCAATGGATGGTGCAAAATTACCAGAAACCTTGATTAATTTAACTAAAGAAAAATCAAAGACTATTTTATTTGTAGATGGTGATCGGGGAGGAAATCTTATTATTAAAAATGTGATTAAAAATGCAAAAATAGATTTTATAGCAATGGCTCCTGAAGGAAAAGAAGTCGAAGAATTAACTGGAAAAGAAATTCTTCAAGCTTTGAGAAAAAAAATACGCTTAGAATCTTATTTTGAAGATACAAAGAAAAAAGGAGTCAAAAGATATGATAAATTAGACTCAAACGATAAACCAGAATCAAATGAAAAAAAACAAATTAAAAAATTTAAAAAGATTACTTCAAAAGAAAAGGAACAAATAAAAGATAATTTAAAAAAATTAGAAGGAACTAATTCTGCAATTATTTTCAATAAAGATTTAGAACTAATAAGAAAAGTGACAATTGGAAGATTAAACTATTTGAAATTAGATTTTGATCCTTATATAATTGCTATTGATGGAACTGCAACTTCTAGAGTTATTCAAAATTGTGAAGAATTAAATTGTAATAATCTAATTGCTAAAAACTTTATTGAATTAGAAACAGATGTGAATTTAGTCTCTTTATAATCCTATTTCCAAAATATTTATATAGTTGATTGTCACAATAATAATATGGTAAATAATATAAAAAAATCCAAAAAACCAAATGAAGATAGCCGTGGTTTGTTTATCCCTGCAGGACTTTTTATTGGTATGGGCATTGGTTTTATAGTTAATCACTTGGTTGGGGGAATTTTTTTAGGGCTTGGATTAGGTTTTTTAGGGATTATTTTAATCAAAAGAAAAAAGGATAAATAACTTTTTTATTTAGTTCCTCTTTTGAAAATTTCATTATCTTATTGGATTAAAATCCTTTGATTCCTTTTTATCTATCTTTTCAAGAATTGATCTTGCTTCATTTGGATTTATTCTGCAAATATTTAAAACATAAAGGATTTTTCTTAGAACTTGTTCATAACTTTCTCTTTCATATTCTTTTAATTTATCTAATCTTAATTTAGTCTTTTTAAAAAGTTTGAGAGTTGTAACTTTTTGATTTTTTTTTTCAGGAATTTTTTCTTTCATTTTGATAAATTTATTTATTTTTAATAATAAAACTATAATTTATTATTTAATCTATGCTTAATCTATGAAGTATACCAAAGTATACTTTATAAGCTTTTTTATTGGTGTAATTATTATATAGTTAATACAATACAGAAAAGTTTATAAAGAAATTTCTAATTATTTATTTAATTAAATTTAAAAACTTTTAAAATGAAAAACAGAACATTCTTAGTTTCTTTTATAATGGTTTTTGCATTAGTTTTGGCTTTAAGTAGTGTTATTGCTGAAGAAACAGTTGATGTTACTATCAATGATGTTATTGTTGATGGAATTTCAATAGTAGATAATGGAACTGCTTCAATTTCAGTTTCTGAAACAATACCAGTTATTGTTGAATTTACTGCTAATGAAAATGCATCAGATGTAAAAATCAAAGTTTATATAGAAGGCTATAAATATGATGTCTCTGATTCTATTGTTTTAAACACACCTATTGAAGAAGGAATTACCTATAGAAAAAGATTCAATTTAGAACTTCCATCAAGTATGGATTTCGATGAATTTTCTAAAGACGTTTCCCTTTTAATTAGAATAAGTGCTGATAACAGAGGATCTCTTGAAACATCATATAATCTAAAGTTACAAAAAGATTCGTACAGTTTAAACATTTTATCTGTTGAAACATCTCAAGAAATCGTAGCTGGAATGTCTTCAGTCTTTGATATTGTCTTACAAAACGATGGATATGAAAGACTTGATAGAGTTTATGTGAAACTTTCTATTCCTGACTTGAATCTAGAAAGGAAAGTTTATTTTGGAGATATAAGTCCAATTGCAGAAGATAGTTATGATGATATTATGGATACCATTAATAGAAAGGTATATTTGAATATACCTCAAAATGCTATTCCTGGAATTTATAATGTAATCATAGAAGCATACAACTATGATGTAAGTACTACAATCTCAAAAAAGATTGTTGTAAAAGATATTGAGAGAACTGTGTTGCCAACAACAACTTCAAAAACAATTTCTTCAGGTAATTTAGAAACTATATTTGATTTAGTTCTTATTAATCCAACAGATAGAATTGTAGTTTATTCTATAATTCCTGGAAAAATGAATTTCAATGGATTAATTTTAGAAATAACTGAACCAATAGTTACACTTCTACCACAATCAAGTAGAAATGTAAAGATTAAGGTAAGAGCTACAAAGGATATAAGTGCAGGAACACATATGATTGCTTTAGATATAATAGACCAAGAAACAGGGTTAATTGCAAAACAAGCCAATTTTACATTGAATGTAGAAGACATGAATAAAGATAATTTAGTTTTAGTATTTACAATGATACTAGGATTTATTTTTATAATTCTTCTAGTTGTATTAATTGTATTGTTATCAAAAAGACCTTTGAAATCTAAAGACTTAGAAGAAACAAACTACTACTAAAATTTATTTTTTTATTTTTTTTTATTTTTTTTTATTTTTTTAATATACGTGTGCCTAGGGTACTTTAGATTTTGAGATGTTGACCCTTATGGGATCAAAAGAATTAAATACTATTCTATAATGGTAACTCTATGGAAAATGACTATTTCAGGTTATTATATCGTGGTTCAGATACAAAATATTTCTTTCCTATAAATCATGTTCTAACCGCAGATGTAGAAGATATATTAAAAATCAACTTTATTAAAAGATATGATGATCTCTCTGTTGAACAAGTAAATAAAATAACAAAAATTGTTAGAAACTAGAAGGGTTCGCAAAAAACTTTAATTAAAAAAATTGAAGGAATTCTTGACAGAAAATAATACTATAAAGAGATTCTAAAGAAATTATTTTACTTTTCTTCTATAAAAGTCTGCTAAAAATATGCTCTTTGTGAAGGCCCCAGCAGGTATACCTACTAAAACTACCCACATAATCAAGAAGATTATAGATAATGAAATATCCTTTAATAAAGCCATAATATAGTCCCAGAGATTATTAAAAACAGAATTAATTACTTTAAATTCAAATAAAGCCTCTATGGTTTCTTTATTCATAAAATTTATAAATAATATCGGAAGCACAAATAAACCAGCAAAAATATGAACTAATCGTAACCAAGGATTTATAATTGTAAGTAAGAAAATAAAAACAATATACCCAAATAAAAAGGGTAAAGATTTCAAAAACATGAAAAATCCTAATTTTAAATTACTGCTAAATTTGAAAATAGGTAATTTCCTGAATTTACCTTTACTAAATCCTTGAATAATTCTAACACCATAACCCATTAAGGCAAAACAACCAAGAATAGGTAATAAAATCCATAAAATATTCAATAAACCTTTAGCCCTATTAAAAGGATATTTAAAAGCAGTCTTAAAATCTAATTTAGCAATACTTGATCCTCTCTTTTTCATATTTATATTAAAATAAAACCATATATAAACTTTGACTATAAACGCCGACGCCCGGATTCGAACCGGGGCACCCAAAAAGGGCCCAGGTTAGCAACCTGGTGCAATAACCGCTATGCGACGTCGGCTTTTAGATGTTTTAACCTATTAAATTTTATACACAAATTAGCTTATAAATTTATTTGATTTTTGGGGGCTTGAAGAAATTGTAAGAATAAACAAGGAATTATTTTCTTCATAATAAAAGATATTAAAGCAAAGCATCAACTATCAAAACTCAATTTATTAAAACTACTTTTTAAATCTCAATAGTATTTATAAATTAAAATAAATTTTTTACGCCATGCCTAAAGAAATTTTAATTTTGGGAGATAAAAAAGGGAATGCTTGGAATTTTACAAAAGAGGTTTATAATAAATTAGTAAATTACCCTGGAAAAAATAGAATTTATAATTTGGGTGAAGTTGAAATTACAAAATTTAATAACAGGGAAATTTTTAGTAGAATTTTGGATAATGTTAGAACTCAAAATTGTTTTTATATTCCAGATTCTTCTATGGACCCACAAGATTGGGTAATATCCTTAGCTCAGATAAATGATGCATTAAAAAGAAGTTCTGCAAATGAAATTAATGATGTTCTTTTAAATATGA
>Ga0268278_1000820_pt1 | contig 20038 bp, 13 predicted proteins | sample saktaG_3_FD_190135 | JGI IMG/M metagenome (GOLD analysis project Ga0268278, IMG submission 190135) | Saline water microbial communities from Sakinaw Lake, British Columbia, Canada - sak_2010_1_5_55m | ecosystem: Environmental > Aquatic > Non-marine Saline and Alkaline > Saline ...
TAACTCCTGCGACTGAAGCAGAGACTTCGCCATCACCTAGTCCGATCGAATAATCTTAGGTAATAATTTTTGATGATCAAGCTAGAGCGTTTTCAAGGTTATATTTTAAGCCTGCTTGTTTTGCTCTTGCCAGTTTTTTGGTTGCCAGTATTTTTCGAAGCTTGGGAGTTTCCAAAGATTGGCTTGCTTTTCTTTCTCAGTCTGATTGCTTTTGGTTTTACTTTAGCTATAGAGATTTCTAAAAAAAAGTTTAAAATTCTCTGGCCTTTTGACGCTCTGGTAATTGGCTTTGCCCTGATTTTTTGCGTTTCAGCTTTGTTTTCAATTGACCGAGTAGTTAGTTTATTTGGCTTTTATGCCAGGTTTTCTGATGGTTTACTAGCTCTAATCAGCTTGGTTTTTGCCTATTTTAGTATTAGCCGCTATTCCCAAAACCAAAAGCTATTAAAGCTTTTGCTCGTTTCAGCAGCTTTAGCCTGTCTGCCTATTTTTAAGTTTTTTAATCTGGTGGCTCCTTCTTTTGAAGGATTGAGCATGTTCTTGGCTGCTTTGGTTTTTGTCAGTTTGAATCAGGAAAAAAAGATCTTTCGATTCTTTAGTTTGGCTTTTTTGTCAATCATTGTTTTAATTGATTATTATTCCAGCTGGCTGGTTTTGGTTTTTGTCAGCGCTGCCTACTTGATTTATCTGCTCATTAAAGGCCTTCAAAAGCAAGATAAACTTTTGGTTTTGAGTTTAGCCGTATTATTAACCATATCTTTGGCTGGTTTGATCTGGCCAGTGCCAAACTTCTTTAACTTGCCCAGAGAAGTAACCCTGAATCGCCAGCTTTCTTTTGAAATGGCAAAACAAGCCCTAATCTTAAAACCAATTCTAGGATCAGGACCCGGCACTTTTGCCTATACTTTTTCAAAGTTCAGGCCAGCAGTATTTAATCAAAGTTCTTTTTGGCAGATCAGATTTGACAGACCCCTTAGTCATTTGAATGAGCTGTCTGTCAACTGCGGGCTTTTGGGACTAATGGGTTTTTTAGCGATAGCAATTTTTGGTTTAAAAACTGTTTTTGGCAAGCCATTATTTTTTCCTTTTCTAGCGTCTTTTTTAAGCTTGGCAGTTTACTACCAGAATATTACTCTGGGATTTGTGTTCTGGCTCATTTTGGCTTTGATGGCTACTGAAAATTCGGTTAGCAAAGAAGTTTCTTTGGAAAAGATTTTCAAAAGCCGGACTGTAAGCATTGTTTCTCTGGGATTTGTCAGCTTACTGGCGGTGTTAATAGTTTTAATCACCTTTAGACTTTATTCTGGAGATTACTTTTATAATCAGAGTTTTAAAAGCCCGACAGAAGAAATTAAAGTAGCTTGGTTGCAAAAAGCAGTTTCAGCCAATCCTTTATTTGCCCAGTATCAAGTGATGCTGAGCCAGGCATTTTTAAATCAAACCGTGGAAGAATCAGGAACTTTAGACAGCGACAGTATTTTTCAACTAGTGGCCAAATCTGTCCAGGCAGCCAAGGCTTCAACAGAAATAGCGCCTTTTTGGGTGGTTAGCTGGGAAAGCTTGGGATCAGTTCATCAAAAAGTTTTGGGCTTAGCAGCCGGAGCTGAAGATTGGAGCCTTAATTCTTTTACCAAAGCTCTAGAGCTTGAACCCAGCAATCCTTTGTTATATTTTAAGCTTGGCAAGATATATTTTTTCCAAAACAATTATGACAAAGCCAGAGAGAGTTTTATACTAGCTCAAACTTTAAAGCCTGATTTAATTGATCCTAGGATTTACTTGGCTTTAATAACTGAAAACCAGGTAGGAGTTAAAGCAGCCATAAACTCTTTGAGCCATTTGCAAAACCTTTATCCTTTGAATCCAGACATTTCTTTTCAGTTGGGCCGGCTTTACTTTAACCAGGGTGATAGTCAAAAGGCGATTCAATATTTTCAGCAAGTTTTAAAACTAGCTCCTCAACACTTAAACGGTCTTTATTCTCTAGGTCTGGCTTTAGAGAAAGAGGGTAATAGGGCTGAAGCCTTGGTTCAGGTTAAAAAGGCCCTGGAACTCAGTCCTCAAAATCAAGTCTTATTAAAAAAGTTTGAAGAGCTGAGTAAATAAGTTCCGACCTTGACAAAATACTATGAATCTTAATATAATGATTAAACATGCAACCTAGAGGGACTTTAGGTTTTTTGTGTAGTTATAGAGCATTTAAGTTTTTTAAAATAATCCAAACTTATCTTGAAGCCTGCTCGGCTCAATTGAAGTCTTTGTAATTTTAACTCCCCAACTTCTAATGGGGATTTTTAGGTATCTTTGCAAGATTATGGAAACAAAATCTTTTTCTAAGTCCAATATTTCTTTTAAGTTGCCCTATATTTTCAATAGAATCATTTGTTTGGCAAACTACTTTAGGTTTAAGAGATTTCCAGCCGCGGCTTCACTCGCCAACCCTTAATTTAAAGGAAAAAAATCAAAGTAATTATCGGGGTATGACTTGCAATGTTCCCTTCAGCAACCTGCCTCACCTTAATTAAAAGCCATCAATGAAAACAAAATCTTTTTCTAAGTCCAATGTTTCTTTTAAGTTGCCCTATCTGGGTTCTTTGCAAAAGAACAGCTGGCAGTGGCTGATAGAAAAAGGCGTTAAAGACCTTTTAATCGAAGCTTCTCCAATCAGAGACTATACTAAAAAAGAGTTTGAACTCTGGTTTTTAAATTTCAAGCTTGACGACCCCAAATATCCAAACGATCTTGAAGCTAAGAATGACAATTCCTCTTATGAAGCTTCCTTAAGAGCCAAGATCAGGCTGGTTAATTTAAAGACCAAAGAAGTCAAAGAACAAGAAGTATTTTTAGCTGATTTTCCCATTATGACTGATAGGGGCACATTTGTTGTTAATGGAGTTGAGAGAGTTGCCATTGCCCAATTGATTCGTTCTCCCGGCGTGTTTTTCACAAGCAATCTTATTGGCGACCATCATTACTTCGGTGCCAAAATTATTCCTAACCGGGGTGCTTGGCTAGAGATTGAATCAGACGCTTCGGGTTTTATCGGGATTAAGATTGACCGCAAGAGAAAGGTAGCGGCAACCACTATCTTGAGGGCTTTTGGCATTGCCTCAGATAATTCTTTAAAAGAGCTTTTTCAGGATGTTGATAATGATCCTGATGTAAAATATATTGAAGAAACCATTAAAAAAGATTCCAGCCATAATCAGGCAGAAGCTTTAGTCGAAATTTACCAAAGAATCAGGCCTGGAGATTTGGTGACTCCAGATACAGCCAGAGAGTTAATTGAAAATATGTTCTTTAATTTTGAAAGATATGATTTGTCTAGGGTGGGCAGGTGGCGAATGAACCAGAGATTCAGGGCTTTGAAGGGAGATATTAAAAAATCAAAATCAGACGAAGACATTGATATTAAAGATCGGGTCTTAAGGCCAGAAGATATTGTTACTGTTATTCATGAAATCATTAGATTAAACAATACCCCAGGATCTTTACCTGATCCCATTGATCACCTAGGAAACAGAAGAGTCAGAACCTCAGCTGAAATTCTACAAAACAGAATGAGAGTTGGTTTATTGAGGATGGAAAGGATTATTAAAGACAGGATGTCAACTTTAGAAGAAGACGTGATGACTCCGGCTCAACTCATTAATCCCCGACCCTTGATGGCAGTCATTAAAGAATTCTTTACTTCCAGCCAGCTTTGCCAATTCATGGATAACGAAAATCCTTTAGCGGAGTTAGAGCATAAAAGAAGGTTGGCGGCGACCGGACCTGGCGGTTTAACTCGGGAAAGAGCCGGCTTAGAGGTCAGGGACGTCCAACCCTCTCACTATGGTCGGATTTGTCCGATTCAGACCCCAGAAGGCCAAAACGTGGGGCTAATTTCACACCTAGCCTGCTTTGCCAGGGTCAATCAGTTTGGTTTTCTGGAAACCCCCTACTTTAAAGTAGTTAAGAGCAAAGTGACTGACGAGATTTTTTATTTAAATGCTTATGAGGAAGAAAGATATAGTATTGCTCACGCTGGCATTCCTATTGATGAAAAAACTCGGATGATTATTCCAGCCCGGGTGGCAGCCAGGATTAAGGGCGAACCAGGCCAGATTGAAAAAGAGAAGATTGATTTTATTGACGTCTCTTCAAAGCAAGCCATTTCTGCCGCTACTGCCTCCATCCCTTTTTTACAGAATGACGATGCTAATCGGGCTTTGATGGGATCTAATATGCAGCGCCAATCAGTGCCATTGCTAATTCCTGAAGCTCCCCTGGTTTGCACCGGCGTGGAACCGGCCGTAGCCAGAGACTCGGGTCAGATTTTAATTGCCAAAGATGACGGGGTTGTCCGAGATATTGATGCCAGCCTGATTAGGATTCAAAACCAAAAGACCAGAGTGATTACAGATTATCACTTAAGAACTTTTGTCAGAACCAATCAATACACTTGTTTTCACCAAAAGCCAATTGTTAAAAAAGGCCAGAAAATAAAACAAGGAGATATTCTGACTGACGGCGCTTCAATTGACTCAGGCTGGCTGGCTTTGGGCAGAAACATTCTGGTTTCTTTCTTGCCCTGGCGGGGCTCAAACTTTGAAGACGCCATCATCATCTCAGAAAAACTGGTCAAAGACATGGCTTTTTCTTCAATCCACATTGAAGACTTTTCCTGTGATATAAGGGAAACTAAGCTTGGCCCCGAAGTAACTACTTCAGATATTCCCAATGTTAGCGAGGAGAAATTAAAGGATTTGGATTCAGAAGGAATTATTAGAATTGGCGCTGAAGTCGGACCCCATGATATTCTCGTGGGTAAGATTTCTCCCAAGGGCGAAACAGATTTAACTCCGGAAGAAAGATTATTAAGAGCCATTTTTGGTGAAAGAGCCAGGGAAATTAAAGACAGTTCGTTATTGCTTGAATATGGCAAGCGGGGAAGAGTAACTAATGTTAAGGTTTGGGAAAGAGAAAAAGGGGCTAAATTAGAGCCCGGAATTATAAAGAGAGTTAAGGTTGAAGTGGTTCAGCTTCGTAAAGTTCAGACTGGAGACAAGTTAGCTGGACGTCACGGCAATAAAGGGGTGGTTTCCTTAGTTTTACCAGAAGCAGAAATGCCATTTCTTAAAGACGGCACTCCCGTAGATATTATTCTAAATCCCTTGAGCGTGGCTTCGAGAATGAACTTAGGTCAGATTTTAGAGACTCATTTGGGCCTGGCAGCCAAAAAATTAGGATACCGAGCTGTTACTCCAGCTCTTTTGGGAGCGACTGAAAAAGATATTAAAGCTGAATTAAAAGAAGCTGGCTATCCTGAAGACGGTAAGCTTCAAGTTTATGACGGCCGGACTGGCGAACCTTTCAGAGGCCGGGCCACGGTTGGTTATATTTACATGATGCAGTTGATTCATATGGTTGAAGACAAGATCCATATGAGGTCAATCGGCCCTTATTCTCTGATTACTCAGCAGCCCTTAGGGGGTAAATCCCAGTTTGGCGGTCAGAGGTTCGGGGAAATGGAAGTCTGGGCCCTGGAAGGCTATGGATCTGCCCACATTTTACAGGAGATGCTGACCATTAAGTCTGATGATGTGCCGGGAAGAGCTGCCGCTTACGAATCAATTTTAAAGGGAGAGCCGATCAAAAATCCTAATGTGCCTGCTTCTTTTAACTTATTAGTAGCTGAATTAAAATCTTTAGGACTGGCCATAGAAGTTAAAGAAAAAACCAGAGACAGGAATTTTAGAAATTAGTTATATAAATAAAAACAATGCGAGTTGCTGATTTTGATGCCATCAGGATTAAACTAGCTTCGCCCGAGGATATTATATTATGGAGCCATGGCGAAGTTACTAAGCCTGAAACAATTAATTACCGCACTCAAAAGCCCGAAAAGGACGGTCTTTTTGATGAAAAGATTTTTGGGCCTGAAAAAGACTATGAATGTTATTGCGGCAAATATCGGGGTATTAGGCATAAGGGTATTGTTTGCGATAAGTGCGGGGTTGAAGTCACCAAATCCCAGGTCAGAAGGGAAAGAATGGGCCATATTAAGCTGGCTGCCCCTGTTTCCCATATCTGGTTTTTGAGGGGTATTCCCTCTAGGATCGGCCAGATTTTAGACTTGCCCATGTCTCATTTAGAAAAAGTCATTTATTTTAATGCCTATATTCTTACTAAAGTTGACGAGTCGGCTCAAAAGTCTATTCTTGAGCAGATCGAAAAAGAATACTCGCAAAAGTTAAAGGCCTTGAAAAATCAGGGGCATTCAGCCCAGCAAAAAGAAAAAAGCAAAAAACAAGACAAAAAAGATAATCAGGACAAGGAAGACAGGAAAGAATTAAAAGCTGCCAAAGACAGAGCTAAAGATGAACTGATGAGCCTGAAGTTCTTAAAAGTTTTGTCTGAGGTTGAATATCTTGATTTGTCTTTGAAATATGGCCAGTGTTTTGAAGCTGGTACCGGCGGAGAGGTCTTAAGAAAGATTTTCAGCGCCATTGATTTGAAAAAAAAGATTACTGAGCTTAAAAAAGAAATTGAGCAAGCCTCGCCATTAAACAAGAAAAAGCTGTTTAAAAGAATCAAACTTTTTCAGGGTATGGAAAAAGCCGGCATTCGCCCCGAGTGGATGTTTATGACCGTGTTACCAATTCTGCCCCCAGATCTCAGACCCATGGTTCAGTTGGACGGCGGTCGTTATGCTTCTTCAGATCTGAACGATCTTTACCGCAGAGTCATAAATCGCAACAATCGCTTAAAGTACTTGCTTGAAATTGGCGCTCCGGAAGTCATTGTCAGAAATGAAAAAAGAATGCTTCAGGAAGCAGTTGACGCTCTAATTGACAATGGTATGAGAAAAGGCACCATGACTCAGGCTACAACAGGAGGTCGCAGACTATTAAAGTCTCTAGCTGATATTTTAAAAGGCAAGCAAGGCAGGTTTAGACAGAACCTTTTAGGCAAAAGAGTTGATTACTCAGGCCGGTCAGTGATTGTGGTTGGTCCAGAATTATTGCTTTATCAGGTTGGTTTGCCAAAGAAAATGGCTTTGGAGCTTTTCAAGCCTTTTGTCATTAAAAAAATCCTCGACCAGGAACTAGCCTATAATGTTCGGGGCGCTTCCAGGCTGATTGAACAGGAATCAGATGATATTTGGGCTATTTTAGAACAAGTGGTGACTGGTAAGGCAGTGCTGTTAAACAGGGCGCCAACCCTGCATCGCTTGGGGATTCAGGCTTTTAAGCCCATTTTAGTTGAGGGCGAAGCCATTAGAGTTCATCCTTTAGTTTGTAAGGCTTTTAACGCTGATTTTGACGGCGACCAAATGGCCGTGCACTTGCCTTTGGCTGACGAAGCTCAGAAAGAAGCTTTAGAAATCATGCTGTCGTCTCACAATCTTCTAAAACCAGCTACGGGCTTGCCGATTGTCAGTCCGACTCAGGATATTGTTTTGGGTTGTTATTGGTTTACCAAGATTAGGCCTGGCGCTAAAGGCGAGGGCAAGATTTTTGGCTCTGCCGAAGAAGCTCTTTTAGCTCATGAATTTAATCAGATTGACATTAACGCTCAGATCAAAGTTCCTGTTAAGGAAGTGGTGGGAATTGATAAACAGGATAATGGGTTTTTTAAAACTTCAGTTGGCCGTCTTATCTTTAACGAAGCTTTGCCAGCTGACTTTCCTTTCCAGAACAAGACCATGAATTCTAAAATGATTGAAGGACTGATCAGGGAAGCGATTGAAAAATATGGCATTGATTATTCTCAACCTATTTTAGACAAGATCAAGTCAACTGGTTTTGACGGCGCCACCAGATCAGGAATTAGCTGGGGCATGGATGATTTACAGGTGCCGGTTGAAAAGCCAGCTCTGATTGAAAAAGCTGAAAAAGAAATCACGGCTTTAGAAAGCCATTTCCAGAAAGGGTTCCTGTCCAAGAAGGAAAAATACCAGCGTTCAATCGAAGTCTGGCAGAAAACCAAGTCAGAAATTGAAAAACTGGTTCCCAAGGCTCTTCCCGAAGGAGGTTCGGTATTTACAATTATTGATTCAGGATCCAGAGGGTCTTGGTCTCAGCCGGTTCAGATGGCCGGTATGAAGGGGTTGGTGATTAACCCGGTAGGCCAGATTATTGAGCTGCCAATCAAAAACTCTTACAAAGAAGGTTTTGATGTGTTGGAATACTTTTTATCAACTCATGGAGCCAGAAAAGGTACGGCCGACACAGCCTTGAGAACTTCAACAGCCGGATATTTAACCAGACGATTAGTTGACGTCGGCCACGAAGTAATTGTTTTTGAAAAAGATTGCGGCGATACCAGGGGAATTTTATACTCAAGGAAAGAAGCTGATAGTATCGGCCAGAACTTTTTAATGAAGATTGTGGGGCGAGTTGCTGTTGATACCATTACTGGTCCCGATAAAAAAATCATTGTTAAAAAAGGCCAGGCAATTACCTGGCCACTGGCCAAAGAAATTGTTGAAAAACAAGTTGAGGGGGTTTTAGCCAGATCTCCTTTAGGCTGCCGCTTAGGTCGGGGAGTTTGTCAGAAATGTTATGGCTGGAGCTTGGGATCCGGGGATTTGGTTAACATTGGCGAAGCTGTTGGAGTTATCTCAGCCCAAGCCATTGGCGAGCCAGGCACTCAGCTGACTATGAGAACCTTTCATACCGGGGGCGTGGCTTCAGCTAGCGATATTACCTTGGGTTTGCCTCGAGTTGAAGAGATTTTCGAAACCAGGGTGCCAAGCGGCAAAGCAGTCATCTCTCAAGTTAAAGGCACTGTTTTGGAAATTATTAATTCAAAGCTGATTAAAATCAAGCCAGATATCGATGCTAAAGTTAAGAAATCCAAAACTGGCAAAGCTGCCGGAGCAGTCATTGATTATGAGATTCCAGCTGGCAAAGGTATTTTGGTCAAAGCTGGAGATTCAATTATAGGCGGTCAACCTTTATGTGAGGGCAACATTGATTTGAAAGAGCTTTTCAAGGTAGCTGGCGAAATCATAACCAGAAATTATATTATCAGAGAGATCCAAAGAATTTATGCTTCCCAGGGAGTTTCGATCCATGACAAGCACTTGGAAGTGATTGTCAGACAGATGTTTTCCAAAATGAGAGTCAGGGATCCTGGCGACGGCATCTTTATTCAGGGAGAAGTGATTAGCAAGAGCAAGCTCGCAGAAGAAAACAAACGTCTTAAAGAAAAAGGTAAAAAGCAGATTGTGGTTTCTCCGGTTTTGTTGGGAATTTCTAAGGTATCTCTAGCTACCGACAGTTTCTTGTCAGCTGCTTCTTTTGTTGAAACTTCAAGAGTTTTGATCAGAGCAGCTATTGAGGGCAAAGAAGATAAACTTAAGGGCTTAAAAGAAAATGTTATCATTGGCAAGCTGATTCCAGCCGGCACGGGCTTCAAAAAATAAAACTTTTCTCATAATATATTTTTTGTTTAACACAAGAGCGGAATTGTCCATTTTCGAGACGCTCTAAAACTGCTGCGCGTTATAGCGAATTTATAGTTAGATATATCGCTTTGTGCTATAATATATAAATAGGCTAACTTTGCTTTAGTTATATCAGTAGTTATAGTGGGCAGGATTGCCCGTTTCCGAGACACCCGAAGGGTGTTCATATTATGGCCAGGAAAAAGAATAACCATCAAGTTAAAAAAGAACTCTCAAAGGACCCCGGCTTCTTACCCGGTTTACCTAAATCTATTAAAGGCTATTTGATCAGTCTAACTTTGCTTTTAATAGCGGCCATTATTTTATTTTCCTTTTTTGGACTGGCTGGTAAGGGCGGTCTGCAGATTCTCAACGGCCTAATATTCTTATTCGGCAAAGCCACTTATTTATTGCCTTTGTTTTTTGTTTTAGGCGGAGCCATTTTTTTTATTGGCAGCCATCAACCCAACCGGATTATGAAAATGACGGGTTTTGCTTTTTTGCTTTGCTTGTTGGGCTTGAGCGCTATTCTTAATTCTTTTGGCACTATTGAAAAGCTTTCTATAAGATCTAGGCCTTTGGGCGGTTTTGCGGGTTACTTTTTAAGCTTTCCGATTTTAAGATTTTTTGGGTTTTGGGTCAACTTAATTATCTTTATACTGATGATTATTTTTGGCTTTTTGGTTTTTTGGCAAATATCCAAGAAAGTCCAGCCCCAGACAGCTCAAGAGCTTTCAGAAAAAACTCCTGTTTTAAAAAAGATTTTAGAGCCCAAATTCAAGATCAGAGAAGTCCCGGGCTTGAAAGAAGACTTAAACCGGCAAGCTAAAGAGGATTCCCCGCCTAATTTAAAGACCAAGCCGATTCCAGGACTAATGACCGGCTCAGGCCTTTCAGCTTATAAGAAACCTTCGCTGGACCTATTGCAACCTGAAAAAGGGGAGCCAGTGACCGGAGACATTCGCAATAACATGGTGATTATTAAAAACACGCTTGAGAATTTTGATATTCCAGTAGAAATGGGTGAAGTTAATATCGGCCCGACCGTTACTCAATATACCCTAAAGCCATCCGAAGGCATTAAGCTGTCAAAAATTACCACCTTGAATAATGACTTGTCTCTGGCTTTAGCAACTCATCCTATCAGGATTGAAGCCCCGATTCCGGGTAAGTCTTTGGTAGGCATTGAAGTTCCTAATAGCACTAGGGCCACGGTCAGGCTGAGAAACCTTTTTGAAGACCAGGCTTTTAAGAATTCAGTTTCGCCGCTTTTGTTTTCTTTAGGAAGAGATGTGGCTGGTATTTCAACTTTTGCTGATTTATCTAGGATGCCTCACCTTTTAGTAGCCGGAGCCACGGGTACGGGCAAAACAATTTGTTTGAATAGTATTCTTTTGAGCTTGCTTTACCGCAATTCTCCAGAAACCATGAGACTGATCATGGTTGATCCCAAAAGAGTTGAATTTCCGGTTTATCAGGATATTCCTCATCTTTTGTCACCAGTCATTTATGATCCGCAAAAAACAGTTAATGCCTTAAAATGGCTGACCAAGGAAATGGAAAGAAGATTCGAGGTTTTGGCTGCTGCTAAAGCCAGAAATATTGCTTCTTATAACAAAAACATCAACCAAATGATGTCTAAGGCAAAATCTGGCCAGGATTCAAAAGGGATTTCAGAAGAAATCCTAGAAATAATGCCATACATTGTCGTTGTTATTGACGAGCTGGCAGACTTAATGGCGGCCCGGGGCAAAGAAATTGAGGCTGGAATTGTCAGATTGGCTCAGATGGCTCGAGCCGTAGGTATTCATCTGGTCGTGGCTACCCAAAGGCCTTCAGTTGAGGTTATCACCGGCTTAATTAAAGCTAATATTACTTCCAGAATTACTTTTCAGGTTGCCAGCCAGGTTGACTCTCGGACTGTTATTGATGCTGCCGGAGCCGAAAAATTATTAGGAGCCGGCGACTTATTATTCATTTCTCCGGAAATCAGCAAACCTAAAAGAATTCAAGGAGCTTATGTGACTGAAAAAGAAGTCAAAAGAGTAACTGATTTCCTAAAGTCTCAGAAAGAAGACTTCGGCTTATTAACAGAAAACTTCTTAGCTGAAGAGCTGGCTCGAGAATTGAAAGGAGCTGAAGAGACTGGCCAAGAGCTTTTTAATTCAGACGATGAAGACTCTCTTTATTTGGAAGCCAAACAAATGGTGATTAAATACAAAAAAGCTTCAGCTTCAATGCTGCAACGAAGGCTTAGGGTTGGCTATGCTAGAGCCGCCAGATTATTAGATATCTTAGAAGAAAGGGGGGTGGTTGGACCTGCCGATGGAGCTCGCCCCAGAGAAGTCTACATTAAAGAAGAACCAACTTTAGAAAACAGCGTCCCCATGCCTCAGAAGAAAGCTGAGGATGATGATGAGTGGGAAAAAGTTTAACTTAGTATCTAGTATTTTGTATATAGTATTTAGTATGGCGTTATACGCTCCGTAGGAAAGTGCTAGAGTTTTCATAGTTAATAGTCAGAATAAGCAGGATATTTTCTATGAGGTATACAAGATACTAAATACAAGATACAATATACAAAACATTTTTAGATAGATATTTGATTAGTTTTTCCTTGACTAAGTCAAGGAAAAAAAGAGGAAAAAAAGAAAAATAAAAAGGTATTTATGGCTAAGAAAAAATCAAAACCCAAGAAAATCGGAGCTGATTTACAAGAAGCGATTGATGAAATCAAGCAGCGTTTTGGAGAAGGTTCGATTATGAAGTTGCATGACATCAGAGCAGTGGATATTGATGCTATTCCGACCGGTTCAATCTCTCTTGATATGGCTTTAGGAGTTGGCGGTGTGCCTCGGGGCCGAGTTGTTGAAGTTTTTGGACCGGAATCTAGTGGGAAAACCACCTTGGCGTTACATATCTGCGCTCAAGCCCAAAAATCGGGCGGAGTAGCTGCTTTTATTGACGCTGAACATGCCCTTGATCCTGATTATGCTAAAAGGCTTGGCGTTGATGTTGGCGAGCTTTTAATATCCCAGCCTGATTCCGGAGAGCAAGCTTTGCAAATAGTTGAGACTCTGGTTAGGTCTGGCCAGGTTGATGTTATTGTTGTTGATTCTGTAGCCGCCCTAGCCCCAAAAAGCGCTATTGAGGGGGAAATGGGTGAGTTTAAGATCGGTCTTCAGGCTCGGCTGATGTCTTCCGCCTTGCAAAAGCTTTCCGGAGTCATTTCTAAATCTAAAACCACGGTTATTTTCTTAAATCAGTTAAGAATGAAGATTGGCATTATGTTTGGCAATCCCGAGACAACCCCGGGCGGCCTAGCTTTAAAGTTTTATTCTTCAGTCAGGATTGATTTAAGAAGGATTGCCCAGATTAAGTCCGGGGATAATATTATTGGTTCTCGCATCAGGGCTAAAGTGGTTAAGAATAAGGTGGCTGCTCCTTTCAAAGTGGCTGAATTTGATATTTATTACAACGAAGGCATTTCTTATATAGCTGATCTCTTGAATTTGAGTATTAAAGAAGAGGTGGTCAAGAAATCAGGCAGCTGGATTCAGTTTGAAGAGACGAGGCTTGGCCAGGGCATGGATGCTTCCAAGAATTTCCTCAAGGAAAATCCCGCTATTATTACTAAGATAAAAAAATCCCTGCTGATAAAGCAGGGGGAAAAAGACTAATTTTTTCTTTTAGCTATTTAGTTGTAAAAGGCAGTAATCCCAAATACCTGGCTCTTTTAACGGCCCTGGCAAACTTTCGCTGGTGAGTGGAGCAAATACCAGTTCTTTTTTTAGCTCTGATTTTAGCTAATCCAGAAGTAAACTTCCTCAATAGTCCAAGATCCTTGAAGTCTATTTCGTCAATACCTTTTTGGCAAAAAAAACAATCCATAAGATATAAATCTCTATTAATTACTAATTTTTGATCTACTGATTACTAATTTTTTGTAATTGGTAGAAAATTTAAAACGGGATGTCTTTGACGTCAATCTCTCCATCCTGGTCTTCTTCGATAATCGGGATTTCTTCCTGAACAGGAGCAGCCTGTTCTTTTTTATCAGGACTTGAAGTTGAGCTCGAGGCCGACCTTGGCCCCAGCTGTATTCCTTCAGCAATGATTTCAGTGCGGTATTTCTTGATTCCGGTGGCATCCTGCCAACTCCTGGTTTCAATTCGGCCCTCGATCATAACCAAGGCTCCTTTAGTCAGGTATTGCGAGGCAATCTCAGCTAATCTTCTCCACAAGACAATGCTGTGGAATTCAGCTCTTTCCTGTTTTTGACCATTGCTGGTGAAGACTCGATTGGTTACCAGCCGGAATGAGCAAACAGTTTGGCCCGTTGTCGTGGTTCTGGCCTCCGGGTCATTAGCAACCCGGCCCAGTAAAATGACTTTATTAAGATTCATCTGAGTCTTTTAAGATTTCATCTAATTTCTTTTCAATCTCACCCAATTCGACCTTTGGGGAAGATTTATTTTCTTTTGAAACAAGTAAAGGTTTTCTTGGTGTTCTGGCTGGTTTCTTGATTCTTGGCTTTTTAACCTTTAAAATCAGGTATCTGAGAATATCTTTTTCTTCTTTGAAGATTTTTTCCAGTTCGCTTAAGACTAAGGTATCAAAGTTAAAATAGGTGATTTGGAACCAGGCAAAAACCTCTTTTTTGATCGGATATCCTAGAGCAATTTTTTTAGGCAGTTGGCTTTCTGAGACAATGCCATTTTTGGACTGGATAAGATCGTTAATCTTCCTTGAAATCTCTTGGGCCTGCTCTTCGGAAATCTTGGAAGAAATGATATAGGCTAATTCGTAGTTTTGCTTCATATTACCAATGTTAGCAAGAAAAATTAAGGCTGGCAAGACCAAAAACTTGTGCTAAAATGAACTATATGATCAAGATCAATAAAAACATTTTTAGAGCTTATGATATTAGGGGGATTTATCCTCAGGATCTGAATCCCAAAGTGGCTTTTAAGGCTGCTTTGGCTTTTGTTGACCTTTATCCCAAGCTTGAAAAAATAGTTCTAGCTCATGATACCAGAAAAAGTTCTCTACCTTTGGCTAGAGCCATCAAAAATGCTTTGATTCAAGCTGGCAAAGAAGTGATTTTTTTAAACACAGCCCCTGACCCTTTATTTTACTTTTCCATTTTCCATTACAAGTTTGATGGCGGGATTATGATTTCCGGTTCTCACAATCCTAAAGAATATAATGGTTTAACTTTTCATGTCAGAAGCAAAGGCGATGTGGTTGAAAAAGATTTAGAAAAGCTTAAAAACCTGGTTTTAAAAGAAAGAAAATTCAGAATCAAGAAACAGGGCAAGATTGTTAAGCTTAATCCCCGAAAAGATTATCTCGGGTATGTTATTAAAAAGATCAGACTGAAAAAGCCTTTAAGAATCTTGATTGATTCTGGCAATGGCGCCATGGGCTATTTGCCGGAAAAAGTTTTCAAAAGACTGGGTTGCCAGGTTGAAACCATTTATGCTGATTTTGATGGCAATTTCCCCAATCACTTGCCAGATCCTTATGAAAAGAAGAACCGGGCTGATGCTGTCAAGGCAGTTCTGAAAGGCAAGTTCGATATTGGTTTTGTTTATGACGGTGACGGCGATAGGGTGGCGGTAATTGACAGCAAGGGAAGATCAGTTACCGGCGACTTTTGTTTTACAATGTTGGCTCGACAGGTTTTGGAAACTCATTCCGGGCCAATCGTCCATGATATGAGAATTTCCCAAGCGTTTTTAAATGAAATGAAAGAAAGAAAGATTAAAACTTATTTTTCAGTTTCCCACCATAGTGCGGTTATTAAAAAGATTATTAAGACCAAGGCGGTTTTCGGGGGAGAGGTAACTTTGCACTTTCTTTTTCCTAAGGATTATTATCTGGGGGACGATGCCTTATTCGCCTCTCTTAAAATAGCTGAGATTGCTTCTGGAAAGCCAAGCTTTGCTGCTTATGTTGATTCTTTGCCTCGCCAGGAGATCAGTCCGGAAATCTTTATTCCTTGCGCTGATGAAGTAAAGTTTAAGATTATTAAAAACCTGCAGCAGCTTTTGAGAAAACAAGGCTATGAGTTTATTGATATTGATGGAGCCAGGATTAACTTTAAGCATGGCTGGGCCTTATGCCGAGCTGCCAATACCACGCCGATTATAAAAGTTAGGTTTGAGGCTGATACCAAAAAACATTTAAAAGAAATTGAAAAAGAGTCTTTAGAGCTTTTTGGAAAGGCTGGTGTGCCGCTGCCCAAGTGGATTTATCGCAAACTTGGGTTAAAATAGGCATATATTGACCCGGTATTTAAAATATGTTCTAATTGAACATGTTCTTTCAATTCGACTTTTTTAAGAAAGGAGGTGATTTGTAATGAAAAAGATCAAGAGTTTTTTGCAAAGAGCTTGGGAGATATTAAGTTGCATTTTTATCATCCTGGCTTGCATCGTGGCCTTCGTCATCCTTTTGCTGATCTGTCTCGTGGTTGAGTTGATCAATCTCTTCTTAAAACCATTTGGAAAGAAGATAGATTTTGATCCTTTTCCCAGCGAAGAAGATCTTTATGGATATGACTATTAGGCCTCAATAAAAACACCATGACAAAGGAGAATCATGGTGTTTTGTATTATTTTTGAGCGTTTTCTATTATTCGTTTTTTGATAACAATCATTATATTGGAAAGATAAACGACTAATATGAATAATCTCACGATCGTGAGATTATTGAAGAATTTTAGCTTCAATATCCAGATTTTAATATTTAAATAAGGCCAGTCTTTTTCCTGACTTCTTCCATGGTTTCTTTGGCGATATTCTGGGCCTTCCTGGCTCCCTGATTCAAGACTTCTTCAAGATAAACCTGCCTAGCCAGAAGCTCTTTCCTTTTCTTCCTCAAGGGTTCTAACTCTTTAATCAAGAGCTTGGCTAGTTCAGCTTTGAATTTAGCGTAGCCCTGGCTCTTAAATTTCTTTTCAAGATCTTTAATGGTTTTATTAGAAAAAATGCTGTAAATAGTTAAAAGATTAGAAATGCCGGGCTTTTTGATTGGATCATACTTTACTCGCCTTCCCAAGTCAGTAACAGCTGACATGATTTTCTTTTTAATAAGTTCGGGTTCGTCAAAAAGGTAAAGGCAGCTTGAGGGCACTGATTTTGACATTTTCTTTTTTGGATCTGTCAAAGACATAATTTTGGCTCCTGTATTTTGCAATTTAACCTTGGGTTCGACAAAGGTTTTACCAAACCTGGAATTGAACTTGCGAGCCAAAGTTCTTGATAACTCAACGTGCTGCTGCTGGTCTTGGCCAACCGGCACCACGTCAGTTTTGTAAAGCAAAATGTCAGCTGCCATGAGAATTGGGTAGTTTAATAGGCCAGCGCCAATTTCTCCGCCAAATTGTTGTTTGGCTTGCTTGGACTTGTCTTTATACTGGGTCATTCTTAATAAATCGCCAACTGGAGTAACACAATTTAAAATCCAGGCTAACTCAGAATGTTCAGCTACTTTTGACTGGATAAAAAGAATTGATTTTTCAGGATCAATACCTGATGCCAGATAGCAGGCAGCAGCATCCAGAACATTATTTGGCAAAATCTTGGGATCATAGGGAATAGTCATGGCATGCAGATCAACAATGCAGAAAATACAATCTTCTGTTTTTTGAAGCTCTAAAAACTGCTTTATGGCTCCCAAATAATTACCGATATGAAGTTGTCCTGTTGGTTGAATGCCTGAGAAAATTTTCATGTTTTTATTATACCTCAATAACTACTGGTAGAACCATAGGTCTTCTTTGGGTTTGTTGGTAAAGGAAGTCGCCAACTTTTTTTCTTATCTCTTCTTTAACATAAATCCAGTTAACAGCTCCTCCTGATCCAGCAGTTCTGTCAATAATGTCAATGACTCTTCTGCGAGTGGCTCTCAAAAGGTCTTTTGATTCTCTTAAATATACAAAGCCTCTGGAAATAATATCGGGAGAGCCCTGAATTTTGCCGGTTTTTCTGTCAATGACCGCAATAATGACAAACATGCCGTCTCCAGATAAAGTTTGCCGATCTTTTAAAACTATTTCGCCTATGTCTCCAATCCCTAAGCCGTCTACAAAAACATAGTTGGTTGGTATTTTTTTAGCGTGTAGTTTTGGTCCAGACTGGTTTGAAAATTCCAAAACAGAACCATTGTCTAAGATAAAGATATTGTTTTTAGACATGCCGATCCCCAAAGCTAATTTAGCTGCTTCTTTGAGGATAAAGTGATTGGCATAAACGGGAAGGAAGTAATCGGGCTTGATTTGGCGCAAAATTTCTTTAATATTTTCAACATGGCAATGGCCGCTAATATGGACATCCATAATATCCGAATGAATGACATTATCGCATTGGCGGTAAAGATTGTCTTTGAGGCGCTGAATAGTTCTTTCGTTTCCCGGAATTACTGAAGAAGAAAAGATAATCGTGTCATGAGGCCTAATCTTAATGAAGCGATGATCGCCGGCAACAACCCGAGACAAGACTGCATTGCCTTCGCCCTGGGCGCCGGTGCAAACAACAATAACCTTGTTTTCCGGATATTTGTTAATGTCATTAATAGGAATCATGGTGCTTTTGTCAATCTTAATGTAGCCAAGCTCTTTGGCAATTTCAATATTTGCTTTCATGCTAAAGCCGTCAAGAGCCACCTTTTTCCCAATGGTTTTGGCATATTCGAGGATATGGCCGATTCTTTTTATCTGCGAAGAAAAAGTGCCGATGATCACTTTGCCATTAGCTTCCTTAATTAGTTTTTCTAAATTGGCATACATTTCAGCTTCAGTGGTGTGATTGGGTCTGTTATCTGTGGCTCCAAGGCTTTCTAGCATTAGAATCTTTGGTTGAGGCAAGTCAGCCAAATGCTTATAGGAAAGATCCTCTTTGCCATCAGTGCTTTTATACATTGTCCAGTCGCCAGGGTGGATAACGGTGCCAACCGGGGTTTCTAAGATCATGCCGACAGCATCCATAATAGAGTGCTCGACTTCAAAAAAACCCAACTTGAAATTACCCAGCTGGATTTTATCTCGAACTGATTTTATCAATAAAACTTTTAGCTTACCGACAGAGTTTTTTTCGTAATCTTCCAAACGCTTTCTTATTAAAGCTATGGTCAAGTTGCGGCCGATGATCAAAGGATATCCAAGCTTTTTTAAGAGAATGGGGGCAGCGCCAATATGATCTAAATGACCATGGCTGAAGATGACAGCCCTAATATTCTTTTCTTTGCCCTGGAGATAAGTTGTGTTGGGAATGATATAGTCGATTCCCGGCATATCTTCTTCCGGAAACTGGATGCCCATATCTAAAATAACAATGTCATTGCCATATTCAAAAACAGTCATATTACGGCCAACTTCTTCTTGCCCACCTAAAGGAATTATTTTAAGGGTATTTGTTCCTTGGATATTGTGTTTTTCAGCAAGATTTGTTGTTTTGCGAGCTGGCCTTTGAGAAGGGCGGCGTTTGCGAAATTTAGTTGTTGAGGTGCGAGTTGTCATTTTTCGTTATTTTTCTATTAAATTAATTATTTTATTAAAGAGATCCAAAATCAGACTTTAATGTTTATTTTTTAATCTATGTTTCACAAAACAAGAGATATGGTGCCGGGGACAGGAGTCGGTCACAGATAAATTTCTTGCAGAAATTTTCCGTAACCTGCCCCTCATCCCGCTTTCAGCGGGATTGCGGTCTTCGCCTCCTGTCAAGCAATAAAATTAGGTTTTAATGTTTATTTTTTAATCTATTCTATGTTTCACAAAACAAGAGATATGGTGCCGGGGACAGGAGTCGAACCTGCATGGAGTTGCCTCCACAGCGTTCTGAACGCTGCGCGTAAACCAGTTCCGCCACCCCGGCTAACTGCAGCTTCTTAAAAAGGCAATGTTTTTAGGAGTTGATTTTAAGGGTTTTTCTTCTCTTAATTTGGGGACTCTTTTATAACATTTGTTTATTTTCCAGCCAGAGGTGGTGAGATAATAACCAAAACCCTCAAACTTTTTAATACCGCTGTAGTCGCTCTTACAATTATCATCTATCCAAGTGCCGATTATTAATTCTTTTCCAGAATTGTTAATGGTAGTATGAGAATAACCAAAAGGGGAAACCAGGCTCTGACCAGCCCTAGCTTTAACAAAGTAGATGTCTTCGATTATGCTGTCGTTGTCATATTGAAGCAGAAAGAGAGCTTTACCCTTAACAACCTTAATTAATTCCATGTATTTCTTGGGATGCTCATGACCCTTGGTTTTGGGGAATTCTTTGCCAAGGAGATTGGGGCTAATAATGGTTTCATCATATCTCAGGCCGTTTTTGTATTTTATGCCCCGATCAACCCTATAAACAACCAGATCTTTATTTTTTAAACAGCTTTTATCAAAAACAATATCTTTCAAATCGCTGACTTTTCTAATTTCATCTGGTTTTATCATTTTACGTTTCCGCGAAGCGGAAAGGCTAAGCTTTGCTTAATTTCGAGCAAAGCGAGAAATCAAGCTTTGCTTAATTTCGAGCAAAGCGAGAAATCAAGCTTTGCTTAATTTCGAGCAAAGCGAGAAATCAAGCTTTGCTTAATTTCGAG
>Ga0268278_1000830_pt1 | contig 19880 bp, 18 predicted proteins | sample saktaG_3_FD_190135 | JGI IMG/M metagenome (GOLD analysis project Ga0268278, IMG submission 190135) | Saline water microbial communities from Sakinaw Lake, British Columbia, Canada - sak_2010_1_5_55m | ecosystem: Environmental > Aquatic > Non-marine Saline and Alkaline > Saline ...
CCGACGAGAATATGGAGGTGCGGCTGCGCGGCGGTTACCCTCGTGCCAACGCTGTGAAGTACGTCCAGGAAAAGCATGGGGTGAACGTGCTGGCCTGCATCTGTGCTATCGACAAGGCTTCATTCCCGCCTCTGCTGGAATACTGGGTGCCTGGAGTGGAGACGGCGGGAGTGCATGAACTGCTGGGCAATGCACTCATCATGCGCGGCGAGAAAAAAAGAGAGACTGACTTGAGAGGTGATCCCCTGATAGCAAGTGGGACTGCAGAAGGCGGCCAACACGGTGTATGATAAAGGCAAGATAATCGGCGGCCTGGCTATTTTCCTCTGCCTGGCCAGCTTCCCCGTCTGGTACATGGCGGCCAGCGGAAAGGCCGATTATCGTCCAAATCCTGTATTGCCGGCCAGCGAGAATCAGTGTGTAGAATCGGCGCAATATATGAGGGAGTACCACATGCAGCTTATGCAGCAGTGGCGGGACCAGTCTGTGAGGCAGGGCGACAGCGTATACATATCCAGCGATAACCGAACATTTGATATCAACCTCACGGGAACCTGCCTCAAATGCCACTCCAGCAAAACCGATTTCTGCGACCGCTGCCACAACTACACAGGCACGGCTCCAAACTGCTGGGACTGCCATAATGTGCCACCGCTGAATGCGCCGCCGCAGGGAACACAATGAGCAATATGAATATCGACCGCCGTTCGTTCCTCAAACTCACAGCGCTCGGCCTGGTCGCCCTGGCTGCCAAGCCGGCCCTGGATCTTATCTCAAAGCCTTCCGCCGCCAGTGCACTCAACGGCCCGGCTCCCGGCGGCCGCCTCGTCATGGTAGTCAATCTCAATGCCTGCACATCCCCAGATGGTTGCATAGACTGTATAGCTGCCTGCCACCGCGTGCACAATGTCCCGGACATAGGCAACCGCAAGGAGGACATCAGGTGGCTGTGGGACGTTAGCTACGACCAGGCCTTCCCCGATCAGGAGGACAGATTCGTGGCGGAACCATTGCATGACCGCAGGGTGCTTGTACTTTGTAACCATTGCGACAACCCGCCCTGCGTTAAGGTGTGCCCCACCCAGGCAACATGGAGGCGGGACGATGGAATTGTCATGATGGACTACCATCGCTGTATAGGTTGCCGCTATTGCATGGCGGCCTGTCCCTACGGCTCCCGCAGCTTCAACTGGCGCGACCCGCGCCCATATATCAAGACCGTAGATAATAGCTATCCAACCCGCACCAAAGGCGTGGTCGAAAAATGCAATTTCTGCCAGGAAAGGCTGGCCGAAGGGCTGCAGCCTGCCTGCGTGGAAGCCTGCAGCAACGGCGCGCTGACATTCGGATACTTGAAACCGGGCACTGAAGTGTACAAGCTGATATCATCTCAATTCAACCTGCGTCGCAAGGACGAGCTGGGTACCCGGCCGCAGGTCTACTATTTGCCGTAGGGTCTACATTGATCGAAAACATACTGAAAGGCGGGAAGAAATACTGGCTGCTGATAAGCGGCCTGCTCCTATTTATGGCTGCCGGCCTGGCCGCCTATCTTCAGCAGTGGGATATCGGCCTGGCTGTAACCGGCTTGAGCAGGGACATTTCCTGGGGCCTGTACATCGCCAATTTCACGTTCTTCGTCGGCGTGGCCGCCTCCGCCGTCATGCTGGTTATCCCCTATTACCTGCACAATACTAAGGAATTCCGCCGCATACTAATCCTGGGCGAATTCATGGCCGTAGCGGCCTGCCTGGTGGCAATTACCTTCATCCTGGTAGATCTTGGACAGCCCGCCAGGATCTTTAACATCATCCTTTATCCCTCACCCGGCTCAATTATTTTCTGGGACGTGGTCGTGCTCACGGTTTACCTGCTACTCAACATTGTCCTGGGCTGGGTAGCCTTGGATGCCGAATATAAAGAGGTGGATCCCCCGACCTGGCTAAAACCCCTGGCTATTGTGTCTATCGTATGGGCGGTCAGCATCCACACGGTCACTGCATTCATTTATGCGGGGCTGGCAGCACGTCTCTTCTGGCTGACCGCCCTGCTGGCGCCGCGTTTCCTGGCCTCAGCTTTCGCATCCGGCCCTGCCCTTTTAATATTGCTGGCGCTGGCTATGAAAAAATGGGGCGGCTTCGACCCGGGCAACCAATCCCTGGATAGGTTGGCTAAAATCGTATCATACGCCATCATCATAACCGTGTTCTTCCTGCTTCTGGAAATCTTTACAGTTTTTTATAGCCAGGTGCCCGAGGCTATGGCCCATTTCCAGTACCTGCTGTTCGGATTGGACGGCCATTTTAGCCTCGTACCCTGGACATGGGCCTCCATCCTGCTGGCCTGCATAGCCATCGTTATGCTTGTCGTACCTTCGTCGCGCCAAAACCGGAGTACCCTGGCACTGGCCTGCGCGGCTGTTTTTATCGCCATCTGGATCGACAAAGGCCTCGGGCTGGTCATACCGGGATTCATCCCCTCACCTTTGGGAGAGATATCAGAGTACACGCCCACCCTGATTGAAATACTCATAACAACGGGGGTCTGGGCAATGGGTGGGCTGGTATTGACTCTGCTATTCAAGGTAGTCCTGGCTGTCAGACAGGGGAAACAATAAATTTGTAGCCGTTGACAAATGCTGTCCGGCTGAAGATAATTAGGTTACTGAAATGTACCACCCGCTGAACGCCATACCACAGGGCAAAAGGTTGCCGGTTTTTTTGTGGCTGCTGGCTGCAGCCATAGGCATTAGCATGGTATTCCGCCTGATCGGCCCCTTCAAGCCAAATATCGTGGACTTCGAATTGGCCGGCAGCGTGGCCAAATCGTCGGCAATCATCGGCGCCTGGGATACCCTGGCCAGACTGCAGACATGCTTCAACCTGGGCTTCGATTACCTTTACATGCCCGTATATTCAACTACCATAGCTTTGGCCTGCGTAATGGGCGCCGGTGTCCTCTCCCGAAGCGGCTGGCGTAATCTCGGCATACTGCTGGCCTGGGGGCTGTGGCTGGCAGCAATCCTCGATGCCGTGGAGAACTACGCCCTGCTAACCATGATGTACGGCAGCCCTGTTGACCCCTACCCGCAGGTAGCCGCATACTGCGCCGCCTGCAAATTCAGCCTGATCCTGCTGGGTCTCCTCTACGCAGCTGCTTCCCTGGCTATCTTCTTAGTTAAACTCTCCAGGGCCAAGCTTGTGCCACTGCACTGACCTTTGAAATTACCCCGCACTGATCCCGTCCATCGCAGCTTCGTATCAGATATAACAGTAAAGCGCCCAGCGATAAGCATCTGTGCCGACCATGGGGATAACAGCGGTTACTGAAGCCGGGTCAAGAGAGCATGAGATCCAACCGGATAGGGGAGATCTGCAGCCTGGCTGGTTAAAAGCCGCCTGTCACTGGGTAGTGTAGCTGTGCAGACCACCAAAAAAGTAATTGCCGAAGAATGTGACCAGCACTGCCAGGAAACCGATGACCAGGAACCATGCGCTGCGGCTATCCCGCCACCCGAGTGCCAATCTCGTAACCAGATAACCACAATAAACAAGCCATGTCACCAGTGCGGCGGTCTCCTTGGGATCCCATGACCAGTAACTGCCCCAGGCAGTTTCAGCCCAGATTGATCCAACTACGATAACGACTGTCAGGAAGCAGAAGCCAGCTAATGCCGAGCGGTACCCCAGCCTGTCAAGAGTATCAGGTGTGGGTATAAGCGAAGCAGTAATTCTTCGTCCGGCGAGGTAGAGGACACCGCAAACAAATCCCAGCGCAAACAAACCGTAGGCAATGATTGCGCAGGATACATGAAGGTTAAGCAGCCAGGTCTGACTCAGCGCCGGTGATAGCGGCTGGTGCTGGACAGGCAGGGTGAATGCATAAACAAGCATGGCAAGGGTCACAAGCGCTCCCGCCGCGCTGATTATATCGTTCTTGTGCCGCCACCCCAAAACCAGCACAACCGTCAGTATGCCCCAGCCAAATGACATGGAAAACTCGAACATATCGGTGGCAGGGATATGGCCGGCCTGCATGCCATGCATGACCAGCGCGATGGCGAGCGCCAGCCAGGCGAGCAGCATGATGGGCAGGGAGAAACGCGAGGCTGTCCTGTCCACCGGCACCTTGTTCCCCACCGCTGAAATGAATCCCCAAATATAAAGTATCAGGTCAAGCTGCAGGGCAACCAGCGCGGTTACGAATGCAAAGGTTTCAGCCTGTCCCATAATATCCTGCTAATAAACCGCCTGTTTGTTGCCTTTAACCATTGACATCATTTCACTGATATTGTATAAAGGAGTTTAAGACCAAGCAATGTTACACATGGGAGGTGAGAGCTTAAATAATTTGTTTATTTTTCAATTTCGGGTTTTATTCATTCTTTTGTCAGTCAGCAGTTAAGGAGGTGAGTGTTTGCAAAAGATCGATTGGTCATCATTGTGGACGAAAGAAGACTGGTGGGCATGTTGGATCGGGTTTATCATTTTAATCCTAGCAATGATCGGCATCCTGCCGGCCGGCCCTAAATTCGGCACATGGGCCACACTTGATAAGGGTTTCCCTTCCGGCATAGCAACGATATGGGACACGCTAATCCTGTTGGTTATCCTGGCCGTTCTGGCAATAATCGGCCTGATCGTTATGAAAAAGGATGTAAAGCGTTTTATTCCCGGGTTCATCTTTATTTTCGCGCTCTCCTGGCTGGCGATTTTAATAGGCAAGCAGACCACTATCAATGCCTGGGGACTGGAATACGTTATCTGGGCTTTGATCTTCGGCCTCATTATCAGCAACACGGTAGGCACGCCAGGCTGGCTTAAACCGGCTGTGCTGACCGAGTATTACATCAAGATCGGCCTGGTCTGCATGGGCGCGACCATACTTTTCTCTGTTATCCTGAAAGCCGGCGGAGTCGGAATGCTGCAGGCTCTGCTGGTAGTAGCAGCCGTGTGGTTTTTCACTTACTGGCTGGGCAGAAGGTTCGGGATGGCCGAGCGCTTCTCCAGCACCATGGCAACCGGCGTTTCGATCTGCGGTGTATCGGCATCGATAGCCGCGGGAGGCGCGGTCAAAGGTGATCCCAAAGAAACCAGCTATATCATCGCCTGGCTACTGGTTGGTGCAGTGATCATGATAGTGGTAATGCCCCCCATTGCCAAAGCCGTCGCGATGCCGACCAATATGGCCGGGGCATGGCTGGGCGGAACGATCGACAATACCGGCGCAGTTGTGGCCGCCGGTGAAGTGATGAAAAGCAAGGCCTCTCTCGATACCGCCGCCCTTGTAAAAATGGCGCAAAATATATTGATCGGATTCGCGGCCTTTTTCCTGGCGGTATGGGCAACATTGAGATTGGATAAAAAATCAGCCAGCGAACGCCCGTCGTTCATGGAGATATGGTACCGCTTCCCCAAATTCATCGTCGGCTTCATAATCGCCTCGCTGGTGGCTTCTTTGTATATTGAGCCCGTCATGGGCACCAAGGCTACTGCAACAATCACCGGCTTACTCACAACTTACCGTACCTGGTTCTTTGCGCTGTGTTTTGTCTGTATCGGACTGGAGACCAATTTCAAAGAGTTGCTTTCAGTTGGCGGCGGCAAACCTGCGGCAGTATATTGGATCGGGCAATCTTTTAACGTGGTGTGGACCCTGCTCATAGTCTGGATCCTGTGGTCCGGCGCCTTTTTCGTACCCCCTATACTGCCCGATTAATCAAAGGTAATATTGCAGGAGGGACCTCAAGAGGTCCCTCCTGCAACAAATACGCGCTTTGCCGATCTATATACCCTGTAACTTGTAGCATCCCCGGCACTGCACAGGCGCCTGCGGCATCTTCCCCGGGACTTCAAGGGATTGCCCCCCCTGTCCCTGTAAAATTTTACGTGCACCACGTATCCCGGGCAGAGTCAGCAATGCCATAGACTTGGCTGCATTTAATCTCGAGTATTCGATTCGCCGGTCGAACGCCAGCCTGAACTCCTTTGCTTGTGCGCTCTCTAGCACTTTATCCAGGCCATCCTGCACATTTCCATAGATAAAGCGGCCGACCGGGCTTTCCTCGCTCCTTAATACTCTGGGAACTTCGCCCTCAACCGGCATGCAGAGGTAAACACAGGGGGAGACTTCGCCCCGCACACTAACCACAACGTTATGTAGCGGATCATCGCTACACAGCGGTGAATTGTCGCTGGGTTCTAATGGATAGATCTGTATCGGTATTCCCCGTTTTTTCCCCCTCCTCTCTGCTTCCTCGATCATATTATGTAGATGCGGATCGACCTTAGGGCCGAAAGCTTTCAGCGCCTCCGTCTCAGCGTCAGGAATGTAATCAAGGTTGGGCACGATCACCCTGTCCGCTTTAAGCTCCGCCGCCAGATCAACCAGCTCAGGCAACTCTGCGATATTTGGCTTCATCATCTGCATAACGAGATGAATATCCGGGTGAGACCTCGCGGCGCTTAATCCGGCGATGTTGTTGCAGATTTGCGTTAAGCTCGATCCCCTCCTTAATGAATCGTGTGTGCCTGCTTTTGCTCCCGCCACCGACACCGCTATAAAAGCAAACCCGATCTCACATATCCGCCGGACGGCGGCGCCATCCAGGAGGACGCCGTTAGTAGTCAGGCTGACCCTGCCTCCCTTTTCCCTGATTGCCCTTGCCATATTCCAGATTTCAGGATGAAGCAGCGGCTCTCCCCATCCCTGCAGGTGCACGAGTTCCGCTTTACCCAAGTACGGCAAAACCTGCGTAAAACTATCCCTGCTTATATCCCGGGAAAGCCATCTGTCTTTAAGCAGTGTGCGCGGGCAAAAGCAGCACTTGAGCTGACATTTAGTTGATACTTCTACCTGGATTATGCGAGTCTCCAACGGTCTTTAACTCCTCAAACGATCTGTAAGCGATCTAATGCCATTCTAACACAGCATTTAAACAATTTGTCTATTCTTTGACCAATTTAAAACACGTGTGTTATATTTCGCTCTATGGGTCTTCTGAGACATGTACTTCCCACGGTACTGGATACTAAAATTAAAAATATTCTCACCGAGGAACGTGATGTGGCCAAAGCGGTGGCCTCCGAGGTAACCGGCACATTCGTATTGGGAGTATGGGATTTCATGCTTCCTCCTCTCTTTGCAATCAATCTGCTAAAACATTCCAGGGCAAAGGAGGCCTTTACCCTGAACTTTATGTTCACCAAGAAACTCGCACTTGAGGCAGCGAGGAATATGCTGCAATACGGCCAAACAAAAAACGATGCTCTGGCACAGGTGGAGAAGCAAACCTCAGCGATCTTGAGTTCGGACCAGAAAGGTATTTATTCGGAGAAGGTGCGTCTGAAACAAAAACTGGAAATTGATTTATTGATCGATCATTACCAGAAGCTGCTTGTTTCTGAAGGTAAAAACTATAGCGATATGGTTAAGGCTGCATACGGAGGCCGGGGAACATTCGAAGCATTTTTAAACAGGCTCACCTCAGCCGAAAAGGAAGTCAACCGCGCTGCGCTGCAAATTGTTGGCAAAAACGTTGAAGCGATGGACTTTGTCGCCAGGATGGAGGAAGCTGTAGGTTATATCCGCGACAGGGATTTAGACGTTTTATTCCCGCCGACGTCAGGAGAACCTAACACAGGCACGAATTGAGATCGTGCGCTGTGCGCTGTATCAGCTCGTCCTTCATCGATTCTGTCAGGTCGTTGAAATACGCCGAGTACCCGGAAACACGCACAACCAGCCCACGGTACTGGTCGGGATGCTGCTTAGCATCGACGAGAACAGCAGGATCAACGATATTGAACTGTACCTGCATCCCACCGCTGGCAAAGAAACCGAGAATCAGTGCTTCCACCAGCCGGTTGCGCGAAGGGTCTTTGATCAGTGCAAGATCGAGCTTCTCGTTGAGCGCATAACCGTTGGCGATCAAGCCATTGTCTATGCAGGCTGTCGACGACATCGAAGCCGTCGGGCCGTTCCTGTCACGGCCATTGCAGGGCGAGATCCCATTGGCCAGAGGAAGTCCGGCCAAACGGCCACCCGGCAAGGCGCCGGTGCGCGCACCGAATCCCTGGTGCGTGGTCATGGACCAGAACCCGGGGTAGTATTTTCCGCCGCGAGGGTTGTCGTACCGGGTTACCAGCCCGGTGTAAACAGATGAAACCAGGCGGGCAAAGTAGTTAGGCCTTTCCTCGTTCTCTCCATATTTAGGTATCCGGTTCAATATGTACGCCCGCAACTCTGGATAACCTTCAAAATTCGCATCCACGGCCCTTACCAGTTCTTCCAGGGTCAGCTTACTTTCCTTGAATACGATTTGTTCGATGGCCGTCAGAGCATCCACTGTATCGGCTAGGCCTACGCATTGGCAGCCCGTGGAATTATACTTCGCGCCACCGCCATTGACCTCCATGCCCTTATCCAAACAGCCATCCACTACGCTGGACAGGAACGGCGTGGGGCGATGCGCGGCGTGGGTTTGCTCGATTGCATTGTTACCCGCGGTAGCACGCATTATTATATTCTCAAGCTGTACTTTAAAAGCAGCAGTAATGGTTTCCATGTTATCCATCACTTTTGTTTCACCCGAGCGCGGCCCGAATTGCATGCCGCTATATTCTCCATTATGTAACGCCAGGTGCAAAGCCATCGGCATATTCAGGAAAATCGCACCGGCAGCGGGAAAGCTTTTCCCCGGCACTCCCCATTCCACGCAACCAACGATAGAATAATCATCCGCATCCTGCCGCGAGATGCCTGATTTCTCCAGAGCAGCCGGTATCTCGTCATCGTTGAAAAAAGCTGGCAGCCCGCCGCCTTTCTTGAGCACCTCGCAACACAGATCGATGAATCCAACCGGAGTATCTTTGTTAACCCTGACATGGAAGTTAGGCTGTCTGAGCCTCACCTGGTCATAAGCCTGCAGGAACAGATACGATAGTTCGTTCACGCCGTCGCTGCCATCGGCTACATGTCCCCCCAGAGTTATGCCGGAGGCCGAGGACAGGCCGCTGAAATACTCGGTGGCGCGGTCGAAGAAGAGCGGCAGCAGTTCACCCGCCTTGGCGATAAAGCAGCCCAGCAGTTCGGCAGCCTGCCCGCGCGTCAACCTGCCGTCTTCGATGTCGCGTTTATAATAAGGGTAAAGATACTGGTCCATACGCCCGAACGAAATGCCATGCTGGAAGCTTTCGTAGTGCAGCATGACGTGGGTGATAAAAACGCTCTGCAGAGCCTCGTAAAAAGTCTCCGCCGGCTCTGCAGGTACGCGGTTAAATACCTCCGATAGCCGCTTTAACTCCTGTTTTCGCACTTCATCACTTGATCTAAGGGCCTCCTGCTCAAGGAATTTGCGCCAGCGCTTACCGTAATCGGCAGCGGCCTCAGCGCATATCAGGACAGCTTCGTAAAAACTCTCTCTCTGTTTTAGCTCTTGACTTTTGTTGGGATCCCCGCCTGATTCTATAGCGGATTTCACTTCCTCTAACCACTGGCGTATCTGCCTCGCAATACCGGTGAAGCCCAGTTTGAGCACAGTGGGGTAATCAGGTGTAAGATGAGAGATTCCAGAGAACTGCGTGAGGACAAAGTACCTGCCCTCCAGCATCGAGTTAAAGAGGTCGGGATCATTGCTCAAGAGCGGCGTCATCGCCAGCACTGAACGGTTGAACCAGAATGGAAAAATCTCCTGCTCCAGTTCCTTCAGTTGAGCCGGTTCAATGGCCATTGGATTTTGACTGCGACTGGATATACCCTTTATCTCCGGCAGCATGAGCAGGCCGCCCAAGTCGGGATGAATAGGAGCACCCACCCGCCATGCAGACGGATTGCCCACTATCAGCTCACCGTCGTAAACCTTCAATTCCATATCTTCAAGTATATATCTAAAGGCCCTGGCATAATGCAGCGCAGCATCACTCTTGGAAAGATTGCGCCTTCTCAGAAGGATTGTATTTAACTTGTTGTTGAGGGCTGCCTGCCATCTCTTTTGAGGTATGGACCTGGCCGACTTTTCCAGACTCCTGCGGTAAAATGGGTACTGGATTGCAGACAATAACTTATCCACCGGATCTTGCTTTGTATTCTTGTGAAAATACCGGGTTAGCAGGGACGCTTTCTGCGTGCAGACATGATAAGGAGAGCCGAGAATATCCTGGCGTAACTTCTGCAGCCGCGGCAATGCTTCCAGTGAATTCTTCGATACTGTCATGGCAGAACCAGTTTCAGCCACAGAACGATTAACCTCTATCATCTTAATTGCCAATTCAAATTATAATCTCGGACCTTCCAAAATGAAATATCCAGCCTTATTATAACAGTTTACAAATTATACAAATAATGTATAATTTAACTGCTAACGGGCGGGGAAAGGATCAGGCACGGTTGTGCCTGTAAGTGGTATTATTTAGTATCAACCGCGAGATGATAGAATAAGCAGGAGGCGCAGCGTATGGCAGACAACGATACACCGTTAATCGATGAGTTAGAAAAAGGGCCCTGGCCATCCTACATTAAGGAGATTAAGCGGGCGGCCAAGAAGAATGCTTCGTCCAAGGACCTCCTGGGGGTGCTGGAATTGTCCTTTAAGGACCGCATCACCCACTGGAAGCACGGCGGCATTGTGGGTGTGACCGGTTATGGCGGCGGTGTTATCGGACGCTACACGGACGTGCCCGACAAGTTCCCCAACGTGGAGTCGTTCCACACCATGCGCATCAATATGCCCTCCGGCTGGTTCTATACCACCGATGCGCTGCGCAAGGTCTGCGATATCTGGGAGAAATACGGCAGCGGCATGACCAATTTTCACGGTTCCACCGGCGATATTATTTTACTCGGTACCGATACCAAGAGCCTGCAGCCCTGCTTTAATGAACTTATTGAAGCGGGATTCGACCTGGGAGGTTCAGGCTCTGCCCTGCGTACTCCCAGCGCCTGTATGGGGCCGGCGCGCTGCGAATGGGCCTGCATCGATACCCTGGATATCTGCAATAACTTCACTCAGGAGTTCCAGGACGAGATACACCGCCCCAGGTGGCCCTATAAATTCAAAATCAAGGTTTCAGGCTGCCCCAATGACTGCGTGGCAGCCATTGCCAGGGCCGACTGTACCATTATCGGCACCTGGCGTGACTCGCTGCGTATTGATCAGGAAGAGGTACGCAAGTATGTTAAAAACGGCTTTGATATAAAGGCCATCGTCACGGACAAATGCCCGACCAATGCCCTTAGCTGGGATAATAATGAGCAGAAGCTTAATTTGCGGGCCGACGACTGCGTGCGCTGCATGCACTGCATCAACAAGATGCCTAAAGCCATCAGGCCCGGAGTGCAAAGGGGCGCCACCATTCTCATCGGCGGCAAGGCGCCTATCATCAAGGGAGCCTACTTGTCCTGGGTGCTGATTCCTTTTATTAAGATGGAGCCACCCTACGACGAAATGAAGGAACTCCTGCGCAAAATCTGGGAATGGTGGGATGAGAACGGGCGCACCCGCGAGAGGGTCGCAGAATTAATTGAGCGCCTTGGCATGCGCGCTTTCCTGCGTGCTGTCGGTATTAAACCTTCACCACAGATGGTCTTCAAGCCCAGGTCCAATCCCTATGTATTCTTTGACTAAACATTATTAAGGAGCGAAGAGATGGGTAAAAGCGATATAGGACCCCCGGATTTCAGGACAATGCTCCCCGGGGTGATCAAGAAGAACTACGGTAACTGGAAGTACCACGAGATAGTCAAACCGGGCGTGCTCAAGCACGTATCAGAATCCGGCGACGAGGTCTGGACGGTCAGGGCAGGTTCCCCCCGCCTGGTCAGCATCGATTTTATCCGCGACATCTGCGATGTAGCCGATAAATATTGCGACGGGCACCTGCGCTTCACCAGCAGGTACAACATCGAGCTGATGACACCGAAGAAAGAGAACGTGGAGCCCATCATTGAGGCAGTTAAGAAATTGGGGCTGCCCGTGGGCGGCACAGGAAAGTCCATCTCCAACATTGTGCACACGCAGGGCTGGGCGCACTGCCACTCCGCGGCCACCGACTCCTCCGGCCTGGTCAAGGCCATCATGGATGAATTGTATCCCTATTTCACCAGCATGACCCTGCCGGCCCATGTGCGCGTGGCGTTGGCCTGCTGTATTAACATGTGCGGCGCCGTGCATTGCTCGGACATCGCCATCGTGGGTATCCACACCAAACCACCCAAGGTGGATAATACCAGGCTGAGCGCAATGTGCGAGATACCCACCACTATGGCTGCCTGCCCGACGGGGGCTATCCGGCGGCATCCCGATACCAGCATCAAAGGCCTGGTGATCAACGATGAAAAATGCATGTATTGCGGCAACTGCTTCACGGTGTGCCCGGCTATGCCCCTGGCTGATGCCGAGGGAGATGGCGTGGCCATCTATGTAGGCGGCAAGGTTTCCAACACCCGGCACGCACCCATGTTCTCCCGCCTGGCCATACCTTACATACCCAATAACCCGCCGCGCTGGCCCGAGGCTGTGGGCGCCATCAAGAACATCGTCGAGGTCTATGCCAAAAACGCACGGCAGGACGAACGCATGGGCGAATGGATCGAGCGCATCGGCTGGGAGACTTTCTTCAAGCTGACCGGCATAGAGTTTACCGAGCACCACATCGACGATTTCACCCATGCCGTGGAGACTTACCGCACCACCACCCAGTTCCGATGGTAAGGAGGTTTAGATATGACAGAAGGAGTAACCGACGAGCTTAAGGAGAAGATCCTCAAGTACCTGTCAACCACCAGCAAGGCCAAGAACCGCGATGTGGCACGTGCCATCGAGGTCGAAAAGCCGCTGGTAGACAAGGCCATCGGCGAACTGGCCAGGGAGGATAAGATAGAGTATCTCTATCTCGAAACCTCCTACATCAAATTAAAGGATTAGAGCGCACCGAAAAGTCATGCCAGTTGCATCTCTGATGATAGCTGCCCCGCAGGGGCGGTCGGGCAAGACTACGGTTTCCATCGGTCTATGTGCCGCTCTGCGCAAAAGAGGCTTAAAGGTCAAACCATTTAAGAAAGGGCCTGATTATATCGACCCATCATGGCTGACCGCTGCCGCGGGACGTATCTGCGGCAACCTTGACCCTTTTATGTTCGGCGAAACGGCGTTAAGGCAGGCCTTTATGCAGGGCTGCGAGAACATGGATATAACCATCATTGAGGCCAGCATGGGACTTTACGACAGTCACAGCGAGGATGGATCCGGTAGCTCTGCCTGGCTGGCCAGGCTGCTGAAAGTTCCCGTGATACTGGTAGTCAATGCCGCGCGCATGACGCGCAGCGCTGCTGCCATGGTTTCAGGTTACATGAACTTCGAGCCAGGCACCGGGATAACAGGTGTGATCCTTAACAACGTGGCGGGACAACGGCACCGAAGCAAGCTTGTCACGGCCATCGAAAAATACTGCGGGATACCGGTGCTGGGCTGTATCCCTCCGGATAAGGGGCTTGCGCTCAAGGAGCGCCACATAGGCATAGTGCCATTTATCGAGCAGGAAGGTTCAGCGGATATTATCGAAAACGCCCGCGCGGTTATAGAAAATAACGTTGATCTTGACCGTGTAATGGCCATTGCTCGCAGGTACGGGCCGTCAGAACTGCCCGCCGCAAAGGCTACACTCCCACAAATTAATTACCTGACTAACGATTGGTACCATCCTTCAGACCCCACCGCAGAACCAAAGTTAAGAATCGGCGTCCTTTATGATAAAGCTTTCTCATTCTATTACCCGGAAAACCTTGAAGCCCTTCAAAAGGCAGGCGCCGGACTTGTATTCATTAACTCATTCACTGACAGTCTGCCAGACATAGACGGCCTTTACATCGGCGGAGGCTTCCCTGAGCTTTACGCTGCTGAACTTGAGGCCAACACCGGCCTGAGGCAGGACATAGCCAGGGCGGCAAAGCAGGGATTGCCTATATATGCCGAGTGCGCCGGGCTGATGTACCTTTGCCGTACTATCATAAAGGACAACCGCCGTTACCGGATGGCAGGTGTCTTTGCTGAAGATGTGGAAATAATCGTCAGGCCCCAGGGTCATGGCTATATGGAAGTGGAAGCTATGGAAGGCAACCCCTTCTTCCGTCCCGGCGCTGTCATAAAAGGACATGAGTTCCATTATTCCAGGCTGACCTGCCATGCTACCTTGAATACCACATTTAATGTAAGGCGCGGCCACGGCATTGATGGCCGCACAGATGGTATAGCGCATAAGAATACACTGGCTACTTATTTGCATTTACATGCGCTGTCGGCGCCCGGCTGGGCAGGTGATTTTGTCAACCTCGCTTTATCGCATAAAATTAAAGTAATCAAAACAGCAGTATAACTTGGAGGAAAAGCCATGATTACAGTTTGCCCGGTTTGCAAAACCGAGATTGAAGATAATAAAGCCCGGGGCACCAGCGAGCAGGGCGGTAAAACTTACTACTTCTGCTGCAAGGCCTGCAAGAAGCAATTCGATGAAGCCCCGCAGCAATACGCAGAAAAAAATAGCATATAGGAGAGTAATAATGCCGATCGTGACACTTGGCGGACAACAGATCGAGATTGACGAGGACGGCTTCATCCAGGAGCCGGATAAGTGGAATAAAGAAGTGGCCGAGGACCTGGCTAAAACCGAGGACGCCTATCCAATGAATGAAGATCACTGGAAGATCGTGAATTACCTGCGCAATTACTTCCTCGAGTTCGGCATCGCACCACCAATCCGCATGATAACCAAGCAGGTCGGCTTCGACCTTAAGACTATCTACAAGCTTTTCCCGGGTGGCCCGGCCAAAGGTGGCTGTAAGGTGGCAGGGCTGCCCAAGCCCACCGGCTGCGTGTAATTTAGAGTAGCTATGTGGCTTTTGCTGCTTACTTACGCCTGCCTGCTGATCGTCACCGCAGGGATAGCCTGGAGAACGTATAAATACGCCTCCCTGCCCGTTCACCTGCGCTGGGAGCTCTACCCGGTCGCTCACGAAGTGGGTAGGCCGTACGGCGGCTCATATCTCGAGGAAATAGACTGGTGGCACCGGCCGCGTAAAATAAACCTGCTGGGTGAATCATCGGTATTCCTGCGGGAAATAATCCTCTTCCGCGAGTATTTTCACAGCAACCGCCGCTTCTGGAGCTTTGTCTATCCCTTTCACCTCGGTTTGTTTCTGCTGGTGGTCTGGGTAGTCTCGGTTTTGACAGGATCAATTCTTACACTGAACGGGTTGAGCGTTTCCGCAGCATCGCCTGATTTCTGGCTTCAGCTAATTTTCTTTCTTACCCTCATATCCGGTGTGGCTGCCTTTATTCTGGGTATTTTTGGTGCCGTCGGCCTATTTGTTAAGCGGTCTCTCGATAAAGACCTCAGAAATTACACGGCTCCCATTGACTATTTTAATCTGGCGGGTATACTGCTAATTTTCCTGACTGGCCTTCTATTCTGGATTATAGAAGATCCCTCCTTCGGAGCGGCCCGAAGCTTCATTCAGGGCCTTATTACGTTCAAACCTTCAGAAATTGGCCCACTCATGACAATCAATATCGTGCTGTCATGCCTTTTCTTGGCTTATATGCCCTTTACGCGCATGATGCACTACGTAGCCAAATATTTCACCTATCACAAAGTGCGCTGGGATGATGAACCAAACAAACCGGGCGGCGGCCTGGAGAAGAAACTTCAGGCGCAGCTTGATCAGCCTGCAGACTGGTCGGCGCCACACCTCCATGCAGGACAAAGCTGGTCAGAACAGGTTAAGAGCAATGGTGTGCCGGACAAGGCAGAAAAATGAAGAGGAAAATAACACTCAAAGATATCGGCAAGCTCGAAGGCCAGATGATTGACAACCAGAAGGCCGGCCTGTCAGAACTGCCTGCCCCGTTTGAAAATCTTGATGACCAGCCGGACATCAAAGAGCTGACTGCTTCGCAGAAGGCTAAATTTGATATTTCGCTGGATGGGGTATCGGCTATCGGCCTGGTAAAACCTCAAACCAAGGAAGAAGAAGACGAATTTGTAAAGAAATTTCTCTCCGGTCTGAAAAAGCTGCTCTCGAAGGAGAATAACTGGACCTTCCTGCAGCCGCTGATGCTTTCGCTGGAGAACTGCGCCAAATGCCAGAACTGCTCAGACGCATGCCCGATTTATACCGAGAGCGGCCGTCAGGAAATATACCGCCCCACCTACCGCGCCGAGGTGCTGCGCCGCATCATCCGGAAATATTTGAAGAAGGAGGGCAGGTTGCTCTCCAAATTCACCGGCAGCGACATCGACCTCAACTATAAAACCATCGCACGCCTGGCCGAGCTATCTTACCGCTGTACTATCTGCCGACGCTGCGCGCAGTCCTGTCCCATCGGAGTAGATAACGGCCTCATCACGCACGAGATCCGCAAGCTCTTCAGCCAGGAAATGGGCATAGCGCCCAAAGAGCTCCATCAACTCGGCACAGTGCAGCAGCTCAAAGTAGGATCCAGCACCGGTACCTCACCCAAAGCACTGGCCAGCTTCATTGCTTTCATCGAAAGCGAACTTGAAGAACTGACCGGTAAACCCATCAAGCTGCCGGTTGATAAGGAGGGGGCGGATATATTACTGCTGCACAATGCCGGTGAGTTTATTTCCTGGCCGGAACACGTCGAAGCCTTCGCTTTGGTTTTTGATGCCGCCGGTATAGATTGGACGCTCTCCAGCAAGCTGGTAGCCTACGACTCTGTCAATTATGGTGTCTGGTACGACGATGTCCAGCTTGCGCGTATCGCTGCACGCCATGCCCAGGCAGCCAGGGACCTCAAGGTCAAGCGCATGATGGTGGGAGAGTGCGGCCATGCCCACAAGGCCATGCTGGTAGTATCAGACCGTGTAGTGACGGGTGATTTGAACATACCCCGCGAAAGCGCCATACCGCTGCTCGAAGATATCGTCCTCAACGACAGGATCAAGCTTGATCCCGGCAAGAATAGATTTCCTGTTACCCTGCACGATCCCTGCAACCTTGTCCGACTGAGTGGGATAGTTGAGCCGCAGCGCCGGATCATACGGAAGCTCTGCCCGGATTTCCGCGAGATGGAACCGCACGGGGTGGATAATTATTGCTGCGGAGGCGGTTCCGGCTTTGCCATCATGGACAATGCTAACTTCGCCGACTGGCGGGATGTTGTAGCCAGCCGTATGAAGCTCAAACAGATACTCGGCGCCTTCAAGGACGTGATGAGCCCCGAAGTGCACAAATACGTGTGCGCGCCGTGCTCCAACTGCAAGGGCGCGATCCGCGACCTGCTTGCCCGCTATGAGCTCACCGAAAAGCACGGGATCCATTACGGCGGACTGGTTGACCTCATAGCCAATGCCATGGTGGATATAAAAGGCCAGTTCATACACTGGGACGAAGCCTAATGGCGCCCATGGGCGCCCGGTAGCACCCGGCCATCAACAGGGAGATTTAATTCAATATCGCCCGTGCCTATTTGCCTTTTTTAAGGGTATCTATCTTGCAGAGCGCATACAGGCCGCAATAGCCGGTAATACCTGTTATAAGCGCTATCAGCCCAAGGACGACCAGCACTATCATCGCCCACATACCCCACGAGCTCTGAAAATATACACCCAACCCGATAAGAAGTATGCCCACTATTATCCTGATGACCCGGTCCGCTGCTCCTTCATTCTTTTTCATATTTCCACCTCCTTGCATGCATTCTAAATCCCCGCGCTGATGGCGGTCAATTCCTGCGGCATGCAGTCTGCTAACGATCGTCCGTTGACAACTCTGTTATACTTTTATAGCCCAGCGGCGGTTGCATAACCTGAGTGGATCACCGATGAAATTAAATAAAATTCTTATCGCCAACAGGGGGGAAATTGCCGTGCGCATCGCGCGGGCCGCAGCCGATCTGGGCATACCGGCAATCACCGTATACTCTGAGGATGATGCAAAATCCCTGCATGTGCTGGCTGGCGACGAGTCACGCGCGCTGAAAGGTACCGGAGCAGCCGCCTACCTCGATTCGCAGCAGATCATATCTATTGCAAATCAAGCGGGCTGCGATGCTGTACATCCCGGCTATGGCTTTCTCAGCGAGAGCGCGGATTTTGCACAGCTCTGCCGGCAGGCAGGGTTTACCTTCATCGGGCCACAACCTGAGTCACTGGAGTTGTTCGGCGACAAGGCAAGAACACGCCATTTAGCCAGAGGCAGCGGTGTGCCGGTAATTGCCGGCACCAGTGGCACAGTAAGCCTGGGTGAAGCCAGAGATTTCTATTTATCTCTGGGCCGGGACGCAACAGTCATGGTCAAGGCGGTTTCAGGCGGCGGAGGTCGGGGCATAAGGACTGTGTACAGACTTGAAGACCTGGAAGAGGCCTATAACCGCTGCCGTTCGGAGGCAGAAACATCATTCGGAGTAAGCGACGTTTATGTAGAGCAGCTTATCCCCCGTGCCAGGCATATCGAAGTGCAGGTTATCGGCGACGGCAAAAATGTGGTCCACCTGGGAGAGCGCGAGTGCACCCTGCAAAGGCGCAACCAGAAGCTGATTGAGGTTTCTCCCAGTCCATCTCTCACTCCCAAAATGAGAAAGGAGATTACAGAGGCGGCCCTGAAGATAGCGGGCAAGGTCTCTTACCTCAATTTGGGTACATTCGAATTCCTGGTTGCAGACTGTGAAGGACGCAGTTACCCTTACTATTTCCTGGAGGCCAACCCGCGCCTGCAGGTCGAGCACACCGTGACTGAAGAGGTCACAGGAGTCGACCTGGTCAGGGCACAGATCGAGATAGCAGGTGGAAAAACGCTGCGAGATCTGGGGCTCACACACGATGCACGGCATCCCCACTTCTATTCACTGCAGGCACGAATCAATCTGGAGCGAATTGGTGAGGGCGGCAGGGCAATACAGGCGGGAGGCCGTATCAGTGTCTACGAAGTCCCATCCGGACCAGGCATCCGGGTGGACGGCTATGGTTACAGTGGCTATAGCATAAATCCGGCCTTCGACTCATTGCTGGCCAAGTTGATTATTACATCTCGTTCAGAAAAATACGGGGACGCGGTTGCAAGGGCCGGGCGCGCGCTGGAAGAGTTCCGTATCGAGGGAGTGGAAACAAACATCCCCTTTCTGATCAACCTGCTAAACAGGCCGGAAGTAATCAATAATGACGTTTATACTTGTTTTATCGAGGATAATGCCGCAGCCCTGTCCAAGACCTCAGAACTGCAAAGAGATGGATTTTTTAAGGACAATACTTCCGATACGATACGGAATTCAGTCATAAAAAACCCGGCTGTACCACCGGGCACTGTCCCGCTGACAACGCCCATGCAGGGTTGCGTGGTCGATATCGAAGTCATCGAGGGAGATGCCATCACGGTCGGCCAGAAGCTTATAGTGCTGGAATCCATGAAGATGGAGCATGTCATTACAGCCGGTTGCAGTGGCTACATACGCGCCGTATGCGTGTCACTTAATGAGAACGTTCAGGCCGGCTCAACCCTGTTCTTCGTGGAAGAGGCCAAGGTATCTGCCGATTCAACAGTCGCCGAGAGTGCAATAGATCTGGATGTTATCCGTCCCGATCTTGCAGAAGTTATTGAGCGCCACTCCTTTACTCTTGATGAGCGTCGTCCCGAGGCTGTTGCCAAGAGGCGAAGCAAGAACCGTCGCACAGCCCGCGAGAATGTCAATGACCTCTGCGACGAGAGCAGCTTCATTGAGTACGGCGCCCTGATCGTAGCCGCGCAGCGCGGCCGGCGCCCGCTGGATGAACTTATCAGGAAGACGCCCGCTGACGGCCTCATCGCGGGAGTCGGAACAGTAAACCGTGATTTATTCGGTGATGACAAGGCCCGCTGCATGGTATTGG
>Ga0268278_1000841_pt1 | contig 19673 bp, 4 predicted proteins | sample saktaG_3_FD_190135 | JGI IMG/M metagenome (GOLD analysis project Ga0268278, IMG submission 190135) | Saline water microbial communities from Sakinaw Lake, British Columbia, Canada - sak_2010_1_5_55m | ecosystem: Environmental > Aquatic > Non-marine Saline and Alkaline > Saline ...
AGGATTCTGGTAAATAAGTAACGATACGCGATAGGAGATACGCGACATGCGATTCAAGTAGGGGCAATTCATGAATTGCCCCTACTTTTTTGTTTACTGCCAACTGAAAGCTCCCGGGGCTTTTTTTCACTATTGATAATTTAAATTTTTTTATATTGCCATTTGTAAAATACATTTATTTGTTTGTATATTTGCTATCACTTGATATTATAAAGAGGCATCCTAAGAGGTTCTAAATACGCATATGACCTTCCTGCTAAATATCCTTCCAACTATCCTATCAGATCCCTGCACATCTTTTCTGAAGCTAATCTTCTTAGATTAATTCTTCTTGAATTTTAATCAGTAAAAACAGATAACACAATTAAGAACCACCTAAACCAAAAAATGTCATGAAAAAAATTTACCTTCTGTTCTTTATGATGATAACCATAGGGTTATCATATGGTCAACTTCCCGGGGTTCCCTATGATGATGGCAATCCGCCGGATGATAACACTGGTATCATTTTTACGAATGCAAGCGAACCTGACAGCCCGACACTTACGCCAGATTATTACAATTATAACACAAACGGTACAAATAATTCTTTCCCATGGAATATATCTGGAGGCAAAATGGTCCAACTACTATACCTTGCCGGAGAGTTTGCCCAACCAACTCCAGCTCCGGCTGGAATGATCACAGATATTTCTTTCAGGATCGCTGACAGTTATGCTATAGGCCCCTGGACTTACACCGACCTTACAATTAAACTGGGACAATCGACTACTACGTCATTAACCTCCGGGAGCTTTTATACAGGATCACTCACAACAGTATATTATAGCGCTTCTGTATCGTTAACCGGACCTGCAGGTTCATGGATGACCATCCATCTTGACGCCCCATTTACGTATGATCCTACTCAAAGTTTAATTGTAGAGGTAGGGCAATGTGGGGTTGCGGGAGCAACGGGATACAGTGCGTGCCGGACAGCCTTATCGGGTATCCGAAGAGTTTGGTCAGTGGGAGGATGTCCATTTGTCGCTTATGCCAGTGGAGACGCATCTGTATACCATGTTGGATTGACACTGTCCATTGGTCCCACCGTCATCACTACTGCAGCTTCCTCTATCACCTCGACTGGCGCAACCCTCAATGGCCAGGTGAATGCAAATGGTGTCTCCACTACGGTTACCTTTGAGTACGGTCCAACCATCGCGTATGGTTCCACAATTACAGCCGCGCAGTCTCCTGTAACAGGAAATACATTAACCAATGTCAGCGGAGTTGTAACCGGTCTCGTTCCGAACACCCTCTATCATTTCAGGGCAGTGGGTGTTAATTCCGGCGGCTCAGCTAACGGAAACGACATGACGTTTACCACAGCTGCTGCACCTCCGATTGTAGTAACCGGATATGCTGACCCTGTCGGGACCACAACAGCCACAATCAACGGAACCATCAACGCCCGGAATTCATCAACCACTGCAACATTCCAGTGGGGTCCTACGCCTGCTTTCGGGAATGTGGCCCCTGCAACACCCGGCACGGTAACCGGGAATACTGCTACCGCGGTTTCTGCAAACCTTACTGGATTAATACTAAGCAACCCCTACTACTATCGCTGCGTGGGTGTGAACAGTGCAGGGACTACCTATGGAGCTACCATGATGTTCGTGGCCGGGTGTCCACAAATTATACAAGCAGGGCCTATCACCGGACCGGCCAATGTATGCGAAAACTACACCGGCATTGTTTATAGTATCCCTCCATTGGCTAATACCACCGGCTACACGTGGAGTGTTCCTCCCGGCTCTACCATCACGTCAGGAGCCAGTACACCGAGCATCACCGTCACCTTCGGAACCACCTCAGGAAATATAAGTGTCTTTGGCACCAGTTCCTGCGCCAGTGGACCACCAACCAGCATGGCCGTTACAGTTAACCCAATACCTATTCCTACCATTACCGGCCAAAGCAGCATGTGCGTTAACTCCGGAGATTACACTTATACCACCGAAGCAGGGTTCACAAATTATATTTGGACCGTCTCCGCAGGGGGGACTATTACCTATGGGGCAGGCACTAACCAGATCGATGTTAACTGGACTACAGGAGGCGCCAAGACGATTACTGTGAACTATACCAACGCCGGCGGATGTTCTGCTCCCACACCCACCTCCTTTAATGTTACTGTTACCCCCTTACCGGGAGCTGCAGGCAACATCACGGGAACATCAAATGTTTGTGCCGGTTCCACCGGGATAGCTTATTCCGTTTCTACGATCAGCAATGCAATAGCCTATGTATGGTCGCTGCCTGCCGGAGCTGCCATCGCTTCCGGCGCAGGAACGAACGCTATCACCGTTGATTTCGATGCCAATGCTTCTTCAGGTAATATCACCGTATATGGCAACAACCTTTGTGGAAACGGTACTGTATCGCCGAATTACACGTTGGTTGTTACCAATGTCCCTGAAGCTGCCGGATCGATTTCAGGTCCAGCTTCTGTTTGTGCCGGATCGATGGGAGAGGCATTTTCAGTTGCCGCAATCAGTGGAGCTACCGGATATACCTGGACATTGCCCGCCGGAGCCACGATTGCTTCCGGAACCAATACTGAAAACATAACAGTGGATTTTGCCAATAACGCCGCCTCCGGAATTATCACTGTCACCGGAACGAACTTCTGCGGTTCTGGAGCTGTATCCCCTGAATTCAGTCTGACGATTCTTCCAATACCTGCTGCTCCAGCTATTACCCTGTATGGATTGACCCTTTCCAGCAATTATTCCGATGGAAACCAATGGTACTATAACGGAGCGCCTATTACTAACGGCACAGCACAAACTCAGTATGCAGAATATTCAGGCTGGTATTGGGATGTTGTTACCGTTGATGGTTGTGAATCCGATACATCCAACCATATTTTTGTGACAATCACAGGTGTTGATGAACCAGCTAACGCGCAGTTTGTTGTATACCCAGTTCCTAACGACGGCCAGTTTACACTGAAGGTACGCACCCTGAAGGCAGAAACCTTTGATATAACGGTTTACAACAGCATCGGAAAGCTCATTCATACGAACAGTGGCATTGAAGTGAATGGTCAAAATGATCTGATCATTGATCTGCGTCCTGTTCCCATCGGAATCTATACGTTGGTAATTAAAACCGAAGATAACCGGGTGGTGAGAAGGATTCTGGTAAATAAGTAACGATACGCGATAGGAGATACGCGACATGCGATTCAAGTAGGGGCAATTCATGAATTGCCCCTACTTTTTTGTTTACTGCCAACTGAAAGCTCCCAGGACTTTTTTCACTATTGATAATTTTAATTTTTTTATATTACCATTTGTAAAATACCTTTATTTGTTTGTATATTTGCTATCACTTGATATTATAAAGAGGCATCCTAAGAGGTTCTAAATAAGCATATGACCTTCCTGCTAAATATCCTTCCAACTATCCTATCAGATCCCTGCATATCTTTTCTGAGGCTAATCTTCCTGGATTAATTCTTCTTGAATTTTAATCAGTAAAAACAGATAACACAATTAAAAACTACCTAAAACAAAAAATGTCATGAAAAAAATTTACCTTATGTTCTTTATGATGATAACCGTAGGGTTATCATATGGTCAGATTCCCGGGGTTCCCTATGATGATGGAAACGCGCCGAATGATAATAAAGGTGTCATTTTTGCGAATTTCAACGGAACGGACAGTCCGACACTAACACCAGATTATTACAATTATAACACAAACGGTAGCAATAATTCTTTCCCATGGGGTATTTCTGGAGGCAAAATGGTTCAACTACTATACCTTGCCGGAGATTTTAACCAACCATCTCCAGCGCCGGCTGGAATTGTCACAGATATTTCTTTCAGGATCGCTGACAGTTATGCTATAGGCCCCTGGACTTACAACAACTTTGAAATTAAAATGGGCCAATCAACCATTACTACATTGACTTCCGGGAGCTTTTATACAGGAGCACTTACTATTGTTTATAGTCAAGCTTCTGTCTCGTTAACCGGAGCTGCAGGTTCATGGATGACCATCACTCTTGACACTCCATTTTTCTATGATCCTACTCAAAGTTTAATTGTAGAGATCGGCCATTGTGGGGCTTCTGGAGCATCTGGATTCCCAGCCTGTTTTACAAACTTATCGAATATCAGGAGAGTTTGGTCCGTGGGAGGATGTCCGTTTGTCGCTTATACCGGAGGAAACGCATCTATATACCATATTGGATTGACACTATCATCTTCTCCTATTGTCATCACTACTGCAGCTTCCTCCATAACCGCGACTGGCGCAACCCTCAATGGCCAGGTGAATGCAAACGGTCAGTCTACAACGGTTACCTTTGAGTACGGTCCGACCATTTCCTATGGTTCCACAATTACAGCCGCGCAGTCTCCTGTAACAGGAAATACATTAACCAATGTCAGCGGAGCTGTGACCGGTCTCTCTCCGAATACCCTCTATCATTTCCGGGCAGTGGGTGTTAATTCCGGCGGCACAACCAACGGAAACGATATGACGTTTACCACAGCTGCTGCACCTCCGATTGTAGTAACCGGATATGCTGACCCTGTCGGGACCACAACAGCCACAATCAACGGAACCATCAACGCCCGGAATTCATCAACCACTGCAACATTCCAGTGGGGTCCTACGCCTGCTTTCGGGAATGTGGCCCCTGCAACACCCGGCACGGTAACCGGGAATACTGCTACCGCGGTTTCTGCAAACCTTACTGGATTAATACTAAGCAACCCCTACTACTATCGCTGCGTGGGTGTGAACAGTGCAGGGACTACCTATGGAGCTACCATGATGTTCGTGGCCGGGTGTCCACAAATTATACAAGCAGGGCCTATCACCGGACCGGCCAATGTATGCGAAAACTACACCGGCATTGTTTATAGTATCCCTCCATTGGCTAATACCACCGGCTACACGTGGAGTGTTCCTCCCGGCTCTACCATCACGTCAGGAGCCAGTACACCGAGCATCACCGTCACCTTCGGAACCACCTCAGGAAATATAAGTGTCTTTGGCACCAGTTCCTGCGCCAGTGGACCACCAACCAGCATGGCCGTTACAGTTAACCCAATACCTATTCCTACCATTACCGGCCAAAGCAGCATGTGCGTTAACTCCGGAGATTACACTTATACCACCGAAGCAGGGTTCACAAATTATATTTGGACCGTCTCCGCAGGGGGGACTATTACCTATGGGGCAGGCACTAACCAGATCGATGTTAACTGGACTACAGGAGGCGCCAAGACGATTACTGTGAACTATACCAACGCCGGCGGATGTTCTGCTCCCACACCCACCTCCTTTAATGTTACTGTTACCCCCTTACCGGGAGCTGCAGGCAACATCACGGGAACATCAAATGTTTGTGCCGGTTCCACCGGGATAGCTTATTCCGTTTCTACGATCAGCAATGCAATAGCCTATGTATGGTCGCTGCCTGCCGGAGCTGCCATCGCTTCCGGCGCAGGAACGAACGCTATCACCGTTGATTTCGATGCCAATGCTTCTTCAGGTAATATCACCGTATATGGCAACAACCTTTGTGGAAACGGTACTGTATCGCCGAATTACACGTTGGTTGTTACCAATGTCCCTGAAGCTGCCGGATCGATTTCAGGTCCAGCTTCTGTTTGTGCCGGATCGATGGGAGAGGCATTTTCAGTTGCCGCAATCAGTGGAGCTACCGGATATACCTGGACATTGCCCGCCGGAGCCACGATTGCTTCCGGAACCAATACTGAAAACATAACAGTGGATTTTGCCAATAACGCCGCCTCCGGAATTATCACTGTCACCGGAACGAACTTCTGCGGTTCTGGAGCTGTATCCCCTGAATTCAGTCTGACGATTCTTCCAATACCTGCTGCTCCAGCTATTACCCTGTATGGATTGACCCTTTCCAGCAATTATTCCGATGGAAACCAATGGTACTATAACGGAGCGCCTATTACTAACGGCACAGCACAAACTCAGTATGCAGAATATTCAGGCTGGTATTGGGATGTTGTTACCGTTGATGGTTGTGAATCCGATACATCCAACCATATTTTTGTGACAATCACAGGTGTTGATGAACCAGCTAACGCGCAGTTTGTTGTATACCCAGTTCCTAACGACGGCCAGTTTACACTGAAGGTACGCACCCTGAAGGCAGAAACCTTTGATATAACGGTTTACAACAGCATCGGAAAGCTCATTCATACGAACAGTGGCATTGAAGTGAATGGTCAAAATGATCTGATCATTGATCTGCGTCCTGTTCCCATCGGAATCTATACGTTGGTAATTAAAACCGAAGATAACCGGGTGGTGAGAAGGATTCTGGTAAATAAGTAACGATACGCGATAGGAGATACGCGACATGCGATTCAAGTAGGGGCAATTCATGAATTGCCCCTACTTTTTTGTTTACTGCCAACTGAAAGCTCCCGGGGCTTTTTTTGTTCATAACACGGAATAACTTGCCGTGGAATCGCTTGACAGCTTGAATTCCTAAAAGTATTTTTGAAACTTGGAAAAATACTATATATGAAGCGATATTCCCTCTTATTATTCCTGGCGATCATCCCTTCCCTTCTTTTCTCACAGGGTGGTCCAAATCATTCTAGCCATCCCAGCTCAAAGGTTAAAACAGATAGCCATCAAGAACTCCAGCAAAAACACCTCTTCTTTATCGAAAATAAAGGGCAAATTATCGACCAGTCCGGGAATCCCAATCCGGCTGTACGCTATTTATTAAACATGAATGGATTCAATGTTCAGCTACGCAACAATGGTTTCAGTTATGATATTTATCAAATCGAAAGAACCATTGTTGCAGATGAGCAGATCATGGATAAGGAAACATCTCAACTCAATCGTTTCAACTTGGATACAAATCATTCCCGGATAAACTTTCATCGGATTGATATCAATTTCGAAGGAGCCAATCCCAATTGTGAAATCATTGCAGAAGATCCCTCTTCCGATTACCTGAATTACTACACGGCAGGAACTCCTGTTGAAGGCATCAGGGATGTTAACCATTTTGGTAAGGTCACATACCGAAATCTCTATCCGGGAATTGACCTGGAATATCTGGTTGATGAGACCCAAACATTCAAGTATAACTTTATTGTCAAGCCAGGGGCTGACATGGAACAGATCAGGATGAAGATTGATGGAGCATCAGATATTTTACTGGAGGATGGCCTCCTGGTGTTGATCAATTCAATCAATCCGATCCAGGAAAAAATACCGGTTAGTTGCGTACTACAGGAAAGAGGACAAACAGATATCCAGGTTACTTTCCGGCAGATTGAGGACAACGTATTTGGATTTTCCGCATCCCGAGAGATCCCTTCTGATGCCACATTGGTCATTGATCCCATCCCTGGTCTTGTTTGGGGGACCTATTATGGAGGATCCTCAATGGATATCCTGTCTGGTTGTACCGGGGATGTTAATGGGAACTTTTATGCTACCGGCATGACCGAATCGGTCAACAATATCGCTTCCGCTGGTTCATTTCAATCAGTCCTGGCCGGAGGCGTCGATGTCGTTGTTGTAAAATTCAATGCTGCCGGAGTAAGACAATGGGGAACCTATTATGGAGGGGCTAATGATGATTATGGTTTTGGCGTTTCTGTAAATGCGCTTGGGGACTTATTTGTTGCAGGCTTTTCCACCTCTACTTCCGGTATTGCAACACCAGGAGCATATCAAACAGCTTTGGCAGGCTCTTATGACGGGGTCCTGATCAAGTTTGATGCTTCCGGATTCAGATTATGGGGCACCTACTATGGAGGAGGTTCCAGTGATTATCTCTTTTCTATTGCTACTGATTCAGCTGGTAATTGTTATCTCACAGGTGGAACCTATTCAACTTCCGGCATCGCTACACCAGGAGCGTATAAAACAGTGTTTTCGGGAATTGAGGATGCACTGGTTGCGAAATTCAATTCCTTGGGCGCCATCCAATGGGGAACATACTATGGTGGAACCAGTTACGAGGAGGCATACAGACTATCCATAAACGGAGAAGGAGATGTGTTTATTGGGGGTCAGACCTATTCTGTTGATGGCATTGCAACACCTGGAACTCATCAACAGGTTATGGGTGGAAACGGTGATGCATTTCTTGCGAATTTCGATACCGCAGGGAATCTGCAATGGGGGACATACTATGGTGGATTTGACTGGGAAACCGGGAATGGTGTGTCTGCAGGAGACAGTGGCTCCGTCTATCTAATTGGTCAAACCGCTTCTTCAAATGGGATCTCTTCACCCGGATCTCATCAACCTTCCTATGCTGGATCTACCGATGCTTTTTTTGCAAAGCTGGATTCGTCGGGTACAAGAGAGTGGGGAACCTATTATGGCGGCAGCGGTTCCGAGGCAGGCTATGCTGTAAAGGGAAAAGCGGATGGAAATGTTTACTTTACAGGCTACACTTTTTCTTCTACCGGCATCTCCACCCCGGGAGTATATCAACCTGCTTGGGCCGGTGAGCATGATGTTTTTCTCACAGAATTCAATCCATCCGGTAACAGGATCTGGGGAACATATTATGGAGGACCTCTCAGTGAAGATCCAAAAGATATATCCCCTGTGGGTAACAGGTATATCTATGTCGTTGGATATACAGCATCAGCAACTGGAATCTCTACTCCCGGGAGTCATCAACCATCCTTTGGAGGAGGTACGTGGGATAGCTTTATTACAAAATTTACGTTATGTAACCCAACCATTATCACATCACAACCCGCTGATAAAAATGTATGCCAGGGAACGGATGTCAACTTCCAGTTGTCTGCAACAGGAGATAACCTGACCTATCAGTGGCAGGTTAATTCGGGGGTTGGATTTACCAATCTGGCCAACAGTTATCCTTATAGCGGAGTACAAACAAATAAACTGGTTATCGACAGCACTTCCCTCGGCCTAACTGGATATACTTACCGATGTTTACTGACTAATAACTGCCTTGAAGTTGAATCCTCTAATACCATCATGCTTACCGTTAATCCATTGCCTGTTCCAATAATCTCTCCCCAGCCCCTTATTACCGAGAGCTTTGAAAACGGGGGAACCATTCCCACAGGCTGGGCCTTGGAGACACTAGCGCCAAATAATACGATCACGTTCCCATCTTCTACAAGCCACCCTATCGGGTACAATGCCTACAACGGCACCTACCTTGTACGATTCAATTCGTATGATGCCGGAAACGGCGTGGTCAGACTTAAACGATCTTCACCTATATCGACAGTAGGGTATACCAATATCAACCTTAGCTTTGCCTGGCTGGAAAACGTCGGATTTTCGACTTCAAATGATCGTGTTGAAGTTGAATGGTCAACAAACGGTACCACCTGGAATTCGGCAGGAACCTTCTCTCGCTACAACGCTGTTCCAGGTTGGAAAATTAAGACACTGACACTGCCACCGGGAGCCGGCGGGCAAGCATCCCTCTATATCGCATTTAAATTCACTTCCGAATTTGGGAATGACTGCTACCTTGATCTGGCCAAATTATATAGGGATAATTCCACCGTCTGTATTGGAACTACATCCTACCAAACTGAAGCCGGTATGACTGCCTACGGCTGGACAGTCTCTTCCGGGGGAACCATCACCAGCGGATCAGGCACCTCAACTATCACTGTTTTATGGTCCACCCCAGGATCCAAGTCCATTGGTGTAAATTACACAAACGCGAACGGTTGTAAAGCAAACCTTCCAACTACCACAACAACGACAGTAAATCCGCTACCTGTTCCTACCATCTCCGGACCAACAGCTATTTGTGTGCATGATACTGTTCTCTACCGCACCCAAAAAAACATGACATCCTACATATGGAGCATATCTTCAGGGGGAACACTCATTGGATCAGCAACTGACAGCCTGGTCAACATCCGATGGGATACCATCAGCTCGAGCGGCAACCGCTGGATCAATGTAACCTACACAAATGCCTCCGGATGTGCAGGCACTTCGGCTACTCCATACACCATTACCGTAAATCCCCTTCCGGTCCCCACAATATCCGGGACCACAAGCCTTTGCAAAAACGCTGTGGGAACATATCAAACAGAGTCTGCCATGACAGGATACGCCTGGACGGTCTCTTCGGGAGGTGTGATCCTCTCCGGAACAGGAACCAATACGATCACCGTTCGGTGGGATCTGGCAGGTTCGCAAACTGTATCGGTAAACTATAGCAACCTTTCAGGCTGTGATGCCCTGGCTCTTACCACACTGCCGGTAACTGTTCATCCCCTTCCGGTACCGACAATCACGGGTTCAGGATCGGTCTGTCGGGGTAGTACAAGCGTCATTTACTCAACGGAAGCTGGAATGACGGGTTACAGCTGGACCATCTCTTCAGGAGGAACAATTACTTCAGGAACCGGCACCAATGCCATCACGGTAACCTGGAACAGTGCAGGATCGCAGACAGTGACAGTGAATTATACCAACAGCAATGGCTGCACAGCAGCCACTGCCACAGTCAAAAATGTAACCGTTAATCCGTTGCCTGTACCCACCATTACAGGTCAGGGAACGGTTTGTGCCGGAACAGACAGTGTAATTTACACTACCGAAGCCGGAATGACCGGATATACATGGATAATCTCAGCAGGTGGAACGATCATAGCCGGCGGAACCTCCATAAGCAACACGGTTACCGTGACCTGGAACACCACCGTCGCACAAACCGTATCTGTGAATTATGTGAACGGGAACGGATGTACAGCTGCTTCAGCAACAGTAAAAAATATCACAGTCAATCCGTTGCCGGTACCAACAATCACCGGAGCAGACATAATTTGTGTAGGTGAAAGTGGTGTGACATATACCACCCAACCTGGAATGACGGGCTATGCCTGGTCGATTTCGGCAGGTGGAACCATCACAGGCGGAGGCAGTGCAAACAACAATACAGCCACCGTCACCTGGAATACGATTGGTGCACAAACCCTGAGTGTGAACTATGTGAACGGGAATGGATGTACAGCGGCCACACCATCAGTTAAAAATATTACTGTCAACCCGTTACCGGTACCAACAATTACGGGTTCGGGAGTTGTATGTGCCGGCACTGCAGGTGTAATCTATACAACCGAGACCGGAATGACCGACTATACCTGGACCACCTCAGCAGGGGGAACCATAACGGCAGGAACCGGCACACATGCCGTCACCGTTACATGGAATACGCCGGGGTCACAGACAATTAGTGTTAGTTATACCAATGCCAGTGCTTGTGCCACTACCACCCCAACGGTCAAGAATATAACCGTAAACCCCTTGCCTGTGCCAACCATTAATCCTGCTTCCATCATGTCGGAGAGCTTTGAAAACGGGGGCGCTATCCCTTCCGGCTGGGCAATCGAAATACTGGCATCAAATAATACGATAACTTTTCCTGCAACCACCAGTTATCCCTCCGGATATAATGCCTTCAGTGGCACCTATCTCGTTCGGTTCAATTCATACGAAAACGGGAATGGAGTTATCCGGCTAAAAAGGAACACACCCATTTCTACAATAGGCTCCCCCAATGTGAATGTGGATTTTGCCTGGCTGGAGAGCCCGGGGTTTTCCACATCCAATGACCGGGTGGAAGTGGAATGGTCGCTGGATGGTGCAACCTGGAACTCGGCAGGAACCTTTCCCCGGCACAACACGGTTGCGGGTTGGAAGATCAAAACCCAGCAGTTACCCCTCGGAGCAGGAGGACAACCAGCGCTGTATATTGCCTTTAAATTCACCTCCGATTTTGGCAACGACTGCTACCTTGACCTGGTCAACGTGTATCAAAGCAATTCATCCGTCTGCACCGGAAATTCTGTATCCTATCAAACCGAAACTGGAATGACTGCCTATGGTTGGACCCTCTCTCCCGGGGGAACCATTACGAGTGGATTAGGTACAGCATCCATCATGGTCTTATGGTCAACTCCCGGATCCAAGACGATCGGTGTAAACTATACAAACGCAAACGGCTGCAAAGCCAATCTACCAACAACCACAACAACAACGGTTAATCCTCTTCCAGTTCCGACAATATCAGGTCCCGCCTCTGTATGTTTACATGACACTGTTCTATATCGGACCCAGAAGAACATGACATCTTACCTGTGGAGCATTTCATCGGGAGGAACGATCATCGGATCAGCTGCCGACAGTTTGATTACCGTAGCCTGGGATTCCGCTGGTACCCGATGGGTAATTGTGACATACACGAACACAATTGGATGTACAGGAACCAATCCTGCTCCCTTCAATGTCACCGTGAATCCACTTCCGGTTCCTACGATCACCGGACCCATCAGCCTCTGCAAAAACACCATCGGAACCTATCAAACGGAACTGGCTATGACAGACTACTCCTGGGCTGTTTCTCCGGGCGGTGTGATTCTGACAGGGTTGGGCACGAGAACAATTACAGTACGGTGGGATTCGGCAGGTGCCCGCAGCATATCGGTAAACTATACAACCGTTCCGGGTTGTCAGGCGCTGGCCCCGACGATGTTGCCGGTCATTGTTCACCCCCTTCCCACACCTACGATTAACGGTCAGGATACTGCCTGTGTGAATTCTACCGGGAATAATTACACGACAGAGGCTGGGATGACAAATTACCTATGGACCGTATCCACCGGTGGAGTAATTACAGGAGGGGGAACAACCTCCAGCAATTTTGTTACCGTTACCTGGGCAAGCATCGGCAACCATTCTGTAAGTGTAAACTACACGACCCTATCTGGCTGTTCTGCAGCAACAGCTACAAACTTTTCTGTCCTTGTGAGCCTGATTCCAACACCAGAGTTATTTGGTCCTGCCACACCCTGTGTTCTGTCACCTGAAACCTACTCAACACAACAGATGATGGAATCCTATAACTGGTCGGTCTCCCCAGGGGGAGTTATCACTTCGCCTACCGATACCAGTGCGATCGTGGTTTTGTGGAACACCGCTGGAAACCAATACGTAATTGTTAACTACACCACCCCTGCTGGTTGCACAGGTCTAATCCCCGACACCCTCCCAGTTATCGTCAACTCCCGCCCTACTCCCTCCATCTCCGGACCGATTTCCGTTTGTGAAGGCACAGGAGGGCATGCCTACACTACTGAACCGATGAAAACTGCCTACCAATGGACACTTTCGGGCGGAGGGACTATCATCTCCGGAGCCGGAACCAATGTCGTTACAGTAACATGGGACTCGGCAGGCGCGAGACAAGTGATGGTGAATTATACAAACCCGTCGACCGGATGCAACGCCTTAGCCCCCACTAGCTATGCTGTCACCGTCAAACCCAAGCCGAATCCCGTTATACTGGGCCCAACACCCGTCTGTAAAGGAATTCCAGGAAACAATTACACCACTCAAAGTGGGATGCTCAACTACATCTGGAATGTCTCCTCCGGGAATACAACAACCTCAGGTGGGACAACTGGCAGCAATTTTATCACGATCACATGGAATATGGTGGACACGCAAACGGTTTCGGTTAATTATACCGCAACAAACGGTTGTACGGCTCAAACTGCCAAGTCCTTTAAGGTCAAAGTCAATCCGTTGCCGACTCCAACGATCGGCGGACCCGATACGGTATGTGCTACTACATCCGGGAATCTCTATGGAACACAGCCAGGAATGTCCAACTATAGCTGGGTAATCTCAACGGGTGGAACCATTACTTCCGGACTCAATACCGACACCATTACCGTTACCTGGGCTCAGGCCGGAGCCCGATGGGTTTCAGTCAACTACAGCGACAGCAACGTGTGCTCCGCTGCTGCACCTTATGTTTACAACGTCCATGTCTTGTCATTGCCGGTACCAACCATCACCGGACCTGCAACAGCTTGTGAGGGATCTACAGGAAAAACATATACCACGCAAACTGGCATGACCAACTACCTGTGGGCTGTCTCCAATGGTGGCACGATCACCGCGGGCGGAAGCGACTCGGTCAATTTTGTGACTATTACCTGGGATTCCGCGGGAGCACAAACGGTAAGCGTCGGGTATACCAATGCAAGTGAATGTACTACCGGAACCCCAACAGTGTTTAATGTTACGGTTAACCCCCTTCCTCTACCCTCCATAACCGGGGCGGATACTGCCTGTGCGAATGCCGGTAACTATGCTTACACCACTGAAACAGGGATGACCGGATACCAGTGGACCACCTCCGCCTCAGGGATGATCACCTCAGGAATGGGAACTTCACAGGTGCAGGTAACCTGGCTTGGGACCGGAACCCAATGGGTAAGTGTCAGCTACACGAACGGGAATGGCTGCAGTGCAGCTATACCTTCTACGCTCACAGTATTGGTTGAAGGCTCTCCCGGACAGATGGGACCGATTACGGGCTCCGACTCAATCTGTGGCGTTGCAACCGGTATCTCCTATTCAACCAATCCTATTACCAATGCAACCTCTTATAACTGGTCTGTTCCACCCGGCGCCATCATCACTTCCGGGGCAGGAACTACATCTATCCTCGTTGATTATCCAACAACAGCCACCAGCGGGAATATGACTGTAACCGCCAGTAACGCCTGTGGAAATGGAGCGCCATCGCCTCCTCTTCAGATCTCTGTCACGCAAATTCCTGCAACACCGGTGATCACGCTTATCGGGAATGTGTTGCAAAGCAATATTCCTGATGGGAATCAATGGTTCCTCAATGACACCCTGATACCTGGAGCAACCGGAGCCACATTTCATGTATTGGAAGAGGGAGATTATTGGGACAAGGTGATCATCAATGGCTGCGCATCCGACACATCCAATCACATCTATGTCATCATCACAGGAATTGAAAATCCTGTAGGCAAGGGCATCTCACTCTATCCCAACCCGAACGATGGGACATTCACACTCCGGTTCAACCAAACTACAGATGAATCCTATGTAGTTATGGTTGTAAATCAACTGGGCTTGAAGGTGACGGAAAAAGAGCTGCTGGTCAAACCAGGGAACTCTGAACACCAAATCGATTTGCGGCCACTGCCGATTGGAGTTTATACGATTCTGATTTCGGGAGAGACAAAACGGGTAGTGAAGAAAATCGTTGTGAAATAACCTACTCCCTCTGCTTCAACTCCTCTGATTTCACGAAATAACTTCCTTTGACTACCACTCTGGCATCAGCAGGCATCGGTTCCGATAAGAAAATCTGGATATAGCCACCTTCCGAAAAACCGGTGGTTACTTCCATCCGGCGAAACATGACCAGCGAATCAGTCTCCTTGGAACATGTGTAGTAGATATAGGTATCATCTGTCCCCTCACCTACCACCGATTCTTCGGGAAGCGCATCCACCTCCTGCTCATCGGTATGGATCTCAGCGGATACGAACATCCCGGGGAGAATATGTTGAGAGGTATTCGTAAAACTGGCAATGACCTTCACGGTACGGGCATCCTGTTCCACCATCTTGCCGATGCTAATCACAGCGGCTTCATAGACTTCAGGGCCGAGATTGGCCAATGTAAAAGTAACACGCTGACCTATTGAGATAAAAGGAACATCCTTCTCAAAAACCCGAATCTCCAGGAGGAGGTTATCTTTATCGATGATCTGAAACATCGACTTATTAGGCTCAACATACTGACCGATAGTGATTTCCATCTCTTCAACCGTGCCTGAGATCGGGCTTACAATGCCGGCAACCGGTTGTATGCTTCCTTCGTTCAAAGCTTCCAAAGGGATGTTGAACATCTCCATCTGCATACTCAACGACTGGAATCTAGCTTCCAGGTCGGTAAGGTCTTTTCTCGCCTCCTGCAGCTTTTTATCAGCGTTAATCTTCTCCTTGTTAAGCAACTCCTGTCGCTCAAATTCACTCTTTTGAAACTCCCAGAGGCTTCTGGTAGATATATACTTCTGTTGAACTTCGATAATTTCAGGAGAAGTGATTGAGGCCAGTAACTTGCCTTTGGAGACTCTATCTCCAACGTTAACGAGGATCGACTCAACCGTGCCTCCTATCATGGTTCCGACAAAGGCGTTCTTCTGCCATCTGAGGATTAGTTTGCCTTTGGCTTTAATATCCTTGGAGAGCACTTCCCTGGTCAGCTTCCCTAGTGTGATCTTGCCGATCTCTATCTGTTCCTTATTAAGAACGACCAGACCTGAATCGGGTGTACCTTCCTCACTCTTTTCTTCCGTAACAGGGGTCTGATGACAACCTGCCAGAAAGAGGCAGAATAAAATTCCTGTTAATGTTCTCATGATTAGATTTTTCCCAGTAACCTGTTTATTTGGATCACTGTTTGATTGAAACGATTAAGTGCGTCTAAGTACTCTAATTGCAGAGAGAATGCCTCATTCAGGGTGAAAATATACTGAAAGAGGTTAATCTCACCGGCACGGTAGCTCTTCTCGGCTGAAGAGATCATCGATAACGAAAGGGATAAACCCTTTTCATCAAAGTAGGTCAGGGTGTATTCTGCCTTCTCCAACTCCTTCTTGTAGCGATACCATTTGCTTTCGAGATGAAGTATCCCATTCTCGATCTCGTTGAATGCGATATCCCGCCTGATTTTGGCTGATTTAATTTTTCCCATCGGGACCCAGAACCATACCGGAAGTGAAATCCCATAAGTCCATCCGGTAAAAGGTTCTACGTTGTCAAGGCTCTGTGTAAACCACCCGATATTGAATGAAGGCGCCAGACGCCATGACTCCTTCCGGAGATTAGCTTTTTCGTAAGACAGTGCAGACGCCAGATAGTTCATGGTAAGGTTATCTGTCAATCCGCCGGAAGGAAGCAGCGGTGTTTCGATCCGTTCAGGAAACGCAGAGGGCGCTATATAATCCGTATCAGAATGGATCATCGTCTTGAGTTCATTGCAGGTTGCTTCCACATCGGCCCGCAAGGATCTTACATCCAGTTCGGTCTTTGCTTTTCTTGACTCACTGATCAGAAGATCCAGATGATTCACATCACCAGCATCAAACTGCTTTGAAGTAGCATTGTAAAAAATGCCGAAAATGCTATCCTGCTTCTCTTTCAGTCTTAGTTTGACAGTCGTGATCCACCACTCCATATAAACTGATTTTACTTCGGTGAGGAGTTCCACCTTCTGCAGTTCCGAGAGAAATGAAGTGACTTCGGTTTTTGCTCTCTGGGCTGCCACCTTTTCAACATATACCATTGGGAAATCAATCTCTTGACTGATGACCACTTTGTAGTCTTTCAAGGCAGAATTGATCTCCCCAGTTTCAATAGCCACAGTTGGTGATGCCAGGTCGAACTCCGACATGATCAGGCTCTTCTCTGCCTTTTTCTCCAGTTCAAAGTTTTTCAATTCAATGGTGTGATGAAGTGCAATATCCACTGCCTGTGGCATTGTAAGAATTTTGGGGTCACCACTGTTTTGCCCATTCATTGCTGAAGGTAATAGAAACAGGAGAAACAAAATTGCGGCTGGAGGCAACTTCTTCTTTGGCCATAACCGGATCCTGGTGAGAGCGCAATGAAATCCCTCCTGGAAGGTATAATACAACACCGGAAGTACGATTAGGGTAAGAAGTGAGGCTGTAAGGATGCCTCCGATTACAACCGTTGCCAGTGGTTTCTGAACTTCAGCGCCGGCAGCAGTGCTGAGAGCCATGGGGACAAAGCCAAATGCAGCTACCAGGGAGGTCATGATAACGGGGCGAAGCCTGTCTGATGTCCCCTGCTTGATCCTCTCCCAGATGTCAGTTATCCCCTCTTTTTCCAGCTGGTTGTAATGAGATATCAGGACAATCCCGTTTAAAACGGCAATCCCGAAGAGGGCAATAAATCCCACACCGGCCGAAATGCTGAAAGGCATCCCTCTGATCAGCAATGCCCAGATGCCACCAACAGCAGCGAGGGGGATAGCAGTGAATACCATAACAGATTGTTTAAATGAGTGAAATGCAAAAAATAACATGATAAAAATCGCAGCCAAAGCAACGGGAAGAGCAATGGAAGAAGTACGTTTGGCTGTCTTCAGGTTCTCAAACTGCCCTCCGTAAGTAAAGTAGTAACCGGCAGGTAAGATCATCTGGCGGGTTAGTTCCCGGTCAACCTCATCAATAAATGATTCCACATCCCGGTTTCTTACATTGATCCCTATCGTTGCCCGACGTTTTGTCTCCTCCCTGGAGATCAGCATCGGGCCGCTCACCTCACGGATATCCGCAACCTGGCTGAGAAGGATCAGTTCTTCATCGGGGCGGTTTACCCGGAGGCTTCGGAGAGCATCTACATTTTTCCTGTACACTTCATCCAGCCTTACTACCAGATCAAACCGCCGCTCACCTTCAAAGACCAGTCCTGCTGTTTGACCGGCAAAAGCGGTACGAATGATGGAATTCATCTCATTGATGTTCAATCCATACTGAGCGATCTTATCGCGATTATAGGTAACCACCAGCTGAGGCAACCCAACGATCTGATCAACCTTTACATCACCTGCACCGGGGATTTTATTGATGATGGAGGCAGCCCGGTTTGCCTGGTCAAATAAGATATCGAGATCCTCTCCAAAGATCTTCACGGCGACATCTGTCTTCACTCCAGTCATCAACTCATTGAACCTCAATTGAATAGGTTGTGAGAAATCAAAACTCGCCCCAGGTATGACAGAGAGTGAAGCTTTCATCTTGTCCACCATCGCCTCCCGGGTACTAGCGCTGACCCACTCCTTTTTCGGCTTCATGGTAATCATCACATCGGCATCCTCAATGGCCATCGGGTCTGTTGGCACTTCAGCCGAACCAATTTTAGAGACCACATGAATGACTTCAGGGAACTGCTGCGTAAGGATCTTCTCTGCCATTGTGGTGGTTGCAATACTCTGCGAAAGGGAAGAACCGGGAGGGAGAGTCAGCTGGCAAGCAAGGTCGCCCTCTTCCAGTGTAGGAAGAAACTCCCCTCCCATCCGTGAGAAAATCCACAGGCTAATGAGTACGATTACGGAAGCGCCCATAATGACCAGCACCGGAAGCCGCATGGCGATATTCAGGGTCCGGTCATGCCATCGGTGCAGGTAATCCATAAGCTGCTCGGAGATATTTTTCTTAAAATGGATCCTTTTTCTGAGAAAGATGGAGGCGACCATCGGAACGTAGGTAAACGATAGGATTAGCGCACCAATTAGCGCGAAACTAACTGTCTGGGCCATCGGTTTGAACATTTTTCCTTCAATTCCGGTGAAGGCGAAGATAGGGACATAGACGATTAGAATAATCAACACGCCAAAGACAGCAGAGTGGCTCACGCGGCTAGTGGCTTTGAAAATCGTGTCATCCATCTTCGGCTGGTCAAGCCGCTGCATATTAAAATGCTTCTGCAACTGATGCATGATCCCTTCCACAACGATCACAGTTCCATCCACAATCAATCCGAAGTCAATGGCTCCCAAGCTCATCAGGTTTGCTGACACGTTGAAAACCTTCATCATTGCAATGGCAAAGAGCATTGAGAGGGGAATGACCGAAGCCACGATCAACCCGGAGCGCATGTTTCCAAGCAAAAGAACCAGGACAAAAATCACGATCAATCCTCCTTCGATGAGGTTGGTAGTGACGGTGTGGATGGTTTTCCCAATCAACAGGGATCTGTCAAGATAAGGCTTGA
>Ga0268278_1000845_pt1 | contig 19596 bp, 23 predicted proteins | sample saktaG_3_FD_190135 | JGI IMG/M metagenome (GOLD analysis project Ga0268278, IMG submission 190135) | Saline water microbial communities from Sakinaw Lake, British Columbia, Canada - sak_2010_1_5_55m | ecosystem: Environmental > Aquatic > Non-marine Saline and Alkaline > Saline ...
GTATGATTTCATTGAGAAACCTTGCAATGCCATCCCATCTTGGAAGAAAAGAGTCTGTTGCTATCAGGAGTTTTATCATTTTATTTTGTAAAATTTTTCTGCATACTTGCAGTCATTTTTCAATCCGTTCATAAATGCATTTATATAAACTCCTAAATAAGGAGGCAGCATTGCAAGAATTTGGCTCTTAAAGCAGTTAATTGCTTTGTGTTTTAACTTAAATGTGCCACTTATATCAATGTAAATCTTTGGGAGGTTCCTTTTCTTAAAATCAACTGCATTCCACACATCAAATCCAAGAAGGTCGCCCTTATACTTAATCTCATCAAGGATTTCATTTACAATCTTATAAACTGCCCTGTGGTCTTCATGCACATCATCAGGCACATGGGTAAATATTCTTGAAGGCTTCTTTTCCTTTAATAGTTTTTTTATCCTGTCCTTAAGATTCTTGTTCTTAACTTCTTCAAAGAATTTTCCTTCTTTAATACCAAAGAAAACAACTCCTGAGCCGCCAATGACTTTGTCAGCAGCCTGTGACTCTTTGACCCTTATTTCAACACTAACCCTTTTTTTAAGCCAAACATGAGAGGTTTCACCATAAGAGAAAATGATTGTAAAGATTTCCTTTCCTTCTTTGGCATATTTGGCCAGTGTTCCCCCTGGCCCGAGTATCTGGTCATCAGAGTGCGCGCATATAACAAATATGGAATCTTTCATACAATTAGATAAAAAGCGTTTATTAATTAAGTTTTCTATTTAGAATGATGGGGCGACGGGAATTTGAATCCCGGACAACATGATCTTCAGTCATGTGCTCTCTTGCCCAAATAATTTAATTATTTTCCAGGCTGAGCTACCGCCCCTTAATTAAAAGAAAAAAAATATGAAAAGTTTATTCAACTTTTTCCTTTTTAACTTCTTCTGGCTCTTCAACTGATTCTTCCTTGACTTCTTCTGCTTCTTCAGTTTTTTCTTCTTCTGGTTCTTCAGCAGGTTCTTCTGTTGCTTCTACTGTTTCTTCTTCAGCTTTTTCTTCTGCTGGATTTTCAGCTCCGCTTTCAACAACCTCTAAAGTGCCCTGCCTCCCTGTTGTTAGCTGAGGCGTTCCCTGCCATTCATTGACAAAACCATTCTTAATCTGAACTGTATCTCCAACTTTAATCTTATCAATGTCCTCATTCCACAAGCTCAAATTTATTTCTCCGGTCTCATCCTTAAGTTTTGCAGTTGAAACCCTTCCGATCTTTCCAAACTTGTTAAACTCCCTTACTTCTCCTATTTCAACAACCTCTGCTGTTAGGTCAACATTTCCTTGTTTTATTTCTAAATCTTTTATTGCCATTTATTAACACCTTCTATGTTTTATTTAAAGAAAACGCAGATGATTTAAAAAGCTTTTTATTTGTAATTTCCTGAATGCAAAATGCTTTTCAGCATTTCTTCGTGAATTATTAAACAGATTGTTATTTATCTGCAAACTAAAGTTTGCAGTATTCTGACAATTTTTGATAAGAAAACGAAAGATTTAAATATAACCTTTATTATGGTTATTATAACCTTAATTGAGGTTATTTAAAATGAGCTTACTAAGATTTTTGAATTCAGATAAGAATGCCAGAAAAGTATTTGGCAAAAGAGAACTAAAGATAATTGAAAAGCAATTATTAGGGTTAAATTTAACACAATCAGAAAAAAACAGGCTTTCAAGAGATGTAAGACAAAAACTTGAATTTATTAAAGAAGCATCCAGATTTTCTGAAGAATTTAAGCTTAAGAAAGGATTTGAAATAAAAAAGATGGTTGAAGAAGCAAAAAAAACTATTTTAAATGATATTCTTTTTAGAAAGATTAAAAAAGTCTTATTATTTGGCTCTTTGGTAGATAACAAACTCACTTTAAAATCTGATATAGATATAGCAGTAAAATTTGATAATGTAAATATAAAAGAATCTGCCCTTTTTAGAAAAAGAATTTCAGGCAAAGTTAACCAAAAAGTAGATGTGCAGGTTTACAATCACCTGCCTAGCAAGATTAAAAAAGAGATTGACAATAAGGGAAGAATATTATATAAAAATGAGAATAAATGATAAAATAAGGGAAATTGAGGATTATCTTTCTGAATTAGAGGAGATTATGCCTAAAAGTTTTCATGAGTATAAAACTGATTTAAAAACAAAAGCAGCCTGTGAAAGATATTTTGAGAAGATTATAGAAGCAGTGATTGATTTAGCCTTTTTAATAATTAAAGATAAGGGATATAAAATTCCTGAAGAAGATAAAGATGCATTTGATATTCTTGCACAAGAAAAAATTATTTCGCAAGAATTAGCTGTAAAATTTAAGGAAGCAAAGGGAATGAGGAATATAATTGCCCATCAATATGGGAAAACTGATGATGAATTAATTTTTCACTCAATTACACAAGAGTTAGAATCAGATGTAAATGAACTAATTGAATTTCTTAAGCATATCTAAAAAATTGCAGTAAGGAATCATAAAACAAGTTATACCTGCTTTAATGTATGTTAATATTTATTTCAAATCCTTAAATTTAATCTCTTTATCTATAAGTTTTCCTAGAATATTCCTTAAATCAGCTATTTTTACCCTGGTTTGTTCTGTTGTATCCCTATTTCTTATTGTAACTGATTTGTCTTTTAATGAGTCAAAATCAACTGTAATGCAAAAGGGAGTTCCTATCTCATCTGCTCTTGCATATCTTCTTCCTATTGAGCCAGAGCGGTCATAACTTACATTGAAGTATTTTTTTAGGTTTGCATGAATCTCTTTTGCCAATTTCTCAAGCTCTGGCTTGCCTATTAAAGGAAAAATTCCTGCTTTTATTGGAGATAATTTAGGATTGAGTTTTAAAACAATATTCCCCCTTTCCTTGTCATCATTATAAGCATCAAACATAAACACAAGGAATGCCCTTCCTACTCCTAAGCTTGGCTCTGCAACAACATACGGAACAATTTTCTTGTTTGTTTCCTGGTCAAATATGCTTAAATCTTTTTTTGAGTGTTTTATATGCTGCTGTAAGTCAAAATCACTTCTGTCTGCTATTCCCTCAAGCTCTTTCCATCCAAATGGAAAATTATACTCAATATCCCAGCAGTCAGAGGAATAATGCGCAAGCTCATCTTTAAGATGCTGTCTTATTCTGAAATTGTCTGGATTTGCTCCAAGGCTGATAAACCATTTATGTTCTGTTGCAAGCCAGTATGCAAGCCATTCTGTGCTTATTATTTTTTTCTTTAATGCCTGCTCAACAGTCATTTTCTGCGGCTTTTCTTTTTTCTGCATTTCTGCTGATAAAACATTCATTTCGTGCTTTAGAACTTCCTTGATGAAATAACATTTTTTTGCATTATCTGGATGAGCAAAGTATTCAATTTCCATCTGCTCAAATTCTCTTGCTCTGAATAAAAAATCCCTTGGTGAGATTTCATTTCTAAAAGCTTTTCCAATCTGCGCAATTCCAAATGGCAGTTTTAATCTTGAGCTTTCTGCAACAAGTTTGAAATTTGCAAAGATTAATTGTGCTGTCTCTGGCCTTAAGTAAGCTGCGCTGCCATCTACTGGCCCAACATTAGTTTTGAACATCAGGTTAAGGTCTCCTATAACCTCATATTCTCCGCTGCATTCGCATCTTGCCTTTCCTATTTCACTCTTATCTATTTTATTTGGCTTTTTGCATTTTTTGCATTTTACATGAACATCATTGAAGTTTTCGACATGGCCGGAAGCCTCCCAAACCTTTGGATTTGTTATAATGCTTCCGTCAATGCCTACTATATCCTCTCTCTCCTGTACATGAAATCTCCACCATTCCTTTTTGATGTTATTCCTTATTTCAACGCAATTCGGCCCAAAATCAAAGAATCCTGACAATCCTCCATAAATCTCTCCAGAAGGGAATACTAGGCCTTTCTTCTTGCAGAAAACGGCCATATCCTCAATTGATAGCTTATTATCTGCCATAATACAACTAATAATTAAACTCTTATATAAAATTGTTTCTATCTTTTATTGAACAATAAGTTAAGTTTAAATAATTTAAAAATATTTGTTTAAATATGGCTAGAATTACAATAAGGTCTATTAATGAAAAGATTGATAATACTAAGAATGAGATTTTATTAGATATAAATAAAAAGAGATTAGCAATAAAAATAGTTTTCCTCTTAGTTGTTTTTGTTATTTTTTTGGCGTCATTTTTTATTGTTCCTTGCCTTGAGGAGTATGTTCCTTTTAATTCTTATAATTATGAAATCCAAACATATAATGGTTTAGAAATACTAAGAGACTTTGAGATATACCATGACTTCTCAAACAATAAAGGAAGAATAAGCTTTAAAATAAATAAGGAAGATTATGTAAAAGGAAATGATATAGAAATTCAACTTCCGGTTGTAATTGACAACAAAACTGTTGAAGTATATTATTGGGAAGAAAATGGAGAAAAAATTGGTTGGAGTAAGTGGTATACAATATTGCAGCAAAATACTAAAGGGAATTATTCAAGGATTATGATTAATGATATTCCTTTTCTAAAAAATAATGACAAATATTTTTATTCAATTTCTTATGAAATGGAAATATTTCCTCATGGTCATTTTAAATTTTACCATCATAAAACAGATCTTTATGGTAAAGGTAGTTTAGTAACTTTTGACTTAGGAAAAAAATATAAATGTGATGCAAGTTGCATATATCAACTAACTGATATTACAGCTGGTTATGCCAATACTAACAAAAAAATAAGTTTATTATTTGAAAAAACTAAAAGTCACAGTTTTATTTTAAAAGGTATAAAAGACATTGGAAAAAACTTAACTAAGTTTATAGGGCTGCTTGTATCTTCATCAATGTTACTTATTGTATTAGGAAAGGAAGTTTTTGAGGAACTTCCATGGTGCAAGAGGAAATGATTTTTTTAAGTTTGGTTTATTCATAAAAATTAGTTTATTTCTAAAGTAATAGAAATAAATAAATATAATCTATATTTTTAAGGTTTTATGGAAGAGGCTGTTACAATTTCAGTTGGTGAGAAAAAGACCTTGAAGCTAGGTTTTATGAAATCTATGTGTCTTGTGTACTGCGGAATGCCCAATGAGAATACTTTTTCTTTGAGCTATATGGAGACTGCTGGCTACCAGGGCTATGCCCTTAATATATATTACCCAAAAAGTATGAGCAAAATAAAAATAAAAAACATTGAATTCAATGTAATGAGTGTAACGCCTGATAAAATCACAATTCAGCAGATAAAAAATCAGTTGGATAAGGGTTCTTTCTAAGACTTTATAAAAAGATTTAAAATGCCACTTTATAGTAGGTATATTAGAAAAATTTATAAATGATTATAATACCCACTTTATTATGGAAGATATAACAGATTCGTTCAAAAAAGAAATTGAATGGGATATTATTTTGCAGAAAATGTCATCTGGGATAACCTCAGAACTTAATATAAAAATTCTAGAAAAGCTTAAATATTTTGAAGTAGATTCTATAAATGATTTAAAAAACCATTATGAGGAACTATCAAAGTTATCATCTATAGAATTGAGTTTAAAAAATGATGATGATAAAAATAACCTTTCATGTTATGTGAGAGATGTTATTTATAATTATAAATACTTAAATTTAATAGGCAGAGAATTTAATCATTTAGACAATTGGCTAATTAATATGAATCTAAACCTAGTTAGGATGGATGGGGTTCATATTAGAACTAAAGAACATATTAAAAAAGAATCATTTCAGGCATTTGAATTGAATATAGAAAATTATCACAATGAAATTGAAGGAGTATTTGTTTATTTCAATAATATGAGAACTCTAAAAGAGAATGATATATCAGAAAAACAGATAAATAAAGTATCATCTTTTTCAAACCTTTTTGATATTGATTTCAAATTATTTCCTGAAAATACTGAAATTGGCAATATTGGTTATACTCATCGGTCTGGTGAAAAGTTGTATGTAATTGATATATGGGGCAGTGGTAAGAGGAATAAAGAAGAATATCATACCCCTACTGGTTCAAATGTTTCATCTTCTCCAAATGTTCCATCTTCTCAACTAGTGACAGTTTAAATGGTGTTACCAGGCAAAAATATTTAAATGATTAAATTTACCCAGAATTAATGGAATACTCTGAAAAATTCTCATTTAATGTAGAATGGAATTATAAAACAATGGCCTTATTTTTATTCTTAATGATCCTGCCTAATTTATTAGGCCTAATAAATCTAAGTACTGTTTGGGGCTTTAAGATTCATTTTTTTCAGATAGCTGTTTTTATTGCAGCACTGATATATGGCCCAAAGGGAGGGCTATTGTCAGGATTAGTTGGTTCGCTATATCCTGCCTTTATTATGAGCAATCCATATATTGTAATAGGTAATGCTATTCTCGGATTTTTTGTTGGCTTGTTTGTACGATATAATCTTAATACTATTATTGCAGTGATGTTAGCTTATTGTATTCAGCTGCCATGGTTGATTATCACTGATTATTATTTGGTAAATTTACCAATCAGCCTTATCTTAAGATTGATTTTAGCATTAGCAATATCAAATCTAGTATGGGCAATAGTAGCAAATTACACTGTAAAACCAATTAAAGAATCCTTAATATGTTGAGTCCTGATTTTAAAAAATATTCCCTTGCATTAATTAAAGATAATAATATTGTATTTTCTTCAGATAAATCTGGTTTAAGGCCTTTAATAGAATGTATAAATGAATGCAAATCTAAATTCAAAGATTGCATATTACATGATAAGGTTGTTGGGCTCGCAGCTGCTAGGCTTATAATATATTCAAATATAATCTCTTTGGTTATTACTGATCTTGCCTCAAAACCAGCTGAGGGATTATTAAATAAAAATAGTGTAATAGTAAAGGCGCAGAAGATTGTTGATAATATTCTAACTAAAGATAAATCAGCTATCTGCCCAATGGAGCTAAAAGCTCAAAGAATAGACAATAACGAGGATTTTTTCTCAGAAATAAATAATATATTTTATCCCTTATAATCAGTCAAGAATTATTTCTTTTCTGTCAATCTTTTCCTTTAGTAGGAGGATGGCCAGTGCTGAGTCAGTTACAATGATTTTGTTTTGTAAAGCTAAGTTAACTGCTTCATTGAAATCAACAAGCTCAACTTCTATATCCTCAAAGCTGTCTTCTCCAGAGTCAAGATTCTGCTTAGATTTAATTAAATCCCTGGCAAAAAATATGTGAGTTTTTCTTTTCATCTGCCCAAAGGCCTCATAAAATGAGCCAAGCTTGACAAGCGAATTGCACTTAAATCCTGTTTCTTCTTCAAATTCCCTCTTGGCTCCATCTTCAATTGTTTCATTGTCATTAACCAATCCAGAAGGGAACTCAATTGCCTCATCTTCAGCAAAATACCTGTATTGCCTAACCATAATGATTTTTCTTTCTTTGGTTATTGCAAGAATCACCACAATATCATTAGTAAAACAATAAGTCCATTCCTGCAGTTCTTTTGTGGGCAGTTCAACTATGTCTTTTCTGGCCTTAAAGAATTTAGTATCAATTATTACTTCAGACTTTTTGCATTTCCATTTTTTCATAAGAATATTAAAAAGCAATTCCTTAATAAAAGTATTGATAATTCAGTTAAACAAAAGCTTGGATTTATAAGAATTTTCAATATTACTTAAATAAAAGAGTATTTATAGAATAAGGTATTATAATTAAAGATGACAAAAAAGATAATAAAAAGAATAAAGGAATATTTAAGTGAAGTCATAAGGATAAAAACATCCCCTCATTCAATTGCCTTGGGTTTTGCAATAGGCACATTCATAGCAATACTTCCCACTTTGGGTTTTACATATCTTATTGCTACTATTGTGATATTGGTCTATGCAAAAGAAAGCAAGATCGCTCTTTTTGGCGCTTTGTTGCTTTGGAATCCTTTTGTGCTGTTTCCAATTTACACACTAAGCTATAGGCTTGGTGATTTCATACTATCAGGTTCTCCTGCAATATACCCACTGCAGGGGATTGGGCAGTTTAGGTATACAACTTTAAGGTTTTTAATAGGAAATTTTATTATAGCAATGCTTTTTTCTGTAACCAGTTACTTTATTCTAAGAAAAATAGTAAGCTACAGCAGAAAAACAAAGATTTAAAAGCAACTTCTAATAAACGGCCGGGATGGATGACAAAGAAGAAAAAATAAAAAAGAGCCTTAAGTATTCAATCTTTGACGGGGCATTCTACTCAATGATGATTGGGTTCGGAGAATCATTTTTCTCAGTTTTTGCAGTCTTTCTAAAGGCAACTAACCTGCAGCTGGGCTTACTCGGCTCACTTCCGCAAACCCTTGGCTCGCTGTTTCAGCTGTTCACAAACAGGCTGATAAAGCTGTTTAAGTCAAGAAAGAAACTGGTTTACATAAGTGTCTTGCTCCAGGCATTGATGTACATACCTGTTGCGCTTGTATTCTTTTTCGGAACATTTAGAGTCATTCATCTTATCATTTTCTTATGCATTTATTGGATATTTGGAACAATAGCAAACCCTGCATGGAACAGCTGGATTGGCGATCTTGTAAATGAAAAAGAAAGGGGCAGTTATTTTGGCAGGAGAAATAGGGTTACAGGGTTTTTGTCATTTGCTTCGCTTCTTGCTGCAGGGTATATTCTTCAGAGATTCTCATCAAGCGTATCAATGGAATACCTTGGTTTTGTGATAATATTCTCGCTTGCAATGTTTTCAAGGATATTATCATTTATTTATCTTATGAAAGCTTATGAGCCTGAATACACAATAGACCCTGAATCACACTTCAGCTTTATTGACTTTATTAAGCAGGCAAGATTCAGAAATTATGGGCTGTTTGTAATTTATCTTTGTTTCATTAATTTTGGGGTTTATGTTTCTGCAGTATTCTTCACTCCTTACATGCTTTATGACCTGAAACTTAGTTATGGCATATTCACAATAATAACTGCTGCAGCAATGATAATGAAGTTTGTTATGATGCCTGTCTGGGGAAACCTTTCAGACAAGTACGGAACAAAGAAGGTGCTTACTTTAGCAGGATTTCTTATGCCTGTTGTTCCTGTTCTCTGGATTTTTTCTGCAAATATTTGGTATTTGATATTAATTCAGCTATACAGCGGCTTTATATGGGCTGGTTTTGATATGGCATCCTTTAATTTTATATTTGACTCAACCAGTCCAAAAAAAAGAACAACTTGCGTTGCATACTATAATGTCCTTAATGGAATAGCCATACTTTTAGGTGCTATTATTGGAGGGTTTATAGTAAGATATAATAATTTATTCTGGTCAAAATATTTTCTCGTGTTTATAATAAGTTTTATGCTGAGGTATATTGCATCATTGATATTTATACCTAAGATTAGGGAAGTAAGGGTTGTTGAGGAAATCTCCCATAGGAAGCTTCTTCTGAAGGCATTTACTGCAATGCCAACCCGCGGCCTTATCTATAATATTGTCACACTAAGGAAGAAGAAACAGGGAACAGGAATAAAGAGATCACCTTTCAGATTCAGGTTTAAGATAAAAAAAGACTAAATCTTATTTTTTAGCCACTCAGTCTCATCCTTGTCAAGATTAAACTCTTGTGCAATCTGGCCAGCTAGTTTTTTGTTCTCCCTGAAGATTACAGAAAGGTAAGGCAATGTATCCTGTAAGGCCCTTTTTGAGGAAGTATGTGTTTTCTCTGCAATCTTTGATGCAATGCTCTTTCTTTTCTGATATTTCATGTTTGCTCTCCACAGCTTAAGAATTCTTGTTGTTGGCTTGTAAGAGGTAAATCCTCTGTATTTCTCATCTTTTGCAACAGCAACTCCTGCTGAAATAAGAGCATTAACATAAACAAGAAATCTCCAGTACTGCCATCTTCTTATCCTTCCCTTGAAAACATCTGCCCTTGATAAACAATCATAAGCCCTTGCTAAATCCTCTGGTTTTTGGTATTCTTCTGGCAGGTTCTGGTCTATCCATAAAAACTGCTTGCCAATGTCCTCTTCAACATTCTCAAATGCCTTTATTGCAATATTAATATCTGTTGTTTTAAAAACCTTCATTAATGCGCTAAGCATGTTTTCTGTCCTGTTCCTGTCAGAAAGCTCATTCAAATCCTCGTTTTTAAGTTCCCTTGTTTCCTGAGTGAGTGTCTGCAGATCATTTATTGCTGACCTTAAATCTCCTGCATTATGCCTTGCCAATGATTTTAATGCTTCTTCATTAAATTTTATTTTTTCTTTTGTGCATATGTTTTTTAAAACAGAAAAAACAGACAGGTAGTTAAGTGTATGAAAGTGGACAAGCTCTGATTTTTTTCTTAGTGCATTAAGTTTTTGCCCATAAGGATTAGTGGCAGTCATAATAACAGGAAATATGCTTCTGTCAATTAGTTTTGCAAGTGCAGATACTCCACCGCGGTCATTTTTTCCTGAAAGCCCATCTATCTCATCTATTAAGATTATTTTATTGTTTGAAAAAAGGCTTCTCTGCATTATTGCAGGGCCAAGTGTTAATTCTATGCTGCTCTTGTTCCTGAAGTCAGATGCATTAAGCTCAAAAACCTCATAATTCAAATCATTTGCAATAGCATAAGCAGAACATGTTTTTCCAACTCCTGACGGGCCGTATATAATTGCTGCTTTCTTTTTCTGATTCTTAAAATTAATAATAAAACTCTTAAGCTCTGAAAGGGCCTTGTCATGGCCCTTAACCTCAGATACATTTTTTGGCTGATATCTCTTTGTCCATGGAGTCATAAGAATTAATAATAAAAAGAAGTTTATTAAGGTTTTGGTTGAATATCTTTCAATTTAACAGAAAAATATTTCTTAAAGTTAAAAACCTTACGAAAAAAACTGGCAAACTCTTATTAAAAATAATGATTCATAATATTACATGAATTTAAACAAGTATAGGAGGGATTTAGGAGTACAGAGAAAAGAGGTTCTGTTAAGCAGAATACTCAAAAGTAAGAAAGGAAGGGAGCCTCTTGAAATAATAATAGAAACAGAAAACAGCAGGAAAGTAAAAGAAAATACAGCAAAACAGCTTGGAAAGTTAGGAAAAATAACCCATATCTTCAAAACTATTCCTTATATAGGCATTATCTGCACAGGCAAGGATGCAGAGCAGATAACTAATAAAATCTACAGAAAAGATGTTAACAGAATTTTTGAAAAAAGCTTTAGGAATATTCTTAATGCAATGAAATCAGTTGACCTGTCAAACAAGTTTTCAATTATTCCAATAAAAAGTAATTCAAGGGCTTATTTCAGCCCAAAAGAAAATTTATGGAACCTTGAAAATATAGGCGCTTATGAAGCCCATAAATCATCAACAGGAAGAGGAGCAAAGATAGCAATAATTGATACTGGTGTTGATTATACTCATCCAGAGCTTAAGTCAAACTTTACAAGAAAAAAGGGATATGATTTTATCAAGGGTGATGAAGATCCAATAGACGAGTACGGACATGGAACACATGTTGCAGGAATATGTGCTGGAAAAAACTGTGGTGTTGCTCCAGATGCAACATTATATGCTGTAAGAGTTCTTGATGCAAGTGGATATGGATCAGACATAACTATAGCAGCTGGGATTGAGTGGGCAATGCTTAATAACATAGATATTGCAAACATGAGCCTTGGAAGCCCAATAGCTTCAAGGGCACTTGAAGATATGTGCAGGGTTGCATCACAGAATAATGTATTGCTTGTTGCAGCTGCAGGCAATAGCGGTTATGGGCCAAACTATCCTGCTGCTTTTGGCGATTATGTAATTGCAGTTGCAGCTGTTGACCGCGAGAACAAGCATGCTGATTTTAGCAATATATGGGAAACAAATGATATCTCTGCTCCTGGTGTTGGGATTTATTCCTCTTACCCTGGCGGGGAATACAGGATATTTAATGGAACATCAATGGCAACACCCCATATTTCAGGAGCTTTAGGGCTGATTATACCAAAGACAGAAAAGCCAAACTTTGCTGAGAAAACAATGTATGAAACAGCTAAAAGGCTTGAATCAAGTGGGCCATATGAAAATAAATGGATATTTGGTGCAGGGCTTGTAAGGGCAGATAATATGATGAAAAACAGTTATTACAAAAGAAAGATAAATAAAATTCTTAAAAGAAAGCATAAGAATATATTAAAAAAAGCAGGAAAAATAGCCTGGAAAGTAATCTGGTGAAAAATGGAAGAAGAAAAAGAACAAGGAAAGAATTTAGAGGGCTTTATTGAAGGCTTGTATAATATAAAGATTAAGCCAGAATATTTTGGCAAGGATTCAATGGAGCAGCAACTTGAAGAAATGGGATTTATAATAAAAAGGGGAATTAAACCAATAAATACATATAATATTAAACTAAATATTCCTGATGAAATAACGAAATCAGAAAAACCTAATTACATAAAAGAAAAGGAAAAGAAACTGAATTCTTTGGTGGAAGAGGGTTATGCTGTATATTTTGAAAAATCAGTAGAAATGAAGGCATTAGATAATGATAAAACCTCACATGATGATTCTAATCCAGTTTAATGATTTTTTCAATATTTTCTTTTATTCTTCTTTCAAAATCAGCAACACGCTCGCCATCTTGTTTTTCCCTGCTTAATACTGCCATCAGCTGCTTTGTTAGTTTTTCCTCCTCTTCAATACCAAGGTTATCAACTTTTATTTGTCCAATGCTTTCTTTTATCAATGATTCTTCAGTCTCTTCAATAGAATCTGTCTGTATTTTTATTTCATCCAGCTCTTTGGTTATTAGTTTAGATGTATTTTTCATTACAAAATAAGCACTATTATCATAAAATTTAGCAAAGATATCTCTCATGTTTATGTCAGATGGCTTTCCTGAATCCAAAGTTCCAGCTAATCTTATTGTTACAATTGTATTGATAAATTCCCTGTTTTTTATTTTTTCTTCAATCTCTGCTCTTATCTGCTCAGGGCTTTTGTTATTGCAGTCAATGTTCAATGAAAAAACATTATAAATAACAATTGGCTCATATTTAAGCTCAAGCTTGTCTGTTTTCTCAATAATGTAAAAGCCGCCGTTCTCAAGCTTTTCAAGCTCGCTAAAGCTGTTTGGAAACAAAGGCCCGGGATATGCTATAAGACCGTAATCAGGCTCTTTTTTACTGAATATGTAATGCACGTGGCCTCCAGCATAATAATCAAAGTTTTTTGGCAAAAGCTCTAATGGCTGTGAATCCATTGAATCAAGATTTTCTGGCTTAAATTCAGTAAGCGCAGTGTGAAACATAAATATCTTAAATCCATCTTCCTTTTCTAATTCTTTCTTTAAGAGAGATTTATAATGGCTTTTTTCAAGCATTCCTTTTTTCCCGAATATTCCTGTTATTTTTGTTCCTGTTTTTTTGTCAACTGTGAATTCAAGGTTTAGTTTTTCATCAATAATTTTTCCTTTCATCACATTTATCAATAATCCTGCATTTTCCAGAACATCAATTATTGTTTTTCCGCTTGGCGAGAAATCATGCGAGCCAGGTATTGCATAAACAGGAATATTATTGTCCTTTAATTCTTTTAACTTTGTAACAACAAGCTTTAAAGCATCTATGCCTGGCAGGGCTGTGTTAAATAAATCACCTGCTATCAAGACAAAATCAACTTGTTTTTCAATGCAGAGGTTTACTGCTTTTAGAAAGGCCTTTGTGCTTGCATCCCTTAATTTAGGATCTCTCCAAGAGCCAATGTGGCAATCAGCCATGTGTGCGAATTTCATACTAAAAAGAAGAAAGACTTAATATAAAAAGTTATAGTTTCCAAAAAGAATATAAATTAAATCATATTTTCCATGTTCATGCCAGAAAAAAAAGAAGTGATAATTAAATTTCTTAGAGAATGGACTGTTAGTTATGTAAAGCACAGGGATATTATAGCTAAAAATATAACCAATATAAAAGAAGAGCAGGACAGGGTTGTTGTTAAGCTTAAGGACAAGGAGCAGGTATTTTTGATAAAGCCAACTGCAGATGATTCTGTTATTCAAGAAATAAACAAGGATAAAAATATTGGCATTGTTATGCTCAATTCAAAGGAAAACCTTGACTTTCTTATAAAAAACTGGAGCAAACTTATAAAATTCGAGAAACTGGCAATCTTTTTTATAAATCCCTTTTCAGAGCCTGATAAAAAATGGTTTATTTCGCCTTATGTACACAATAAAATATGCGACAAGGATTCTTTAAAGCTCGGCCTTAAAACAATGTTTGAGACTGTTGAGGCTATAACAGAAAAAGATATAATTAAAAAAATATGAAAATCATCCTCTTACATGGCTGAAGAATCTCCTCCCAAAATCAAGTTTTTTAGATATGTCATTTTGATATGTAGGTATCAAAATAACCCTGAATTAGGATTATGGGTGTCCCCTTGTCTCCACTTCCGCTTGTTAGGTCACATAAGCTACCTACTAAATCACTGTATTGCCTTGGTGTTGTTCCTTGTGAAGACATACTACCAGTAAGATTTTCTTTCTTTTCTTTTATTATATATTTTCTAACTGCTTTAATTGTCTCTTTCTTGTTTAATTTCCTTAATTTATCAGCAAGGTATTTCAGTTTAATTTCATTTGGTGTTCCTATAAGGCCAGAGGTAAAATCAGGGCTTACAACAGGATCTGCCAATTCCCATATTCCGCACATAGGATCTTTAAAAGCACCGTCTGCATATATCATAACCTCAACATGCTTTCCAGTAATTTTTTTTATCCTTGCCTGTATTAGTTTTACATATCTTCTACCAAATTTGTCTTTAACCCTTGGGAATAATTTTAAAAGTTCACCTCTGGATTTATTTGAGCCCAATAACCCATACTTCTCATTATATCCCCTTCCATTTAGGGGAGTTGTACAAAGGTTATCAAGACCAAGGACAATATCAGCTCCTGCTTCCCTCAAAATCCTTTTTGTTCTTTGCCTTGTGTGGATATCTGCTGCAATAACCTGTTTTGTATGCTTAAGAATCTCCTTTGGGTCATTTGAAAGAAGTATTACTGCATCTGCATTCTCTGACTCAATTATCTCCCTGTAATAATACACATAGTTTATTCCTGTAAATGGATGCTTAAAATCTCCAAACTTTTTGTTGTATTCCTCTTCTGTCAATACTTTCTTGTATGGATTTATTTCTGCTCTATAAAGATCATTATTATCAATGATTGGATTACCTACCTCATCATTAGGATAACTCAACAGAAGGATTATTTTCTTTGAGTTTTTTGCAGCAGCCCTTGCTATTGCCCTTAGTATCATTGAAAAACGATTTCTGCTTAGTATTGGAAAAACAATTCCTATATCTTCACTGAACTTTGCAACTATTTCTTCTGAGATATCCTCTAGAGAGATGAAATTGCCTTGAGCCCTTGCAACAAGGGATTCTGTAATTCCAATTATATCATTGTTTCTAATATTATACCTGTTGATTCCAAGAATTTTTTTAAATGGATTCTCTGATTCCCATGACCTTCTCAATGAATTAATAACTACCTTAACAATATTGTGGCCTGGTTTTATTATTGGAGCTCTTATACCCCTAATAACTGTTCCAATTCTTCTTTTGATTTTAACACCCCTATTTCAAAATTGATTTCTGTATTATTTAAATTTTTCCATTTGTTTGTTATTTAAAAATAAGAACAAAGAAGAACAAGAATTAAAAAATAAAAAATTTATTTCAAATAATAAACTATGTTCACATTAGCTGTAACCTTTACATCAGAGGGCATTACTGCTGCAGCCTCTTCAACCGCTAATTCTCCTGCGGCCTTCACCATATCATATCTATAGGGCATGTAATAGAAGTTGCTTTCTGAAACTGTTTTTACTTTTCCTAGTTTAGCTCCAATACTTTCTGCAAGTATTTCTGCTTTTTCCTTTGCATTTTCAGCTGCTTCTGACAATGCCTGCTTTTTATATTCCTGCTCTTTTTCTTCAGTTAATCCAAAGTTTATGTTATTGATCTGGTTTGCCCCATTATTAACAGCAACATCAACTATTGTTCCAACTTTGGTTAAATCAGTTGTCTTTACCTTTAGTGTTTGTGATGCCCTCCAGCCAATAACCTTTTGACCTTCATCCTCTGTCCATGTTCTTTCTTCACGCAAACTTAATGTTTCTGTTTCAATATCATCTTCACTGATTCCCTTGTATCTTAATCCGCCAAGGATTGCATTAATAACTTTGTTTGCCTCTGACTGCGCTTCTTCTGCAGTATCCTTTACAATAGAAATCCCTGCCCACACTTCTGCCTCATCTGGATCAAATGTAAGCTCTGATGTTCCCTGTGCATTCAGTGTATGCTCTTCATCTGTCTGCTGGCATCCTGTCAAACCTATTAACATAACTATCAATAATATTCCTAAAATTGCATTTATTTTCATTTTAAATACCTCCATACAACAGGAATAACTTTGTTTCTTTTAAGCTTTTACCTTATCTTCGGTTAAAACCGAAACATGATGTTTTAAGCTAAAAGTTATTTTCTTTCTCCAAAGATTGCTGTTCCAATTCTCACCATGTTGCTTCCTTCTTCTATGGCAACCTTATAGGAATTTGTCATTCCCATTGATAGTGTTTTCATGCTTACATTTGGCAGGTTAAGTTTTTTGATCTTGTCAAAGATTTCTTTTGTTCTCTTGAAATATTGCCTGGAGTTCTCAGGGTCTCCAAATCTTGGGCCCATGGTCATCAAGCCTTCCAGGCTTAAATGGCTTAAACCTGAGATTTGTTTAACAAGGTTTTCAATAACTTCATATTCTGGCTTTATGCCTGCTTTTGAATCCTCGCTGCCAATGTTTATTTCTATATAAATAGGTATTATGGTTTTTCCAGCTGCTTCAATCCTCTTGTCTATTGCCTGTGCTTTTTCATATGAATCAACAGTTTGTATCACATCAAAAATAGGAATTACTTTGTTTATCTTGTTTGTCTGCAAATAACCTATCATGTGCCATCTGACTTTTTTTGCTATTTCGCCAAGCTGCTCATGCATTTCCTGCGCTTCCTGAACATAATTTTCTCCAAGGTCAGTAGCTCCTGCCTCAATAATCTCTTCTAGTTCTTCCCTTGTTCTCTGCTTTGCAGCCACAACTAATGTTACATGGCCTGGAATCTCTTTTCTTATTTTTTTATAATTTTCAGATATGCTCATTTCAGCCACAGAATAGGGCTTGGATTTTGTTATTTATATAAGTTATGCCAAAATTCTCAAAAATATAAAAGGTTTGAATATCATGTATAGGGCTGTTTAGTGATAAATTGTTTTCCCCTTACAAATAAAAATCGTAATGTAAGGGGAATGTTTTTTCTTATGCAAAACTTTATTTAATGGCTTTTATTATTTTTATTAAACACTAAATGTTTCTATTATTCACTTTTTATTTAATATTATTAAACTTTTTGTGAATAATAGCATCTTAAGCTTAATTTTGTTTTAAATATATACGGCTGCCGGGACTTTCATAACTCTTGCGAGCGTAGCGAGCTCGGCGGGCTTGAATTTTTAATTCAATGCCTGCCATGCGTGCCAGCTTAGCAAGAAGCTGTTTTGAACCCGGGCAATGACCTTGGGAGGGTCATGTCATACCACTAGACCACAGCCGTATGGCAACAGTAAAATAAACTAGGTATAAAAGATTTTTGGAAAGTTTGCATAATTAAGAGTATAATGGCCTTATTACCTTTTTTTCTTCAGGCATTTTAGAACGGAATAACTTATAGCAAGAGTACTTTTTAAATAATTCAGTTGTAAGAAGGTTTATTTCTATCACACTTGCATGTCTATTTTTTACAATGAGATTATTTCTGAATTTGTCAATTAAATTAATGAGATAATGGGTTGGGTAAACAAGGGTTGGATTGTTTATGTATCTTTTTTTCTCTTTTGCCAAGTAAAGTATCACTACCCTGCTATGTATATCGTGTGTAGTTACAGTCCTTGTCATTCTGCCTCTTCTTATTTCAAAATTTCTTGTATTCAAAGACCAATCACAGTTACACCTCATAATAGTGTTAATCCATTCTAAAGTAAGGTCCCTTGGCCTAGAAACATCAGGTAAGTAATTAGTTGTGACCTCATTATATTTCATATTCTTCTTTGGATTTCTTTTTGGTATTCTAAAGATGTTTTCACCGTGATACTTGAACTCCTCATCAGTTATTTTTCCATGCCTCAGCCCTATTTCTTTTGGCCGGTATTTAGTTATTTCATAGAAAAGCTCAGTTCCTGCAATAATATCATAAGGAAATATCCTCACTTCATCGCCGTTTCTTCTCTTTATAACAAAAACTGATATCTCCCTATCCTTGTATCTAGGTTCTTTTATCAAATCAATTGTTGATTTAAATGCCTCTGGGAAAGTAAATTTTTTGTCTTTTAAAATATCATATACTTCTGAATTTAAATAACCAGTTTTGAGATATTTCTCAGGAAGCTGCAGCTGTTTTGTATAAGCAAATTTTTTTATTACGTCCTTTGAATTCATTACAATCCGATTTTTTGGTTTAACATGCTTAAGATAATCAACACAAGGATTAATTATATTTATTTTTGTTGAGACTATTTTATTCTCTTCAATATTTAAGATTCTTTCTATTAAGTCAGTTATGCTTCCTTGGGTGTTGATTATGACACCCTCCCTTTCAAGAGAACTATAGTCCATTTGTTTCCATTTATTGCTATTGTAATGCAATTGTCCAAGAATATCCTCAAGATAGTTCTTTTGTTTTTCAGTGGGTTTTCTACACAATAAAATTTCAAAAATATTTTGAATATTGATATCCGTTGAAGTATTGAATTCTTTGACTAGTTCAAGGTATTTTTTTCTCTCTTTAAATTTTGGAAATAGACCTGTGACTAAAGCAAGTCTTGTCATCTTGACTCTGTTAAGATGTGTGTATGTATCCCTAATATTCTTATAATTAGCTGACCTCATTATAAACCCCAATCTATTAAGGGAGGATAGAATCAGAAACTTATAAATCTTTCTTTTAATACTACTTTAGAATTAATAATTATAAAATTTTATTAAATTAAAAGAAAAAATAAACAAAAACTATCAGTCCTCTTCTTCCTCAGGATTATAGCTAGGCACAGCTGCCTTGCTTATTATCATTACATCGCCAATTGATTTAACAAGCTGGTGAGGAACAATAACCCCTTTTGCAGAGCCCAGTATCTTGTTCAGGAAAGAATTCTTTGTTGCCCTGACCCGCCAGCCAAATACCTTGTTTGTTGTGATTATAGATTCTTCAACATCTCCAAAATAATCTCCAGAATCAGTAAAAACCTTCATATCATATGTTTCTGATATTTTTTTCATCTTTAGCATGATATCCCTCCAATATAATTATGCTATGATTAATATATACCAACTATTTAAAGCTTTCGAAACTTCGGCGTTGCGTGGAAATTAGCTGGCTTTAGTCAGCTTATTAAAATAAGATAATCTTCTTCTGTTATGCAAAATGATCCTCCCTGTTATTTGAGTTAACTGACAGATAGGTCTTCTTTTCATAAGCAA
>Ga0268278_1000847_pt1 | contig 19486 bp, 16 predicted proteins | sample saktaG_3_FD_190135 | JGI IMG/M metagenome (GOLD analysis project Ga0268278, IMG submission 190135) | Saline water microbial communities from Sakinaw Lake, British Columbia, Canada - sak_2010_1_5_55m | ecosystem: Environmental > Aquatic > Non-marine Saline and Alkaline > Saline ...
GGGCATCGACCTCATTAATGTCCATCTTGTTGCCGAGATCGATCAACTTGGCGACTCCGAGATGGAAATCCATCATTATCCAGTTGAAGCGTGGTTCATACATTCCGGACTGGAAGATGAACGAGAGTTTGCCGGAGGGAAGCCCTGCCATGGTGAAGAAGCTGACGGCAAATTTATTGGAGCTGTTTATGGGGCTGAGAGCGTTGGGACCAATGGCCCTTATTCCCTTTTCTTTCAGTATCCTGGCTATCTCGTCCTGGATTTTCTTCCCCTCTTCACCGATCTCCGAGAAACCCCCGGTGACGAGAACGACGCCGCCTATTTTATCTCCGGGAAGATTTTTAACGATTTCGAGGACATTGCGCGCGGCGACGGAGATGACAACGAGATCGACATATTCACCAATATCATTGAAATTCTTGAAGGTCTTGATTCCGAAGACTTCCTCCTGGTTGGGATTCACGGGGTGGATTTTTCCTTTGTAGCCAAGGTTTACGAGATTTTCTACCAGGTGGTAGTTAACCGCGAATTTATTATTGGAGGCGCCGATGACAGCGACGCTCGATGGGTAAAGAAATCTGTGAAGGAAGTGGTTTTGCATTTTATTATTTTCACATAGATTGCTTCGTCGCTGCGCTCCTCGCAATGATATAAGTGGTTGTCTATACCCTCACCCTACCCTCTCCCAGGGGAGAGGGTTATTTTTTCTTAAGAGGAACCGGAGGTTCCTCGTTAACTCTTCCCTTTTAATCAGGAACGGAGTGTGGCGCCCAGCTCTTTAGAGAGCTGGGCCAGGATACGCTTTTGAACTTTATCGACTTCCTCATCTTTCAGGGTGCGGTCCGCTGCCTGGTAGGTAAGCCTGAATGCGATTGACTTTTTGCCTTCAGGTACTTGTTCTCCCATATACAGGTCAAATAGCTGCATGTCAGAGACCAGGCCAAAGCCTTTCACAATATCCACTATTTTCTGATAATCGATACCTGCATCCAAAAGGATTGCAATGTCCCGCATGATGCCCGGATATTTAGAGGCCGCTTTGTATACGAGCGGCTTCGACGATAACGTCAGCAGCTTATCCACATCCAGTTCAAAAAGAAATGCAGGTTCAGCGATATCGAAACGCGTCAGCACGGCAGGATGGACTTCGCCGATCACGCCGATTTTAACCGAATCAACCATGATGTCGGCATTCTTGGCCGGGCTCAATGTGATATCATTGCCCGGCAGATATAAGGCTTTAATGCCCAACCTGTCCAGCAGTGTATCCACAATACCTTTAACAAAATATAAATCAACCGGCACAGGTTTGGATTGCCAGAACATCTCCGGCGCCACTGTATCGACTAATCCGCACAATATTTCATTTTCCAGAGGCAGATCTTTGGGCCGCGGTAAAAAGATTCTGGATATCTCAAACAGCCGTATATTGTTTTCCCTGTTGCGCTGATTGCGCGCCAGTACTGAGAGAGCGCCCGTGCGGAGGCTGGTTCGCAGGTATTCAAGCTCCCTGCTCATGGCGTTGGCGATTCTCAGCGGTTCGACGCCTGGTATTTCAGGCGCAGGTGAAAGCTTTCCCAGTACTTCCAGGCTGGTCAGCGGGTAGGTGATGATCTCCTGGAATCCACATCCAGCCAGGATATCCTGAAGTTTGCGCCTGAAAGCTACCACAGGCGCACTTTCTCCCGTTGGCAGTGATGAACTGAGCATGGACTCGGGTATATTCTCGTATCCCGTAGCCCGCGCTACCTCTTCAACGAGGTCGGCAGCGATGTTGATATCATTCCTCCACCAGGGCGGATCCACCAGGATCGAACCTTTACCACCCTTACTGCAGTGAAGTCCCAGCGATTCAAGACACTTTCTGATGCTATCCTCACTTACAGCCATGCCCAGCGTGCGTTTAACATCGTTTTCAGAGACAGGTATCGGCTTCCTCTCTTTCCTGCCCGGGTAAACATCGATGATATCCCTGGCTGCTTTCCCTCCACCAAGCTGCGCCATCAGCTGTGTCGCCCTCTTGACAGCCCTCATGGCGAGCTCCGGGTTAAGCCCCTTTTCAAATCTGGCCGAGGCCTCGCTGCCCAGTTTGAGCTCCTGGCTTCCATGATGGATTGCAGCCTGGCTGAAATTAGCAGATTCTATTAATATGGTCGTGGTTGAATCCCGGACCTCCGAACTCAGCCCGCCCATGATGCCTGCCACAGCCACCGCCCTCTCCGCATCCGCTATCAGCAATATATCACTGCTCAACTTACGCTCCACCTCGTCAAGGGTATACATTGTCTCGCCATCGGATGCCCGCCTGACTATTATCTTGTGTCCCCTGATCTCCCGGTGGTCAAAAGCATGCAGCGGCTGGCCGAACTCCAGCATCACGTAGTTTGTAACATCCACGATATTGTTTATAGGCCTTGCCCCGCATGCGGACAGCCTGTCCTGCATCCACGCCGGCGATGGTCCGATAGTGATGCCATCGACGATGCTGGCGCAGTACCTGGGACAAAGGTCCGGGTCTTTGATCTCCACCGAGGCGTAAGACCCGACTTCCTTGCTTCCTTCCTTGTAGGCAAGATCGGGCATACGGAACGGGTTGCCGGTTATAGACGCCACCTCGCGGGCTATGCCCATTATAGAGAGACAGTCCGCCCTGTTCGGGGTAACATCGATATCCAGAATTACATCTCCCAGGTAATCCGCCAGCGGCTTGCCGATCTCATATTCCTGCGGCAACACCAGTATACCCTCGTAATTATCAGATATGCCGAGCTCCTTCTCCGCGCATATCATGCCTTCTGATACCACGCCGCGGATTTTGGCCGGCTTCAACTCCTCAACCTTGCCGGTATGCCCGTCTATCAGACTGGCCCCGACCGGTGCGAAGGCGATTTTATCGTCGACGACCAGGTTTGGCGCACCGCAAACAACAGTTATCTGCCTGTTGCCCAGATCGACCCTGGCCAGTCTCAGCCGATCGGCATTGGGATGAGGATCAACGGCCAGTATACGGCCTACTATGACCCTATCCCAGCTTCCCCCAATGACCGTTAAGCCGGAAACTTCGAGACCGGCCAGCGTCAGCTTCCCGGCCAGCTCAGCGACAGGGATATCGATGTCGACGTAATCTTTAAGCCACTTCAGCGGAACTTTCATCAAGCGCCTTCAGTTCAAAACTGTTTTAAAAATCTCAGGTCGTTGCCATAGAAAAGCCTGATATCGTCAATGCCGTATCGCAGTATGGGTATCCTTTCCACTCCCATGCCAAAGGCAAACCCTGAGTATACGTCCGGATCGATGCCGCAGCCGCGCAGCACCTCAGGATGCACCATGCCGGCGCCCAGTATCTCGATCCACCCGCTGTTGCCGCACAGGCGGCATCCTTTTCCACCGCACATGAAGCAGTCGATTGCGATCTCAACGCCCGGCTCCACGAAGGGGAAATAATCGCAGCGGAAGCGGCATTTACGGTCCTGTCCGAAAAGACGGCGTGCGAATTCAAAAAGCGTGCCTTTAAGGTCAGCCATGGTGATTTTCGTGTCCACAGCCAATCCCTCCACCTGCGAGAACATCCATTCATGTGTGGCATCCGTTGCCTCGTAACGGTACACCCTGCCGGGAGCAACCACGCGGATGGGAGGCTTCTCCTTTTCCATAGTTCTTATCTGGACCGGCGAGGTATGCGTGCGCATCAGCATCGGCCTGCCACCACCCGGCGCCTCGTAATCGACCCATAATGTGGCAAAACCGTCCCGGGCGGGATGTTCGGCAGGCATATTGAGAGCTTCGAAATTATAGTGCTCCCATTCCGCTTCGGGCCCTTCCACCACCTTGAATCCCATGCTTGCGAAGATGTCGCATATCTCCCGGATGGTACTGGTAGTAAGGTGAAGGCGGCCGAGCTGGTAGGGCTGCCCGGGCAGGCTTACATCTATTCTCTCCCGCTCGAGCGATTCGTGCTTTGAGATTTTTATCTTTTCTTTATGCGCCTGGCAAAGGCTTTCGAGAGTGGATTTGGCCTGGTTGGCCCTGGCCCCCAGTTCACGCCTTTCATCGATGGGCGCCTCTCCCAGGGAGCGCAAAATATTGATTAATTTGCTCTTCCGCCCAAGGTAACGGACACGCCATGATTCCAGCTCTTCAAGACTGGCTATTTTTTGCAGTTCATCAGTAGCCTGCGAAACAACTTCTTCAACCTGGTCCGTCATTTAAAGATCAACCGGGAGATTAGTTCTTTAGTTTTTCGGCTGCCACCTTGACCAACTCCGAGAATTTAGACGGGTCATGGACCGCTATGTCAGCAAGCAACTTGCGATTGATATTTACATCCGCCTTTGTCAGACCGTTCATAAACTGGCTGTAAGTAAGTCCGCCGTCCCTGGCCGCAGCATTGATCCTGGCAATCCACAGCTTGCGCATATCCCCCTTGCGCTCCCGGCGGTGTCCGTAAGCGTAATCAAGGGCATGCAGCATCGATTCGTGAGCATGCCTGTAAAGGGAATGCCTCTTTCCCCTGTGGCCTTTAGTTAATCCGAGAACCTTTTTATGGCGCTTGTGGCTTACAATGCCGCCTTTAACTCTTGGCAACTGAGTCCTCCTGAATACCTACTGGTAAGGTAATACTTTTTTAATCCTTTTTACGTCGGCTTTGTGCAGGGGTATGGTTTCATCGTAAAGCCCCTTTACCTTGGCCAATTTCCTGCGCCTGAAGTGGCTTTTACCCTGCTTCATACGCAGTATCTTGCCGCTCCCGGTGAAATGAAAGCGCTTTTTTGCTCCCTTATGTGTCTTTAGTTTAGGCATCTACACTGTTTCCTTGACCTTTATTTCTTTAACTTCTTTAACTTCTTTAACTGCGCCGGCTTCCTTTACCTCTTTGGCCTGTACCTGTTTGGCCGATACGGGTGAAAGGATAAGGCTCATGATCCTGCCTTCGTGCACCGGTTGTCCATCCAACTGGCCGACTCCCTTAAGGTCATTTGCCACCTTCTGAAGCAGCCTGATGCCCAGCTCCGGATGTACCATCTGGCGTCCCCTGAAGACAACCAGTACCTTGACTTTGTCCCCGTCAATAATAAATTTCTTTGCCAGGTTTATCTTTATATCAAGGTCATGGTCCTTAACCTGCGGCCTCACCCTTATTTCCTTGAGGAGGCCGGACCTCTGACCGCTGCGTACCTTCTTCTCCTTCTTGGTCTGCTCGTACCTGTACTTGCCGTAATCCAGTATTCTGCATACAGGCGGGGCTGCCGTCGGCGCCACCTCTACAAGGTCCAATCCTTTTTCATTGGCCATCTGCTGGGCCTTGTCCGTCGGTAAAACACCTATCTGCTCCCCTTCATCACCAATGAGCCTTATTTCCTTGGCGCGGATGCGGTGATTAATATTCAGTTCTTTAAATATTTTGTTCTATCCCTCCCTTCAAATTAAAAGTGTACGCGTTAGAATATATCACATTTCATAGCTGAAAATCAAAGTTCATGAAGCTCCCTGGATTTGATTACCGACTCCAGCCTTTTCATAAAGGCAGAGTAATGCTGAGAGCCAAGGTCTTCCCCGTTGCGTAGCCGCACGGATACGGTCCCGCTCTCTACCTCCTTGTCTCCCATCACCAGCATATACGGTATCTTGTTCAACTGTGCTTCACGGATTTTCATGTTCATACGTTCCGACCTGTCATCCAGTTGGACACGGATATCCTGTGACCGCATCTCTGCGTAGAGTTTCGAGGCGTATTCAACATGCCTGTCTGCGATCGGTATCAGCACAGCCTGCACCGGCGACAGCCACACAGGGAAAGCGCCCGCATAGTGCTCGATCAGGCAGGCGAAAAAGCGTTCCATGCTGCCCAGCACTGTACGATGAATCATCACGGTCCGGTGCTCGCGCCCATCCTCTCCCACATAGTTGACATCGAAGCGCTCGGGCATCTGGAGATCGACCTGTATGGTCGGACCCTGCCATAGCCTGCCGATGGCGTCCTTGAGTTTAACGTCTATCTTAGGACCGTAAAATACACCCTCTCCCGGATCCACGTGATAATCGATCTTGAGTTCTTCCAGTACATTGCGCAGGGCATCGGTTGCCATATCCCAGCTCTCCAGCGTGCCCGTATATTTTTCCGGCCGGGTGGACAGCATTATTTCATACTCATCAAACCCGAACGATTTCATCATGAACTGCGCCAACTCCACCACATCCTTTACCTCAGATACGATCTGGTCAGGCCTGCAAAAGATATGCGCGTCATCCTGCGTAAAACCCCTGACCCTGGCCAGCCCATGCAGCACCCCCGATCTCTCGTAACGGTAAACGGTGCCAAGCTCGGCATAGCGCATGGGCAGGTTGCGATAGCTGCGAAGCTGCGTCTTATACATTAGTATGTGGAACGGGCAGTTCATCGGTTTAACGACATACTGTATCTCATCGATCTCCATGGGTGAGTACATATTGTCGCGGTAGAAATTCCAGTGGCCGCTGACCTCCCAAAGATGTACCTTGGCTATATGCGGTGTATAGACAATGTCATAGCCGCGGCGCCGGTGCTCGGCCTTCCAAAAGTCCTCGATGATCTCCCGGACAGCTGCCCCCTTGGGATGCCAGTAGGCAAGTCCCGGGCCTGCTTCCTCGTGCAGGCTGAAAAGGTCGAGCTCCTTGCCCAGCTTCCTGTGGTCGCGCTTGGCTGCTTCGGCCATCCGCTTGAGATATTCTTCCATGTCGACGCTGCTGGTGAAAGCGACGCCATATATTCTTTGCAGCATGGGCCGCTTCTCGTCACCCCGCCAGTAGGCGCCTGCCACGCTGACAAGCTTGAATGCTTTGATCTCGCCGGAAGTCTTGACATGGGGCCCGCGGCAAAGATCAGTGAAATTGCCCTGCTTGTATACGGTTACCCTTTCCTGGCCAAGGTCATTTAGCAGCTCGATTTTATAAGGTTGGTCAGCGAAAAGTTTTTTAGCCTCCTTCATGCTGATCTCTTCAGACGTAAACGGCAGGTTGGCGGCGATTATCTCCCTCATCCCGGCCTCTATAGCCGGTAGGTCTTCCATACCGAGCGCCCTGGGAAGGTCGAAATCATAGTAAAACCCATCCTCGATGGCCGGGCCTATGCCGAATTTGGCTTCAGGGAACAAAGACTGAACCGCCTCAGCCATAACGTGGCTGGCCGAATGCCGCATGGTCTCCAGTTTCCGGGCTTTATCTTCTTTAGCCATATGTGTCACTCCGTTCCGTCCAAATAAAAACCTCACGCATTTGATTGCGGGAGGTCGATGAAATATTCAGGTTAATACGGCGTACCGCAAGTATCAAATGATTATAACAGCCCTGAAATGCCCACGCAAATATATTATGCAAATATGATTACCTTTTCAATCCTTCAAAAGCTCGCCTATATTTACGTTCTCCCTGACCAGCTTCGTCATCAGCTCAATCTCCGCTGCATTTTTCGCGGTAATCAAGGGAGTCAGGGATTCAATCTGCCTGGCCGTATCATATACTCCGATAGGAACCAGCAACACCGGGATGCCCTTCTCATCAGCTTTGGCCAGGATACTCTGGGGCGGCAGGATATTGTTGGTGATAATTACAGCCGCCGTACATTTATCTTCGAACGATGCCAGCAGTATATCAGAGCGGTCCCCGCTGGTTACCACCAGTTTGTTCTCCCTGTGAAAGCTGACATCGGAATAAGCTGAATCCACCGAAGCAGCGCCCACGAAAATATTGTTGATCCGCCGGTTCAGCCCATGTTCACCGGCCACCACCCTGGCTAGCAGGTATTGCGACAGGTACTCCATGGAAAATAAGGTCAGTTCCGCCTGGTAGGGTATTATCCCCAGTATATTAACACCTACTTTCTCCATCATGGGAACGTACACGGTCTTGAAATCTTCGACATTGCGTACCTTATTGATGATCACACCCCTGAAATCGATGCCGTTGAAGTTCAGGAACTTCTTAATAAAAATAACGTTGTCCACTATATAGTTTTCATCGCCGCCCACGACTATCACCAGCTTCCCCCCAAGATATCCTGCCACGGATAATACATTCAAGTAGAAAGAGATCCCGTACTCAATGTCTTTGCCTCCCTCAACCAAAAGCATGTCCTTGCCTGCGCCAACGTCCCTTGCCATTTCCAGCACGCGGTTCTTTGCCCCCTCTTCGTCATATTTGAACCTCATCTTCAGATGTTCGAAGCCAACCGTAATGTCCTCGGGGCTCTGCGTCATTCCGAATATATTTGTCAGCAGCGCCGCGTCATAGTCCCATACCCTTTTTTTTCGATAGACCAGGCGGTCGCCCAGGGGCTTTATATATGCGAATGATTTCCCTGTTGCTTTGGCCAGTCCGATTATCAGGCTGGTCTTGCCGGCGTTGGCATCCATCGATCCTACTATCAAGCTATTCATACATTTACCTCCTTACCGGAAAGCAATATCCTCACATCCACAGCCCTGACCCCTTCGCCGTGTTCATAGGCGACCAGCGGATTTATTTCAATATCTGAAATATCCCCAAATCCCTTGAGCACCGTGCCTACCCGTAGCACAGCATCTGCCACAGCGTCGATATCCCTGCGCTTCTCACCCCTCACCCCCAATAGTAAAGGATATGTTTTAATCTCGCTGATCATTCCATGGGCCTCACTTCTGCTATTTGATATCCTGCATCATCCCCTCTACCCATTAATTTAAGGCGCCGAGGCCTTTTAATCTCCCCGATATCAGTCCAGCGCAGGCTGCATACTGCTGATGAGCAGGCCGCCATCGATGACGATCTCAGAACCTGTAGTATAGCTTGAAGCGTCCGAGGCCAGGTAGATGGCGGCTCCGGCTATCTCATCGGGGTCACCTATGCGGCCGGTGGGAAGCATCTTGGAAACCATTTCATGCGTCTTCTTAGCTTCCTCCGGCGGGAGGTGCGCCCAATGTGAATTCATCATCTTGGTTTCGATGGGGCCGGGGGCGATGGTATTGACCTGGATATTGTAAGGGATTAACTCGACAGCAAAAGCCTTGGTAATCATGCGCGCGCCGGCTTTGGAGATCGAATAGATGCTGACCACAGGCTCAGGCTTGAAACCGTCTATGGATGCCACATTGATGATCTTGCCGCTACCCTGCTTCTTCATGATATTGGCGACGGCCTGGCTGGTGAAATACATACCTTTCATATTTACGTTCATGACCGTTTCCCACAAACGTTCATCCGATTCAAGCACGCTGGCCATAGCGGGGCTGGCGCCGGCGTTGTTCACCAGTATGTCGATACGGCCGCCCAGCTTCTCCGCGGCGGCGGCCACCATTTTTTGAATCTCCTCCATCTTGCCCAGGTGGGCCTGGATGGGATAGGCCTCCCCACCGAACGACTTGATCTCAGCAGCAGTGGACTCGAGGTCGGCAATCTTGCGGCTGGTGATGGCGACTTTGGCCCCGGCTTTTGCAAATCCGACGGCTATCGCCTTGCCGATACCCCGGCCGCCGCCCGTGACTATGGCCGTCCTGCCTTTTAAAGAGAACTTGCTGAGCTCGAACATGAGATAACCCTCCTGTTAATAATAAATCTGCTTAATAAACACGTCCCTGCAGACAGCAAATGATAAGCCAATCGGCCCCGATTTTCAATGCGGAAAAGCTAGTAGCTGGTGACGGGGCACTGAGGCAGAGACTGCCGCTCGGCAGTATCAAGCCTGATAATGTAATCCCTGGCGGCAAGTTCTTCGAGCTTGTCCACCGGTATTTCGGCGATAAAGAATCCCAGCGGGTGGCTGCCCACGGCCGGTATCCACGAATCAGCATGTACATTTACACCAAGGGCTCTCAAATCTTCCACCTGTTCCAGGGTGAGTTGGTCATTAACATAGATGAATACAAGCTGTTTTTCAAGATTTCCCATAGAAAGGCCCATGTCCTGCATCTGTTTGAGCCTTTCATCATCCGGCGAGGCTATTTGCTCACGACGCAGCTCCACCTGCTCAAGCAGCGTGCTGCTTATCTTGCTCATATGATCTGTTTTAGCCCCGCATGATATCGCACCTGTTGACGCAACCAGAATAAGCATCGCCGTCACTACGATTATGTACCCTGGGCTGATCCTTAAGTTTGTGTAGCAGGTGAAAGACATAACAGCATCGACACTATAATATTTGGATTATTTTTGGTATTCTACCTGTACGCAACATTTTACCACTGTTGATACCGGACTATATATTAAGAAAGGCCTGTGGCCCGGTTATATTGGAGGGTGATCATGAGATCGGCTTACTTCTTGCGGTTGTTACCGGTTATATTCCTGATATCAAGCATCATATTACCTGCCATGCCTGTATCTGCCGATGGCACCCGGCCCGAGGCTAACTGGGGCGGCATGTGGCACACACGTTGGACCATCATGGAATACGGTACCATCAATTCCTACGACCTCGATATGGTGTTCACCCAGTCGGGAAGCCAGGTGACCGGCGCCTCCGATTATTACGGCTGGCAACTGACCGGCGCCACATCCGGAAATGACCTCGCGGGGACCTGGTCCAACACCTGGAACAATCCGGATCAGCATCCACATATCAATGGCCAGGTCAAGCTTACGCTGAACAGTTCCGGCACTTCTTTCTCCGGTTTAATGATAGGCGAATACCACTGGGGGCAGTGGGACGACAGGTTCACGGTAACCGGCTCCAGGGCGGGCTCCGTTATCCCACAACCGATCACGCCCACACCTCCTCCCCAGCCATACGTACCTCCGGCACCCGATACTACACCCGAACCCATTATACCAACGCTAACACCAGACGTTACTCCAACTCCCTATGTTCCACCCACTCCAACTCCCATTATTCCTTCATCATGGGCGTGCGATTTCACCGGTGTATGGGATACCGACTTCGGGGATCTGACCCTTACACAGAACGGCAACAAGCTTAAGGGCAATTACAGTTACCAGGGCGGCAGGGTCGACGGGACAATAATAGCCGTCAATACCGCCACGGGCACGTGGTCGGAGGCGCCCACCTACCAGCCGCCCCACGATGCCGGTGATTTTATCTTCACCATACAGCCGGGCTGTAAAACGATCAAGGGGCAGTGGCGGTACGGCTCCTGCGACTGGGACGGCGATATAATGGGGACCAGGGCGAGCCAACCAACCCCTCCGCCTCCCCCGGTACCGCCAACACCGATACCACCAACACCAACTCCGACCCCTGCATCAGGAGCCTGGGGAGGCACCTGGAGCACCAAGTGGGGCGATATGGTCCTGTCCCAGAACGGTAACCAGGTTACAGGCACCTACTCACACGACAGCGGCAGAATCACGGGTACCGTATCCGGCGATAAGCTTACAGCCTGGTGGTCCGAGTCCCCTTCCTACAGCCCACCCAACGATGCCGGTGACGTTGAGCTGACGATGGGCCCGGAGCACCAGACCATCACCGGGCGCTGGCGCTACGGTTCGTCCGGCAGCTGGTATGAAAACGACTGGACCGGCACGCGCAAGGGACTTTTAAAAATGAACTTCGAGGCTGATCCCGCAGCGCCCTGCGGTTGGAGCGGCACCTGGAACTTCGACTGGTCTAATGCGCTGCAGCTGACGCAATCGGGCAACAGGGTTACCGGATCATATAAGCCTTCAGGCTGGAACTACACCGGTTACATCGACGGCACCCTGTCCGGCAGCACGCTCAGCGGGACCTGGGTCGAAGAGGACCAGACGGGCAGGATCGAGTGGACCATGTCCGCGGACTGCAACTCCTTCACAGGCCGCTATACACACAGCATGTCGGCAAGTTCAATCTGGTACCCACTGCATGCGCCGGCAACAAAGGTCGGTCAACCTCAGCCGCAGCCGGATGCGCAGCCTACGCCTCAACCGGTCAATCCCGGCTGGGGTGGAACGTGGAACACGGACTGGGGCACCATGAAGATATCGGTGTCCGGCAGTTCGGCCACCGGCACCTACAGCACCGATAACGGCAAACTGGATGGTACTATTAGCGGCAATACCTACAGTGGATCGTGGTCAAAGTCGCCTACCTATGCAGCGCCAAAAGACGCCGGGGCTTTTTCATTCGTTATGTCAGAAGACGGAAACTCATTTAAGGGTGACTGGAAATATTCCGCCTGCCCCTGGGTTGGTCCCTGGGATGGCACGCTGACGGGGTCGGATATCACGCCTACACCTTCTCCCACGCCCCAACCTAACCCCCAGCCTACTCCTGTCCCTCCATTTCCTACCCCTAATCCCACGCCGGGCGTAAACCGCCCTCCCCTGGCCAGCTTTTATACCAGCCCGCAACTGCCGACGGCAGGTACAACAGTCTCCTTTATCAGCCAGTCCAGCGATCCCGATGGCGACGTCCTGACATATTCGTGGATCAGGGACGGTTCGCTTCTCAATGAGTGCGCCAACCAGCCCAACTGCAACTGGTTCAATCCCACAGCCGGGACTCATATCGTAACCCTGATAGTGAATGACGGCAAAGGAGGGCAGACCCCCTTCCAGACCCAGGTCAACGTGACCTTGGGGCCGGGCCCTTCTCCTTCTCCTACACCCGTGCCGCCTGCACCCATACCACCCACACCTATCCCGCCAACCCCAACACCAACGCCGGTCCCCGGCGCCAATAATCCTCCCGATGCCGCCTTTACATTCGATCCGCCCCAGCCTCAGGTAGGACAGAATGTGCAGGTGATCAGCCAGTCAACCGATGCCGACGGCGACAAGCTGAGCTACTCCTGGTATCTCGACGGCCAGCTCCTTGCCCAGCAGACTGGCCAGGCGGTGTGGAAATGGAAGATCCCCGCAGGCGGGCATGTCATGCAGCTCGAGGTCAATGATGGGAAGGGCGGAAGGGATACTGTATCGCGCAAGATAAAAGGAGCGGACGCCGACGATTCGAAGCAAAAGTGGAAGATAGGGCCATTCAGCTGCTTCATCGCCACCGCCGCCTACGGCAGCCAGACCGCGTCCGAGCTTGATACGCTGCGCGCCTTCCGCGATAGTGCGCTTGTCAAGAGCGGGCCGGGAAGGTGGGCCGTCGATACTTATTATCACCTCAGCCCTCCTCTGGCGGAATATATCGCTACACATGAAGAAGCCCGTACACTGGTGAGGGAACAGTTGCTTGATCCTGTGGTAAGCGTGCTCAAGGATACACGCAGCTTATGGGACAGGGATTCTATCTATTCTCGCTGAGCCTGTTTTTGGCGCGCCGTAGAATTATCTGCTGGATCACGTGTGTCATGACTGCAGCGGCGGACCAGCCTTGCTCTTGCCTGAGAGCACGCCGACCCATTTCTGCATATTTGGCCAGTGTGTGAAGTGCTGCCTGCGCCTGTAGCCCATGATGGCCGTCTGACCGGCGGATACGCCCGCCATGTAGAAAGGGTACTGTGCGATCAACAAGAATATGGTGACCATGGTCATGCCGATGATCACACACCAGGGGGTCTCCCTGATGAAAATAAAGAGCAGCCCGAAGGAAGCAGCCACGACCACGGGCCCCTGCCACCCGGTCAGCGCCAGCCATGTACCGTAAACCACCGCCACACCGGTTCCCCCGTTGAATCGCAGGAACGGTGTAAAAACATTACCTATCAGCGGCGCCAGCGCCACAGGCACCATTGCCAACCCTGTCAGATGTGAGACCTGCTGAGAAAGCCATACAGGTAAAGCGGCCTTGAAAGCATCCAGCAATATTGCCAGGATATACAGCACGGGCCCGCCTGCATTAAAGACATTGGTAGCTCCCGGGTTCCCATCTCCATAACGCCTGATATCTTCGCGCAGGAACGATCGGCCCACCCAGTAGGAAAAAGGCAGGCACCCCAGCACCAGACCGACTACGGTCCAGGTCACTACTTCCGCTGTCCAACCCATAACATCTTAAGCATAATACATACCGGCCTGCGTTTCCAATTGATTTGAGCGGGAGGAACGGCTAATCGTCCAGTTGCGTCAGCTACCACCATTGCCCGCATGGCGCCCATCAGCATGTAGGCCATGTCCCTGTACTCAACCGCCAGGCTGATGGTGGCGAGCTCGGTCTTGCCACCCATCTCCGCTAAAACGACGGGCAGGAATGAAGCAATAAAAGCTTCCCTGCTGTGAAATCCACTTATTTATGCGCAGTGATGAGTACCCAGGCCAGTATTTGCATGGGCTCAACTAAAGCAGCGCTCACCCATTCGGGCAATGATAAGGTAAATATTATGTGAATTTCAAATTCACCGGCTCAATCTACATTAAGAATATCACCATCGGCAATGACATAGCATTGATTTAATTAACATTTTGTGATACGTTGCTATTAGGCCAATTTCGATTAAATTAGGGCTTATATCTAATTTATAGATAGGAGAACTAATATGGCGATACGCAAGAAGGTAGATGATAGCGGTATGCGAAAAACAGGTATGGCAACAGCGGGCTCTGATGTGAGGAATGGAGGCAGATCTGCCGTAATGGGAAATGGAACAACCGACGGGGGAGAGCGCGTAGATCAAATAAGGGAGATCCTGTTTGGCGCGCAGCGGCAGGAATATGAAAGCAGGCTTACCAGGCTTGAAGAGCTATTGGTTCAGAATATTTCCGAGTTAAGCAAGGAGACTACCGGCAAATTTGCCAGCCTGCAGAGGGAAAATGATAAAAAGTTCGCAAGGCTGGAGGAGCTGCTGGTAAAGAATATATCGGATATCAGCCAGGAGTTCGAGCGGAAAATCGATTCACACAAAGGTGAAAATGATAAAAAATTTCAGCAACTGGAAGAACATTTCAATAAGGCTATATCGGAACTAAAAAGGGAGACCGGGCATCAGTTCAGCTTGCAGAAAGACGAATACGTTCAAAAATTAAATAGCATGGAAGACAAACTGGCCAAAGCTACTGCCGATATTAGCAAAAGGATGGACGCCGATGTCGCGTCCCTGACCAAGGATATCGCAGCCGCCAGATCTGAATTTGCTCGCAACCTGGAGCAACTCGATATGCACAAAATGGACCGTTACTCCATGGCCAAGTTACTGCATAACGCTGCAACAGGTATTGAAGGCAAAGAGCATAAGACTGATACAGGGGGAAAATAACCATGTCCGACGCTTCAGCGGGAAATGGAGGCGGAGATAAAATGAACAGTGCGGACGAATTGAATTCCCTGCGCACGCTGATACTGGCCCCCGAGCAACTGGAGATAAGCGAACTTAAAGAGCGGCTGAATGATCCTGAGATCCGAGCCGAAGAGCTGAGCAGGATTATCGCCGAGGCGATAGTAATCAGGGCATCCAAAGACCGCAAACTCGCTACGGCCCTCTTGCCCACCATTGAAGAGGTCATCAGGGACTCGGTCAAACGGGACCCCAAATTCCTAGCAGATTCGATATTTCCGATTATCGGTCCTGCTATCCGCAGGTCGATCGCGGAATCCCTGAGGGCAATGGTTGAATCCATGAATACCACGCTTGAGCACACTTTTAGCTGGCGCGGCATCAAGTGGAGAGTTGAGTCGATCAGGACGGGAAGGCCATTTGCTGAAATTGTCCTCATGCACACCCTGGTTTACCGCATGGAACAGATATTTCTTATTCACAAGGAAACAGGGCTGGTGCTGCAACATGTCGCCGCCGAATCGGTTGATTCAAAAGATGCCGACATGGTTTCGGCCATGCTCACGGCAATCCAGGACTTCGTTAATGATTCATTTTCAGCTAAAGAGGACAGTTCGCTCCAGAATCTCAACATGGGCGAACTGACTATTTTAGTGGAGCAAGGCCCGAGAACAATACTGGCATCTGTTATCAGGGGCACTCCGCCCCAGGAATTAAAAACCATGCTGAAAGAGATTCTGGAAAATATCGAGTTTGAATACAATTCGGCGTTGAATGATTTTAAAGGCGATGCTGCGCCTTTCGAACCCTGCAAACCGGATCTCCAGTATTGCCTTACACAGGCTCAAAAAACTGATAGTAAAAAGGATAAGCCAATAGCAGTTCCAACAAAAATCGCAGCTACCAAGGGGAAACAGGATAATCCAGTACTATTTATCTATATCGCGGCGGCAGTTTGCATAGTTATAATAGCAATCGGGTATATTTTATCGAATTTATAAGCGGACTGGTTTCTCCTGCTATAAAATAAGCATGGATTAATATATTTAATGATACTGAGGAAGGCTTAATTGACATGATCCAAAAAAAAATATGCATGCTGGGATCTTTTGCCGTGGGGAAGACCAGCCTTATCCGCCGTTTTGTAGAGAATATGTTCTCTGATAAGTATATGACCACCATAGGTGTGAAAATTGAGAAGAAGATCGTTGATATTGAGCAGCAGAGCCTGACACTCATCATCTGGGATATCGCCGGTGAAAATGGTTTTCATCAGATACAGAGCACTTATCTACGCGGTATGTCCGGCTATATACTGGTAGCGGATAAAACGCGGATAAGCACCCTCGACACCGCTATCAATATCCATAAAACTGTCGGACAGGCTTTTCATGATGTGCCGTATTTGCTGCTTGTGAACAAGATGGACCTGACAGGGCAGTGGGATATTCAGGAATCGGCCATTGACAAACTAAGTCAGGAAGGTTGGGACGTTTTCAGGACCAGTGCCAAAACAGGGCAGAACGTTGAAGAAGCATTTAATCAACTGGCTGTAAAAATGCTGGAGCAATGAAATTCCCGGTGTGTTCATAATTCAATGTATGATCCCCTTTTGGGCAAGCTCCTGAATGCGCTTAACCTGGCTGTTTTCGAACATATCGAAGACCGCTCCTTCAAACTATTGTCCGATAAGACAGCCTGGTTGTCTTTTCTCTTCCCAGATTTAAATGCTGATAAGACTTGTACACGCCTGGACGAGCTTGATTATCTGGGTAATTTTATAATCGACGCAATCGCCTTCTGGAAGCCCGGGAATTCAGTAAAGCTTGATTCGGGTATCTGGAGCGAGGCTGTCCCATCCGGTGAAGTCTACTGGTTTGAGGCGAGTGCGCTTAATTTGGATACAAAAAAAATTCTCCTGGTGAAGACCCACGGCTGCGAATTCACCACAGCCCAGATGAGAGAACAGGCAGCCAAAGATAACCTGTTAGCCTTTGAAAACCTGTTTAGAACGGAAAAAGACCTGGAGATATACAGCAATTTACTGGAGGAAGAGGTCAATAAGCGGACAGCCGATCTCAGGGAAAGGGTCAAGGAACTCAACTGCCTTTATAACATCTCGCGCATGATAGGAGAAAAAATCACATCGATAGATACTATATTCAGGGACGTGGTTAGTCTAATCCCGGGCGGCTTCCAGTACCCCGATATCACCTGCGTTCAGCTCACGGTCGGCGGCAATAAATATGCAACGCCGAACTGGTGTGAGACCTCCAGTAAGCTCTCCAACACAATCGTAATTAATGACAATGAGACAGGTCACCTGGAGGTCTGCTATATTGAAGAAAGACCCGAGCGCGATGAAGGACCTTTTCTTCAAGAAGAACAAAGCCTGATCGTGGCCATTTGCGAGCGTCTGCGCCATGTAATAACTCGTTATGCTGCGGAAAAAGCAGCCAAGGAAAGCCAGGAAAAACTTCAGCAAAGTTATAGGGTTTTAAACAAAACCTTTGACGACACAATACTGGCATTCAGCACGATTCTTGAAATCAAGGACCGGTATACAGCGGGTCACCAGATACGTGTCGCCAGGCTTGCAGAGGCAATCGCGAAGAAAATGCACCTGGATGATGAAAAGGTTCGCGTCACCCGCATTGCAGGAATTATCCACGACATAGGGAAGATATATGTGCCGGCCGATATACTCTCACGGCCTGGGAGGCTGAGCGATCTGGAGTTTGAAATCATAAAGACTCATGTGCAATATGGCTATGATATTTTAAAGACTATTGATTTTCCGTGGCCGATAGCGCAGGTTGTCTTGCAGCATCATGAAAAACTGGATGGCTCCGGTTATCCCAACGGGATAAAGGGAGAGGATATATTATTATATTCAAGGATTCTCACGGTGGCCGATGTGGTTGAAGCCATGGCTTCACACCGTCCCTACAGGTCGGCACTGGGTTTAGATAAAGCGCTGGATGAAATATCACAGAATAAAGGCAAGCTATATGATCCGGATGTTGTAGACGCCTGCCTGAAGCTTATCACCGAAGATGGTTTTGAATTCGGAGAATAACTCTATTTAAAGTAAAATGGAATTGTGATGATGCGTCGTAATGGTGCGAGGAGAGTGTTGCCGTTTGCGGCTTCAGGCATGATGGAACTCGGCAGGCATCTTATGGGCCTTTCTCTTATTGTTTTGATTTCCCTGGCCAGCGGGAGTATGGCAGTTGCGGCAGATGATGCGAAAACCGTAAGGGTCGGGATATACGAGAATCAGCCGAAGATATTCACCGATGACGATGGAAAAGCCTCAGGATTCTGGCCGGATATTATAGACGACATTGCATCAAATGAAGGGTGGCTCATAGAGTACAAGCACGGCACGTGGTCCGAATGTCTGAAAATGCTGGAGAATAATGAAATAGACATTATGCCGGACGTGGCCTATACGGAGGAGAGGGCAAGAAAGTACGCTCTTTCGAATGAGACCGTCTATATAAGCTGGTCAAGGGTATATACGCGAAAAGGTGTTGATATAAACTCAATCCTTGACCTCGAAGGTAAAAACATAGCGGTTTTAAAAGGCAGTATCAACGTTGAAGGATCTGATGGAATAAAAGAGATTATGAGGTCATACAATATTAATTGTACCTATACCGAGGTGGATAGTTATATCAGGGTTTTTGAGCTGGTGGAACGAGGAGAGGCAGATGCGGGAGTCACCAGTAAGGACTTCGGCTATCAACACGAGACGAATTACGACGTTGTTAAAACTTCCATCATCTTCCAGCCCGCGCTTCTCTATTTCGCTTTCACGAAAGATTCCAGCTCAACACCGTCTCTCATAGAGAAAGTAGATCGCCGCGTGAAAGCATTGAAGCAGGACAATAATTCAATCTATTACAGGTCACTGGATAAATGGCTGTCAGTAAAGGCCACTGAGAAACCCGTGCTTCCAGGCTGGGTAATTGGGACGCTGGCAGGTGTTGGGGGTCTCGTTCTCCTGTTTGCCGGGGGAAGCTTTATCCTGAGATCGCAGGTTAGATCCAGGACCAGAGAGCTGACAGGGGAAATAGCTGTCCGCAAGCGGGCCGAGGAGCAGCTGGCGAAATACCGGTATCACCTGGAGAAACTGGTCGAGGAAAGGACGGCTGAGCTGGAGCAGAAATACCTGGAGTTGGCAGTAGTTAACTGCCAGCTGATTGACGCTAAGGAAGCGGCCGAGTCAGCCGACAGGGTTAAGTCTGCATTTCTGGCCACCATGTCCCACGAGTTGCGCACGCCTCTCAATTCCATTATCGGTTTCACAGGGATCCTGCAGCAGGAGCTGGTCGGCCCCCTGAACACGGAACAGAAAAAACAGATGGGGATGGTACGCA
>Ga0268278_1000848_pt1 | contig 19477 bp, 20 predicted proteins | sample saktaG_3_FD_190135 | JGI IMG/M metagenome (GOLD analysis project Ga0268278, IMG submission 190135) | Saline water microbial communities from Sakinaw Lake, British Columbia, Canada - sak_2010_1_5_55m | ecosystem: Environmental > Aquatic > Non-marine Saline and Alkaline > Saline ...
AGTTAACTCAAATAACAGGGAGGATCATTTTGCATAACAGAAGAAGATTATCTTATTTTAATAAGCTGACTAAAGCCAGCTAATTTCCACGCAACGCCTCGTCTGGCAGTTTAGATAGGTCATTATCTTTCATATACTCAAAAACTTTCTTTTTATCATCCTCTGTCAACTTGGGAGCAGCCTTAATTTGAACAACAAAAGCCTTTACTCCTAAAGTAATTAGTCTTATAACTATGCCTACAATTATAAGGCCAAAAATTATTATTGCAATTACCTTAACATCAGTTATTTTGAAGTAAAAAATTAACCCCAAAACAAAAATTATTGCAATAATAAGCATAATTTTCTTTCTTTTGGATTCTTTCTCTTCTTTCTCCTTAACTGGTTCTGTTATTTTTCCAGTGTAAGTATCCTCACTAAATGGCTTAATGTAAATAAAAATTAAAATCAAAGTAATTAGAGTAGAAAAAATCATAAAACCTCCTGTAAACTTATCAATACGAAAATAAACAAAGAGAGAAATTATTAGAACAAAAATAATAATCATAAACTTCATCGTTCTTATTTCTTTTTCCATTGTAATTTCTTATTTACTTTAAAAGATTAAACCATCATTTCAATGAAATCAACCATCCTGCATGAATATCCCCATTCGTTGTCATACCATGCAACAACCTTTACTAAGTTTCCAGAGGTTTTTGTTAACTCTGCGTCAAAGATTGCGGAATGTGGATTTCCAACAACATCTATTGAGACAATTGGCTCTTCTGTGTATTGTAATATCCCTTTTAACTCATGTTCTGCTACTGATTTGAAAAGCTTATTTATTTCCTCAACGCTTGCCTCTTTTTTCAGAACAGCAACAAAGTCTGTTATTGAACCATCTGCTACAGGAACACGCATTGCCATTCCATCAAGCTTTCCTTTAAGCTCAGGAATTGTTAGAGTAACTGCTTTTGCAGCCCCTGTTGTTGTTGGTATTATTGAAAGGCTTGTAGCTCTTGCTCTTCTTAGGTCTTTGTGGGGTAGATCAAGAATTTTCTGATCATTTGTAGAGGCGTGAATAGTTGTCATAAAACCCTTTTCAATCCCAAAATTATCATTCAAAACTTTTACAAGAGGTGCAAGACAGTTTGTTGTGCATGATGCCAATGAAACAATATTATCCTTATCTTTGTGGTATTCTTTCTCATTAACTCCAATCACAATTGTTTTTATAGGATTGTCTCCTTTTGCTGGAGCAGATATCAAAACCTTTTTTGCACCTGCTTTAAGATGTTTTTCAGCCCCTTCCTTTGTTGTGAATATTCCAGTGCTTTCAACAACAACATCTATTTTCAGCTTTTTCCATGGCAGCTTTTCAGGCTCCCTTTCAGAAAAAATTTTGATTTCTTTTCCATTAACTAAAATAGAATTATCTTTTGCTTTAATATCTGCATCAAGAATCCCATGAACAGAGTCATATTTCAGCAAATGTGCTAAAGTTTTTGCATCTGTTAAGTCATTTACAGCAACAAAATTTATATTTTTATTGTTAATTCCGGCCCTGAAAACAAGCCTTCCTATCCTTCCAAAACCATTAATTGCAACCTTAATCATGAAATCACCTCTAATAATCAATATTAATCATTACTTCTTTTTATATGTTTTGGGTTTTTTAATATTTTTTTGAATTCCACAAGCTTTTTATAAGATTTATTAATTCTTGAAGTTTATGGCATATGAATTAATCATAACCGAGAAGCCAAAAGCAGCAGAAAAGATAGCAAGCGCTCTCGCCGATGGAAAGATGATTAAAGAAATATATAAAAAAGTTCCATACTATAAAATAACCCGTGGCAAGAAAGATATTGTTATATGCTCTGCAGTAGGGCATTTATACGGACTGGCAGAAAAAGACAAAAAAGGATGGATTTATCCTGTTTTTGATATTGAATGGGTTCCTGCATTTGAGCAGAATAATGGTGCAAAATTCACAAAAAAATATGTTGACACAATAAAAAAACTAACCAAAGAAGCTAAATCCTTTGTTATTGCATGTGACTATGATATTGAGGGTGAGTTAATTGGATTTAATGTTTTGAGGTTTATATGCAAGCAGAAAGATGCAAACAGAATGAAGTTCTCAACCCTGACAAAGCAGGATTTAATAAATGCTTATGAAAAAAAATCAAAAACAATTGACCATGGGCTTGCAAGCGCTGGGGAAACAAGGCATGAGCTTGATTGGTATTATGGAATAAACCTTTCAAGAGCACTGACATTTGCAATAAAGTCAGCAGGATTTTTCAAAGTTCTTAGTTCTGGGCGTGTTCAGGGCCCTGCATTAAAGATAATAGTTGACAGGGACAGGGAAATAAAGGCTTTCAAGCCAGTTCCATTCTGGCAGATAGAACTAACAGGAGATGTTACTAATGGCACTTTAAAGACATTGCATGAAAAAGATAAGTTTTGGGATAAAAAAGAAGCAGATAAAGTAATGAAAAAGGTTAATGGCCAGAAGCTTGCAAAAATAAAGGAAGTTAAAAAGACAAAATTCCAGCAGGATCCTCCGGTTCCATTTGATTTGACAACAATGCAGATAGAGGCTTACAGGGCATTGAGAATTTCTCCAAAAGACAGCCTTGCTATTGCCCAGGAACTTTACACATCAGGTTTTATCTCATATCCAAGAACATCAAGCCAGAAACTGCCAAAAGAGATTGGATACAAAAAAATTCTTCAGGAACTCTCCAAACAAAAAAATTATTCAGGCTTATGCAAAGAATTATTGAAAAAAGGGCTTGTGCCAAATGAGGGAAAAAGCACAGATTCTGCACATCCTGCAATTTATCCGACAGGAGTTTCCCAAAAAGGGCTTGAAGACCAGGAATCAAAACTTTATGATTTAATTGTAAAAAGATTTATGTCAGTATTTGCAGAGCCCGCTGTAAAGGAAACAGTTGTTATCAAAATTGACTGCAGTAATGAGATTTTTATTGCAAAGGGAACAACCACTGTTGAAAAAGGATGGCATGTTTTTTATGAGCCATATGTTTCAGGAAAGGAAGAAGAGCTTCCACTTGTCAAAGAAAATGAAAATGTTAATGTAAAAGAAATAAATATGTATGACAAGGAAACACAGCCGCCAAAGCATTATACCCCTGCTTCTATAATAAAAGAGCTTGCAAAAAAGAACCTTGGAACAAAGGCAACAAGAGCCCAAATAGTAGATACATTATTCCAGAGAGGCTATGTAAACGGAAGATCCATAGAAGCAACTAACCTGGGGATAAGCGCTGTTGAAACACTTGAAAAATACTGCCCAAAAATATTAGATGAAGAACTGACAAGGCATTTTGAAGTTGAGATGGATGAAATAGAAAAAGGAAAGAAAAAGCCGAAAGAAATTCTTGATGAAGCAAAGCAAGGATTGAAAGAAATTCTTTCTGATTTCAAGAAAAAAGAAAAGGAAATAGGAGAAGGACTAAAAGAGGCAACAATTGAAACAAGAAACAAGGAAAGCTTCATAGGAAAGTGTCCTGTATGCAAGACGGGAAATTTAAGGGTTATTTTTTCAAAAAAATCAAAAAAGCGATTTATTGCGTGCGATGCATATCCAAAATGCAAAACCACATTCAGCCTGCCGCAGAAAGGGCTTGTAAAATCAGCTGAAAAGCAGTGCCCAGAATGCGGTTATCCAATGGTAATGGTTATAACAAAAGGAAGAAGGCCATGGATTTTCTGCATAAACCCTAATTGCAAAGGAAAACAAACAGAATCAAAAGATATTTAATAACAAATTATTTCTTTAAGTGTTATGAAGATGTTAAAATCAAAAGAGGTGTTTTTTTCATTAAGGTTAATATTAGTTCTTTTATTTATAACACCTGTTTGTTATGCAAATGTTGGCCGCATGCCTTTACTGGCTGTAAGCCAAACAGAGAATGGTTATGAAGGTTCTTCTGCTCATCTCTATCTTGAGATAAAGCCAGGAACAGGCCGGGTTTTTATTGAAACATATCCTCTAACAAAGCTGGATACCCAGATATCAACAAGGTTTGCAAAAGAAATAGCATGCAAATATGCTGATGCTGATTGTAATAACTATGATTTCTTTTATACTATAAGGGCAGAGTCATCTATTATAGGTGGTCCAAGTGCTGGTGCTGCAATATCCACATTAACAATTGCAATGCTTAACAATCTAAACTTAGATGAAGATATAACCATAACAGGAACAATAAACTCCGGAGGAATTATTGGGCCCGTTGGAGGCCTTAAGGAAAAGATAGATGCTGCCTCAGAAATAGAAATAAAAAAAGTGCTGATACCTGCAGGCACAAGATTTTCAAAGGAAAAAGATAATAAGACAACTGATTTGGTTGAATATGGAAAAGAAAGGAAAATAGGGGTTGTTGAAGTTTCTGACCTTGATGATGTTTTATATGAATTTACAGGAAAGAGAAAAGAAAAAATAAACGAAAGTCCTGAAACAAGCCATGAATACTCAAATATCATGAAAATTCTTGGAGAAAGATTATGCAACAAGAGCCATGAGCTGAAAAAAGAATTTGAAAATTTAAAAAAAGAGAAATTGAATGAGGATTTTGTTAAAATAGAGGAAAATGCAAATAACCTGACTAAAAAAGGAGAAACAGCTTTTAATAAAAACACATTTTATTCTGCTGCAAGTTTCTGCTTTGGCGCAAACACAAAATACAAACAGCTTATATTCTTAGTGCAGGATATGAAGAAAAAAGATATAGCAGACAAAATAAAATTAACACAGAATGAAATAAAAGACTTTGATTTAAAATTGCCATTTAAGTATGAAACAATAACTGATTTGCAGACATATGCTATAGTGAAGGAAAGACTTATAGAAGCAGAGTATTACCTTGAGCTAAGTGAGGAACATCTTGGCAAAGGCGAAATGAATGAAAGCATTAGCTCTTTGGCATATGCTGTTGAAAGGTTTTACAGTGCCAAAGCCTGGAGTGAATTCTTTAATAACAAAGGAAAGAAATTCGATTTTAATAAAGAGGTTTTAAGGAACTCTTGCATGACAAAGATATTTGAGGCAGAGGAGCGCTATCAGTATGTAATATTATTTTTTCCAGAAGTCCTTGCTGATACAAAAAAAGAGATAGATCTTGCTTATTCTGATATGGAAAATGAGGATTATGATCTCTGCTTGTTTAAGGCAAGTAAGGCAAAGGCAGAATCAGATATAATACTTTCTACACTTGGTGTTGAGGAAGAGCATATTGACGGCCTGCTGAATAAGAAACTGGAAATCGTCGGAAGAAACATTGTTGAGACAAGCAAAAAAGGGCTGTTTCCAATAATTGGATATTCTTATTATGAATATGCAAAAAGCCTGAAAGATAGTGATAAATATTCTGCTTTGCTGTATGCAGAGTATGCCCTTGAATTAAGCAATCTTGATATCTATTTTGATAATAATAAAAAAACATTTATGCCTTATATTGACAAAAGGCTTTTCTCAGCATTAATATTAGGAATTTTAATTGGGCTTTTATCAGGGCTCTTGTTATTCAGAAGAAAAAGAGAGAAAGGATTGTTTATCAAGATTAACAGGTAGTTTCTTATTTTAAAGACTACAGAAATCTAATAAACCTTATTTTGTATTCCATTCTTATAAATCCTTAAAGCATTTATCCATCTCTTTATCAGATTTCAAAACCTTTCCCTTTCCAGCCCTTGCCTCTTTCATACTTTGCTTTACCCCAGAAATTAGTTTTTTATCACTATAAATAAATTTTTCATCAAAATCTTGAGTTAATTGCCTTAATTCCTTAAGCTCTTCTCTGATTCCTGTTCTAACTAAATCACTAAAATTAGAAAACAAACCGCCATTAACTAGATGCATGCTTTCATTATACAAGTTTGTTGGTAGGGATATTGTTATTTTTTTAAATTCCATTTATACCACCTTAATACCACTTAAAGAGGTATTGATATATAAACTTTTGATTTTTCAATCTATTACTTTTGGTAATAACAAGTTGCTTAGAATTAATGATTATAAAACCCGGGAATGAAGCCGAAGCTTCAGTCCCAGGAAAAAGAGGTGATCTTAAAACCTGAGATAAGAGCCAAAGCCCCAATCCCAGGAAAAAGAGGTGATAGTTGAAAATGATTTCATTAAATTCAGTGGCAGATATATCAAACCACCCCCAATTTTCCCACTAACTACTCTGCAAGCGTAACTACTATATAAACCTTTCGTTTTTTTAAGGATTCTAGAGTAGTAACACTTTAAAGAAATAGTTTTATAGACGAGAAAAGCTGAAATCAATAACTATTTAAGTGCTTTAAAAAACATAAAAAATCATGTTATGCCAGAAATGCAATAAAGCCAAAGGAGAGATAAAACTGCCTTATCTTGGCTTAAAACTATGCAAGGCCTGTTTCTGCAGACTTATTGAAAAAAGAGTAAAAAAAGAGATAAGGTCAAAAAAGCTTATTAATGAAAAAGAAAAAATTCTTTTGCTGGATGATAATAGTAAGGAAGCAAGAATCTCAGAGCATATAATAAGAGTTGCATACAATAATAGGGTTGAGTTGCTGAAAGTTAAGGTTAATGCACTTAAAATTGGTCATTTAAGCGAGAAAACAAAAAAAATCATAAAAAAGAACAAAATAAAACAAGTCCTAATCCCGTGGAGTTTGGATGATGAAATAATCTATTTCACTGAAAATCTGGTTAAAAGAGGAGATTTTAAGTTTTTGGGCAATTTTACCCAAGACAAAGTCTTTTACATAAAGTTTTTGATAAATATCCTTGAAAGCGAATGCCTGTTGTTTGCAAAGTGCAAAAAGTTTAAATTTAGAGACGAACAGGAAAAAGAAAAGCAAAAAAAAGCCATAAAAAACATGCTGGACAAAATAGACAAAAAACATGCAGAGACAAAGTTCTCTTTGCTTAAAAGCATAGACCAACTTGAAAGTTTGATTAAACTAAAAAAATGAATTCTTCAAAAGTTTCACTAAAAAGAAAGATAGCGCAGATGTTTATTGTGGCTACACCGCCAATTAAAAACCAAAAAAAGATATTCAAAATTATAGAAAGTTATGTTGATTTGGGAATTGGCGGGCTGATGCTGGGGATTGGAGGCAGGTTTAAATTTGTCCAAAAACAAGGGGTTGCTGATATAAAAAAATTGCAAAAGTTTGTATTCAAACTAAAAAAGCTTGATCAAAGCTTGTTCTTGGCTATTGATGGTGAGGGAGGTTATGATTTTAACTTGTTTGAAAATGCTGTTCCATTAAAGCCATCAAGGGAATATGGCTTACGGTTTGAAAAAGATGGAAGCACTAAAGAATTTGAAAGAGATGTTAAAAACTATTTCAAGATAATAAGCTGGTGCGGAGTTAATATGAATTTTGCCCCTGTTATTGATGTTGCCCAAAAAGGGTATAATGGTTACATAAGCATTTCTGGCAGGTCCTATTCAGACAAACTTAAGGTAGTTAATGTCCTTAGCAGCATTTTTATCAAGGAGATGCAGAAAAATAATATAGTTGCAGTTGGCAAGCATTTTCCTGGTTATGGTCCCCTGGATGAAAATCCTCATTTTCACCTTAGAATTCAGAAGAACATAGCTGATTTTGAGAATAATAACTTAACTAAATCAACATTTAGCAATGCAATAAAAAAAGATAAAGTTATTGGCATTATGAAAGGGCATGTGCTTTCTGCTTTAGATAGTAAATTCCCTGCTACACTCTCATTAGATATTGAGAATTATCTTAGGAAAAACCTCAACTTTAATGGTTTGTCTATAACAGACGAGCTTTTCATGATGGCCTTAAGTGAACATTACTCTAAGAGAGATAAAGATGGCATAAAAAGGATTGTTGATGCTGCTAAGTGCAATGACATACTTTTGATAAGCTATCCAAAGGAACAGGATACAAATGGCCGGCTTAAGAAAGTAGTTAGGAAGCATGATCATTTTCAAAGGCTTCTTAATGCTGTTTATGATGCAGTTCTCAAAGGCCAGATTCCTGAAGAAAAAATAAATGAATCTTATGAAAAGATAATTAAGTACAAGAAATTGCTTAAGTTAGTTTAAATAAGAATTCAATTTGTTTTAATTTGCGATTTAAAATCACTGGCCAAACTTCTGAATTGCCCTTTAAGATGGTTATGGTCTGATTTTAGCTGAGCAACTGATATGACTACTGTGAAGATTGAACCCAAATTAAAAATTAGCAATCCTATAATTAAGTCTTCAGTGGTCCAGGAACCACCAAATATTGCCCTTAATATCTGAATTAAAATATACAACCCAAATAATATAACAAATATTTCAATTACTTTCTCTATTTTTTCATTTATTTTTAGCTTAGTCATCTTAAGCGCCAAGCCTCCTCATAATCAGCCAGATAATCAGTACAATTAAGATAACTAATATTACAAATAATAGATAGCTTTGGCCTTTCTTGTTCATTTCAATATCTTATTGTGTTTCAATCTTTATATAGGTTTCTTTTTAGAAAAATAAAAATCAACAGATTACCTGCAAATTAAGGGTAATCTCCGGAAACCTTTCACTTTTTCTTGCTTAGGATTTATAAAAAACTGTTTATAATCTTGTTTCATGGCCTTGCCTAAAAAACTAATCTGCTTATTTTTTATTGTTTTACTAAGCGGCTGCTCTAACATTAATTTAGATAAAAATACTGTAGAACCACAATTTAAAGAATACAAAGATATCCCAAAAGTGTTTTTCTGTCCGCAGGATGACTGCGAGGGAGAGCTTTTCAAGGTTATCAGTAGCGCAAAAGAATCTGTTCACTGCGCTTTTTATGACTTTGACTTAGAAAGGAGTGTTAATATTTTGGATAAAAAAAGCAAAACAATGGATATAAAACTAGTGGTTGATGATGATAATTTTTACCATGTAGAGCATCTTAAGTTTGCAAAAAAAGATACATCTTCTGGTTTGATGCACGATAAATTCTGCATTATTGATGATAAGATTGTTTTGACTGGCTCCCTTAATCCGACTGAAAATGGTGCATATAAGAATGATAATAACTTGATTATAATTGAATCATTTTACCTTGTTAAAAATTATGAAGATGAATTTAAGGAATTATGGAACTCTGAATTCAGAAAAGGCAATAAAGTAATTTACTCTGAGTTTTATTTAAACAATAAAAAAATTGAAAACTATTTCTGCCCAGAGGATAATTGCGCTTATTATGTTGCTGAGGAAATAAAAAAAGCAAAAAATAGTATTTATTTTATGACATTTAGCTTTACAAACAGCAGGATTGCAACTGCAATTGTGCTAAAGCATTACCAAGGCCTTGATATAAAGGGGGTTTTTGAGGCAAGGCAGGTCTCAAAATACTCTAGGTTTAATTTGTTGGAATACCAGGGTATTGATGTAAAGAGAGACAACAACAAGGCCAATATGCACCACAAGGTCTTTATAATAGACAACAAAACAGTGATTACAGGCTCATTCAACCCAACAGCTGGTGCTGACACAAGAAACGATGAGAACATACTGGTAATACATGACAAGGCCATAGCAAGCCTCTTCCTGCAGGAGTTTGAAAGGATTTACAATGAATAATTAATTTAAAACATGCTGGTTTAATTAAACTACCTAGCAAGAGAAGATAGTTGATTTCTACTGCCAAAGGTTTATTTATTTATTTAATATTCTTTTATAATATGGAAGATAATAAATCAAATGAATTTGAAGATTCAAAAGATTTTACATGTTCGCATTGCGGAAGGAAAATAAAGGACAATGTTGCTGTAAGGGGTTTTTCTGTTATATGCCCCTACTGCGGAATGCCCCTCTAAAAGAAAGATTTTTAAAGAGATTTCCTTTCCCGGCCTTTATGAAAAAGCCAAATCCTGATTTACCAAAGCTTACAAGGAATGATCAGGAAGTTCTTAAGATTATTATACTTCAGGCTAAGATACCTGACACTGAAATAGCCAAGAAGATAGGGATTTCCCCGCAGGCTGTTTTTAAGATAAGGAACAAGCTTGAAAAATCAGGAATAATCAAGGGCTACAGCCCGATTATCAACCTCAAGAAGATAGGAATTAATATTATGGCAATGCTTATAATAAAGCTGACACCTGAAGTATGGGATCACTATACTGATGAGGAGATATCAGAAAGGATCAAGAAGATTCCTTATGTTATCAATGCCTATAGGGTTCCTGAATCAAATGTCACGCATATAATGCTTATGGCTTTTAGGGATATTGAACAAATGGATAAATACCTTACAAAGATACAAACAAGGTTTGCAAGGGAGATAGAAATACAAAGCATATATCCTTTTTCTGTTGATAAAGTAATTACACAAAGCACTCTTGGGCTGCTCTATGAGATTCTTGATAAAAAAGAGTTCCCCTTAAGTGAGTTTTTTCTGAAGAAAACTAAGGATAAGACAAACAAAAAAATTTAACGATTTTATTCAAAAAAGTTGATTTGTCCTACCTAAGATTTATTTACTTATTCTGATTATTCAGGCAAAAACCATTAGGAGTGTGGTTTAAATGGCAGGGAAAAATAAAGACAAAGATACAACAGTTGAAAAGGATGCAAAGCAGAAAGCAAGGGAGCTTAAAAAAGCAAAAAAAGAAGCTGCTTTAGCAGCAAAATACCAAAATAGGTAGGGGGTAAAAAATGAGAAAAAAGCAAAAGAAGGAAGAGATTGAAGAAGAACAGGAAGAAGATGAGAAAACAGGGGATGAGGAAGAAAAAGAGGATTAGGATTACTAAAGACAAAGGATAACTTTTTTGGAGGTTACAGAAATGGCTAAAAAAGCAAAAAAAAAGAAAGAATAAACATTTAAAGTGGCTTAGGGAGATATCTCTCTAAGCCATATAAATTAATTCTTATATATAATTAATTATTCTTAATTTTAGTGGTAAAAATGGGGAAAATACATACAAGGGTAAAAAGAAAATTAGGATTAAGCACACACTTAAGGCATTACCTGCATTTTCATCCTGGAATAAAAAGGAACAGGCCAAAGACTTTCACTACAGAAGAGAGTGCTCACACATGGGCTGCAAAACAAAATCTCAAACCTGAGCAGTATTTTCTAAAACCAGCCAAGTATAATAAAAAGTTTATGGTAGTGGTAAAAAATGGGAAGGATAAAAACTCTGCAGATAAAAAGGGTAACTGCTAGGATTATGGAGTCTCATAGAGATAAATTTACCGAAGATTTTGAAAAAAATAGGGAGATACTTAATGGGCTCATCATAACGCAGTCAAAAAAGTTAAAGAACATTATTGCAGGATACATAACAAGACTCAAGAAAAAATCCTCTGATAATCTGATTCTTTAATTTCCAATAGAGAAAATATTAAATATACCTGCTCTTTTCCTAATTCTTAATTATAATTATATTGTAAAAAATGTGTTAAAATGAGCTCTAAAAAGAAGGAGATACTTAATGTTGGGAAATTAGTTTTTGGTAAAGCAAAAATAATTGTTTATAAAATTAATGGTAGTTCTAAAGGTCCAAAAATTGGTTTAGTTGGCATGACTCATGGCACAGAATATATTGGAGCAAAAGTTATTGATAGATTATACCAAAAACTGAATCCAAATGATTTAAGAGGGATAATTGTTGCTATACCAATTGCAAACCCATTTGCAGCAGCAGGGAAAAATAACAATACTCCTTCTGGTTTTGGAGAACCATTTTCAACAGTAAGTTTAAACTCCCAATATCCAGGAGATAGTAAAGGAAATTTATCAGAGCAATTAGCAGCAAAAATTTTTAAGATTATTGAAAATGTTGATTATTTATTAGATATCCATTCAGGAACTATAATTGGAAGAATTCACCCACAAGCAAGAATCAGGACAGATGATGAAATAGAAATAGATGTTATTAAAAAATCAAGAAAATTAGCTCAATATTCAGGATTGGAAACTGTTGTTGAAACAAAATCATCTGATATATCAAAAGATAACAAAGGTATTCTAACTACACAAGCTTCTTTATATAAAATCCCAGCCATTACTTTAGAATTATTTGGTGGATATGTCACAAATGAAGAAGTTGAACTTGGATTACATACTATTTATAATATCCTGAAAGGTGTTGGTAGTTTGAAAGCAGAACCTAAAATAAAGGGCCAAAACACCTATACACAATTAACCAAAATTTATAGTCCACAAGCTGGGATAATCAATTTTGAAAAAGAATTGGGAGAACAAATAAGAAAAGGAGAGGTTTATGCAACAATTAAAGATTTATTATCTGGAAAAAGTTTAGAAATTGTTGCTCCTGAAAATGGGATTCTAGGATTTAGAGTTTCATTTGGAGTACTAAACAAAGGGGATTATGTAGGTGAATTCTTAGGTAACAAGCATTAACATAATCAATAAAAACAATAGAAGAGTTTTTCTTTTACTAAGAGAAAATATTAAATATGCCTGCTCTTTTCCTAATTTCTAATTAAGGTGAAAAATATGGTAAAAATGCACACAAGAATAAAAAGAAAGCGAGGGTTAAACTCTCATTCCAGGCATAGAAGTAGGCCTGATTCAGAAGCAAAAAGCAAAAGGCCAAAGACATTTAAGACAGAAGAGAGTGCTCACTCATGGGCAGAGAAAAACAAGCTTAGCCCTGCTCAGTACACTATAGAAAAAGCCAAGAAAAATAAAAGGTTTATGGCTGTTGTAAAACAAGAAAATAACAAAAAATCATAAAAGAGGGTTATAAATGGATGAATCTGATAATTATTGCGTAAAGGATATTAAGCTGGCTGATCAGGGCCAAATGAATATTGAGTATGCTGAAAAGCAGATGAAGGCCTTGTTAAAAATAAGACAAAGGTTTGAAAAAGAAAAACCCTTTAAGGGAATAAAAATAGGAATGGCCCTTCATTTAACAAAAGAAACAGCTGCTTTAGTCAAAACCTTAAAAGCAGGCGGTGCTGATGTTGCAATATGCTCATGCAATCCTTTAAGCACTCAGGATGATGTTGCAGCTGCATTAGCAAAACAGGGCTTCAGAGTTTATGGCTATAAAGGAGAAACAACAGAGGATTATTACAAATTCTTAAAAAAAGTTATTGAATTTAAGCCAAACATAACAATAGATGATGGCTGTGATTTAGTAAGTGAAATCCATAAAAATCACAAGGATTTAATTCCAAATATTATCGGCGGGTGCGAGGAAACAACAACAGGTGTTATAAGATTAAGGGCAATGGAAAAAGACAATGCATTAAAATATCCAATAATTGCTGTGAATGATAACAAGACAAAGCATCTTATTGATAATTATTATGGAACAGGCCAAAGCACAATGGATGGCATTTTAAGGGCCTCAAATCTTCTTATAGCGGGAAACACTGTTGTTGTAGCTGGCTATGGAGACTGCGGAAAGGGATTTGCCTTAAGAGCAAAAGGTCTTGGAGCAAAAGTAATAGTTACAGAAGTTAATCCATTCAGGGCAATGCAGGCAGCTTTTGACGGCCATAAGGTAATGCAAATGAATGAGGCAGCAAAGTTAGGGGATTTATTTGTTACAGTAACTGGAGATATTAATGTAATAACCGTAGAGCATATGAAGCTTATGAAAGATGGTGCAATAATTGCAAACTCAGGCCACTTTGATGTTGAGATTGACTTAAAGTCATTAAAAAAAGCAGCAGAGAGCAGGAGGATAAGGCCATTCCTTGACGAGTACACTTTAAATAACAAGAAAATTTATGTTGCAGGAGAGGGAAGATTAATCAATCTGGCAGCTGCAGAAGGCCATCCATCAACTGTTATGAGCTTGTCATTCTGCGGCCAGTCATTGGCAGTTGAATACTTAATTAAAAACAAGGGAGACCTTCCAGTAAAGGTTATAACTCTTCCAAATGAGATTGATGAAAAAATATCATGGCTGCAATTAGAAGCAATGAACATAAACATAGACAAGCTTACAGAAGAGCAGAAGAAATATTTAAGCTCATGGGAAGAAGGGACTTAAAACTTAGTTTAATGATTTTTAAACTATAACAAATCTACTCCTTTCTCATAATATGATACTTCTTGAGAACATTTGAATATATCTCAAAATCCCCTGAATTCCTGAAATCCTGTTTTACGTTTTCTGGCAGTTTTTTGAACAATTCATTAACTATATTCAACACCTTTACAACATCCTCATCCATCTCACTGCTGTAAGTTTTGATCTCTGGCTCTTTTTCAGGCTCTTCAACTTTTTCTTTTTTTCTAAAGCAAAAGATTTTCTTGATTATTCCTCTTATAAAACAGCATTTTTTCTCTTTTACAATTGGTTCTTCATATTCTATTTCTGGCTCTTTAAATTCTTCTATCGGCTTTTCATTAATAATTTCAGGGCTTTCTTCAGGCATTTCTGGCTTGGGTTTTGCTGAAAATAATTTAAATAATTTAGCAAAAAAACCCTTTTTTTGCTCTATAACAGCACTTTCCAGCCTATCCTCTCTAACATCTATATAATCCTCTGTTGTATCTTGGCCTATCTGGATTTTTTTCTTAAGCCTTGACTTAAAGAATTTTTTAAATTTCTCAGAAAAAGGTATCAAATTCTTTTTTCTTATGCCTCCCATATAATCATCCAACATCTTATTAAACTCTTCATTTGCCATTTTTAACCCCTTTATTGATAAAAATCCTTAGTTTAAAAACAAAAATTAACAAAACTATATAAAATTATCTGTCTGAAACCAACCAAAAGCTATTTATAGAAGCAATATTTCAAAATTCTAGTTAAGATTTTTAATAAAAAAGAGTGATTAAATGACAAGAATTAATAAGATTGTATTAAAGGGGTTTAAGTCATTTGCAAAAAGAACAGAATTATTGTTTGGCAATAATTTTAACTGTGTTCTTGGCCCCAATGGCTCTGGCAAGTCAAATGTAATGGATGCTTTATGTTTTGTGCTTGGAAGGGTAAGTTCAAAAAGTCTAAGGGCTGAAAAGTCTGCAAACCTTATTTATAATGGCGGAAAAAAAGGAGTTCCTGCAAAAAGCGGGGAGGTAAGCATTTATTTTGATAATTCCAGAAAAATATTTCCTTCTGATGATCCTGAAATAAAGATTACAAGGATTGTAAAGCCAACTGGTATTAGCATATACAAAATAAATGATAAAAGAAGAACAAGGCAGCAGGTTCTTGACATGATGTCTGTTGCAGCAATTGATCCTGAGGGCTATAATATAATCCTACAGGGAGATATAAACAAGTTTGTTGAGATGTCCCCTAATGAACGCCGTTTGATAATTGAGGAGATAGCAGGCATCTCAATATATGAAGACAAGAAAAAGAAGGCACTTAATGAGCTTGATAAGGTTGAGAGTAAATTAAATGAAGCTGATATAATTCTCACAGAAAGGCAGACATACCTGAAGGAGCTGAAGTCAGAACGTGACCAGGCTTTAAAGTACAAGAAGATGAGTGACAATATAAAACAGAATAAGGCAACTTATCTTAATATTCAGATAACAAAAAAAGAGAATGACCAAAAAAAGTTTGAATCAGAGATTAAATCATGCAATGATAAAATAAAAGATGTTCAGGATAAAATAAACAGCCTAAAGAAAGCAGTTGCTGAAAAAAGAAGTGAAATAAACAAAATAACAAAAGACATTGAAGAAAAAGGGGAGAAAGAGCAGCTTGATATGCAGAAGAATGTTGAGCAATTAAGAGTTAATATAGAAACAAACAAAACAAGGATAGCAACATGCGGGAATGAGCTTGTAAAGATTGACTCAAGAAAAGACCAGCTGCAAAAAGACCTTACAGAGGTTCATGAAAAAATTGACAGCCTGATATCAGAAATATCAAAGCTGGAGAAAATAAAAAAAGACAAAAATGATGATGTTTTAGAGCTTGAGGATTCTATCAAGCATTTCAAGAAAAAACATAAGGTTGATAACCTGAATGAGATTGAAAAAGAGATTGGGAAAGTAGAAAAACAGGAAGAAGAGGGACAAAGAGAAATACAGATTCTTCGTGAAAAACAGCAGGAGCTTCTAAGGGAAAAGGACAGGATTGAATACCAAATACAGAATATTGAAGCTGCAATGCAGAAGGTCCTTGATGTTGAGAGAGAAAGTAAGGAAGACATAGAAAACCTAAATGAAAAGAAAAATGACTTCAAGAAAAAAACCCTTGATCTTAACAAGCTCTTAAATGAGGACTCATCACTTGCAGCCCAGCTTTCAAAATCAAAGGAAAATCTCTTATCAGCAAAAGGAGAGCTTGAAAAATTAAAAGTAAAAAACATTGGAATAACGGAAAAGGCATCAGCAAATATTGCTGTTAAAAGCATTCTTGACCAAAAACAAAATATCAAGGGGATTTATGGAAGTGTTGCTGGATTAGGCCATGTGTCTGCAAAATACTCCCTGGCTTTAGAGGTTGCAGCGGGCTCAAGAATACAGAGCATAATAGTTGAGGATGATAAGGTTGCGGAAACATGCATAAAATACCTTAAAGATAACAAGCTGGGGGTTGCAAATTTCCTGCCATTGAATAAAATAAAAGGAGCAATACCTGATAATGAAGTGAAAAAAGTATTGTCTTCAAATGGGGTCTGTAACCTAGCAATTGAGCTTGTCTCGTTTGACAGCAAATTCAAAAATGCTTTTTCCTATGTCTTTGGAAAAACAATTGTTGTTGATAATATCAATGTTGCCAGGCGTTTGGGCATAGGAAGCTATAGAATGGTTACTCTTGAAGGAGATTTGATTGAAACAAGCGGCTCAATGCGTGGCGGTTACAGAAAAAGATCAAGAGTAAGCTTCCGGCAGGAAGATTTCACAAAAGACCTTCAAGAGTATGAGAAAAAAGTGAATGAACTTCAGGAGGTTTTTGACATTCTTCAGCGCCGCAGGTCAGAGGTTGAAGAAAATATTATTAAATTAAGAAATGAAAAAGCATCTCTTGAAGGGGAGATGATAAAATTAGAAAAAACACTTCATCTTGAAACAGGAGATACAGAAGCCTCAAAAAAACAAAAAGATACCTTAAAAGAAAAGTTAAAGGAAGTTGATAAACAGATAGCTGGCACAGAAAAGAACATAGAGGAAAGCAACAAAAATCTGGCATCAATAAAAACAAAAAAACAGGAGCTGAGAATAAAAATCAGCGGATTGAGAAACCCAATCTTATTGGCTGAGCTCAATACATTCGAGGATAAAAAGCAGGAAATAAAGAATGATATTCTTGAGATAAACTCAAAAATAAGCAGCATTAATACGCAGATAAATGATATATTGAAAAGGGATGAAGAAAACATAATAAGAATACTCAAAGAGCAGGAAAAGGAAAAGAAGGATTTCTCATCAGAGCTTGAGCAGATAAAGGAAAAGATAGAAAAACAGAAAGAAGAGCTGGTTAAAAAAGAGAAAAACCAGAAGGAATTCAGGACAAAGTTCAAGGAACTTTTCAAGAAAAGAGATGTTCTAAATAGCGAAATCCTGAAGACAGAAAATGAAATAATGAACAAGGAAGACCAGAACCGCGGGACAGAGACAAGGATGAACAATCTCTCGATGAAAAATGTTGAGGTCAAGGCAGAGCTTGCTGGACTGAAAAAAGAGTTTGAGCAATATGAGGATGTTGAGTTATTAAAAGAAAAAAGCGAGGAATCACTTAAGAGGGAAATAAACAGGTTTGAGGCACTTATCGGGGAGTTTGGTGCTGTAAACATGAGGGCCCTGGAAGTTTATGACAATATAGAGAAAGAATATAAAAAACTGCTTGAGAAAAAAGAATTGCTTGCAGCAGAGAAAAAAGATGTTATTGCAATGATAGACGAGGTTGAAAACAAGAAAAAAGAGCTTTTTATGGTAACCTTTAATGCAATTAATGAAAACTTCAAAAATATCTTTTCCAAGCTTACATCAAAGGGAATTGCATCTGTTGTGCTGGAAAATGAGAAAGAGCCATTTGAAGGGGGCCTAAGAATAAAGGTTAAGATAACTGGCAAAAAATTCATGGACATACACTCATTATCAGGTGGGGAGAAAAGCCTTACAGCACTGGCATTCATATTTTCAATCCAGGATTATAAGCCAGCATTATTCTATGTGCTTGATGAGGTTGATGCAGCACTTGACAAGCATAATTCAGAAAAACTTGCAAAACTTATCAGGAAATATTCTGAAAGAGCACAGTATATTGTAATATCGCACAATGACAGCATAATAACAGAAGCAGACACGCTTTATGGTGTTTCTATGGGTATTAATGGAGTCAGCAATGTTATCAGCCTGAAAATATAATTTCTTTTAATGATTTTTCTATTTCTTTGGTTGTTTTATCCCAATTGTAAAATTCTATAATTGTCTTTCTTGCATTTTCTCCTATATTTGCCCTGAGTTTTTTGTCATCCAGCAAAACAGCTAGTTTTTTAGACAGTTCATAAGGGTTTTTCTTATTAAAGAAAAAGCCGTTATAGCTGTCTTTTATGTAATCCTTAATATAGCCAACAGGTGTTGAAACAACTGCAATTCCGCATGACATTGCCTCCATTGTTGACAAGGAAGAAGTTTCTGTTAATGAAGGCATAACATAGATATCCATTGCCTGCAGGTAGGGCACTATATTATCAACAGATTCAACAACAATTATATTTTTTTTTGACTCAAGCATTGTTTTCAGTTCCTGAACTCCTTTTCCAATAATTAATAAAATAAGTTTTTCATATGATTTTCTTAATCTGAGAAAAGCCCTGTAAAGTGTTACAATATCTTTCTCACGTCCAATCCTTCCGCTGAATCCAATAACTGTATGCTCAGGATTAATTCCTATTTTTTTCTTTATAGCTTTTTTATTATCTGCTGGCCTGAATTTGAATGTATCTGTCCCCATATGAACAACCCTTTTCTTTGTTCTTATATTGTGCCAGTTCAATATCTCTGCAACCTCTAATGATGGAACCATCAATAGGCTGCATTTGTTATACAAATACCTTGCAGCTGCCTTGGTAAAGAAGCTTATTGAATTCCTAAACATATTCTTTTGTGAAATGCTCTTTGAGAACAGCTCCCATTCAATGGAATGAATGTATGCAGCAATAGGTTTTTTGAAAAATATTGCAGTTAGTATTGCAGGCATTCCTATTGGGCCGATTGTCTGGGTCCATACAATGTCTGCTTGCTTAACAGCTTTTATAACTTTACTAATGCAAAATTTAGCAGGAGTATAATCCCCTACATGTATTCTTGAAATTGGAATTCTTATGAGTTTTATGTTTTTGAAATTTTCTAGATTGCCTTTAAACTTCGGTGCTATAACTGTTATCTCATATTCATCTGAAAGCTTAGGTATGATTTCATTGAGAAACCTTGCAATGCCATCCCATCTTGGAAGAAAAGAGTCTGTTGCTATCAGGAGTTTTATCATTTTATTTTGTAAAATTTTTCTGCATACTTGCAGTCATTTTTCAATCCATTCATAAATGCATTTATATAAAC
>Ga0268278_1000853_pt1 | contig 19367 bp, 19 predicted proteins | sample saktaG_3_FD_190135 | JGI IMG/M metagenome (GOLD analysis project Ga0268278, IMG submission 190135) | Saline water microbial communities from Sakinaw Lake, British Columbia, Canada - sak_2010_1_5_55m | ecosystem: Environmental > Aquatic > Non-marine Saline and Alkaline > Saline ...
CCGGGTTTATATAGTTGGAAAAACTTACAGGAGATATCCTAGGTGGTATGGTATCTATAACCACTTCGAACACCCTGACTGTTGTATTCTTCCTGAGCGAATGGTCAGTGACGGTTATGTCGATCGCGGCGGTTCCGTCGTGGAGTTTCAGGTCTTCCGGGAATACGTCAATTGTCAGGGTCTCCTTATTTACCCCCCTTTGAGGCAGATTCAAAGAACCTAATGTGTATTCCTTTCCATCCTGTGAGATATCGACGGAAACATTTCGAAGGCCGCTCTTTCTGTCAATGCAGATGACATCGAAGGTTGTTTCCTGCCCTATCATTTTGATATCACGGTTTAATATTATCTCCGGTTCTTCTCCCTCGCAATAGACCATGAAGGCCCATATCCCCACACCCACCAGCGCTATTAACACAATAGAGAACAGATACCTCAGATATTTTTTCATATAATCCTCTCTTTTATCATTTTACCAGATCTTCTGAATTTCACGTCAACCGTTTCGCGGTTGACGTTATATATAATAACTGTTATATTTTCGCAACTACTCAGGTGGTAAACATTATTATAGAATTTACACCGAATAACCTGCCTGATCTGTGGATACGGGGATAAAAACTATGCTGAAAGATAAGAATATTGTTCTCGGGATAACCGGCGGCATTGCCGCTTACAAGGCCGCGGAGCTGACGAGGGAGTTCGTAAAACGGGGGGCTAAGGTGAAGGTCATCATGACAGAGAACGCGGCCATGTTCATAGGCCCGCTTACCCTGCAGACCCTCTCCTGTAATCCGGTTTACAGCGACATGTTTTCCCTTGCCGGTGACTCTGAAATACCTCATATATCTCTGGCACAGACGGCCGATATAATCGTTGTGGTTCCGGCAACGGCTAATATAATCGGCAAGATCGCGTCAGGTATTGCTGACGATCTCCTCTCTACAACAATAATAGCCACAAAGGCCCCCGTGCTGATCTGCCCGGCTATGAATTCAAACATGTATGACAACCCCATTCTGAGGTTCAATATTGATAAGCTCGTCTCGCTGGGCTATCTCTTTGTGAACGCCGGATATGGAGAACTTGCCTGCAAGTCACAGGGCTCCGGAAGATTGCCGGACCCCGGAGATATTGCTGAAGAGGTAGAGGTTCTTCTGACAGAAAAAGATCTAGAAGGACACAGGGTGCTGATAACCGCGGGTCCCACACGGGAATCCTTTGATCCGGTGCGCTATATATCCAATCATTCATCCGGTAAAATGGGATACGCGCTGGCCATAATGGCGAGGAGGAGAGGCGCGGATGTCACACTGATCAGTGGACCCACTTCGCTTTCCATACCGGTCGGTGTCAAATTCACAGGGGTGTCGAGCGCTGAGGAGATGAGAGAGGCAGTAATGGAGTGTCTGGAAGATTCAACAGTTATTATCAAGGCTGCCGCGGTAGCCGATTACCGTCCATCCGTTGCCTCGGATTCCAAGATAAAGAAAAAAGATGGAGCGCTGGATGTTCGCCTTGAGAGAACGCCCGATATAATATCCGAAGTCAGCAGCAGAAAAGGAAGTCGCGTACTTGTGGGATTTGCCATGGAGACGGAAAATCTTGTTGAAAATGCGAAAGACAAGATGATTGCCAGGGATATGGACCTGATAGTGGCGAACGAGCTTGGTCTCCCCGGCTCTGGATTTCAGCATGACACAAATATCGTTAAGATTATAGATAAATCAGGCAATATTGAGGAATTGCCCCTTATGAACAAAAAAGATGTGGCGGACAGGATTCTGGACAGGATACTGGAAATCTCCGGTAAAAAGAGTAAGAGATGAGAGCCGAACTTCTGGAACTGACAGGCGCCCTGAAAAATCACATAATATCCGAAAAAGGATCAAGAGATGCTCTTTACAGTAATCTGTACATAAAGGGAAATTCGGTTGCGTTATCATCCGCGCCTGTTAATGCCACAGCGAATAACAGGGTGGCTCACGCCCCATCCATCACGCTGGAGGATATAGAAAAAGAACTCGGAGACTGCAAGAGGTGCAAATTGCACGACAAGAGAAACCACATTGTCTTCGGAGAGGGCAGCTCCACGGCCGACCTTGTATTCGTCGGCGAGGCTCCGGGAAGAGACGAGGATATGCAGGGGAAACCCTTTGTGGGCCGGGCTGGGAAGTTGCTTACTGATATTATAAAGGCGATGGGTTTGGAGAGAAAAGATGTGTATATATGCAATATATTGAAATGCCGTCCGCCCGAAAATCGCAACCCCGAGTCTGATGAGATCGTCGCATGTGAGCCCTTTCTGATCAAGCAGCTTGAGGCCATACGACCGCGTGTCATCTGCGCTATGGGTAAATTCGCGGCTCAGACTCTTCTCGAAACAGGCGCAGCCATCTCCATGCTGCGCGGCAGATTCCATTCCTATCACGGGATAAAACTCATGCCCACATACCATCCGGCCTATCTTCTGAGAAATCCGGGTGCAAAGAAGCAGGTCTGGGAGGATATGAAGATTATTATGGAAGAGTTAAAGCAGAAGCCGGAGAGTGGAATATAGAATAACACCATATACCATCCTGTCAAAAGCAGAAAGGCAGGCATTATCGGGTGAACTTAATGAAAAACAGAATGCGAACATATATTGTCTTATTGATGGCGGTTTTATTTTTTGTCATCGGCGGGGCGGTACAGTCTTTTTGCGAAGACGAGAAGAACGTCTTTGACGTGATTACAGTCGATTCGGCCATCACTCCGGCTGTCGCGAAGTATGTTACCAGAGCCATAGACCAATCGGGGGCAGACGGTTCTGCCGGCATTATTATCCTTCTGGACACGCCAGGCGGGCTTGATCTGTCCATGCGAGACATAGTCAAAAAACTTCTGAATCCGCCACTCCCTGTCATTGTCTTTGTTTATCCTTCCGGCGCGCGCGCGGCGTCTGCGGGGGTCATGATAACCATGGCCGCGCCAGTTGCCGCTATGGCCCCGGGCACAAATATAGGGGCAGCTCACCCGGTGGCAATAGGGATCGGGGGCAAAATGGACGAGACAATGGCTAAAAAGGTGGAAAATGACGCGGTTGCATACGTCAGAGGAATAGCAAATACGAGGGCTCGTAACGCCGACTGGGCCGAGAAGGCCGTAAAAGAGAGTGTCTCCATAACGTCTGAAAAAGCGCTGGAACTGAATGTTATTGACGTAATCGCTTCTGATATAGAAGAACTGTTGAAAAAGATAGACGGGACGACTATCATGCTTCCGTCGGGAAATGTGACACTTGAGACGGAAGGGGCCGTCATAAATAAACGGGAGATGGGATTGCGGGAGAATATCCTTATAACCCTGAGTAACCCTAATGTAGCCTATCTTCTGATGATGATAGGGCTGGCCGGTCTCTATTTTGAATTTTCCAATCCCGGGGCGATTTTGCCCGGTGTCGTAGGGGGGATTTCACTTATATTAGCCTTCTTCGCCATGCAGACCCTTCCCGTGAATTATGCCGGCGTTGCGCTGATAATCTTCGGCATAATCCTCTTTATCGCGGAGATAAAGATAGTAAGCCACGGCATGCTCAGCGTAGCGGGAGTTATCTCGCTTGTCCTGGGTTCTGTCATGTTGTTTGATTCTTCCGTCCCGGCCCTCAGGGTATCGTTTGGTGTGATGATCCCCACAATCATCATAGTGTCACTCTTTTTCATCGCGGTTGTGTCGCTTGCAGTGAAGGCGCAGATGAAGAAACCTTTCACGGGCGTTGAGGGGATGATCGGCCGGAAAGGTAAAACAATAACCCCCGTACATACTGATGGAAAGGTTTTTGTAAAAGGAGAGCGCTGGAATGCCTCCAGTGGGGAGCCCATAGAAGAAGGAACGGACGTACGTGTAACCGGCGTCAAGGGATTAAATCTCGAGGTAGAAAAGATATAAAAATATAAAAGAGATACAGGAGGGTAATTTATGTACACAATAATAACATTGGTTGTCCTGGTAGTGATGTTCCTGGCGGCATCGATAAGGGTGCTCAACGAGTACGAGAGAGGCGTGATCTTTCGCCTGGGAAGGATCATCGCTACTAAGGGCCCCGGTCTTATCATTCTGATACCAGTAATAGACAGGATGGTAAAGGTGGATATGAGGATCATCACGATGGACGTCCCTCCGCAGGATGTGATAACGCGGGACAATGTATCCATCAAGGTAAACGCGGTGATCTACTTCAGGGTCATGGAGGCCAACAGCGCCGTTGTCGAGGTTGAGAACTTCCTCTACGCCACCTCCCAGCTCGCGCAGACCACCCTGAGGAGTGTCTGCGGGCAGGTTGAACTGGATGAAATCCTCGCCGAGCGAGAGAAGATCAACGGGCAGCTGCAAGAGATACTCGATCGAAGCACCGACCCGTGGGGGATAAAGATATCGACCGTCGAGGTGAAGCATATCGACCTCCCGCAGGAGATGCAGCGTGCGATGGCGAAACAGGCCGAGGCAGAACGGGAGAGAAGGGCAAAGGTCATAGCCGCAGAGGGCGAATTCCAGGCCGCGCAGAAGCTCACTGAAGCGGGTAAAATGATGGCAGAACAGCCAATTTCGTTGCAACTCCGCTACCTCCAGACACTCGCGATTGTGGCCGCAGAAAACAATTCGACGACACTCTTCCCCATACCGATTGACCTGTTCACACCATTTATGGAACTTGCGAAAAAGAAGGATAAATAGATTGACGAAGCCCAAAGAAACTGAAGGAGGTTGATGTGAAAACCGAGAGAGGCACACGGGGATTTATAGGGGCCGCGATTCTTATTACCCTCGGGGCACTTATTATTTTGAACAGCAGCGATATCTATGGATTTGATAAAAGCTGGCCGATACTTCTGATCGTTATATCCGCCACCATGCTTGCCCAGCACGCCAGAGATGTCGGAGGCTGGTTTATTGGTGTTGTAGGTGTGGGGTTTTTTGTAATGAAAAACTTCTATCCGGAAATTGAAGACTGGGGGAAATATGTATTCCCTGCGCTCCTGATACTTCTGGGAGGGTATATAATATTCAAGAAGAGTAGGGAAAAGAGTTTGCAGTGACAAGCTCCGTGAAAATTTGAGCCACAGGGATAAGAGAATATGACTGTTGAAGAAAAAAATGATGAATTATCATTTGAAGAACTCCTGAAGGAAGGCACGGGCGAAACGGGGTGGCTGGAACCGGGACAGCGTGTGGAGGTCCAAATCGTCGATATTGGCTCCGAGTGGGTCTTTCTGGGTCTCAGTGGCAAGAGCGAGGGCCTCCTCGACAAGAAGGAGCTTCTCGACGAAAACGGTGAACTTCCGTTTAAGATCGGCGATACGGTTACGGCATATTTCCTGTCGTCACGGCACGGAGAGGTTCTCTTTACCACACAGATCACCACCGGTGAGGCGGGGCGGAACTACCTTGGCCATGCCTGGGATAACAAGATTCCGGTTGAAGGGTTGGTGGAAACGGAGACAAAGGGTGGATTCCAGGTCAAGATAGCAGGAGACACCATGGCCTTTTGCCCTTATTCCCAGATGGGGTTGCGGAGGGTAGAAGATTCCTCCGACTATGTGGGAAAGCGAATGCCATTCATCATTACGGAATATGGAGAAGATGGCCGGAATGTCATCCTTTCCAACAGGTCCATACTGGAAGCAGAATTGCGCGCAAAGAAGGAGGAACTCAAGGAGAAATTGAGTGAAGGTATGAAGGTCGAGGGGACTGTGGCCTCGATTCAGGACTTTGGCGCCTTTATCGATATCGGTGGCATTCAGGGACTGCTCCCCATTTCTGAAATCGGATGGGCACGGATCGAGGATGTTCACGATGTACTCTCCGTCGGCCAGGAGCTTGAACTGGTAATTTTGAATCTGGACTGGGAAAGGGACCGGGTGGCATTCAGCCTCAAGGCGACCCTTCCAGATCCATGGGATCAAGTTGAAGAGAAATATCCCGCAGGGTCTTCACATGTCGGAAAGGTGGCACGTCTGACAAAATTCGGGGCTTTTGTAACCCTTGAAGGGGGTGTGGACGGACTGATTCATATTTCGAAGCTCGGTGGTGGAAAACGTATTAACCACCCCGGTGAAGTTCTGGAACAGGGACAGACTTTGGAGGTGACTGTTGAAACGGTTGATCGTGAAAAGAGAAGACTCTCTTTGGCGCTGGAACGGGATGATAAGAAGGAAAATGAATCGGGAATGGCCGACGACTATCGAGAGTACCTTCAAAATGCCCCCACCTCAATGGGAACACTCGGTGATATCCTGAAAGATAAGCTTGTCCTTTCAGTAAAGAAAAAGAAGGTGAAAAAATAGTCTTAGCCCGATCATTCCGGCTTAGAAAGCTGCACCTTCGCGGTTCGGTTTCGGAGCGAAGAATGTATTTTTCGCCCAGTAGAAGCATCGCATTAAAAACAGCACATGCGATACCTCTTTGTTTAACGTTTTAATCAACGCCGCGGCTTTTTTTACGCTCCAGTCTGTCATACATTGCAAGCATATTGTGATAGTCGCTATGAAGTGTCGTATCTACCAAAAACTCTTCACCTTTTACTATACGCAAGGCTTTTTCGACTCTTTCCCGTCCAAAGATGTTAAACAGGGCCCCTTCATACTCTTCCCAAACCAGCTTTTCTTTGTCCATTCTGATCAATTCCGCGACAATATGTCCCAGCTTATTAGCCCCAAAATCCAGGAATGCCACAGACTCAGACTTGTTACCAAGAAGGAGATGTATGTGCGCCTTAAATTCAAGCATGGTGAAACTGTTCTTGAAAATAACACCGATATAGCGTTCGACATTGATTGAATCATCCAGAGGGTCAATAGTATCTAAAATCTCCTGAGGATCATACTCCTCAAAATGTAAGACCATATTTCGGATCAGTTTGCCGGCGTTTCTATTATTGTAGATCAGGTCCTCAACAGGGTAGACCTCAGAAAGACCGGGAACAACCATCTGGCAGGAATAGAATCCAAGATGGTTGTATTCTCGCAGAAACATCTCTTTGCCCATATTGTCAAGAATGTCGGTCAGGTAGCTGTATTCTGCTTCGCGTCCCTCGCCCTGATAGTTCCACGATGCATACTCAAAGGTTTTTGCGGAGCTTAGAAATCCAAATCCTAGCTTTCCGTTAGAGTCAACAAAATGCGACTCAATATTGGAACTGTCCGAGACGATACCCATGTCAAAGGTCGGGACTTCAAAGTCATCCAGATTCTCCAATTCACGACCTTGCATCAACTCCGCCATCGTCCGCTCAAACGAGACCTCTAAAATTGGATGCGCGCCAAAGGAGACAAAAAGAGAAGAGTTCTCCGGACTGATCAAAGAGATAGCGGTGACGGGGTATTTCCCCCCCAATGAGGCATCAAGAACCTCTACGATGTATCCCAACTCCCGCAGCGCTTGAACATCACTATGCAGTCGATCAAAGGATTGAACAATTTCATCAGGGTATTTAGGAAGGGCATAACCGTTTTTGATGATCTCTATTTTGACATAACGCTCGAAAATCTCACTGAGCGCCTGTACCTGTGCCTCCCGTGGCGTATTTCCCGTTGCCAGACCGTTACTGACGTAGAGATTGCTCAGAATATTAACCGGAAAATATACCGTATCCCCACTCGATCGTTTCGTAAAAGGGAGCGCAACTATCTTATCCTCATAATCACTGTTGTAATCAACAAGGTCTTCATCCGTGAGCTCTCCATCAGGATCATACACCAAGCGCAGCTTATCGTTTAGATATGCTCCGCCAAACTCAAAGGCGACTTCGTCAGGATATTGTTTTCGATTTGGCAGGTAAAAGTCGATAAAATAAGTATTTGTCTGGAGCCGTTCAATATACTCACCCAACGCACTCGCCATCGATGCGTCCGATACAATCCCTTTTCCGTTGGAATAGATATGACCTGGTGCTTCAACCGAAACGAGATTCACCGAGTAACAATGTTCCAGCGGATGCTTTTCATGAGAAAAAGTGGTTTCGCATCCAACGTCTGCTAAAACAGCTTTCATTTTTGCTATTGATTCTTCCAGCGGGACACTTCTGGACAAAAGGTTCATTCTTTTTGCCTTCTTTTTGTTTAGTAGAAAAGTAGTGCAAAACCATCCTCAATCATATAATAGCCGCATCATAAATATCACTACAGGAACAACTAATACAGTATAATTAAAATAATGGTAGATTCTTTTTATCCTGATTTCTCCACATTCTTCAAAAATCCGGGGACATCATTCATATTATTGCCTTATTTTCAAGGAACAGGTATAGTGTCTCCGGGATTAAACTTATGGTCAATGATCGTACCATTTGTTTGTATGCTATTTTTAAAGGTTCTTCCTCCTCCTTGAGATTCATATTTAGTCTGCAATTTCGTGGCAGTGAGAAAAAACTCTCTACCGGCAGGCAACGGCTTGGTGAAGCCTGAAAGCGTATTGAATGGTACAAAATTGTAGGCATTGAACACCACAATCAACAGAAATGTTCTTTAAATGAACGTCCCTGAAGGGCGTTTTGCCCGTAACTTCTCGATAAAATTAGGGATCAACTATTGGTACGCCTCTTGCTCTGTCTCTCTGAAAGAAAGCAAGATTGTGTTACCATATTTCAAAAAATGAGAATCTGATGTTTAATGAAAGGGGAGAATTATGGATGTAACAGAAATTTTTGGGTCTAATGTTTTTAACGCTAAGGTGATGAGGCAACGCCTGCCCGATGAGATCTATAAAGCCCTGATGGAAACCATTGAAAACGGCACCCCGCTGCGGCCCGACATTGCCGACGTGGTCGCCAACGCCATGAAGGATTGGGCAATTGAGAAGGGCGCGACTCATTATACGCACTGGTTTCAGCCCCTGACCGGGTTTACCGCCGAGAAGCATGATGCCTTCATCACTTCGGCCGCGGACGGCGGCAGCACCATGGAGTTTTCCGGCAAGCAGCTGATCCAGGGTGAACCGGATGCATCCTCCTTCCCCAGCGGCGGACTGCGCGCCACCTTTGAGGCCAGAGGCTACACGGCCTGGGACTGCACCTCCCCCGCGTTTTTAAAGACCGATGAAAGCGGCAATGTGACCCTGGCAATTCCGACAGCCTTCTACTCCTATCATGGAGAGGCCCTCGATAAGAAGACCCCCCTGCTGCGGTCCATGGTGTCCGTCTCCAAACAGGCCCTGCGGGTTTTAAAGGCACTAGGCAATACCACCGCCACCAAGGTCATCTCCACGGTGGGTCCCGAGCAGGAGTACTTCCTCGTGGACAAAGATTTTTATATGGAGAGAATCGACCTGATGCTGACCGGCCGAACGATCTTCGGTGCCCCCTCGCCCAAGGGTCAGGAGCTGGATGACCAGTATTTCGGTGCCATCAAGGACCGGGTCGCCGATTATATGTGGGATCTGAATAACGAACTCTGGAAGATGGGCATTCCCTCCAAGACCCAGCATAACGAAGTTGCACCGGCGCAGTACGAAATGGCCCCCCTGTATGCAACCACGAACATTGCGACCGACCACAACCAGTTGGTCATGGAGACCATGCAGAAGGTTGCGCTTCGGCACGACCTGGTCTGCCTGCTCCATGAAAAACCCTATGCCGGCATAAATGGCTCGGGCAAGCACAACAACTGGTCTCTTTCCACGAGCGACGGCGTTAATCTGCTGAAACCGGGCCATACGGCCAGCGATAATGTCCAATTCCTTATCTTCCTGGTCGCCATGGTCAAGGCCGTCGACACCCATGCCGACATCCTGAGGGCCACCTGTGCCAGCGCCGGAAACGATCATCGTCTGGGCGCCAACGAAGCGCCTCCGGCCATTATCTCCATCTTCATGGGGGAAGAGTTGACGGAGATCTTGGAGAATATTGCAAAAGGCAAGAAAAACTCTTCGAAAGATGCACAATTCATTAATGTCGGTGTCGATACGCTGCCCAAATTCTCGAAGGACAATACCGACCGCAACCGGACCTCCCCTTTCGCCTTTACCGGGGATAAGTTCGAGTTCCGGACGGTTGGCTCGGCCCAATCGATTGCCGGAGTGAATGTCGCGTTGAACACCATCGCGGCTGAAGCCCTCGACGAGATCGCCACCCGTCTTGAAAAGGCCAAGGATAAAAACGCCGAAGTGGCAGAGATCATCACGGACATCTACAAGAAGCACGGCCAGATCCTCTTCAACGGCGACAACTATACCGACGCCTGGCTGAAAGAGGCCACAAAGCGGGGCCTGCACAATGCGCGCAACACCGTGGACGCCTTGAAGGCCTTTGTAACTCCGAGATGCCTCAAGCTCTTCGATAAGTATGAGGTCCTCTCGGACAAGGAACTGCATTCTCGCTACGAGATTTATACCGAGAAATATGCCAAGCAGATCAACATTGAAGCGATGACTGCCATAGATATGGTCAAGAGGCAGTTCCTGCCCGCAGTGATTGACTATGCGTCCTCCCTGGCGGATTCCATTTCGACATTCAAGGCTGTATCGGTTTCCTCCCCGGTCCAGGAAGATCTCCTGAAGAAGGTCAGCGCTCTTCTGGCCTCTGCCTACAAAAACCTGGCGAAGTTGGAAGCGGCGGCGGAAAAGGCGCAGAAGACCGATGATACCGTCAAACAAGCCAAAGTCTACCTGGATAAAGTTGTCCCGACCATGCAGGCTTTGCGCGTCGATATCGACGCACTGGAAATGCTGGCACCCGCGGATATGTGGCCCGTACCGACCTACGCCGAGTTGCTCTTTAAACTATAACCGTCGTTAACTGCATTCAGTAAAAAGGGCCGGTTTCGAAAAACCGGCCCTTTTTTTATTTGTAAAAGGCAAGAGTAAGTCAGGCATCGAATGATAAATCTCAACAAGACCTTCATCATTGATCTCTATATCAGGATCATACCTTAAGCGTAGCTCACCGGTTTCCGCCGGCGATCCCCATAACTTCACGTATCTTTATCTTGGCGTCAATGAGCTGCCGGTGATTCAGACGGAGTAGATTTGCCAGTTTATGAACAAGAAAATCCTCATGCTTGTCAAGCTTGCCGTCCGTATAGGCAATACGCCAGACCATTTCGATTATTTCTATCTTTTCTTCTTGTGCATAATTTTGATTGATAAGATTTGTAAACTGCCACAGATCCAAACTTCCCTTCAGCTCTTTATCGGCAGCCTCAATGATTGTGGTGACATGTTCATCGTCCACCTCGTATTCCTTCTTAATGATTGAAAGGATATTTTCTCTTTCGGACTCGCTGAACTCACCGTCTATCTGGGACATTTCAAGCAAGAGGGCACAGGTTGCGATCCGAACATCATGAAGGGAGTCTTCCCCCTCTTCTGTGCTATTCTTTATCCTTTTTCCAAAAAACTTTTTCACAAGATCAATCATTGCGAAACCTCCTGATTTCCCTTCTGTTCTCTCATACAGCGTTATGTTATTGTATGATTTCTTTGACGCGTCCAACTTCACCACCTTCCAGGCGGACCTTGATACCATGGTAGTGAACCGGGGATTTAGTCAGAATGTCTTTCACAATACCTTTCGTGAGTGTTCCGGATCGCTGATCTTTCTTCAACACGATATTTACCTGTGATCCGGGGTGTATCTGTTCACGCCTTGTTCCGTCCATATACCTGATTCCCCTCTTTATTTTGTCCTGACCAGCAGAGCCGCCAGATAACTTTCGGGCATGCGGCCGCTGCCGCGAAAATCCGTATCCTGCCCAAGCTGCTTGATCGACTTCACTTTTTCTCTGCCGCCGGCAACCACCATCTCCTTCAACACCTGATGGGAAAACCCACTGAAATTCGTCGCCGCCAGCAAAACACCGCCGGACTCCATGATCTTCATCGCCGCGTCAATCAGGACAGGAAAATCTTTTTTAACGCTGAATACTTTTACACCGTGCCGGGCAAAAGAGGGCGGATCAAGGATCACACAACCAAAACGGTTGCCCTTCTTAAGGGCCAGCTTCATGTACGTCAGGGCATCGGCCCTGACAAATTCATCCTCGGCACACTCCAGCTGATTAAGTTCATAGTTTTCGCGGCCACGCTTCAGGCACTTGCGGCTGATGTCCACATTGATAACGCCCGACGCGCCGGAAGCCCGGGCATACACGCCAAAGGAACAGGTGTACGCGAAACAATTCAGCACCCTGGCCCCCTTTGTCAATCCGGCAACGATCTTTCGGTTGCGGCGCATATCCAGAAACAAACCGCTGTTTAAACCATCATTGAGATCGACGCCGAAATGAAGGGCATTCTCCTGAACCACCGTCCGGCTCGGGGCCTGATCGATATAGACGCGCGCGTTGATCTGCTCTGACTTGAGCGCCTGTGGGGCCAGCCTCTCTTTGACAATAAGGTAACTGGCGCCAAGGCGGGTTTCAACAAATTCTGCCAGGGCCTCCTTGTGGGCGATCCATCGCTTATCAAACAGATGGATCACACAGTGGTCAGCATACTGCTCGAGCACCAAACCGGGCAAGGCATCGCCAAGCCCGTTGACTAAACGCAGGGCATTCGTTACCGTCTTCAGGGGCTTCCGCCTGCTAATGGCCGCCCCAATAAGATCGATCGTTTTTTTGTCCATCGTTACAGATCCTGACAGTGCACAAAAAACCGCTGGTTAAAGTGTTAAATTCTGCCCTTTTGGGCTTTCTTATCTTTTTTCTCATTGCGCTTTTCTTTCAACGTTTTTGCCGATTTTTTCTTCTCTGTTTTTTGAGCATCTTTTCCTTTAGCCATGAATCTCTCCTTTTTATGGTTCGTTAATTTAGTTAGTCCAAAATGGTGACAGCGACTATTTTTACTGCCCTGATCTCACGCCAGTTGTTGAGCGTAAATACGGAAAGTGCCCTCCCTATCGGCTCCAAGCTGCCAGTTGCGACACTTCAGCCCTCAGCCGTGTTAAGGTTTCAGGGGAGTTGAACAGTTTCCGGCAGAGCTCGCACTTGGTATAGGTTATTATCTCGCGGGCCTTCATACCGGTAAAGGATGCAATATTTGTTATCCCCATGGTTCTGATGAGGCTGTACAAACGGTCTGTTTCAGTTTTAGTAAAAAGCTCTTCCATTGTATAGTCGTTCAGATTCCCCAGGTAAAAAAAGCCTGTCTCCGTGAAATTGCTCCCCGCGTCGCAACAGGCGTACATATCAAGATCGGGAGTGAGATAGGGGTTCATCTCGCAGCAGTTTGCCTGATAATCGGTCTGAATATCCCTGCGTTTGAAAGAGGCCGCGCGACCTGCATATATGATGGGCTCGGGGAAAAACATGAGATCATGATCCCGTAAAAACTGTTCATATGGATCATCCTCCAGGGAAAAATCGGTAACAAATGAAATGAAATAATCCAGCCCGATCTTCCGGCAGCTGCGTGCCGCGTTCAACACATTGTTCCGATTTACATGTTTCTGGTGCCACCGTGAGTAACTCAATCTTAATTGGCACAGCCCTTTTTCTTTTAATTCCGAAACAAGGCTTTCGGAAGCCTCTGCTGTCTTTGCCCAAAAACTATTGGTAACAATCCTCGTATATATTCCGAGTTGTCTGCACAGACTAACGAGTTCTGCAATTTTATTGAAATACAGAAACGGTTCACCAGCGGAAAAGCTTATTCCGCCAACACCTGCCCGGGCCATCTCGGCAATGATCTCTTTTGCCTTATTATGATCCATTTTCCTGTTGTCAGGAATATCGTCCGCCGCCACGCAGTGCTCGCACCTGATATTACATCTGGTTGAATATCCAAAAGCCAATTTACGCATATTTAAAAATAATCCTCCGGGAATCCGTCAATCCGGAAGGTCAACGGAAATCTCCGTTTCCCCCTTGACAAAACTTGTCATGGATGTCCCCATTTTTGGTCCCCGAACTGTATTCATCCTATTGCACGGTCTCAAACACATCAGTTATTATGTAGTCATCACTTATGCCGCCGCCGGCCGCGTTAGGCTGCTGTTTACCCGACTTAGGCAATCCATACATAGCCTCTAAAGTTCGCAAGATATTAATATGCGTAATTCCTTTGCCTTCCATGTAATCACCTGGCTTTATATGCGCACCCGCGAAAATAGTGACTATTTTATTTTCCAGATCCTCACAGTATTCAGGATCAATTTTTGAACTATCACAAAAATCCTTTTCCAATTTAATCATTGGATTTGTTAACCCCAGATAACCTCTCTTATCATCATTTTCGTCAAAGGTAAGAATAAGCAAACTATTATTCTTTTTTGACCATTGATAGTAAGTGCCAATATTTTCTTTCAGCCAGTCATCCCCCTTTTTTATACAGCACTTCATCATTTCTTCTTGTGGCCCTGGACTACAGTTGGGCGGATAACAGTTATGCATATCGTTATCAAGGTTAGGAATGACAAATGACACTGTTGGAAGCTTGTCGTATTCAGAAGGGGAGGGGAAATCTTTCCATCTCAGATTAGATGATGTCTCGATTGTTGGGCCATTAGGAACGTTCGCAAAACTTATCCAGGGAACATGCTTCCGCGCGTAAACCCCTTGTTTTTCAACTGTGCTGCCGATAGCGGGCAAGCCTTCCGAGTAACCTTTGAACGAAAAGCCTTTTTTTATTAATTGATAACCAAGATTACTGACGGTAAACGGATATGATGAAAGGGTAGCTTTATCAGGTACCTGGTCGGTAAAACCTACATTTTGATTGTCACCGGAAAATAACCAGTAATAATTCCCCTGGCTAAAGTGTTCTTCTCCGAATATTTTTATGAAATTAGCGCCCTCTTTTTTCAGAACATCATTTATGTAAGGCGCGTATTTCTGACCTATTACCTCCTCATAATCTTTGTTCTCTTCAACGACAATGACAATATGATTATAGACAGGGAGATTCCCAGGCCAAACGAGAGAGTTGTTTTTATCTGTTGCCATACTTGTAAAGGGCGTTAACAATAAAATACTGATAAGTAGAATCAACTTCTTCATGATATCTCCTTTCTTAATTGGTGCAGAAAAATGTACCCTGCTTGCGATTGCCACGCGGGGTTATATGATGGAGGTTAATGTTCTGCAACTACTCTTCCGACACGGGCCACGGCCGATTTCTAATTCTTTCAATGCCTTTTGTCAATAAATAACCAGTATGGATGTCCCCAGATTTCGTACTTGAAGATTTGTGCCAATGGTTGTTGATTACAGTTCTTTTCACCTCAGCAGGGAGGTCAGGTAGATCCCCGCGAGGGCGATAGTGCCAGAGCGCCTGTCGGGCCTGAGCTATTGCCACTCTTGCCTGATAGCTACGGCCATGTGCTCGGCCCAAATTGAGTATGCGGCAGGGCTGGGGTGAAACCCATCCGCAGCAATGAACTCTCTTGTTAACGGAAACTCTGGCTGCACGTACTCCCAGTTTTCGCTTTTCTTTGTCAGGTCGCGCATTGCTTGATTGAACGATTCAGCTCTTTTGCCGAGGTACCACCGAAGCGGGAGCGGCAACGCAGGGAATATCTGCATAGGCGGAATGCTCGTCAGGAATATGTGTTGTATTTCGAACCGAGATTGCAGGCGCTCACACAGATGGCTGAGAAGCTCTTGCCATTTTTTTAGTGAAGTGCCACCGGTAACGTCATTGACGCCAACTGAGACAACGGCCACATCAAAGTCTTCTTGAGACACTGATTCTATACTGTTCAGAACGTCCCGAACCTTGTGACCCGTCTTGGCAATGAGCCACCAGGACAAATGGAAGTGAGGGGCTAACATTGAGGCAAGCCGCCCTGACAGGGCGGATACTTGACTTTCTGCACCCACTCCAGCGGCCGCAGAATCTCCCACGATGAGCAGACGTAAAGACTTGCCTGCACCTTCAACACCGTGACGAACCCCTGCCGGTTCAGGAAGCCTCGGCGTTACGAGACGAACATAGATGCCCTGAGCCAAGAGAACAGGGCTAAGCCCAACTGCTACAAATTGATAGTCCATGAACCAGTTCTCTTATGCCCAACAGTGTTTGTATGGACCCTGATAAAAACCAGACATAGCGATTATACCGTGTAAAATCCTTCGAGGATGCGTTTAAAAAGTGGTCGTAACTGCTTGATATTCTATAATATACAAATAAGGCTTCTATTTATCGGCGGGTAGCTGGGAGCCCCCCCCAACTACCCGATTAGCTGACAATTATCTACTTCGGAACTTTGTTCAAAGGGATGTCCAATGCCTTGGCCACCCCTTTGCCGTAGGCCGGATCGGCCTTAAGGCAGTTGCCGATGTGGCGAATCTTGATCATCTCCGGTGTATCATCCATGGCCCGGGCGGTGTTTTCGAACAGGACCTCCTGTTGCGCTTTGCTAATCAAGCGAAAGAGCTTGCCCGGCTGGGTATAGTAATCGCTGTCATCCTCGCGCGCGTTCCAATGCGCTGCAGCCCCGCTCAGTGCCAGAGGAGGTTCAGAGAAATCGGGCTGTTCCTGCCACTCACCATAGCTGTTTGGCTCATAGCCAAGGGCCGAGCCATAGTTGCCGTCCACACGCATCTGGCCATCGCGGTGATAACTGTGGAAGGGGCATCGGGACCTGTTCACCGGAATGAGGTGGTGATTTACGCCTAACCGGTAACGCTGGGTGTCGCCGTAGGAGAAGAGCCTGCCTTGTAGCATCTTGTCGGGTGAGAAGCCGATGCCCGGCACCACATTGGCCGGATTGAAGGCCGCCTGCTCTACGTCGGCAAAGTAGTTCTCCGGGTTCTTATTAAGCTCCATGACTCCCACCTCGATAAGGGGATAATCCTTTTTATACCAGACCTTGGTCAAGTCAAAAGGATTGTAAGGGAGTTTGGTGGCCTGCTCCTCGGTCATGATCTGGACAAACATGGTCCAGCGAGGGAAGGCGCCTTCCTCTATGGAGTAGTAGAGGTCGCGTTGATTGCTCTCACGGCATTTGCCGATCACAGCCTCAGCCTCCGCATCGGTGAGGTTTTTGATGCCCTGTTGGGTGCGGAAATGGAACTTGCACCAGTAGCGCTCGTTTTTGGCGTTGATGAAGCTGAAGGTGTGGCTGCCGAATCCGTGCATGTTGCGGAAGCTTGCCGGGATGCCGCGGTCACTCATGACCACAGTCACCTGATGCAGGGCCTCGGGCAGGGATGTCCAGAAATCCCAGTTGTTTTTGGCGCTGCGCAGGTTGGTGCGAGGGTCGCGATGGACAACATGGTTTAGGTCCGAAAATTTGAGCGGGTCGCGGAGAAAGAAGACTGGCGTATTATTGCCCACCAGATCCCAGTTGCCCTCCTCGGTGTAGAATTTAAGAGCAAAACCGCGGATGTCGCGTTCTGCGTCGGCAGCACCGCGTTCTCCGGCCACGGTTGAAAAACGCGCGAACATCTCGGTTTTCTTGTTGATCTTGGAAAAAATCTTGGCACGGGTATATTGGGTGATGTCGTGGGTCACGGTGAAGGTGCCATAAGCCCCGGAGCCCTTGGCGTGCATCCGCCTTTCCGGGATAACCTCACGGTCGAAATGGGCCATTTTTTCCAGATACCAGACATCCTGCAGGAGTTGTGGTCCGCGAGGGCCAGCTGTCATGACGTTCTGGTTGTCCGGCACCGGAGCTCCGGCGTTCGTGGTGAGCTTTTTCTTGTCGTCTTTCATGATTGTCCTCCTTTTGGTTATTGTTTTCGTTTACCTAACCGTGCCCATCACCGATCGTTAGTGATGCACTTCCACAACCTATATCCAGTACCTGTCCTTCCCCTATATAAAATGTTGATATTATGGCTAATCCCATAAAAATCAAACTTACTATGCCTGGCACGTAGATACGCCGCTTCCGCCTGAATACGATTAGACCGCCCTTCAGAAATTCGTTATCGTGAGCCTCCTCCCTTTTTGAATGCGTCAAGGTGATTCTTTGACGCAGCGCGGAGACGACCGAATATATCCCGGATGTCCTCCGGCAGATCTTTTTTCAGAAATCGCTCATACATTGATATATTTACCACTTCAGCCCCTACGCCAATTTGGAGCGCTTCTGTAAAAGTTGCTGGAACCTTGGCGAGTTCCAGCCCCCGGTCAGGTGGTAGCGCTACGCCGTACTTTGTAAATAGTGGCTTCAGCCATGAAATATGCCTTTTTTCTGCTTTGATGATGTTTGAGAATGGCTTGCGGTTACCAAATTTCTCTATAACCTTCTGGTATTCTCCCCGGGCCAGGTATTCGTCTTGTATTGCTATAACAAGCATTTTTTCAAGTGTTAGTAACTCGTCTGTGAGCTTCGAGGCTCCGGCCGCACCATAGGTATCATCGGTAGCCCTAACTGGCGAAGCAAGACCAATACACAGGATGAACATTCCAACTGTTAAAAGACTCGTAATTGTTTTCATCTTAAAACCTCCTTTTAAGATCTGTTTCAGGTCATTAGTCAGGCGTACAGCTACCCGGCGCTGCGCGGTTTTGTCGCGCAGCGTCCAGCGACCGACGGGAGCGAGGTTGAGCGACGGGTTAGCCAGATGCGCTGATACACCATTATGCCTCCGCAATTTCCACAAGAACGAGAGCATATCACAACACATTTAAGCCAAGTGGGTCTCCGTTAACAACGTGCTCGGCAGAATGCACTCCGAACAACGCATAGCCTTCCTTTCCTTCTCGCTCTTTGAAAAGTGTGTGATGCGAATTAACGACGGGGCTGCCACTGGTCCCAGAATGAAGCTGAGCATCGATTAGAAAACAGGGAAGTCCGCCAAAATCAATCCCATATGCGGAAGCAATCGATGCGCTTCTGTACACAGGCAGGTTGTGTAGCTCATCGTGAAATCCGAGGGGATAGCCAACAACTACGACGTCGCCAAAGGGGTTAACTGGTCGCGTGTTTATGATTTCAGATCCGATGAATGTGATTGATGTGGAATTGAACCGAGAAAAATCGAAGTTCGTAAGCGTTTCTTGGGTAAAAGGAACGAGCACCACATCGCAATCATTAGCATCGTACGAAGGATGCTGTTTCCATAGTGGCCGACCGGAATCGTAAAGTTGAACTTCAACGACTTGGTTTCTCGTTAAATCCGAACGGTCAAGATGAAGCGTAAGCAGCAAAGACGTTGGAAAGAATTCGTCGTTCTCATCTATGACCACGTGGCGGTTTGTAGCCAAGTACTTGGTATTTCGATGTCGGAAGAAAAAACCGGACGCAGACCCAAGCTCGGTTCCGGTATTGAGCATCCGAACTTTCGTAGTACAAAAATTGATGTCTGATACTGGCATGGCAAATCCGTTGGGCTAACATTTACATATAAGCCGATTTTGCCTGATATCATGATATTGAACCGACAAACAGGCAAATCTGCTTGTTTTCAATATTCAATATAGCGTGTCCTCTATAAGCACGAGAAAAA
>Ga0268278_1000859_pt1 | contig 19273 bp, 10 predicted proteins | sample saktaG_3_FD_190135 | JGI IMG/M metagenome (GOLD analysis project Ga0268278, IMG submission 190135) | Saline water microbial communities from Sakinaw Lake, British Columbia, Canada - sak_2010_1_5_55m | ecosystem: Environmental > Aquatic > Non-marine Saline and Alkaline > Saline ...
AACCGCTGCCCAGAGTTCGAGTTCAGGAGAAAAGGCAACAAGCTCTGCCTGTGCATCGACCACACCGTCCATAATAAAGGGAACACTTGCTCCCTGCACCTGCACATGCCAGTCCTGTCCATTGTTATTATCCCAGTTGCCCTGTCCGTCATGGAAACAGAAATCAACAACTGTTGTACCATTTTCAATAGTGTAGGTGTACGTCCATACTGTATCCTGCGCATTATGTGTCATGACAAAATCATCAACATTCTGCCAGCCATTTCTTCCTACGTGTATCTGAAGCTGTGCTGCATCATACAAAGAACCATCCGAACCATACGAAATCGTGAGTTCATCTCCGACTTGCGGTTCTTCCGGTGTCCATTGCACGTAGCTTTGTGTAGAACCTCCTCCAGAACCAACATACACATGCTGTATCGGGGACTTCTTCACATTGCCATGGTTATCTTCAGCCTGGACATAGTAATCCATCAGACAGTCCGTATACCCGCTTATTTCTGCATAATATTCATCAGCGATATAGTCCGGCAGTACAAAGAAATCAACTGCAGGATTTCCGGTAACGTTTCCAGTTGGAAAATTTCTCATTGACATGGTTATCGAATGCCAGGTTCCCACTTCCGAGCCGCCTGCATAGGTCTCGTTGTCATAAGAATTAAGAGGATTTGTTCCGTCATTATCAATACGGTATTTCAACTCAACTGATGAAAGTCCGGACACATCATAGGCAAATGTCCACACATAGAAATCGCTGAAATTCTGATGAGTCTGATAACCATAGAGAGGACCAAATCCCTCACCGCCTGGATTGTACGGAAATCTTTGGGGAATGAAAATCGTGGGAGCAACATCATCCTCACCCGAATGGGCATCGATCTCATCATCTGCAAATTCTGATGCATTATTGCATGCGATCGTCTGCTTTACTTCCATATCCAGCGAAGTGCCGTAATACATATACCCGCTTGTGAGCGAAGGCAGAAAGAAGTGCCATGCCAGTTCTGCGTTATTCGAGCCAGCATCAGGAAATACTATTTTGCTGATGTCAACTGATCCTACAAGCTGTTCTGCAGTTTCTACTCTGTTCTGCGCGGCAGTAATGACTGCCCAATTGCGCACATCTTCAGTCCAACCAAAGGGATCAAATTGATAATTTCCATTATACATAGGCCAGATCCAGTTTATGAACTGCGGATGTCCCCAATCATTTGCAGCATTTACCCAGCTTCCATCTTCCACATGCACGATGTCATTTGCAGGAACAGGATTATTATCGAGAAATTGCTGAACGGTCGAGGGAATATATCCCTGTGATGCGGCTGCATTGGCAAAATTCGGCACTGAGTTGAGATAGTAATCATACCCTCCACCCCAGGCATTATCGCCGTCATGTGCCATGAGCACTATCGAGGGTTGGGAGGGGTTATTATAAGGAGCAATATGCGAATCGATCTCTCCTGTTCCCATTGTTCCGTAGCCATTCATATAGCTGAGAACATCACTCATAGGAACCACATCGAGTGTATAGACCTGTTCGGTTTCAGGATCGATATACTGTGCTTTATGTGCCTGGTAGCAGAAAGGAGCTGCAAAAGTGCCGCCTCTGCCGTCGATCTGGCCACTCCACCAGTTACTGCCCACAGGTCCGAGAATATCTGCTGGATTTGGCGGATCGATATTGCATCCTGATGTGCCATAAGAAAGCGGATAATCCTGACAGGTTCGTGCGAGATGGCTGTTCGCGACAACTGACCATTCGATGCCTTCTTCAACGAGCGTTTGAATAATTCTCTCAGAGAAAGAACATTCGGCAGGCCAGAATCCCTTTGAATACATAGGATCGTTTCCAAAGAACTGACTGTAAATATAACGATGTGCCTGAATTTCTTTATGCAGTGAGTTCTCATCAATAAGTGGTGCGAGTGCATGATGAAAAGTGAAGGCAGTGATATCCATTCGTGGATTACCACCCGAGGTTTGCCAGGAACGGGCAGTCTGAAAATTTCCCTGCCATCCTGAATTGTAACCCCAATGTCCTCCATCTGCGAGAGACTGCACATTTTCGATAAGACAGCCGGAATAGTTTACTTGAGCTCCGGCATCTGCATGACCGAGGAGGGTTTGTACTGCGTCTTTTGGGCGCCATTGATATGCAGCGACTCTGTCATCCTTATTGAAAATATCTTCGAGATCATTCAAAGGATGTTGCAGTCCGTTGGAATACCAGTTGCCATTGTTCTGTTTGAGCCATTGTGACTCCCAGCAGATTTGATAACGGAACGTATTCCATGTGCCTTTGTCTGGCCAGTATATTGGCTGCTGCAGGTGCCATAGATAGGTAGTATGTACCGGAGCGGTTACTCCGGTGTTTGATATAATGACCAGCAGTACAAAGAGAATTGTTTTTTTCATAGTAATGTGCATGGATTCGACAACACAAATATTTTCTCTACAAACTTTAGACACTTTGTCATTCTGAACGCAGTGAAGAATCTATTTACTGTAGCTGATAGCAATTTCTCAAGCTTAGGGCTCGTTTTGAACGAATAGATTCTTCCCGACTCCATTGCATTACGCCGTGGCAGGCGCTTCACTTCATTCCGCTCAGAATGACAATTTTTATTTTTCATCGTACCAGCCATTACTTAGGTCATTCCAGTTGGGATTTACCGATTCGATCAGCCTGATCTTCTTTTCACGCAACCAACCCTTGATTTCTTTTTCTCTATGGATCGCAGCTCTAACATCATGGGTGTGTTCAAAATATACCAGTTGTGTAATATTGTATTTTTGAGTGAATCCCTTTACCGTTTTATGCTTATGCTGGTAGACTCTTCTTTCAAGATTGTTGGTTACTCCAGTGTACAGTGTCCCGGAATGATTCGTCATTATGTATACGTAGTAGTTCTTTGTATAGACCATTATCACACAAGCTTTTCAGATGCGTTGCAGGAAGTAAAGTGCATCTCTCTCAGGTTAAAGGGCGTTGTCATCCTGAATGAAATGAAGGATCTATTCATTAGATACATGAGCAATTTCTCAAGCTTAGGACTTATTTCAAACGAATAGATTCTTCGCTTCGCTGCGCTACTCTCAGAATGACAAAACTCACTTACATCAAAACTAGTTGTCATTCTGAACGCAGTGAAGAATCTATTTATTATAAACATGAGTAACTTCTTAAGACGTGAGCTCGTTTTGAGTGAATAGATTCTTCGCGTCATTTCATTCTGCTAAGAATGACAAAGGGTTTGGGTTGAGATGACATATTAATCAGCATTGTCGAAACTATAGAAGATAAAATCAAACCCGGCTACCACACGGGGTGATAGCCAGGTCTGTTTGTATAATCATCAGTCGATCATTAATTTTTTGGTTTCTTGATAGTCTTCGGTCTTGAGCTGATAGAAATAAATACCGCGTCCGAAATCCTCGGTATTCCACTCAGCAGAGTAATTATTTACCACACGGTCATCATTCACCACTTCTGCAACACGCTGTCCGAGCACATTATAAATATTCAACTGCACAGGACGAACCGTTCCTTCAAGTCCACCAAGGCAGAAATTGAACGTGACAGACTGTCCCATTTTTGCAGGATTCGGAAAACTTGGAAGCAGGTTTGAGGTGATGATATTCAACTCACCATTCTGATCAACATCGACAGGAGTGAATTCGATCGCGCCGTAAATATTATTGGTTCCACCAAAGTTCACGACTTCAAGCCAGTAATAGTAAGTAGTGTAATAAGGATCGGCAGTGACGTCTGTGAATTCATATGTTTGAGGTGTAGTCGTGGTGCCGTGCCCGGGAATGATCGAAGTGTTCACTTTTTGAACAGTTGAGAAATCATTCTCTTCAGAACGGAAAATATTATAACCGATCACGTCTGTTTCTGTAGCTGTCTGCCAGGAGACGGTTACAAATTCATTCATGTATACTGCAGTAAAAGCAGAGAGTTCAACTGGGAGGGTGTGGCTTGAAGTATGATACAGACCACCACCCAAAGTTGAATAATCGGGATTATTACCAGGATCTCCTGAAGGAGGTGTTCCTGGTGCACAATCCTCACAGAACCATCCAGTATTACTAACAACCATACCGAATGCTTCTATTGTACCTGATGATGTTACACCTAATTCAGAAAAAGGTATCCCCAACTCAACGCCATGTTCACCTGTATTGTCATTGTTAACTGCAAATGCTACTGTATTTTCACCAAAGATATTTGCTGGAGATGGACCAGTTGCTCCAGCGCCAAGCTGATCACAAGTACCGATATAGCCAGGAGTCCCTACACCAGCGATAAACTTTAAAGCATCAAAATATACATTAGTTGTACCACCACCTGTATTAATTGCAAACATATAATCAACTTCAAAATCTGCTTTATAATCATTATTACCAGTATTTCCCATATAACCCCCAGCACCGTCTGTACCACCTAAAGATGTACCTGCAGGTACACCAGTTAGTTCTGAGAAATTTAACCAAAGACCAAATGCATTTGAATTCCCTGTATCGAGGTTTCCAACTAAACCAATATACAGCACATTTGCAACGATGTCGGGATAATATACTATCTTATCAATATTCATACCCCATGTGCCTAAACCATTACCTGTGGCCATAAGCATATATTCTGCATCGTTCATATCACCATTAATAATGGGTGCTGCATATGCAAATGAAGCAATGAATAATACTACAACTAAAATACTAATTTTCTTCATCTTAATTCTCCTAAGAGTTGTTTTTTTATTTGTGGGTTAACACATTTAAATCATAAACCTTCCAAAGAAAGTAACATTCCAGTTCTACCTATCTAAGATATTTTCATTTTATTTATGTAGATATACTGCTTTTTCTGTGCACGATTCATAAGAAGTGGATAGCTGAATAAGATATACTCCCGAAGGAATCTTTTTGTGTGTGTTGTCACGACCGTTCCAGCTCGCTGAGTTCGCTCCCTGTTTCATTTCATTATCAATAAGAGTATGAATTTTTTGTCCTTTTATATTAAAAATTTCCAGAGTAACTTTTGATGGCTGGCGTACATAATAATCGATCATAAGCTTGTCTTTGAAGGGCGACGGATGTGGAGGTGAAAGACTGATATTGATCTCATATTGTGGCTGATCGGGTTCATCCACCGATACACCGGCATTCTCAGTCCATATTATGTTTTGCGCCATGTTATAATAAAAATACACATCGCTGTTTGCATTCAAGCTCAAAAAGAGGTTCTCGCCTGTGGTATTTTGATCCCAGTTATTATTAAGCACGATCTTGTATTCATACTCGCCAGCCGGTATTGAGCTAAAGAAAGTGTAGACGCCGTCAAAGGCAACAGAATCACCGTCTATGCCTTCATCGTTCATCAGGGTGAGAGTAGTCTGCTCATTCCAGTCTATACCTCCGATCTCGGAAAGGAAATCTCCCACGACCACAGGTGGATTGAGACTTTGAAAAACAAACTCATCATAGTTCTGTTCACCCACCATGATACCACAATTCGCATAGATGGTCACGACAGATGCATCACCAAGAACAAAGGATTGATTTTCTCCGGGCCAGTCATTGCCGTTCCAACTGTTGCTTTCTATGATCTTATACTCATAGCTGCCGGCAGGAAGCGACAGGACTGACTGCCACACACCATTATCCATCAATAAGAAATCATAATCATGATTGCCGGGCGTCCAGCTATTCATCGAACCAACAACATGGGGTATGATGATCTCTGTGACTGCACCGGTATCGTAATCAGGGTCAATAACATTTCCGTGCAGATCTTCCACATTGGAAACTACCACATCGCCAAAGTCACCTGCCTGAAAGATTTCATTTATTGTAATGGTGACTTTTCTCTCATGGGAAAAATGTATATTATTAATGGAATACGAACCCGTGAAATTCTGAAATGAATAATGGGACGGATCAATCGCAGTGATTTCTTCGACAGGCTCATTATATATGATCTGGAGTTTACTGTCACTCACGAGGTAGGCTGCTTCGTTGACAATGCGCGGCGCATAGTTATCCTGAAGCTCATCAGCGAGTGCATCCAGTTCTACTACTTTGTTATTATTGGGATCATAGGGTGCGCTGGTAAATCCTGCATAAAGATAAACCACAAAACTTCCCTGCCCTTTTATTTCATCACCTTTGACGAGTGTGCCTTCGAATTCCGTATTGAATTCTGCTCCTGCATCACCGATCACGATTGCACCGGTAGCGCCTGAGGAAGCATTTCTCTGTCCGCAATACTCTCCCCAGTCACCCCACATTCTTTGCAGGTTGGATTTTCCTGACCATATAAGATCAAGAAGATCAGTGGACCAGCCGGACTTCACATATCCCGTTTCATTACCAAAATTATATTGTACTTCAAGGTGTGAATCACCGGTTTGCAGAGATATAACTTTGCTCACTTCGTTTTTTGTAAGTGTCGCCTGTACGCTGTCACCTGTGCCTGTATTCACGACCATTGCATAGAGATCGTTCTGATAATTAGGCGATACCTCAGAAAGTGCTGCGACATGATTGTTTGAACCTTCATTATAATCACCATCAGTTTCAGACCAGTAGGCAACATCTGAGCCGACAACAGAATAGCCGTTTCCGGAACCATCTTTGACGAAGATCCAGTTTGCCTTACCTCCGATAGTTTCAAACACATACAATGCGTTATCATTATACATGATGAGTTCATCCACACCATCTTTATCAATATCAGAAAGGTAGGAGGCAGTTGTTTCTGCATAGCCACCATTTGCCCAGCGCGAAGCTTCTGCGTAGACATTTGCATTTTTGATGTGAGCAGAATAGCGATGTTCCCAATCTGCGATCTCACCGCTCGTATGCCATCCGGTTTCATGCAGATTTATCATGAGCGTGTACCATGCAAGTTGAGAAAGCCCGTTGTCGGGACATATTATGATATTGTTATAGACATCATTCCATATATATCCGTAGGTCCATTTTGGCGAGTGATAATCCGAATGAGATTCTGCACCAGCCCAGTTAATATACCAGCTATTGTTACTTCCTCCGTAACCGTCGCCACCGCCGAGGAGTCCGTATGTTCCGGGGGTAATATCAAAGGTGTTTCCATTGAAGTCTGCATTCGCCAATGCGTCATCAAGCTTCCATACATTTATTGCAGGATAGTTGTCATGGCAATACCAGATCACACTTTCGTAGTTATCCAGGAAGAAAGTATTATGATGCTCATTCATTTCTGCTGCGACTTCCCAGTCAGTTCCATATACTGCTATTTCATAACCGCCCTGTGAGTTGATATAGTTTTTTGCACCGTCCGCATCATAGTGCATTTTGCCTACGAATTCATTATCGATAGGTATCACACGAAGCGTCACGCCGCTTCCGTTGTTCATCCAATGTATCTTGTTCTTGTTCACATTCCAGCAATGAGGGCTGTCATCAAGAATAATTGCGTCGACACCATGCTGCTGCCAGTTATCACCAAGCCAGTCAATCACACCCGCATCAGGATATTGCCCGGGATTGAGCCATACTCGTTCGGGAACCCATGCAACGCGGGGAATATAGTTATACCTGTAATCCACCATATCGCATTCGATCTGCACAGACCAGTTATTCATATCATTCTGCACAAAAGGCATCATGTGCTGTCCGAGTGCAGAGGTCATCATTGCCACCCACCCCTCAGATGCACCGGTTTCGAGCCAGTCATTGAATTCGGGATTATGCCACTCTGCAGCAGGCATGAGTGTTCCGGACATATGAAAATTACCTGGAATATTTGTCGCCTCATGTACTTCCAGCACCTCATCGAAACCGCTTGTTTCCGGGGGATACTGCCCGTAGAAAACCTCGGTATAGGTCAATCCCTGGTTGCCGTGATGAACAAATGCACAGTTTCCACCACGGTAGAGAGTCTGTCCTTTTCCGATAAAATTGTCCACTATTGTACCATCGATGAGGATATCAATTTTGTAGATCAGGTCTTCTTTTAAAAATCCCGTAACAAAAGGAATGGAGTATTCGACAGTATTGCATGCAGGTGTTCGAAGAATTTTCTCTTCACCATTTTTTTGCTCGAGATACTGCAGTGGAAATGCCTTGTGAAAGAGTGCTTTTTTCTCTTTACCGGCATATAGTGTGACAACAGCAGAAATATTTCTATTATGGAAGTTATCTTTAACAATGTTATTTTGCTTTCGTTCAACCATATCATCAAAGGTGATTCGTAAAAAGAGTGTTCCGTTTTCTACACGAGAAAACACGGACGTAATATCACCATAGGATGCCGCACAGTCACCAACTTCATCAAAGCCGATAAAATCATCTTTTTGCCAGCTTGAGAGATCTCCTGTTATACTAAAAGCAAATGCATTGACCGTAACAAGAAGAAATCCAATCAACACCGCTGTACATTTTTTATTCATCAGTTACCCCATTTCGCAGGGAAAATTATTTCAGAATCACGCCACTCATGGGCAGAAGTCGAATCCAAACTTCTCCATCGACGATGTTATAGGACATATCATCTAACAGGTTAATAACAGATTTTTGTCCTTCATTAAAGGGTATTTTCACAGTATGAGCTTGCGTATCATTATTAATTACCACAACTATAGAACAATTATCATCACTTCGTTTATACGCATAGACCATGCCATCGGTCAGAACTGTATGGAAGTCACCGGTGCGAAGGCAAGAATAGTCTTTTCGAATGCTAATCAGCTTCTTATACCAATCACGCAGAGCAACTTTTTCTTTGTCTTCTGTATATTTCCAGTTCATAGGTCTGCGGCAGTCCGGATCATGAGCGCCCATCATGCCGATCTCGTCGCCATACCAAATATGAGGAGCTCCTACATAGGTCATAGAGAAAAGCATGGTGAGTTTTAATTTACCAATATCGCCTTTGATGGATTCAAGGTAGCGGAAGGTATCATGGCTGTCTATGAGGTTCATCATACATTGCACAGACTGGATAGGATACGCAAGCAAGCCCTGTTTGATGTCACGGTCAAAGGTCTTGGCACTGCAGCTTCTCATCGCAAAGAAGCGCATGACGGGATCTTTGAAGAAGGCATAGTTCATCACTGCATCAAAATAGTGGCTGTTGACCCAATCTGTGGCATTGCCCCATATCTCTCCAACGAGATACGCATCGGGTTTGATAGATTTTACTTTATCACGGAAAAGCTCCCAGAACCAGAACGGGACTTCGTTTGGAACATCAAGTCGGAAACCGTCGCAATCCATGTCTTTGATCCAATAATCTGCGACATCGAGAACGTAATTTACTACATCCCAGTTGGGATCAGCATCATCTATATTTTTAATACTATTTTCAGCAGGATTAGGAAGTGTCAGGTCCCAGTTGAGGTCCGGCATCTCACCCACTCCCCACCAGCATTCATAATAATCTGAAGGTTTGAAATTTGCAGGGACCGGATCAGGAAGGGGCCACTTCTTTATTTCATACCAGTGCCAGTAGGGTGAATCGGGACCTTTTTCAAGGGCATCCTGAAATGCCCAGAACGTTTCGCCTGTATGATTAAAGGCACAGTCGATGATCACATGAATGCCATGTTCGTGTGCTTGCTTGACAAATTTTTTAAACTCTTCCGGAGTTCCGAAATGAGGGTCGAGTTTCATATAATCGACGGCATCATATTTATGATTGGATTTTGCTTCGAAGAGCGGGTTAAAATATATTATAGTGATACCTAGATCTTCAAGGTAACCAAGCTTTTGACGCACACCTTCGATGTCGCCGCCATAGAATGACCACCAGTCCGGCTTGCCGTCATGTCTGTACGGATTGCTTTTTAAGCTGGAAATATCATACCAATCATCCACAAGGTGGAAGTATTGCTTGTCCGGAGGTAATTTCTTTCCGGGGGCAGGGGGTTCATTCACGCCTTTATAATACCATTCTGTAAAATCCTGGTCATTTGCTTTGTCGCCATTGTAGAACCTGTCACAGAATATCTGGTATATCACTCCGTTCTTTACCCAGTCCGGTGTAAAGAAAGGTTCTACAGCTTCCTTTGAATAATGAAATACCATATCTTCATCAAAGTTCTCGGTCAAAGCGCCGTTAAGAAGATAGAATTCCTTGCCTCCATCAACATAAATGAAGTAGTAATCAAACTCATCATCGGGTGAATCAATTGCAATTATTTTATGATAATAATCAAAAGTGTCATCCGCATCCACGAAATCCATCTCTATCTTTTCGCCATCTTTGAAAAGATAGATATTTTCGAGGTCATTCCTGTGAGCACGAGCTTTAAATTCGATCTTCGTATCAGATAGTGGGTTGATCGTTTCCAGTGACTGATCGGTCGGGATTCCATACGTCATAACGTTTCCATCGCTCATTTCGATCTGAACCTTGGGATAGCGTTCGTCCACATCGATTATTGAGTTCTGACCCCCGAATCCGTCATCACCAAAACGGGATACACTCATATCAGTGACCCAGTCTGTTCCGTTCACGACAAACTTATATTGGTATTCTCCACCTTTGAGAAGGAGTGTCGTACCGTAAACACCATCTTCTTCTTCCATCTTGTTGGCTTTTGCATTCCAGCCGTTAAAAGAACCTGCCAGGTACACATCAATCACGCCTTCATTTTCTGGTCTGTATGAGAACTCTACTTTATGGAGAGCTTCGATATCATCTTTTTTACCCACGAACACCACGGAATTTTGTCCGCCAAATCCGTCGCCGATAAATTCTGATGCATTCTCATCGGTCACCCAGTTGCCATCTACAACATATTTATAGGTGAATTTACCTTTGGGAAGTTGAACTGTTGTTTTGTATATTCCGTTATCTTCTTTAAGTTGTATATCCTTGTCTGACCAGTTATTAAATTCACCAGCCAGGTATACATCGTGTTTGCCACCGGTTAGAGGTTGATATTCAAAAGTGACTGGGAAAACACCACTTTGTGGTGTTATTTCTTCTTGAACAAAAGTTGTCATTGGTTTCTCTCCAATAGTTATTACTGAATTTTGCCCACCGAATCCGTCATCGGCAGTTGTGGGATTGTTGGGATCAGGTTTCCATTCCGACCCGTTTACAACGAATTTATATTGATATGAACCCGGTTCAAGATCAAGGGTAATTGTCCATAGGTCATCCTTATTTACCAATGCGTTTGCACCGGGATCCCAGGAATTAAAATCGCCAGCGATCGTAATTGATTCTGCATCGGGTGCTTCAAATGTGAAGGTTACAACGCCTTCTTGAGTTGCTGCTGTTTGAGCAGCCGGTTGTGATTGTTCTTCGAACTCACCGAATCCCATTGTTGCACATCCAGCGATGAGCAAAGGAATGATGAGGATAAGAAATGCATAGCGTTTCATGTATGTTCCTCCATGTATATTATTTTATACTACAATTTAAAACGGCTGTATGTGAGTTTAATAATATTTTCATTCTTGTAACAACCCTAAATATTAATAAATTTCAAATCACCAATAGGTAAATTTTATTAAAAAATAACACATAATTAAATGTCAATATAAAACATAAATTTCGTGAATTTTTATATAAAAAGTATTTATAAGATAAAATTACTTATAACATTACCGATTCCTTACAAAAGAAACAATAAAAAAGTGTAGATAAAAAGACTATTTATTACATATACACTACCTTACTTTAGTGAAGTATTAACATCTTTTTTATAATAGAGTTACTATCTGCTTTGAGTTTATAGAAGTAAATACCATTTGCAAGCATTTTTCCATTGTCGTCTTTACAGTCCCAAGTAATTTTGTTATTTGTTTCTTTTTTTAAAGTATCAGATTTGAATGTTTTTACTAATTGTCCCCTTATGTTGTAAATTTTTAGTTCAGCGTTCTTAGTATTTACAGGGATAGAAAAAGAAAGAGTAGTGTATAAAGATACGGGATTGGGATAGTTTGGATACAACATAAATTCTTCTTGTTGAGTTCCCGTTCCAGGTGATTCTGTAATAAATTTATACAATAGATTATCAAACAGTTTTTGGGAAATATATTTATATTCATTAAAGGAGCACGGCATAAAAGTACATTTTCCCAGCGTAGTTTTTTCCTCTTCATCTAATTTAATATAGCAGTATCCTTCATGTATGAGCGCAAGGACGGAATCTTCCACCGAGGGTGGATCTGCAATAATATCCTCAAGTCTATCAATAGAAGTAAGATAATCTTTTTCACACATGTAGGCAGATGTTATGATTTTGTTTTTTATTCTTTCAAGATTGGGGTAAGAAACATCGTCAATTGATTCGGCATATACTCGTAGTCCCACATAGTCATTTCCACTGAAATTCTCAAGATACAATAGCCATTGCAGTGCATTTATCGCAGTGTCCGTAGTAGGATAACCATCTACTATCTCCATCATCGTGGTTTTTGCAGATTCATATTCCTCCTCGGATATATCCACAACCGCAGAGGTATAGAGGATTTTTTCCTCAGACTTTTCACCGTCGAAGATATAGTAGTCGAAGGAGGGACTGAAGCGTGTATGATCACCGATGTCAATGTCATTTCCTCTACAATCACTTCCTTGTACGGTAGTAGCAAGTAAATAATGATCCGTGCCACCATTGTCCTGGCTATGGACAGTATTCCCTCCATAGGAAACCATATCTGGCCACTGGTATAAGCCGATAATTTCCATGCCACCGTTATTCGCAATCGTATTTTCTGCAAGAACCGGAGTGCCTTCGGCACCGTAAGAGACAAAACCATGTGAAGAATTATTGGTAATGGTGTTATAGAAGCAATAGATAGGAACATCAATAAACTGAACACCCCAGCCATCGTTTGAGGTTATTGTATTGTTCTCGAGAATGAGGGAATTGTCTGAGGGAAGATAGGCATAGATACCTTTACCCAAATTGTTTTGTATGGTATTATCAAAAAATTCAATCCATGACTCGCAACAATAGATCGGACACGCACTAATATACTCTATAATAGAACTTTCAACAAAAAGACATGAATTATTGTTTACTGATATCTGACCGCAATTTGAATAGGTTACATGATTTAATCCGAGATAAGAATTATTCAATTGTATATGATGAATTCCTGATACATTGCCATAATCTATATAAGAATCACGGAAGTTATAATTGTTTATTTCGATTCCGTCCCAACCACCATCACCCACGGCTGCAATTGTAACGGGATTATCCCATTACGTGGAAAATTCCGTAATTAATGATGATTCTATCACCGGGTATGCAAGTACTTTTTGCCATATTTTGATTATTCTCAAATGCATCTTCCCAAGTTTCATACTTCTTTCCTGTTTTTGGATCTTCATATATTGTATGATCTGTGCCATATAAATATGAACCTGGTTTAAGTTCAAATAGAGAACCCGATTCAACACTTATAAGACTACCGCCTGAAAGTATTATGGTGTCGTGATTAATCATTTCAGAATAATTCTTCAGATATAAATTTGCTCCATCAATGGTAATATTGCCACTCTTTAACGTTAAAGTACATCCTTCAACATTATAGACTTCTGAATTTTCAGCAATAGTGAGCGTTGCTCCGTTGGAGATGGTTACATCACCCGTTAGTTCAATATATCCTTCCCATGTTTCATTGCTGTTAATCTCACCGTAAACTTCTTGATACTCTGCAGGTACTCCTCTACCAGACAAACGCATGGCAACTTCGGGAAAAAATTGGTCGGAATTACAAATAAAAAGTGTATCATTGTACTCTTCAAATAAAGCAACGGGTATAAAATCCACAAAGATAAAAACAGAGTCATTAGGAGAAATAACGGTTGATTCACACAGCACGTCGAAACCTTCGGGTATTATAAAGGTGTCATAATAGAGTGTTACGTTACTTGCTCCTAAATTCTTAACTACTATCGTATCCCGTGTTGTATCTCCCTGCAGGATATCTCCAAAGCCAATCTCAGTGTTTTCAATATATATTCCCGACTCATACGTTTCATAAGCACCCATGTCTATTGTGTCAAGCACTGTCCTACAGTTTCCGTCCATATCTGTTGCTGGATAAAGTGCTATTATTAAACTGTCAGTTTCGCTTGCAGGGAAAAGCCCTTTATTAATTAAGGGTGAATCTGCAAGGAGATGAAAATCTTGGTTGTCTGGATCAACAAAACCAATATCTTCAGGGTCAATATCGTCTTTGGTTAAATTGGCATCATAATATGCAGGGCTTTCGCAAGGTAGCGCTCTTATATAGTTATTGAAAAAGTAAACATCGGATGATTCAATATAAAATTCGTCACCTGGATAGTAAGTGTCCTTAGCCAACCCTATATTTTCCCAGAAAATATTATTGTAATAGAAGCCATCGCAGTTGTAATTGCAAACAGCTCCTCCGCCATTGTGTTCTCCGTTACCATATATATTTTCCGCAAAGGTATTATTAATGACCTTTAGGTCTTTGCCGTTGTGGTAATCTATATGGATAGCACCTCCTTCGAAATCTGCAGAATTGGCACTGAAGAGATTTCCAATAATGTTTGTCTCGTTTTCATGTATAGGTGACTGGTCGAAACATAGTGCTCCTCCAGAACCATTAGTATGGTTATTATAGAAAATAGAATTCTCTATTGTGATATTCGATAAGCATACATATATCGCTCCCCCGCAAGTAAACGATGAGTTAGAATGAAATTGACAGTTATTAATATCAATTTTGTTATAATGATCGACCATCATTGTTCCGACATACGTTCCGGGTCCAACATCGACATATTCTATCGTACAATGCTCCAATATAGAAGTTCCAGTAGAATCTAAGGAGGTTCCTTTAAATTCAATACCTCCCCATCCTTCTCCTGCATCTTTTTCTGTAAACACAACGGGCTCATTTGCAGTGCCCTGAGCTATTAATGAACCATTGATGATCAATCTTGTATTTCCATCAAACCTTACAGTAACACCTTTATCAATTACTAAACCGGAGTATCTTGGAATAACCACATTATCAACAAGTGTCGTGTCTTGTCTCCAATGGTATGTCACAAACCATTCTGCTACATCATCCCTTGATACGGTTCTTTTTCCTCCGTAGTCATAGCGCTTTTTTGCTGGAATATAAGAGTCGTTTTTCGGATGAAAAGGCCAGCTACAATTTGTCATAAAGTCTGGCCGTTCCTCATAATAATAAGAAATATCGTCATCCCATAAATCCGGATATTCCTTTTCTTTATTATCTGACCATATTCTTGTATAAAGGCTACCCCAGATGTTTGCTTTCTTAAAGATAGTATTTTTTTCAAAACCTGGACGTGTCTCCATCCTTCTTGGATGACCCATAAAATTAGAACGAAACCAATGGGTACATTTTACATAGTTGTTCACAATAGTCTGATGTTTATTATGCTTTTCATGTAACAAGTGTTCCCACCATCTGTTTTCAAACCATATCCCATGTTCGTAACCCTTATTCCTGAAAAAGGTGTTATACCTTCCATTACTCCCCCAAACATCATCAGCTTTCATCATATAAACAATATTTCCCTCGAATAAGTTATATTTAGGTTTACGCTCTGAGGATCCTTCGTCGCCGCTGTTTCCATGAAGACATATATCTGCACTAAAATTTGAACCCCAAATCGAGTTATCGGTCTGCCTTGCTTCTGTCGAATAATTATAACCAAACACATTATTGAAGGTTTCAGCAGCCAATACCATTGAATGCCTACATTTACTGAAAATATTATTTTCAACAAGACAGTAACTGGAAGTACCCACAGAAATCCCATACCCAAAACCTCCTTCACAGACTTGTTGAGGATGATGAAGATAACATCCTCTTACCTCAATATGTTCACTGTTATGGATACCTATTGCGCTACCAAATGCCCTACTACTTTCCACTCCGATTACCCAACAATTATTGGAATTCTTAACCTCTATCGTTGTACCGCGAACTTCATCGGAATCATCATCCCTTATTATGTCCAGATCCTCAATACCAACATTATTTCTACCGTTAATCTCAATACAATTATCTTTTTCATTATCACCCAGATCAAATTTTAGTTCTGATAAATTCGACTCGGAATCCTTTGCAGTTACTCCCTTGAGGATGATATTATTATGTCTATCCTCGGTTAAATCAATTGTCCCTGCAAGTCTATAAATACCTGGGGGGAAACAAATTTCAGAGATTATTAAAGAGTCTGTAGCAGCAATAGCACGTCTTATTGCGTCGGTATCATCAGTAACACCATCCCCCACTGCATTATATGGAGATTGGGTTACATCAATGGTTTCTGCTGCGTAAGGGATATCACCCTCATATCCGGCGAGAGTCCATGATAATGTTACTCCGTCGTTTTCATAGGGTAAACGTTCGTCTGGTATTATCGTACCTAACTGTCCATACAGAGGTGCAGCAAAAAATACTGCAATGAGTAGAATACTGTAAAATAGATTTTTTTTCATGATGATCTCCTTTCCTTTTTAATATATGATTCCTTTATTTTTTATTTCTCTTTCACCTGCAAATACGATCTTATACTCATCTCCAAAAGGATCCCAAGAAAAATGGGGTCTGTTTCCGTATCTTAATTGTTTTTTCTCAGAACCATCACTATTCATAACATTAACATATGCCTTATCGAAATACACTATTTTTGTGCCATCACTCGACATTACGGGGTTCCTTCCGCTTCCCAAATCGACAATTTCGTTACTCGCGGTATTCATAATATAAATATGAGAACCGCACGAAAAAACAAGTTCGCTGCCATCTTCAGACATAGAAGCAGGATATAGCTCCGGATACCCCCCAAAAATTAAGTTATTATCAGTACCATCTGCATTAATAGAGCACAAACCCTTTTGTTCTCCAACATAATTATAATAGATTTTATCACCGGTTATATTATAGCGAGGATAATCATAGTAACACGGATAAGGTTCAGTTGATTTACTTATTAGCTTTCGTGTATTCTCTCCGTTTGTATCCATTATTGAGATTGTGGTCTCATTATCTGAGTCTGTGGTATAAACAATAGAATCCCCATCCGGAGAGAAGTGGGGAAACCTGTCTCTTACATCGGGTGTATTGGTAAGATTCTGTAAATTTGTGCCATCAATATCCATTATAAAAATATCACCGGATGTAAAAGCAATCTTACTTCCATCAGGTGAAAAAACGGGTAACGAAATATCTATCGACAAAGAATCGACTAAATATGTAAATCCAGATCCATCCAAGTTTATGGACCAAATTCCAGAATGAACACCAATTATCTTTTCATCGTTGGGTGTAAATTGTACACTGCCAGGTGTCCCATCAAGAAGATAGGTTAAATCTCCTCCATCATCGTCCATAATGAATATGGCATCTTCCCACATGGGTTCAGGAACCTCGGAACAACCAAATAAGAGATATAATAACGAAATAATTAAGAGTATATTTTTCATGAGTTACTCCTTATTATATGGGGGTTGAGTTACGTCAATGGTTTCTGTTGCATAAGGGATATTACCCTCATATCCGGCGAGTGTCCATGATAACGTTACCCCATCGCTTTCATAGGGCAAACGGTCATCGGGTATTATTGTACTTATTTGTCCGTACAGATGTGCAGTAAGAAATACTGCAATGAACAGAATACTGTAAATTAGAATCTTTTTCATGATTATCTCCTTTTCTTTTTTTAAAAAACGATTCCTTTGTTTGTCTCTTTATTAATCTTTCTTTCGCCTATATAGACGACTTTGTAATGGCCATTATATTTGTTCCGAGAGAAACGAGGATCCCAACCGTATTCAAGACTCATGCGCCCCGACCCATCACTATTCATTATTTTTACACCACGAAAAACTATCTTTAATCCATCTTGTGATATCGTTGCCCCTCGACCAGCGCCCAGATCAATTACTCCATTATCCTTGGTATTCAGCATATAAATATGAGAATTACACGAAAAAACAAGTTTATTACCATCTTCAGACATAGAAAGGATGTACGATTGTAAAATACCTTCAAAAAGAAGAGAGCTATCTGTTCCATCTGCGTTAATAGAGCACAAACCCCTTTGTTCTCCAAGATAATTATAATAGATTTTATCACCGCTTATATTATAGCGAGGATAATCATAGTAACACGGATAGGGCTCAGTTGATTTACTTATTAGCTTTCGTGTATTCTCTCCGTTTGTATCCATTATAGAGATTGTGGTCTCACTATCTGAGTCTGTTGCATAAACAATAGAATCTCCATCGGGAGAGAAGTGAGGGTACCTGTCTCTTACATCGGGTGTATTTGTAAGATTTCGTAAGTTTGTGCCATCCATATTCATTATATAAATATCACCGGATGCAAAGGCAATCTGGGTGTGACCTAATGAATCCGTATAAATGGAAGGTAATGAAGAACCTCCGCTTATAGAATCTATTATTGCTTTATATTCAGAACCATCAGTATTCATAGACCAAATCCCACTTGGACCTCTATTAATAATTAGTTTTAAATCATCTGGAGCAAATTGTATACTACCCGGACTTCCATCAGCTATATATGTTACATTGTTGCCATCGTCATCTATAATAAAGATGGCATCTTCCCACATGGGTTCAGGGGAGTCGGAACAACCAAATAAGAGATATAATAACGAAATAAATAAGAGTATTTTTTTCATGAGCTATTCCTTTCTTTTCTCAAAATACTATACCATTGCTTCGATTAAATAGGTGACAGGCGGAAACAGTATCTCGATAAGTATATCAGGATTGGCGGTGGCAGCAGCAATAGCATTCCTTATTGCATCTGTGTCGTCAGTAACACCGTCTCCTGCCGCATTATATGGAGGTTGAGTTACATCAATGGTTTCTTCTGCATAAGGAATTTCACCGTCATATCCGGCAAGAGTCCATGATAATGTTACTCCGTCGCTTTCATAGGGTAAGCGGTTATCGGGTATTATCGTACCTATTTGTCCATACAGAGGTGCAGTAAAGAATACTGCAATGAATAGAATGCTGTAAAATAGATTTTTTTTCATGATCATCTCCTCTTCTTTTAATATATGATTCCTTTATTTTTAATTTCTCTTTCACCTGCAAATACGATTCTATATGTATCTCCAAAAGGGTTCCAGGAAAAATGGGGTCTGTTTCCATATCTTAATTGTTTTTTCTCAGAACCATCACTATTCATAACATTAACATATGCCTTATCGAAATACACTATTTTTGTGCCATCACTCGACATTACGGGGTTCCTTCCGCTTCCCAAATCG
>Ga0268278_1000865_pt1 | contig 19222 bp, 23 predicted proteins | sample saktaG_3_FD_190135 | JGI IMG/M metagenome (GOLD analysis project Ga0268278, IMG submission 190135) | Saline water microbial communities from Sakinaw Lake, British Columbia, Canada - sak_2010_1_5_55m | ecosystem: Environmental > Aquatic > Non-marine Saline and Alkaline > Saline ...
GGTTCGCTGTCCAACTCCAAATGTTTTAGTATCATAGATTCTGGAAAACGGCGGCTCGTCGTAAGGGTGAGTCGCGAAAGGGGAACAACCCAGACTATAGTTAAGGTCCTAAAGTATCAACTAAGTGTTAAAGGGTGAAGAGTGTCCATAGCCTAAGACAGCGAGGAGGTTGGCTTAGAAGCAGCCATCCTTTAAAAAGTGTGTAACAACTTACTTGTCAAGGTTATGGGTCTCGAAGATGGACAGGGCTAAGTTGATCACCGATACTATAGACAACCGAAAGGTTTGTGGTAGGTAGGCATTCTGATAGGGAAGAAGCATTTTTGCAAAAAGATGTTGACCTGTCAGGAAAGAGAATCCTGGTAATAGTAAGATCATAGCAGAGTGAGAATCTCTGCCATCGAAAGGGCAAGGGTTCCTTGACAATATAGTTTAGTCAAGGGTTAGTTGATCCTAACTGATCTCATAAATTGAGAAAAGGGAAAGGGAAAACGGTTAATATTCCGTTACTATTCAAATATTCGGCAACGAAAGTTTGATTACTGACACTTTGGGTTAGGCTAATACAAATTGTCGTTTGTATCAACTGGAATAAATCAATGGAGTATCACAATGATGAGAAATTGATTAAATCCAGGATGAGTGGTTCTTATGAACCATTTAGTTTATACCTTGAGTCCATGAAAAAGGAATCAAAACAGATTTTGAATAATCATACCCAGAACCAGCACAGGTGCCCCTAGGTGAGAAACCTAAGATGTGAAGGAGTAATCTAATTGAGGGAATTCGGCAAATTAGCCCCGTACCCTAGGTATAAGGGGTCCCTGCTTTTGTGTTTGTATAAATGCGATAGCAGGGCTCAGTAACAAAGATGGTTCGACTGTTTAACAAAAACTTAACTGACTGCTAGCCTGTAAAGGTGCGTATAGTCGGTGACGTCTGCCCAGTGTCAGTACCTAAAACCTCTTTTCAAGGAGGCTAAGGGCTGGTAAACGGCGGGGGTAACTATAACTCTCTTAAGGTAGCTTAATGCCTTGCCGTTTGAATGACGGCTTGCATGAATGGCGTAACGAAATCGTCGCTGTCCCCAATTAGAACCCTCCGAACATTCTTTCCTGGTGCAAAAGCCAGGGATCTCCAGCGGGAAGTAAAGACCCCGTGAAACTTTACTGTAGCCTGTAGTTGTGATGTGAATCCTGATGTGCAGTGTAGGTGGAAGTTGCTAAAGCTTGGACGCTAGTTTAAGTGTAGACGACAATGAGACACCACCCTTTAGAATTTACGTCACTAACCGTGAAAACGGAACACCTATTGGTGGACAGTTTGGCTGGGGTGGCACTCTACTGAAAAGATATCAGTAGAGCCCAAAGGTTGACTCAAACGGGTCAGAAATCCGTTGTAGAGTGCAAGAGCAAAAGTCAGCCTGACTGGATTCCGACTAATAAGGGATCCAGAGAAGAAATTCTGGTCTAGCGAACCTCTATGCCTCCTTGATGGGGGCTAGGGATGACAGAAAAGTTACTCCGGGGATAACAGAGTTGTAGCGCCCGAGAGTTCATATCGACGGCGCTGCTTGCTACATCGATGTCGGCTCTTCCTATCCCGGCCGTGCAGAAGCGGCCAAGGGTGGGGGTGTTCACCCATTAAAAGGGATCGTGAGCTGGGTTCAGAACGCTGTGAGGCAGTTTGTTTAATATCTGCTGGAGATGTAGGATATCTGAAGGGAAGGACCCCCTAGTACGAGAGGAACGGGGGTTCGGGGCCTCTGGTCCACCGGTTATCTGACAAGGTAAGCCGGGCAGCTACGCCCCAAGGGATAAGTGCTGAAAGCATCTAAGCACGAAACCCGCCCTGAAAAGAGATATCTTAGGACTCGGGTAAAAGACCCGTTTAATGGGACCGGTGTGTAAGTGCCAAGCTTCGGCGAGGCATTCAGCACGCGGTTCCCAATAGTCCATAGTACTTTGCCAATGCATGGTTTTCATTTATTTTAATTTTTATTACTTTATAATAACTATTGATAACAAGATTTAAATATGATTACAATCTCTCTTATTGTATTAAGAGATTGTGATGTATATGGTTGAGCTATTAGACTTAAGTGCAAGTGAATTAGAACGGAGAAATTTATATAAAACTCGTCTTAATGAATTTGATTCAATTCTTGTTGAATATGCCCTTATTGATTCTTACAATAAATTTAAAGAGAATAAAAAAAATTATCCTTTCTTGGACCTTGAAGGATTAAAACCTGGATCCATAGGGTATGGTGTTCTGGAAGAAAATTCACTTTTGCACAATGATGCTCTTGTTTTTTTTACAGAAGATAGGGTTAAAGATGAATTAAAGGAATTTATAAAATTTGGGGATAGATACAATATTGATAAAAAGACACTTCTTAATCGGAAAGGAGTTGATAAAGACTTTGCTTTAAAATTTGATATAGTTACAACCTTTATTGAAAATAAAGGGTTTGAAAATACCCTCAAACAACTTTTGAAATCAGATTTTGGTCTTCTAATTCAACCAAGCTCAAATCCCTCAAAGACTGGAAAACATGCATTAACAGATTATAGGGTAAAGGTATTATCTCTCGAAACAGATCCTGTAGTTGAAAGTCTTGCTAAAAAATTAGGTTATATTAATATTGAAAAAAAATTAGGTGAGTATGATGAATTGTATAAGGAAAAATTAGAAGAAAAATTCTTTGCATATCATGGTTTCCATTACACAGCTGGGGGAAGAAGGACAGCAGGAATAATAGCATCCCAGATATTTAGAGATATGGGAATGTCTTTTGCAACGTATATAGCAAGTAAAGAAGCCAGGACACTCACAAAAATAACTGAAAATGAGGAAAAAATAAGATATGTCCTTGTAAATTTATCAAACGAGAAAATTAGAAAATTAGAAAAACTGGAACAAGGATTTAGAGAGCAATTTGTTTATGATGAAAACATATGTGTGCTTCAGGTAACCTATGATACCACCAAATACTCGAGGCCTATTATATCCACTAGAATAAGAAAACTTGATTCAAACAAAAAATGGTTAGAGATTATAAAAGAAATGTTTATACCAAAAAGAGAATTTGTTGATACTAGGCCAATCCCTTGCAATATAGTTTATTCACATAAAGATTATTCAGCTAAATTAATTAGATAAAAACTTTAAGATTCCTTCTTAATTGATTTAATTAATTAAAACAAAAAGATTTTAATAAGCATGTTATTTCTTCTGTTTTATGATATGCCTAGGAATAGAAAGCACTGCTCATACATTTGGAGTTGGTATAGTAAAGGATAGGAAGGTATTGGCCAATGTAATAAATTCTTATACCACTAAATCCGGAGGCATAATTCCTGTTAATGCAGCAGAGCACCATATTGAGATATGTGACAAGGTTATTCAAGATGCTCTAAGTAAGGCTAAAATAAAACTAAAAGATGTTGACTTGATTTCTTTTTCACAGGGTCCTGGAATAGGCCACTGCCTGCGCATAGGAGCAATGATTGCAAGGTCTTTAAGCTTAATGCTGAATAAGCCGATAATTGGTGTTAACCATTGCATTGCTCATTTAGAAATTGGAAAATTATTAACTAAAGCAAGTGATCCTGTTTTATTGTATGCATCAGGAGCAAACACGCAGATAATTGCTTTTGAGGGCGGAAAATACAGGATTTTTGGGGAAACACTTGATGTTGGAGTTGGAAATTTTCTTGATGCTTTTGCAAGGCACATTGGCCTTGGATTTCCCGGCGGTCCAAAACTTGATAAGTTAAGCAAAGAAGGAAAAAACTTTATTGAACTGCCTTATGTTGTTAAAGGAATGGATGTAAGCTTTGGAGGCATATTAACTAATTTAAAGCAGAAATTCAATTCAAAAAAATACACAAATGAGGATTTAGCTTACTCAATGCAGGAGACTGTTTTTGCAATGCTTTTGGAAGTAAGCGAGAGGGCAATGTATCACTGCAACAAAAAAGAATTATTATTAGGTGGAGGAGTTGCATGCAACACAAGGCTGCAGGAAATGGCAAAAAAGATGTGCAGGGAAAATGACTCAAAATGTTTTATATTGCCTAATGAGTTTAATGTTGATAATGGTGCTATGATTGCCTGGTTAGGCCTAAAGGAATATAAAAATGGAAAAAAACAGAATATTAGTAATACAGAAATAAGGCCATACTGGAGAACAGATGAGGTTTAGATGGACGAGATAAAACAAGAAGTTGAAGAAGAAAAAAGAAATCCCTTGGTTTATATTCTTGCATTGTTTATGATACTGATTCTGTTGCTGTGGATTGTTCCATATTACTCAGTAAAGCTTGACCCAGAGCCAAAAAATATTCCATCAAAGGAAAGTATTCTTCCTATAAACATAACAATAGAAAAAAGAAACACAACATTTGTAACAATAAACGAGTTTTTAAGCTTGTTAAATCCAAATGACCCATTGATAAAGCAGACAGCATCAAAAGTTGCATCTCAATCATGCAGCAGCGAAAAGGTTTGCCAGGCAAAGGCAATATTCTATTTTGTAAGGGATAATTTTGATTATGTAAGTGATCCAAGAACAGAGTATGTTGAGTCTGCTCGGGAGGTTCTGGCCACAGGAGGCTCTGACTGCGACGGAATGGCAATTCTTTTGGCAAATCTTGAAGAAGCAATTGGCATTGAAACAAGGTTTGTTTTTATTCCTGGCCATGTGTATGTGCAGATAAAGCTTGATGAGGCCATGAAGAAATACAAAACAGATGATGAATGGATTAACCTTGATCCTACATGCAGCTACTGTGAATTTGGTGAGATACCTTACCAAAATATAGAGAGCAAAAAAAGTTATGTTTCTTAGTATGCCTTAAATTAAGAAATGAGAACTATTGTGTAATGATTTATAAAAACTATTTATAATTTATCTATAGTTTCTTCAACATTTTTATACCATTTGTAAGTTAGTCCTTTCATTTTACTTTTAATCTCGTCTTTATTATTTGGCTTGTATAAGAAAATATATCCTCCCCTGGATAAATTTTTTTGTGTCTTCTTAGCTAGTCCTTTTTCAACAAGGTTTTTTATTGCTTTCTGAATTGTTGTTCTTTCTAGTTCCATTGCCTTGGAAATCTGGAATATGGTGCGCATTTTGTCATTTCTTAACAGAAAAATTAAGACATTGTATTCGGTTTTATTCAGATTAAATGAACATCTTGTTAGTTCTTCTTCAGTTATCTTCTTGCATGAAAATGTTATCATTTTAATCACCAAATTTCTTTTTTAATCCATCAACAACAAAACAGGCATTATAAACTGCCTTAATATCATTACTTTTACAGAAGTTTATAACTTCTTCTGATTCAGAACCTGGTTGCATCCAAATTTTACCTATTTTAAGGTTTTTGCACTGTTTTACAATTTGTTCTGTAACTTTTGGTGGAACAACAGTTATGACTACATCTGGTTTTTTGGGAAGCATTTGCAGTTTTGGATAACAAACATCTTTTTCTATCATTCCATATTTTGGATTTACAGGATAAACTTTAAAGGCAGCAGATTTCAATTCTTTGTATATTTTCCAACCCCATTTATGGGAATTAGTAGAAACCCCTACAATTGCAATTATATTATCTCTATTCAGAATTTCCATTTTATTTCTCACCATTTAATTTTTATTGGAAGCTTTTCTATTATGCTTTTTAGAAATCCTTTTTTCTCTTCCCATTCTGCTTTTCCTAAACTAATATCAATTGCTTTTAATAAGCCCTTTTTTGATGGCAATCCCTTAAAGCCTATATCCTGCGGATAAGCAGGGCCTTTAACAAAAATTGTTGGGACAGCCATTACCCCTAACTGTTTTGCTTTCCTATGGCCATGTGGAGTTGCTGTGCTTAATTCAGTAACTTTTACATCATCTCTTTCTTTCTCAATTTGCTTTGCCAAATCTAATGCAGGATGACAATTGGGGCATGTGGGAGAGGTAAAAACCTGTATCTTGACCTTCCCAATAGAGTTTATTGCTTCTTTCTCTTCTTCTTTGTCTTCTTCCCAACCACATTCTTCATGGTAATGCCAGTTAACTGGAATTTCTTTTCCGCATTTTGGGCAAGGTCTTAGTTTTTTTGCAAAACCCTGTTTTTCTGATTCCAGTTCTAGTTTCATCTGATCAATTTCTGGTATTATAAAATCTTGCCTGCGATCTATTTTATCTATCTTTTCCTCTGTATTATTATCCCTAATTTTGCCCTCAATCTTTTCTTTATTCTCAATTATTAAGTTATATTCTTTAAGAAAATCTTCAAAATACTGTTGGTTCATCATACTTATCTGTTTCATAACTTTCTGAGTATTTTTATCTTTTAAGTGTAATTCTCCTCCCCCTATGCTCTTAGACATTTCCCTTAGAACCTCAACTATTTTTAGTTCAGGATCTTTAAGCAATGCATTTATAGCGTCAGTTGCATAATTCTCAATAATCTTTTCATACTGCTTTGCATTTCTCTTGTACTTTTTGAACGGTCTGCCGAAGATTGAAAAATCAGCATATATCCTATCTTTTAGTTTTTGGGTTTCCAGATCTATTTCTTTTCTCTTATCCCTTAGTTTGAGTAGCTGGTTATATTCCTCTGAAGCAATTATCTCTTCCTCTTCTTTTATTAAAACTCTCGATTCCTCTTCTAATTTTGAAATCTCATCTCTTATCTTGCTCATATAACTATTTAACTCTTCATTTGACTTCTCATCTTCTTCTAAAAGTTCTTTTTCATCCATCTTTATCTAATCTGATTCATCTAATATTTGCTTCCTGATTTTGTATTTTGTCTGATATTTTTCAATAACCACCTATTTTATCTTTCAATTGCAATTCTCTATCTTGAATATAATTAAGCTTATTTTTTAATGCAATTATTGCTTTTTCTATCTCTTTTCCAAGATAAGCAGCATGGTCTAATCTTGAGATTAATTTTCTTTCAATAATAGATTGTATTATTTGGGATGTATTTATGCCAGCAAAAGTGTACTTTAAAGTATTCTTTGAATCATAATATCTTACAAAGACTTTTTTCTGAGAGAAAAAAGGTTTTATTGTAAAATATCCTTTTGGATCTGGGTTCCATTTTAACATAATATCAGAGGTGTCTATTGCATTACTTAACTCTGAGTTATTAACCATTCAACTGCCACCTTCAAAATTGTTATCATCAGCTTCAATTTTGATTTTATTGACATACACCTTTTTCATTAGTTTTTAGATTTCTCTTTTAGTAAAAAATATCACAACTCATTCAACTCTTGATTTAATTTTAATAACATCTCTTTTGCATCGCCAAACAGCATTAAAGTATTATTTTTTTCAAATAATTCATTTTTAATGCCTGCAAATCCAGGACTCAGGCTTCTTTTTATTACTATTACAGTTTTAGCCTCATGAACATTTAAGATTGGCATTCCATAAATAGGGCTTGATTTATCATCTTTAGCAGCAGGGTTTACAACATCATTTGCACCAATCACAATAGCAACATCTGTTTGTTTAAACTGGCTATTAATTAATTCTAATTCCTTCAATTTTTCATAAGGAACATTTGCTTCTGCTAAAAGAATATTCATATGACCAGGCATTCTTCCAGCTACAGGATGAATAGCAAACTCTACTTTTATTCCTCTTTGCTCAAGTGTTGTCATAATATCATGAACTGCATTCTGTGCTTGAGCAACAGCCATGCCATATCCTGGGACAATAATAATAGACCTTGCAGCATCTAAAATACTAGCAACCTCTTCTGGTGAAGCTTGTTTTATATTAATGTATTCTGATTTTTCTTTTTTGTCTTCTTTGGTTTGGCCAAAACCTCCAAACAGAACATTAACTAGGGATCTATTCATTGCTTTGCACATTATTTTGGTTAATATAATACCAGACGCACCAACTAATGCGCCGCTTATAATCAATAATAAATTTCCTAACATAAATCCTGCCATAGAAGCAGCTAATCCAGAATAAGAGTTTAATAATGCAATAACAATAGGCATATCTGCTCCACCAATTGGTGTAACAAGCAAAATACCAAGTATAAACGCAACACCCATCATAATAAGCAGTATTATGATTGCTGCACTAATATTCTGGCAGATAATAATAGCTCTAACACCTAAAGAAATGACTAATATAAATAATAATACATTTAATATATTTCTTCCTTTAAACAAAATTGGTTGGCTTTTTATTAATCCTTGAAGTTTTGCAAATGCAACCATACTTCCTGTAAATGTTACTGTACCAATAATAATGCTTAATACAACAGTAATCATATTAAGTGAAGTTGTAACTCCATTAAATAAAAGGTATGATAATGCAACTAAAACAGATGCACCCCCTCCAAGACCATTAAAGATAGCTACTAATTGGGGTATAGCAGTCATTTTAATTTTCTTTGAAAGTACTACTCCTATTAATCCTCCAGTAACAATGCCTGTTATAATATATGCCCAATTAATTGAACTAGTGTTATCTAATTGTATTTTTACAATTGTTGCAATAACAGCCAGCAACATAGCAACAGCTGATAAACGGTTTCCCCTCGGTGCTGTCTTAACTTTAGATAATTGATTTATACCTATTATAAACAAAATTGCCGCAATTAGGTATATAAATTCAATAATTATATTCATTTTTCTTTTTTCCTCACAAACATCTGCAGCATCCTGTCAGTTACCATAAACCCCCCAATAACATTGATAGTAGCAAAGATCAAAGCAAATAATCCAATGATATTTACTAATGTGTTGGCTGTATAAGCTAATGATGTCAATGCTCCAATAATTATTATACCAGATATTGCATTAGTTCCAGACATTAAGGGTGTATGTAATGTAGGTGGAACCTTTATAATCATTTCATAACCTACAAAAATAGACAGTATAAATACAACCAATAAATAAAATAATTCTATCATTTATACCCCCTAATTTTCTCATTAACAATCTTTCCATCCTTTGTTATTAATGTTGATGAAATTATATAATCCTCATTATCAATATTTAGTTTACCTTCTTTAGTAATATTTAATAAAAATGCAAGTATATTTGAAGAAAACATCTGTGTTGAATGGATAGGTACTGTTCCAGGTATGTTAGTATGGCCTATTATCTTCACACCATTCTTAACAACTATTTTATTTGGTTCTGTCAAAGCACAGTTTCCACCCTGCACTGCAGCTAAATCAACTATCACAGATCCATGAGACATTGATTTAACCATATCTTCTGTTATTAATACTGGTGCTTTTTTTCCTGCAACTAAAGCTGTAGTAATAACAACATCAGCATTTGCTATTCTTTTCTTTACTTCTTCAGTCTGTTTTTTAAGATACTCTTTAGAAGCCTGTTTTGCATAACCTTGTTTATCTGAAGCATTTTTATCAAAGCCAACATCAATAAACTGTGCTCCTAAACTTTCAACCTGTTCTTTTACTTCTGGCCTTACATCAGAAACCTCTACTTTGGATCCTAAACGCTGCGCAGTTGCGATAGCTTGGAGACCAGCAACACCTGCTCCTAAAATAACAACCTTAGCAGGATGAATAGTGCCAGCAGCAGTCATCATTAATGGAAATAATTTTCCAAGCTCATTTGCACCCATAATAACTGCTTTATAACCAGCAATATTACTTTGTGAGCTTAATACATCCATGCTCTGGGCCCTTGAAATCCTAGGAATCAAATTTAATGAAAATAGGGTTATTTTTTTCTTGACACATTTTTTTATAGTTTCTAATTCTAAATCAGGCACTAACATTGATATCCAACAAGCACCATCCTTTAACATGTCTATTTGATGTTTTGATGTTTTAGGATGTATTTGTGGAGTATTTATTCCTAAAACAATATCTGCAGAATTGTAAACTTCTCCTATCTTAGCTCCTGCTTGTTCATATTCTTTATCAGATATATATGAACTAGAGCCAGCTCCTGCCTCTACTATTACCTTAAATCCATTTTCAGTCATGGATTTAACTGTCTTAGGAGTAGCTGCTACTCTTGTTTCAGTGCTTATAACCTCTTTTATTATTCCAATAACAAGACTTGATTTTTCCATTTTATTACCCTATTTATTCTTCTTTGTTCAAGTTCTTATCTATCCAATTTTTAACCAGTAGTTCTGGAAGAGCACCAATAAATTCATCTACAACTTCTCCATCTTTGAACATTTTGACATTGGGTATGCTCATGATACCATATTTTTGAGCTGCTGTTCTTGCTTCATCAACATTGACTTTTGCCAAAATAAATTTTCCTTTATATTCTTCAGCAAATTTTTCCAATGCTGGACTGAGCATTAAACAAGGTCCACACCAAGTCGCCCAAAAGTCAACAACTATTGGGACTTTTTTTGATTGCTCAATTACCATTTCATTAAAACTATTGTCATTCACTTCAATTTTAGTTTTCATTTTATCCTCCTCAACCTTTCTTATTAATTCTTCTATCTTCTTTTTTCTGATTTTTTCAATTTCATCCATATTGCCACTATAACCAGTCCAGTCGATAGTGAATAAATTAATCACACCTGCTTTAAATAGTTTGCGGAGTTGTGGATTTAAGATAGTCTAAAAATCACAATTAAGTTTAAAATCATAAATATACATTTTGTCCTTTTTCTAAGATATTATATCAGAATTTCTATAAAGATTGGTTTATACCTTTTAAATAGCAATATTTATAAATAAGCAAAAAGACCTTATTTAAAGTTAATAATAATGCTTATAGCAGTATTCCCGAAAACTAAGGGCCTTTTAGGCCAGTAGGAGGGTGGAGGTTATTTAGATGAATAAAAATAAGTTTTTAGAGGCCTTAAAAAAAGCAAAAGAAGGTTCTAAGAAGAGAAATTTCAAGCAAAAGGTTGATTTAATAGTTAATCTTAAGGATTTAAACCTTAAAAAGCCAGAACAGCAGGTAGAATTCTTCTTAAAATTACATTATGATAAGGGCAGGGAATCAAAGATATGTGCCCTTGTAGGGCCAGAGCTTGCAACTAAGGCAAAATCAGCATGTAATAATGTTATTCTAATAGATGATTTTCAGAAGTATGCAGAGGATAAAAAACTATCAAAAAAACTCTGCAATGATTATGATTTCTTTATAGCACAGGCAAACATAATGGCAAAGGTAGCTGCATCATTTGGCAGAATTTTAGGACCAAAGGGAAAGATGCCCAACCCAAAGGCAGGCTGCGTTGTTACAGAAAAAACAGACCTTAATGCACTTTGCGAGAATCTTAAAAAAACAATCAAGATATCTGCAAAAACAAGCCTTATAATACAATTAATAATAGGTAATGAAGAAATGAAAGATGAAGACATAGCTGATAATGCATATAATGTTTATGAGCAGCTTGCACATCACCTTCCTAATGAAAAACATAATATAAAATCAGTATTTTTAAAGCTTACAATGAGTAAGCCAATAAAGGTGTTATAAATGGCTCATGTTGCTGAATCCAAGAAAAAGATTGTAAAGGAATTTAGTGATTTAATTAATTCTTACCCTGTTATTGGTGTTGTGGATATGGAAAACCTTCCAACCGCCCAGCTGCAAAAGATGAGGGGGCAGCTCAGAGGCAAGGTTGTTATAAGGATGACCAAAAGAAGGTTTATGAACATTGTCCTGGATAAAGTCAAAGATAATAAGAAAGGCATTGAAGATATGAAGAATTATTTAACAGGTATGCCTGCACTTTTATTCACAAAAGATGATCCTTTTATCCTTGCAAAGACTTTAAAGAAAAGCATGTCAACAGCTCCTGCAAAATCAGGACAGGTTGCACCAAAAGACATTATAGTTAGCGCAGGGCCAACACCATTCAGCCCAGGGCCAGTCATAAGCGAGCTTGCTTCTGCAGGCATAAAAACAGCCATTGAAAATGGCAAGATTGTTGTTAAAAGCGATGCTGTTGTTGTAAAAAAAGGGGATAAGGTAAGTCCAGCTATTGCAGGAATCCTTGCAAGATTAGGTGTTGAGCCAATGGAGGTTGGCCTTAATTTAACAGCTGTTTATGATAATGGAATAATATTTACAAGAGATGTACTTGATATTGATGAAGAGGAATTTATGGACAAGATAAAAACATCATATAACTCTGCTATTGGGCTTGCCCTTGAATTATCATTCTTAACTAAAGAAACAACAGAAATGATGATATCAAAGGCTTTCAGGGAAGCAAAAGCAGTTGCTCTTTCACAAAACATAATGGCTGATGGTATTAAAGAAGAGATTATGGCAAAGGCAAATAAAGAAATGCTCGCACTAAAATCAAAATTAAATATCCCTGATGCACCAAAAGAGAAACCTAAAGAGAAAGTTGAAGAAGTGGTCAAGGAAGAAAAACAAGAGATTAAAAAAGAAGCTGAAGAAAAATCTGAAGAAGAGAAAAAAGAAATTAAGGAAGCTGAAAAGGTTGAAGAAATCAAAGAGCCAAAACAAAAGAAAAGTAAGGATAAGAAAGAAAAAGTAAAAAAAGAGGAGCAAAAGACAGAAGTTAAAGCTGAAAATCTTGAGGAAGAAGCTAAAGCTGATGATACTAAAGAAAAACCTAAAGATGAAAAGAAAAAAGTTAAGGATGAAGTAATTGCAAAGGGTGAAGAGATTAAAGAAACACCAAAAGAAGAAGTACCTGCTGCTGAACAATCAGAGAAAATTGAAAAAAAGGAAGAAATCAAAGAACAAGAAGAAAAAAGTGAAGAAAAGAAAGAAGAAGTAAAAAAAGAAGAGCAAAAGACAGAAATTAAAGCTGAAAAGCCTGAAGAAGAGAAAAAAGAAACCAAGGAAACTGAAGAAAAACCTGAAGAAGAAGTTCAAACCAAGGAAAATCAAGTTCATAAAAATTAAAATTTGGAGGCAAATAAAATGGAATATGTATACACTGCAATGTTGATCCACAAGGCTGGAGGAAAAATAGATGAGGCAACAGTAACAAAGGTATTAGAAGCTGCTGGAGTAAAACCAGATTCAGCAAGAGTTAAGGCATTAGTAGCAGCATTTGATGGAGTTGATGTTGAAAAAGTAATTAAAGACGCATCTGTTATGCAGGTAGCACCAGTTGCTGAAGCAAAAGCAGAAAAGAAGGAAGCAAAACCAGAAGTTAAGAAAGAAGAAGAAAAGAAAAGTCAGGAACAGGCAGCTGCTGGTCTAGGTTCGTTGTTTGGTTAATTATTTTATTTTTAATTATTAAGTGAGAGGACATGAAGGAAAAGAAGAACAAAAAGGAATTATTAAAAAATCTTAGCAAATGCAGAAAGGAAATAATTGAGTTAAGATTGAGTTTAAACCAGTTGGACAACCAAAAAGAAGAATGGTTTAAGAAAAAAGAAAAAGCAAGCAATGATCTTTCTAAGCTTTTTAAAAAGGTTAAGGAACTAAAAAATAGCAGAAATAATCTGACAAAAAAAGTCAGGGAACTAAAGTTTAAAAGGGAAAACTACAACAATTTGATTAAGGACAAAATTTCTGAGATAAAAAAAGTTAATAAAGAAAAAAGTGATACTATAAATAAATTTAACCTAAAGGAAGACCCTTCTCAAATTAAAAACTATATTGAAAGACTTGAGATGAAGATAGAGACTGAGGTAATGCCCTTTGATAAAGAACAGAAACTTATGAAGGAGATAAAGCTCAAGAAAAAGAAGTACAAAGAAGCAGAAAAAGTTAGCAAAGTCTGGAAAGAATCTAACTCACTTTCCAGGGAAATTGACAAGCTGAAAAATGAGGCTGATGATGCTCACAAAAATATTAAAATCAATGCTGATGAAAGCCAGAAAAAGCATGAGGAAATGCTAGAGTCTCTTAAAAGTGTTGATGATTTAAAAAAAGAGGAAGATTCAGCATATAAAAAATTCCTTGAGTATAAGAAGAAAGTAGCTGAAGTTAATGATAAACTTAAGAAAAAACTTATTGAAATCAATGAGATAAACAAAGAGTTTGGATTATCCAGAGAACAGGCAAAAAAAGAAAAAAAGAAAAAGCAGGAAAATGTTGAAGACAAGATTAAGAAAGGAAAGAAACTGACAACAGAGGACCTTCTTGTATTCCAGAGATTAGATAACAAAGGGGAATGATTATTCTTGATTTTAAGTTATATAAAAATTATTTCTTTTCTGCTTTTATGAACTCAGTGTAGCCGCACTTTCCGCAGCTAACCCTGTTTTTATGCTTTGCAAGGAAAACTCCTGGCCCGCATTTTGGGCAGAATTCTGTTTTTCTTTTGAGTACTCCTCCCTCTATTGAATAAAGTGATTTTATGTCAACTGCTTTCTGTGGTTTCTTTTTCTTTTTTGCCATTTTTATTTTTTAGTTTCTGATTTGTTTTCTTTCTGCTGGGGCTTTGCTTCTTCTTTTATTTCTTCCTTTTGTTCTGGTTTCTTTTCTTCAGGTTTGCTTTCATCTTGTTTCTTCTGTTCAGCAGGTTTTTCTTTCCCTTGTTCTGGTTTCACTTCTTCCTTTTTTTCCTCAGCTTTTGGCTTATCCGGTTTCTTTTCTTCTGTTTTTTTCTCCTCTTCCTTCTTAGAAACCCCTTTCTTGAATGCATACTCTGGCTCAATTCTTTCCATATCTTTCTTATTTGAATATAAGTAAGCTATTATTTTTGCATTGCCGAATCCAAACTCCGGATAAATGTGCTTTATAACAAGGAGCTCTTTATTTGCTTTCAATGTATTGGCTAACCTATCTTTAATAGAATTTCTTGATGGTGTTGCCCCTGTATAACTGTCTTTCGCTATAATCTCAGTTCTTGATAATAGTGGATATTCTTTCTTTTCAATTATTTCCATAGAATTCACCTTACCTTAATAGCATACTCTCCTTTTACCTTTATCTCAACTTTTTCAGCAATCATTGATTTATCAGCATCAAGTACATTTATCCTTCCCTTCCAGTTTGTGGTAAATTGATTGCCCTTGCATATAGGACAACTATCTCCTTTCACAAAGATTTTGCATTTTTTACAAACTTTTTTAGGCATTTTTATTTCCTTGATTTCTTTTTAGTTTTTTTATCTGTTTTTTTCTCATATTTTTCTTCTATCCACTCTATCTTTCCAAGGCCAGTCTGTCTCATTGTCAGGCCAAGTTTTGGGTTTGCAACATCTTTATAGCTTACTGCAATTATCCTTGCCCTGCATTTATCCCCTATTTTTAAAACCTTCTTTGATTCCTTTCCAGCAAGGGTCTTCTCTTTGTTGAATGAAACAAAGTCATCCATTGTCTGTGAGATATGAATCATGCCTTCTATTGGGCCAATGCCTATGAAAGCGCCAAAGTCTGCTATGTCTCTTATCCTTCCAAGAACAACCTCCTGCATCTCTGGCTTGAAAATTATTACCTCAAATTTTGTTTCATAATATGATGCTCCATCTCCTGGGATAATAATTCCTTCTCCTATGTTGTCTAACCTTGATACATCTATTACAATGCCCAGTTCCTTTGAAATATAGCCATCATACTTTTTTTTGATTCTCTCAAGCATTGCATCCTCTAGTTTAAGCCCAAAAAGCCTTGGTGGAATCCTTATATGGTCTTTTAATTGTATTTTGTAGAACATTTTAATCTTCTTTTCGTTAAACAATCAGTTTAAGATACTTTTTTTGCCTTAAAACAATAATTGGGACTCCTTTTTTCCTTATCTCCCTTTTAAACTCCTTATCTTGTGTTGCGACTATGAAATTTCCTTTTTTAATCAGGTTTAAAATTAAAAGGTCAACGTTTTTAACTCTTTTGTTTTTAGAGGTGGTTTTTGTTATTTTAATCTTCTTTTTCTTGATTAGTTCTAGTGATATCCTTGCTGCAATCTTGTCTTTTGGCTTCCCTGTTTCAGCTAGTTTTTCCAGCTCATCTATTGTGCCATCCACTATGCAGACAGCATATTTAAAATCACATATTCTCTGAAGCCCTGAAAATATGTCTATCTTAAACCTAATTGCACTTACTAAAAAATTTGTATCAATAATTATTTTTTTCATTTTTAAGTTCTTCTAATATTTCTTTCATTTTTAGAGAATCTTCCCAGGTTATAGGGCTCTCGCATATTATAGTTATGTCTGTTTTTCTTTTTAATATTTCCCTTGCTAAATGTATAAAATCTGATTTTTTCATTATAAGATGCCTTCTCTCTCCTTTCTCTGTGAATTCTATTCCAGAAAAGTGAGAGTGGATATGCCTTAAGCCAGATAGCTGGTCAAAAACAGATGTATAGTTTATAGAGCTGTTTCTTGCATGCAAATGTGCAAAATCAACACAAATACTGCATTTGATTTCATCCCTAAGCTTTAAAATCTCGCTTAAAGAGCCAAACTGTGACTTTTTTCCTGTTGTTTCAGGTGCAAGCTCTGTTTTCCATTTATTTTCTTTTATTATATCCTGCATTTCAATAATCTCTTTTTTTATTATTTCATAACATTCATTTTCTTTTAGCTTTCCATAAAACCCTGGATGAAAAACAACATGGCTTGCCTTGAGATAATGGGCCCTTTCACAGCTGTCCAGAATACGCTTTTTTGATGATTCAATTTTTTCCTTGTCAGCAGATGCAAGGTTTATGTAGTATGGTGCATGAACACTAAGGCTGATATCAAGTTTTTCTGCAAGCTTTCCAATTTCTTTTGCAAGCTCATTCTGCATCCTTACACCATAGGTAAACTCAACCTCCATTGCATTCAGGCCAATCTTCTTAATATAGCCAAGACCATCCAAAGTGCTTTTCATAGGAGAGCCAGCAGGACCAAGTCTTATCATGTTGTTTCTGCCCCTAAGAATTTCCTTGAAACCTTCACAACTACTGTAGAAAGTATTATGCTATATATTATAAATGCAAGTATTAAATTTAACAATGGCTCCATTCCAGGTATTTCATAAGTGGCAAGTATAAATACAACAACTGCAACAGCAATCCCCTTTGACACATTTAAAGTCATAAAAATTTTCTCCTTAACTGAATAATTAAGTTTTGAAAAGCAAAGCTGGACTGAGATATATCTTATCACAAGATATATCATAAACAAAAGCATAGATTTTGCAAAAAACAATATATTAAGGGGAAATTTTATTATTATTCCAACAAGTATGAAAACAATTATCTCAAGCGAGTTTGCAAACAAATAGGAAAATTCGTGCAATGCTTCTTTTTCCCTGACATAAACATTGCCAAAAAACAATCCAAGGGTTGTTACTGCAAGAACCCCATTTCCCTTAAGGTTTTCTGCAAGTATATAAGTTATAAGGGCAGCAGTGATTAAAGCAAGAGGTGACAAATTCTCTGAATATTTGGTTCTCATTATCTTAAAAACAACTATGCCAACTAAAATGCCTGCACCAATACCTGTAACAAACTGCTGCAAAAATGGGCCCATGGTTTCCATAAATTTTGAGAAAAATAACTCTTTGCTATAATCTCTGAATAAGTCAAGAATTATGAAAGGTATTAAAACAATTAAAGGGGTATTAATTATTGATTCTATTTTAAGCAGCTCTACTACCCTGTTCTTCGTGTTTTTAAGCATAGTAAGTATAACATCTGGTGCTGTTCCAGACATCAGGGCAGCAAACATCATCGCAAGAAATATATTGTTAATATTAAAAATAAAGTATACGGATGTGGTCAAGAATATGAGGTTTAGCAATAGAAATATTCCTGTCAGGTTTAATGCCCTCATTGAGAAAGTATCGAATTCCTTTAGCTTTAACCTGGAGCTTGAGTCAAAGATTATCATGACCAAGGCAAGGATTCCTACAGAAGTCAAGAACAAGGGTGAGAAATTAATTAACGGCTTGCCATAATAATCAATATGTCCTATGATTATGCCTGCTATAACTAAAAGAAGTACATTAGGCATCTTAATTTTTTCTGAAAAAATTGTGCATAATATACCTATAACCATAATAATGGCTAAAGATGTCAGATAAAAAAGTGCATCCATCATATCACCGCTTTTTTAAATAGTTAAAAAGAGATATTTATTAAACTTTTGCTTTAGGTTTTTTCTTTTTGAAAAAATACTGCAATGGCCTCTGTTTTTTTGGCTTTAGTATAGTTTTGCTTGCCTTTGCTATTTTTTCCTGGTTTAATAAGGATTTTAAAAATCTCTTTCTTGTTCTGTTTGTCAGTATATCCTGCTCAAGTGCCTTTGCAAGCCTTTCTGGCCTCTTTAATGACGATTCCTTGACTATATCAACTATGATTTTCTCATTTGATTCTTTTTCCAGTATTCTTTTGACATCATCCTGCTTTAACAGTTCTCTTATGAATATCTCTCTCGTGCCCTGGTTTAAGACCTTGTTGCCTGTTTCTTTTTTTAACAGCTCTGCAAGGTTATCTGGATTGGATATCAGCAGGTATTTAATAAGCTGTATTATCCTTACTGTTGTGTTCCTGTAGTTCTGCTTATCAATATTATCTATAACATCATAGAGTATGTCATCAAATTTCAGAACATTTATCCCTTTTAAATTAATGTTTTTATGGGATGTCAAGACCAGTGTTTTTTCATAGCTGAAGTCTGTTCCAACAAAATCTTTTATGACCTGCTTTACTTTTTTTATGACTGTCTTGTCTTCAAACTTTTTTATGTATTCATTTATATCCTTGTCAACAATGGTTGAGCTTATAGAACAATTAACCTCAATATGCTCTACTCTATCAAGCTTTCCATTGGTAAGTTTTATTGCTATAAGGTCTATTACCTTGTTTTTGCCGGCATTGATATCATTAATAGTAAAGAAACCTTTTTTATTAAGCCAAAGATTAACTATTTCTTTTTCCGGATTCATAATAAGCACCTCTTTAAGATGGCCACTAAGGCCTGTAAACCCCCAATCCTGAATTGAAGCAAAATATTATATAATCTCAAGAATTCAACTATTTAAATGTTTCTAATCGAGGGCTTTGGCTATAAAGTGGCTATAAACTAAAATGAGTTCCACATTTTCTACAAATGCATATAATGCGTATAGTCCCACTTGAAGTTGAAATTGAGTTTTTTTTGCAAACAGGACAAATATTCCCATGACTTAAAAACCATTTCGAAAGTTTTTTTCTTTTTTTAAAAGAAGCATTTTTAATTATTCTTTCACATCTCTTATTTCCACAACCCCCTATAAGATGCTTATTTAATGGCTTAGTTTTACAGTTAGGGCATACACATTTTTTATTTTTAATTTCACCTAATAAACCAATAGAT
>Ga0268278_1000868_pt1 | contig 19141 bp, 16 predicted proteins | sample saktaG_3_FD_190135 | JGI IMG/M metagenome (GOLD analysis project Ga0268278, IMG submission 190135) | Saline water microbial communities from Sakinaw Lake, British Columbia, Canada - sak_2010_1_5_55m | ecosystem: Environmental > Aquatic > Non-marine Saline and Alkaline > Saline ...
ATTTCAAATGCGATTCCTTCTAATATTGCCCTAATAATTGAAGAACGTTTGTGGCCTAATGAAAGTCCAAAAATTATTCCCCTTGCTTCTGGATTCCAATATGGGGCTGCCGAGGCAGCAAAATGTGGAACCAACAGCAAACCATTTGCCCCTACGGGTTCTTTTTCCGCTTCAGAATCCATTGTTTTATATGCATCAATCCCTGATTCTCTTTGAGTTTCCATCTCAATTTCTCCGAAATTATCTCTAAACCAACGATAAATTGAACCTGTGGTAAAAATACCGGCTTCCAGCACCCACTCGCCAGCTACAGAAGATGCACTACAAATTAAACGTTGATTAATATCTTTAACCGGTTTATGGCTATTGGCTAAAACAAAAGAACCTGTTCCTGTATTGACTTCCACTATCCCGGTCTTTATCACACCTAATCCTATGGCAGCACACTGTTGATCTCCCCCTGCTGCAATAACCGGTATTCCTTTCGGTAAATTAAGTTCTTCCGAAACAACCCGATTAACAAATCCAATAATTGAACCAGGTGGAACAGCTTCTGGTAACTTGTTAAAATCTATCCCAACGTTTTTTATCAGATCTTTATCCCACCTTAATTCGTCAATATTAAAAAGCATGGTCCGGGAAGCCTGTGTCCAATCAGTTTTAAATTCTCCTGTTAAGAAATGAATAATAAAGTCCTGTACCGGAAGAAAAATGAAGGAATGATTATAGATTTCAGTTTTATGCTTTTTTAACCACAATAATTTTGGTAAAGTAAAATAAGGGTCAACTCTTAACCCTGTAATATTGTATATTTTCTCCGTGCCGTATTCATTAATTAAATGTTGCGTTTCTTCGATTGCTCTTTTATCTTGCCACAATATGGCATTATCTAAAGGATTACCTTTTTTATCAACAGGAATAACAGTAGCTCTTTGTGATGTGACTGCAACAGCAGATATACAATTTTTATCATATTCTATTTTTTTTACAGCTTCTTTAACTGTTTTTTTTACAGCTTGTAACCATGTTTTGGGATCATGGTCAATCCATCTACATGGTAAATAGATGCTTTTATACTCTTGATAAGATCTACTAACTTGCTGACCTTTTTCATTAAAAATAACCGCATGACATCCCGTTGTTCCAATATCTATACATAGAATTAAACTACCCATTATAAATCCTTTATATAAATTTATAAAAAATTATTAATTAAATTACCTTCTTTATCAAACTTCAAAGGTTAACCACCACAATTTTTAATTTCAATTACCAATTATTTGATTGCATCTTTTATATTTTTAGTGCCACGACGACCGGCTGTAACGACTGTTTAGTCCCCTAAATTAATTTTACTAAAATTACTTATGGTGTATCGAACCAATTTTACCGCGAGAAAATAATCTCATTTTTTCCTTAATCACTGTAAGTATCGGTTCTTTTATCCTGTTGGAAAGAGCAGACAAATGACCGGAATAATCGTTTTTAAATATTTCTTTTAATTGCTTGACTGCTGCATTTGATATCTCAGTATTAATATTAATCTTTGATATTCCTTCATCGATTGCTAATACTAAGTCTTCTTCTGTATTTCCAGAACCTCCATGCAGGACGAGGGGGACTGAAATTACTTTTGCAATTTCTTTTAAGCGATCATGATATATTTTTGGTTTACCAATATAGTTGCCGTGGATTGTTCCGACTGCAATAGCTAAGGCATCACAATCTGTCTTCTCCACAAATTCTTTTGCTTCTTCCGGTTTGGTTAACTGATCCTCTGTAACAAATTCTCCGCTATCTTCAGCGGGAACATAACCCAATTCTGCTTCTACGGTAACACCAGCTGCATGGGCTATTTTTGCTATTTTAGAAGTTATTCCTATATTATCACTGTTTGCCAAGCTGGAACCATCATACATAACTGAAGTAAAACCTGCTTGAATTGCTCGAATAATTAAATCTTCTGATTTGCAATGATCTAAATGAAGTACAATGGGTAATGGTGTTTTATTCGCTAACTCATGGACGCATTTTGCAATTAAATGAATCGAATTAATAGAGCTGTATTTTTCACCAAAAGCGATAATAACCGGGATATTTAAAGATAAAGCTGCATCAAAAACGACTTCAATAGTCTCCATATTGTAAACATTAAATGCTCCGATGGCATAGCCTGATTTTCTTGCTTGAATTAAAACATCATTTAAATTAACTAACATCTAACGAACTCCTTACTTCTTCGAGCCATTTCCGGACTTCATCTCGCCTTAACACTTCTGAGTGAACCACAAATTTTGGTTCCTTGTTTTCTAATAATTTGTTGATATCTTCAACCAAAAGATAAGGTGATTTCGTCAAGGCTTCTTTGGTTGTACCGGCGATATGAGTGGTTAAAGTAACATTATCAAGTTCTAACCAACGGCTATTTTCGCCAATCGGTTCCTGCCAGAACACATCCAAGGCAGCACCGGCTATTTTTTTATCTTTTAAAATTTGATATAAGGCATCTTCTTTAATCAAACCTGCACGAGCTGTATTTATTAGATATGCAGTATTTTTCATTAAGGAAAGCTCTCTCTCCCCAATCATGTTTTTAGTTTCCTTGCTTGCCCTGGCATGTAAAGAAACAAAATCAGCGCTTTTTAATAAATCTTCGGTGGTTACCTTTTTAACATGATATTTCCGGATTACTTCTTCTGAAACATAAGGGTCAGATACCAAAATATTAACCTTGAATCCATTCAATTTTTGAGCTACTAATTGACCGATATAACCAAAGCCCACCAATCCGATTGTTTTTCCCTGTAATTCAGGTATCATGTCAGAATTAACAAAGTTTTTTCGCCAAATACCATTTTTTACGGCATGATAGCTGCGGGCAATATTTCGAGCTTCTCCCAAGATTAAGCCAATAGTAAAATCAGAAACAGCTTGTGCGTTACGGCCTTGAATATTTTGAACAATAATTCCCTTTTCGGTAGCGTACTCAACATCAATATTTTCTAATCCTGCTCTTGAAGCACCAATAAGTTTAAGATTAGGTAATGCATCGATAGCCTCTTTTGATATCGGACAAAATAAGACTAATAACATTTCAGTGTTCTTGTTAGCATTTAATATTTGCGGTACAACCGATTCGGCAGACGGTCCCTGTTTTTCAATAATTAACCGGCGATCCTGTAGTTTATCCCAATTTGTTTCCCAATCCTTAATTTCTATATTTAAACTATTCAGTTTTAGCTCCTTGACTGCTGCTCCAATATTATCGCCTGGTATCATTACATCTCCAACACATAAAACTTCCATCAATAAAGACCTCCTTTGCTAATTTAAGTTAATTAGTTTTTTGTTTTTTATTTAGACCCGTTAGCGTTTATAAACCTAATAGTATATATGAACAAATTTAATTTCTTGTTTAAAATATTATATTTTCAGTACTAATCTTTATTGCTCATCAATCATGATGAATGGAAATTGCCTCTATTTCTATTTTTGCATTCTTGGCAAGTCCATTGACTCCTATGGCAGCCCGTGCCGGGAAATCACCAGAGAAATACTTACTATAGATCGAATTCACTATTTCGAAATCGTTCATGTCGGTAAGAAATATTGTAGCCTTTACAATCTCATTCAAAGAAGAGCCTGAGGTTTCTAAAATGGCTCTTAAGTTCTCTAATGTCTGCTTTGTTTCGTTTTCAATGCCCCCGCTAACTTTTTTACCACTTGCGGGATCTAATGGTAAAATATAGGAAGAATGCTGTCATCAACTATGTTATAGATCGTTGCTGGTTGATTCCCTAATTTTTTTTCAAAAATAGCTTTGAAATTATCAACTACAGGAAAAACAGTATGAATCATGGTTATAAGAGGTGTTATCAATTTATATCATACTCCTTTTATAATTTTTTAGTGATTAGTTCATTCTATGTTCTTTCATTACTGGTCAATTTTAATAATTATCTTTCCAGCATTACCTTGCTGGGCAGTCAAGATAGCTTTTTCTACTTCATCTAAAGTAAACTCATGAGTAATGACATCTTTTATATTTAATTTTTTATCATTCATAATATTATCTACCGAGTACCAAGTATTGAACATTTCTCTACCGGTAATACCGTAAATGGTTGCCTCTTTATAGATCACATTATTCACCAAATCCAGGGGTACTTCTTGAGGGTGAAGTCCTATGAGCGAAATCCGCCCTCCTTTTCCCAAAACATCAAATCCGGTCCTTGTACCCTGTACCGAGCCGCTTAATTCTATCACCACATCAGCCCCTCTACCATCGGTTTTCTCCCTTATGATATTGGCTACATTATCTTTTTTAGGATTTAAGGTTACGATATTGTCTCCCATCTTGGTCGCCAACTTTAATCTATATTCATTTAAATCCACCACAAATATCTGGCTGGCTCCTGATATACTTGCAACATTTGCTGCAAATAGTCCGATAGGGCCGGCACCGATGATGACCGTGGAAAGAGCTGCAATCTTATCCCTTAAAACACCATGAACGGCGATACCGAAGGGCTCGTAAATGGCTCCTATTTCCGGAGGGGTATCTGGATGCAACTTCCAGGCACAAATTTCTGGTATTTTTGCATATTCTGCAAAAACACCATCGGTATGCACTCCTAATATTTTCATATCCTTACATATATGCTGTCTTCCTGTTCTGCATAATATGCATTTGCCACAAGGTATGTGCGTTTCTCCGGCTATTAAATCACCCACCTTAACCAAAGTTACATTTGAGCCAATTTCGACCACTTCCCCACAAAATTCATGTCCGATGACCATAGGATTTTTTGCGTTTACGTTTTCACACCATTGATTCCAGGCATATAGATGGATATCCGTACCGCAAATCGCAGCTTTTTTCACTTTTACCAATACTTCATTTTCTGAAATTTTAGGGATAGGCACATCTACTATTTTAATTCCTTTTTCTCGATTCGGTTTATATGCCGCTTTCATTTCAATTCTCCTTGATAACGATAAATTTATTTTGCAAAATCTATAGCCATCTTAATGGCTTCCACCATACTCTCTTCGTTAGCTCTACCTTCACCCGCTTTTCCAAATGCAACGCCATGATCCACCGAAGTTCTAATTATCGGTAAACCGACCGTAACGTTGACGCCACTCATGGATAACCATTTATTGGTCGATTTATTATACTTAAATCCGGTAACCTTCATAGGTATATGTCCTTGATCATGATACATAACTACCGCAATATCGTACTGACCACCAATTACTTTGGAAAAAATGGTATCCGGAGGAACCGGTCCATCAACGGTTATATGTTCTTTTTTCGCTTGCTCAATAGCGGGAATAATCTCTTCAAGTTCTTCATTGCCGAAAAGTCCCCCTTCTCCGGAGTGGGGGTTTAATCCGGCTACCCCAATTTTTGGATGCCTGATTCCTAAATCTTTTAAAGCTTTATTCGCCAAACGAATCACAGTTAAAATTCGTTCTTTTTTTACCAAATCACAAGCCTGGCGTAAGGAAACATGGGTGGAAACATGAATGACCCTTAAATTTTCATCTGCCAACATCATGGCATAATTTATTGTTTTAGTACGGGTTGCAAAAATCTCGGTATGACCGGCATAAGGCGAACCTGCCGCTTTAATGGCTTCTTTGTGAATAGGTCCGGTTACTACTGCATCTACTAATCCTTCCATGGCTAAATCAATGCCCTTGTAAATGTATTCTAATGATGCCTGGCCTGCTTTCTCAGAGACTTTTCCATAATCAAATTCATCAAGTGTGATATTATTTAAATCTATGAGATCGATGGTGCCAAATTCTCCTTTTATCTCTTCTATGTTTTTAATAACATTCAACTTTAAATCTGAAGGAATAAATTTTAATGCATCATCTATCACAGATTTACTTCCAATAACTATTGGTTTTGATTTTCTATAAATCTCTTCACTGCCTAGCGCTTTTACTGCAATCTCTGCTCCAATACCTGCGGGATCTCCGATGGTAATAGCGATAACTGGTCTTTCCATTGTAAAATATAATCTAGTCCACTATTAATAAATAATGAACCTTTCCTCCATTCTTAATAGTTTTTCAATTTATTAATTAAATGATATAAGGTATCTTCTTTGCCGAATCCGCCCGCCTTAGTTATAATATTTAATTTATAATTTTTATAATTAGCGATAGCCAAAGGAATGCCTGGTAAAAGTTCATCTAGAATATTCATATTATATATACCTAACTCTTTACAAACTCCTAAGGCTACATCTCCACCAGTTAAAATTAAATTCTTTACATAACTATTTTTTATTATTTTAGAAGTAAGTTCTCCAAGAAAAGTTTTAATCTTAATCTCTAATTCTCTAAAACCAAGATTGTATTTTAACATCAGCTTTTTATTTATTAATTTCTCTTCATTATAAATAGCATCAGTATGTATTACTAAATCGTGGTTACCTTTTATCGCCTTAATACCTTCAGCAGAATAATTATCTAAGATTCTGTCTTTATTAGAAAAAACCTGTTCTAAATCTATTTTTAATTCAGTAAAATTTAATCTATTTTTAAGATAATTTACTTGATCTTCCATTATAGAATTTCGCGAACCCGCAACTACTATAACTGAACCTTTATTGTTTTCAATCTTTATTTTGAGATCTTCATTCTTATAATTTATATTAGGAAAATGATTGGCTAAGCCTGCAGATCCTGAAAATAAAACTGGCCTATCAAGCTTTAAGCTGCTTGCAAATATATCCTTTAAATGTTCCTCGTTAGTAGAATCAATAACTATTATTTTATTTCCTTTTTGATATAATTCATTCATTTTTGATAAAATAGTTTTTTGCCCTTTAGCAACATCTTTTAAGTCAATCTGCCCAACCGGAAAATCAGTCTGCTTTTTTAATAAAAAGGGAATAAAAGAATTTTCTACCTGCGTTGAACTGCCGCAAGAATACTCACTTAAACTTAAAGGTTTCTGGTCGACAACTAAATAACCACCTATAGTTATTCTTTGGTAAGACGGGTAACTGGGACTAAAAATACAGATATCTTTTTTTAAAATATTCATTATCTCTTCAATCTCAACACCCATGTTACCTCTTAGAGTTGAATCTACCTTTTTATATACTACATCTTTTTTATTTATATTTATTTTTTCTAAGATACTTTTTAATATCTTTCTGGCTGTTTTACTTTCTAATTCGCGAGTTTCAGTATCCATTACAAAAACATCTAAATTATCAGGAATAATTATTGTTGATTGTTCATCCAATACTGATACTATTGCATTGTAACCTTTTTTTGCAAATTGCACTCCGGTATCATTTGCACCAGTTAGATCATCTGCTATTACATAAATCATCCATCATACCTCAGTAATATAGTTTCAATTTTATTAGAAATAACATTAAATTGCCTCTCAATTTATAATAGAAGCAATTTCCATGCCAAGTTTATTTCTACACAAGCGCTTATCTTTAATTCCTATACAATTTAAAGCAATTTTTAAATAATAAAAGTTGTATCTTAAGATAATAAATTTATTTTTAAAATGTGAAAGTTTCTTTATGAAACGCTAGATAAATAAAATATTCTATTTAACCCTTATATAACAAATAAAAATTCCGCTATGTTTCATTATGAAATAGTTACATTATGAAACTGCGGACCTCAACATTCCCTTTAAATTATATTTATTTACTTTACCTTATTACTTATTATTCAATTTTCGCCATAAAGTTGTACGGCTAATGCCTAATCTTCTTGCTGTAGCAGCTTTATTCCCTTTTTCTTCATTTATAATTTCTTTGATAATATTTTTTTCAATATTTTCTAAATTACCGCTTAATGGATAATTTATATTATCTTGCTTTTGGTAATTATCTATGATGCCACCTCTATACTGCAACTTCATAATTTCTTTAACTAAATTTGTCATAATAAAATTTTTACCAGTCCTAACTACTAATCTTTCTATAATGTTTTCTAACTGTCTAATATTACCAGGCCAATCATAATTTTCTAATATTTGCATTCCTTCCTCAGAAATACCTTCTACAATTTTTTTAAACTTATATCCACACTTTTTAATAAAAAAATTAACCAGTAACGATATATCTTCTTTCCTTTCTCGCAAAGGAGGAATATCTAAATTTAAAACGTTAATTCGGTAATATAGATCATCTCTAAATTTATTTTCCTTAACTAATTGAATAAGTTTCTTATTAGTAGAAGCAATAATCCTAACATCAACTGGTATTACTTTATCATCTCCTAATCTCCTAACTTTATGTTCTTGAAGAACTCGTAGCAATCGAGCCTGGATATTTTGAGAAATTTCTCCTATCTCATCGAGAAAAATAGTTCCTTCGTGTGCTTGTTCAAAAAGACCCATTTTACCTTCTTTTTTAGCCCCGGTAAAAGCTCCTCTCACATAACCAAAAAGTTCACTCTCAAGAAGGCTTTCTGGAAGCGCAGCACAATTAAAAGCTACAAAAGACTTGTTTTTTCTTGGGCTATAATTATGTATTGCTTGTGCAAAAAGTTCTTTACCTGTTCCTGTTTCGCCATAAAGTAAAACAGGTGAGTCAATTTGTGCGTAATTTTTTGCTTCTTCCTTTAAATTTCTGAATATTTGACTTTGGCCAATAATATCATTAAAAGTATTTTCTGCAACATTTCCTTTTAAATATAATTTTTCTCTTATTTTTTGTTCTGTCTTTTGTATTTGTGAAACCTTCTGAAAGGTAACTACAGTCCTGACTGTTTCATCGTTAATTCTAATTGGAATAATATTCGCTGCAATTTTTATATCCCCAACCGTCCATATTTTACCTTCTATCTTTTGGCCTATTTTTGTAATTTTAGAAAAATCAAATTCTGGAAACATTTTATTTACGTTTTTCCCTATTATTTTATAGGCCTCTTTTTCAAAAATCTTCACTGCCTGAGGGTTAAAAGTATCGATTACACCATTTTGGTCTACAGTAATTATTCCCTCATAGGCAAAATCTATAATACTTTTTATCCTTTTATTTTTTTCTAACTCTTTCTTTCTAACTTCTGCTACTCTTTCAGCTTCCAAGATTGATTGCATTAAAGCTTCTTTACCTGATTCGACTAAAACAGTATTCATACCTAATTGTTCAGCAATTTCTACAGAAATATTATCACCAACTATCCAATTATAACCTTGTTTTTTTATTTCTTTTAGTTTTTTTTCAACATAAAGGGTATGTTCATACCAATTTTCTTTCAAAGTTAATATTTCAATATCAATATTCATAATATCTCCCAAACCCTTTATACCATATGTAAATGGATAGAAACCTACGACAGCAATTTTATTAGTTTCCTTTCTAGCTTGGTGAAGAGCTCGAATTAAATCAAATCCGCTAATCTGAACTTCAACAACAGGAAGATTCGTTACTTTTTTCTTAATGGCAATTGCAGTTCCCCCTCTACTTATTACAACATCAATCACCCCCTGCTCTTCTAATTCAACTGCTTGACGTGCTCCCTCTTCAAGGTCTCCGATTTTTATTATTATTTTTTTATTAAATTCTTGGCAAATTTCAGAGAACAATTCTCCCATTTTTTTGTAAGGAGCAATAAATGCTATTGAATAAGACATCAAGGCCAACCTCTTATTACTAAATTTTTTATGTAATAAAATTAAAAACTATAATTTTAACAATAAATGTAAGCTAAAGACTTTTTTAATGACAATATTTTTTATATTTTTTTAAATAGAGAATTAACCCTTCGCTTTTTAAAATATTTAAAAGCTGGGGAGGATATTTTTCAATTGATATTTTCCTCTCCGGATCATATAGAGTAATTAAACCATCTTTAAGATTTATTTTTATAGAATCGTTTTGATGAACTTCTTTAATTATCTCTGGGCATTTTAAAACCGGGAGGCCAACATTTATGGCATTTCGATAAAAAATACGTCCAAAGGATTTTGCCACTATTGCCTTAATTCCGGCACATAAAATTGCCCTGGGAGCGTGTTCTCTGCTGGAACCGCAGCCAAAATTTTTCCCAGCAACTATTATCCAATCTCCCCCTTTTATCTTTTCGGAAAAATCAGGAATAATATCTTCCATGGCGTGAATAGCTATCTCCTCAGGAGAAGTAAGATAAAGATATCTACCAGGATAGATTTGATCTGTATCAATATCGTCCCTCACTTTAAAGACTTTTCCAGTTATTATAGATTTAAACATACGAAATATTTCCTTTTCTAACAGATTAGAAAAATTCCCGGGGATCTGCTATTGACCCTTTTAAAGCCGATGCAGCTACAGTGGCTGGAGAAGATAAGAATATTTTTGCATCCGTGCTCCCCATCCTTCCGGGAAAATTTCTACTGGAAGTAGAAATGCAATTTTCTCCCGGAGCTAAAACTCCTTCATGAGCACCTAAACAAGGACCACAAGAAGGGGTAGCCAAAGTTGCCCCTGAATCTAGCAAGATTTGAATAAAACCCAAATCAATACATTTTTTTAATATTTGGCTGGAAGCGGGTATAACAAGTAATCTTACCCAGGAAGGTATTTTCTTTCCCTTTATAATTTCTGCGGCTATTTTAATATCGTTAATTCTTCCTCCGGTACAAGTGCCAATGAAAGCTTGATGAATGGGTTCTCCTATCATTTGGGAAACAGGAACTACTTTATCTACTCTATTAGGAAGAGCTATCTGTGGTTCGAGATTGGAAATGTCAAAATTATAAATGGATTCATATTCTTCGCTATTTATATTATTTTTTCTTTTTACAGATTTAAATTCTTTGTATTTTTCTGAATTGGTATGTGAAATATATTCCATTACTTTTTCATCCGGCCTAATATAAGTAGCTTTTGCCCCCATTTCCACGGACATATTGCAAAGGACCAAACGTTCATCTAAAGACATCTCAGCTACTACTCCCCCGGAATATTCTATGGCTTTATATAAGGCAACATCTGTGCCTAATTGGGAGATAATATAAAGAATAATATCCTTAGCCATAATTCCTTTATTGGTTTTTCCGGTAATATTAATCTTTACAATTTCCGGAACTCTTAGCCATATTTCACCGGTAAGTAAAACTGCTGCCATATCTGTCGCTCCAATTCCGGTAGAAAAAGCGCCAAAAGCGCCATGAGTCGTGGTGTGAGAATCAGTTGCCACCAACATCATCCCCGGCCAAACCAAGCCTTCTTCCGGCATCACCTGGTGACATACTCCTCGGTTAACATCAAAGAAATGTTTTATACCTTGCTCATGGGCAAACTCTCGCATTTTCTTTTGGTTTTCCGCGGCTTTAATGGTAGGAGCAGGGGCGTAATGGTCCATAACAAAGGTTATTTTTTGAGGGTCCCAAACTTTATCCCCTCCCATTTCCTTGAAAGATAAAATAACTTGTAAATACAAATCATTTATCTCCGCCAAATCTACTTTGGCTACAATAAATTCACCAGGTTTAACCTGGTCTCGATTCGCAGCACGAGCTAAAATTTGATATAAAGGATGCATTTAAAATATAAATCTCTCTTTCTTTAAAAGTATTTTTTAAAATAATTCAAAATGAATTCATAATATTTAATTACAAAAAACTTTTCAAACTAATTGAGGTACAACTGTATTCCCCGAGGGAAGAATATAGGCCTGAAAATCTTCGCCATATTTTTCTTTAATATATTCTGTGGCTTGTGAAATATTTTCCATGGGGATAAAATATAATTTACGAACTTTATCTTGAGGCAAAGAAGAAATTAATATCACTTCTACTTCTTTTGTTAATTTAGCTATAGCATAGGCTTTGTGACCGCCTAAAACAAATTTCTTTTTTAAACGTTCAATTATATCATCCGGAGAGTTTGCTTCTTCTACCCATTTTTTAAAAGTAGGTTCTCCATAACCCTCGCTACATTCAGCAAGTAGTATGATAGTTCCTCCTGGTTTTACCGCCTGGTAGGCATTATTTAAGGCTTTCTGAGCCTGATAAACATTAATATCTTTAGGATAACCGCCAGCACTGGCAATCACAATATCTGCCTTTTTTTCAATAGGACAGATGTATATTTGCTTGCTTACCTCTACTCCCTGCAGCCATGAAGTTAATAATTCTCCTGCTACAATTTCTACTATTTTGTGGTTTTCATCAGTAACTACATTGATATTAAAATCAACTTCGACTTTTTCTGCGGCTTCCTGCATCTCTTGGTGAACGGGATTACCTTTAAGATTTCCGGCTCGGGAATCAGGATGCATCATCCTGGAATGATTGGTTTCAATTGTCTCCCTCCCGCAAATACCGGGAAGGATGGATTTTCTTCCTCCGGAAAAACCGGCAAAATAATGAGGAACTATTACCCCGGTTGTAATTATAAAATCTATATCCGAGACAATCGGGTCAACCCAGAACTTGTTGCTGCTTTCCAAATTACCCAAATCTTTTAGGTAGGGATCATCACAATCATGATTAATAAATTTATAAGTAGAAAAAATATCTTCCCCAAATATTTCCTTTATTTCTTCCGGGGAGTTACCGCGGTGTATTCCGGTAGCCACCATAAAAATTACATTTTCTTTTTTAGTCCCTGCTTGATGTAATTCATCTAGTAAAGGAGGTAAAATTACTTCATACGGCGTAGGCCTGGTTATATCGTTTACAATGATTAAAATCTTACTGGCTTTTTTCTGAAAAATTAATTCCCTCAGAGAAGGGCAGCCAATCGGATTTTTTAAAAGTTCTCTTAATTTATTTTCCGGATTTAATAGAACTTCTTGTTTTTCTAAGTTTAATATTTTTATTATATTTTTATCTTTAATTGGTAAATGAATTTCCTTTTTACCATATTTCAACTTCATTTTTATCTTTTACCTCCAATTAAAACAAAGAATAGCAATATTATCTCCCCAATAAATTTGGAACAAAAAGAATAATTTGAGGAAAGTAAGTAATGAGCATTAAATCTAATAATAAAATTAATAAATAGGGAAGGATTGCTTTGGTTACTTTTTCTATAGGTACTTTGGTAATTGCAGTAACTACAAAAAGATCAAGCCCCACAGGAGGAGTAATACAGCCGATAGCTAAATTTACTACTACCAGAACTCCAAAAAATACGGGATTTATTCCCATAGAAATTGCGACAGGTAATAAAATTGGAGTTAATATTACCACAGCTGCAGAAGCATTTATAAGAGTGCCAACAAATAATAGTAATAAATTGACCAACATCAAAAAAATGATGGGATTATTACTTATATTTGCAAAAGCCATACCTATTTTATGGGGAACCTGAGCATTGGTTAAAATCCATCCAAATAGATTGGCAGCTCCTACTATAAACATAATAACCGTTGTGCTCACTGCTGCTTTCAATATAACAGAAGGCAGGTCTTTTATCTTTAATTCTTTATAAACAAAAAATCCAATAAACATTCCATAAACAGCTGCAACTGCCGCCGCTTCTGTGGGAGTAAATATTCCTCCGTAAATGCCTCCAATAATAATTACCGGCATCAGCAAAGCAAAGAAACTATCTTTAAATGATCTTAAAATGTTTATCAAAGAAAGTCTTCCTTCTCCTTTAAACCCTGCCCTTCTACATATAATATAACTTACCACACACATAGATGTCCCCATAAGTATTCCCGGTAAAAATCCTCCCAAAAATAAATCACCGATTGATACTCCGGCTATTACTCCATAAACTACCATAGTAATACTGGGAGGGATGACTATTCCTACTGTCCCTCCGGAAGCTACAACTGCAGCTGCAAAATCTTTTTTGTACCCCTTTTTAACCATTTCATCAATCATGCTGACACCAATGGCAGCGGTAGTGGCAGCTGAGGAACCGGAGATAGCTGCAAAAAACATTCCGGATACGGCAACTACTAATGCTAAACCCCCGGCAATAAATCCCACTAAAGAGTTAGCAAAATTTACTAACCTCTTGGTAACCCCACCTGCAGACATAAATGCCCCGGCTAACATAAAAAATGGCAAAGCCATAAAAGAAAATGAATCTACTGCAGTAAACATCCTCTGAGCTACCACTATCAAAGGGATATCCATAACCGTATAAAGAACAACTGCAGAAGATAATCCTAATGCCACTCCAATCGGAGCTCCAATAGTCAATAAAATTAAAAAGCAACTAAATATTAACCATAATAACAATTTTATTTCACCTCAATTTCCACAGTTATTTTGAATTTACTCTTTTGCATGTAAAACATCTAAAACTAAAATTAAAATATTACAAAACATTACAAATGTTGCAATGGGAATTGCTAAATATACCCAGGACATTGAAATCCCCAATGCGGGTGAATGTTGAAAAGAGCTTAACTTCATCATTCTTACACCTTGATAGAATAGAATCATTATAAATATCATAGTACAAACATAGGCAGTAATTTTTGTATACTTAGCTTTTTTCCCTTTTAATTTTTGAACTAATGCTCCCACAACAATATGACCATTATCTCTTGCAACTACCGCCGAACCCATAAATACAGTCCAAACAAAGAGATATCTTGCTAATTCTTCAGAAAAAGTCAAAGAATTATGGAATACATATCTAAAAATCACCTGCAAAAAAATAATAAACAACATTACAGTAATAGATATAATCGAAACCCAATTTAAACATTTATTTATTTTGTCTATAAAATTTCTCAAAACCGTTCATCTCCTCATAAAAAGATTGGTGAGTAAAGGATATTTATTTTCATACCCTTTACTCACCAATAGTTGCTTTAAAGACTTACTTTAAATTAACTATTGCGTCCAGATTTTCTTTTCCAACTTGATCTTCAAATAATTTCCACACTCCAGCAGTCGCCAATCTAAATGGCTCTTTATCAACTTCAATTACCTCGGTAAGACCGCTATCTATTACTTTTTTCCACATTTCATTATCTAATGCGACACACTGAGCACGATGCCAGCTCTTTGCTTCGGCTGCACTAAGTATTATTGCTGCTTGAACATTTACCGGTAATTTATTCCAGGTAATCATACTAATTATTAATGGTTCAGCAGCATAAACATGCCCGGTTAGGGAAATGTATTTTTGGACTTCAAAGAAACGTGAGGTGTAGATATGTGAAACCGGATTTTCTTGACCGTCAACTGTTCCCTGCTGTAGTGCGGTAAACAATTCACCAAAAGCCATAGGAGTAGGATTAGCTCCCAATGCTTTCAACATTTCAATATAAATCTTTTGTTCCATTACTCTAATCTTTAAACCCTTCATGTCTTCAGGTGCTTTTACCGGTCGTACATTATTGGTAAGATGTCGAATTCCGTTTTCAAAATAGGCTAATAATTTTATTCCTAGTGGTTCTAATTCCTTACCAATTTCCATCCCGATAGTATCAAGTGCTTTGTAAGCATGCTTTGTATCTCTAAATAAGAAAGGTAAATCAAATATGGCAATTTTGGGAAGGAAGTTCCCTAAAACTGCTGTACTGGTTAAAGTCATATCTAATGTTCCAAAAATTAAACCTTCTATTAAGTCCCTCTGGTTCCCTAACTGACTGCTGGGAAAAACTTGAATTTCTACTTCACCATTAGTCTTTTCTTTAACTAATTCTGCAAAGTACTCGCCCGCTATAGCATAAGGTTTAGCAGGATCAGCTATATGTCCTAATTTTAAAACATATTTGGGGGCAGCAAAAGCAAAACTGCTTAATAATAAAACCGCTACTAAGCTAATTATAAGCACCGAAGATATTTTTCTCATTATTTTTCTCCTTTATTTTTTAATTTTAATTTAACTCAAAAAACTTACTTGAACAAAAAATAATATAGATTATCACCTCCCTTAAACTGTTGATTTTTTCCTTCGGGTTGTATTATGCTTTTTTTTGGTTGTTTGATAATTTTTAAAATAAAATATTTTTAGATTCTTGCTACACCGCTTTTGATAGCTGCCTGAGCTACTGCCTCTGATTCTCGTTCCACTACCCGTGGGTCAAAGGCATTTACAATAATATTATTATCATTTAATTCATCATCGGATATTAGAGAAGCCAGGGCATAGGCAGCGGCTAATTTCATCTCTTCGTTTATCTGGCTGGCTCTTACTTTTAGGGCTCCTTTAAAGATAGCAGGAAAACCGAGACAGTTGTTGACCTGGTTGGGGAAATCAGATCGGCCGGTGGCTACAATTCTGGCTCCTGCAGCTTTAGCTACATCGGGCATAATCTCAGGAGTGGGGTTGGCCATGGCAAAGATAATAGAATCAGAAGCCATAGTCTTTACCATCTCCGGTTTTAAGGCTCCTGCTGCTGATAGACCTAAGAATACATCCGCTCCTTTTATGGCATCCGCTAGAGTCCCTTTTATTTTTTCACCGTTGGTGACTTTTGACATGGCTTCTTTTACGGGATTCATATTTTCTTTTCTGCCCTCATAGATGATGCCTTTTGAATCACAAAGGATGGCATGTTTGACTCCTGCAGACATAATGAATTTTAATACTGCTATAGCTGAGGCACCTGCTCCGTTTACTACTACCTTTATCTTATCTAAATCTTTACCTACTACCTTTAAAGCATTAATCAGGCCGGATAAGACTACGATTGCGGTACCATGCTGGTCATCATGAAATACAGGGATATCCAATATCTTTTTAAGTCTGTCTTCTATTTCGAAACAACGGGGTGCAGAGATGTCCTCTAAATTGATGCCGCCAAAGGAGGGGGCGATCAAAGTGACGGCTTCGATGATTTTTTCCGTATCTTTGGTAGCAAGACAGATCGGAAAGGCATCGACCCCGGCAAAGTGCTTAAAGAGGACGGCTTTACCTTCCATCACCGGCAGAGCGGCTTCTGGACCTATATCTCCCAGACCTAAAACTGCAGTACCATCACTTACTACTGCTACCATATTCCCTTTGGAAGTATACTTGTAGACATCATTGGTATTTTGATGGATCCTCCTGCAGGGTTCAGCCACCCCGGGGGTATAGACTACGGCTAAATCGTGCATATCTTTTACTTCGGTCTTGCTTACAACTTCAATCTTTCCTCTGTTCTCTTCGTGCAGCTTTAAAGCCTCTTCGTAAATGTTCATTTATAATCTCCTTTTTTAGTTAAATTTATTTAATTATTTTTTATATTTTGGTGGTTCTGTTTCGTAAAGATTATTACCATCAGTGTCTATGACTACAATGGCGGGGAAATCTTCTACATAGTAACGATGAATAGCTTCTGCCCCTAAATCTTCATAAGCTATCACTTCAGATTTTTTTACACTTCGAGCGATTAAAGCTGCAACCCCTCCTACTGCTGCAAAATATACCGCTTTATTCTTTTTTATACTATCGATTACTTCTTTAGAGCGAAAACCTTTACCGATCATTCCTTTAAGACCTAGATCTAATAAAGGAGGAGTATAGGGATCCATACGATAGGAAGTGGTAGGTCCTACTGATGCACAGAGATATCCGGGTTTAGCGGGAGTTGGACCGGCATAAAAAATAATTTGCCCTTTGATCTCTATGGGGAGTTTTTGACCTTTTTTAATTAATTCAATAATTCTTTTGTGGGCAGCATCCCTGGCAGCATAAATATTTCCAGTAATATTTACAAAATCCCCGGCCCTTAAATTAATAATTTCTTTTATATCTAAAGGAGTAGTTATCTTTTTTGCTTGAGTCATCTTTTTATTCTCCTTCCTATATTATTCCTTCTGCATGCCGGGCGGCATGACAGCACACATTTACTGCTATCGGCATACCAGCTATATGGGTAGGCAGGTAATCTATATGCACCGCCAAACTTGTAATATTACCTCCTAAGCCCGCAGGACCGATACCCAAATTATTTATTTTAGTTAAAATTTCTTTTTCTAAAGCAGCGAACTTTGGATTTTTATTAGGTTGATTGATTTTACGAACAATTGCCTTTTTAGCTATTACCATAGCTTTATCGATAGTACCTCCGATGCCTACACCAATTATAGTTGGAGGACAAGGGTTGGGACCAGCCTTTTTTACCGTTTCTACCACAAAATCTATAATTCCCTTCTCTCCATCAGCTGGTTTTAACATGGCTATAGTACTCACATTTTCGCTGCCAAACCCTTTAGGTATTATTAAAAATTTTATTTTATCTCCTGGGGTTATATCAGTATAGATAATCGCCGGGGTATTAGTTTTGGTATTTTTTCTTTCAAAGACCGGATCATCCACTACTGATTTTCTAAGATATCCTTCCCGGTAGGCTTCTTTAACCCCCTGGTTTATTGCTTCGGTAAAGTCACCATCTATTAGATAAACTTCCTGACCTACCTCTACAAACACTACTGCCAACCCAGTATCCTGACAGATAGGCACCTCTTCTCTTGAGGCAATCTGGTTATTTTCTATAATCATCTTTAAGACATATCTACCTATAGGAGAATTCTCCTCCACTAAGGCCTTTTTCAGCCGTTGCATAAGATCTGGGTTTATATAAAAATTAGCCTTAAGGAATAGCTCTTTCACTTTATCTTTAATTTGATTAGCTTTAATTTCTCTCATCCTATACCCCTTATACACTTAAGACACTTTTTAAATAATAAATAATTAATTGAGTTTATTTATTATAATATACTATATTTATTTGAAAAATTCCTATTTTTTGGAATATTTTTTTCATATTTTTTCTGAAACTTTCTGTAAGCCTTGTTTTAGCTGCTCTTTTTGATAAGAAAAAAATGAGGAAACATGCTGGATTCCCTCTTTCGAAGGAATGACAAAGGAAGGATATTAAAAATAAAATTCCTTCGGAATAATAAGAATGGAAACCCAATGTTAGATTAAGTATAATTAATTAATTATTATTTTTCTTCTAATATTTTTTTAGCTTTTTGGATAGACTCACTTACCCTATTTAAAGAAGTTCCCCCAAAAGAGTCTTTAGCTTCAACAGCAGACACAGGTGCTAAAATTTTTAAAGTGTCTTCATTAAAATTTTTATGAAAAGATTTCAATTCCGAAAAAGTCAAATCCTCTAAGTTTTTTTTGTTTTCCAAACAATAAAGGACAATTTTACCTACTAATTTATGGGCTTCTCTAAAAGATAAGCCTTTCTTTGCCAAATAATCTGCCAATTCAGTAGCGGTAGAAAAGTCACCCTTAGT
>Ga0268278_1000872_pt1 | contig 19100 bp, 13 predicted proteins | sample saktaG_3_FD_190135 | JGI IMG/M metagenome (GOLD analysis project Ga0268278, IMG submission 190135) | Saline water microbial communities from Sakinaw Lake, British Columbia, Canada - sak_2010_1_5_55m | ecosystem: Environmental > Aquatic > Non-marine Saline and Alkaline > Saline ...
TTATGGAAAACCAAAACAAATCTTGACTGACAATGGTTCTGCATATGGGTTGAAAAGCAAGCAGTCAAGATTTGACAGGAAATGTAGAAAGAGAGGAATTGAACATATTAGAGGAGCAATTCATAGCTCAACAACTCAAGGCAAAGTTGAAAGATTATTTCAAACTTTCAAAAGGGAATTCCCTTTTTGTAATAATGATGTTGAACTTTGGAGAATGAGATATAATCATTTTAGACCGCATACTAGCTTGAATAATAAAATGCCTGATGAAATTTATAATGATTTTAAGTTATTGTTTTAATCTACGACATATGTCTATGGGCTATACATAGTCAATGATATAGAAATCTTTATAAAGAATAAAATATTTCTTTTTTATATGATTCAGAAAAAAGTAATTGTGATTTTAGTTATTATTGCTCTAGTTTTAGCATGTTTTTCTATTTATTGTAGTGTTTCTAATTTCGGAAAAAAGATTCCAACGACTTTTAATAATATCGAAGATAAAGGTCAGGGAAAAGTTGGGGTTTATATTTTTCCACCAGAAATTGAAGACAAAGGATTAGGAGAGTAATAAATTTCTATTATAATTTTTATAAAATGGTTAATTCAAAAAAAAATGACAAAAGAAAATTAGGAAATTCAGAAATAATTGCTGTTTTTTCATTAATTCTAATAATCATATCTATTGCAAATATTGGAATTAGATTTACTGGACATGTAACAAATGTTACAGATACTGCTGTTGTCAATGTTACAATAACAAGCACTGCAGCAATTAATTTTACAACAGATTTTATTGATTTTGGAGATGGACTGGTTGATGCTGGAGAATCTAGTGCAACAATTAATACAGAGGGTGGCGCATGCACTAATGGTAATTGGTCTGTAATCTCAACACCCTTAGTTTTAGTAAATATTGGTAATCAAAATGTTACTCTTTGGATAAGTTCAGATGAAACTGCTGAAACTCTTTTAGGTGGAACAAGCCCAAGTTTTCAATATAAAATTACTAATACTTCTGGAGAAACCGGATGTGCAGGCTCCCCTTCAGGTTATCAAGATTTTTCTGGAACACCAACAGTGATTTGTAGTCTTCTTGAAATTTATGCCACTAAAGATAGTATTGATGTTGATATACAATTAATAATTCCTTCAGATTCTCTTACAGGTGAAAAAACAGCAACAGTAACTGCAACTGCCCAACCAGTCTAAATAAAATTGATAAATTAAAGATTTTTAAAATAATTTTATTATTATATTATTATGAATTTTCAATATTTAATAAGAGATAAAAATATTTAATAAAAGACAAAAGTTTATTTATGAAACGCTTTCGTGGAATTTTTGCATCATTTATTTTTGCAAAAAAGGATTTTTTAAGATTATGCAAAACTATAAAAATCTCTTTTTAATCTGTATAATATGAAAAGGAAAAGGGTGGGAAAAGTGAAAAAAGTCATAGGATTATCTAAAAAGAAGAGAATGATTTATCTTCTTTTAGGAGTTTTCTTTTTAATATTCATTTTAAATAATTCTTTTTTTATTAAAGCAGTTATTCCTTTTAGTAATTTCAAAAATTTTAACATTTTAGAATTAAACGATTTGTTATTTTATGAGGGATTAGTAGATATTATTTTTGATTCTGCAAGAACAATAGAAATCAGTAGCCCTTTAAATATTACTTATAATTTTTCAAGAGGAGAAAATTATACAATTAATTTAAATGTAACTTCTAATTTTGAAGTAGATTCTTGGTGGTATGATCTGGTTGATCTAAGACATAATAAAGAGATTTACGATGAGATTATTTTTGAACCAAATAGAAGTTTTAATGCAGTTAGATGGGAAAATGAATTAATTGTTTATGCAAATGATAGTCTTGGAAGTATTTATAATAATTCTGTTGAATTTTTTGTTTTTATTCCTAATTCTGCACCAATAATTACAAATCTTTCAGAAAATATTTATGTTTGTGAAAATCAATTTTTATCATATTTGTTTAATGTAAGTGATTTTGATGAAGATGTTTTAAGTTCAGATATTTCTCCAAAAAATCCTTTTTATCTTAGTTTTTTTGATTATATTAATTTGACAGACCGCCAATATGAAATTTTTTCAGGGGTTATTAATAAAGAAGATATTGGGGGGGTTAATAATGGATTTAAAATTTATTCAGAAACAGTTTCTATTTTTGATGAAGAATATAGTGATAGTGAAAGTATTAATATTACTGCAATAGAAGTAAATAATGCTCCAGCAATTAGTTCAATTACAACAAAAACAATTTGGAACCGAGGAGAAAACAATACCCTTTATCATGATTTTAATTTTAATGATTTAGAAGATGGAAGTGAGAGTGAGGAAAATCTAAATTATACAATTAATTTTTCAAATAATGATGATCTTTTTAATATAACCTCTAAAGGAGTTATTAATTTTAGTGCAGATAATACCACAGATATTGGAGTTTATAATATAAGTATTTGTGTTAGAGATTTTGGTTTGACTAATCCTCATCAAAATATAAGTTTGTGTTTGCCTTTAGGAGATTCAATTCCAATTACTTCTTGTAAAAGTTTTAGTTTAACAGTTACTGATGAAAATAGAAATCCCAACATTACTGACTATTATCCTAGTAATTTATCTTTTAGTTCTGGCTCTACAGAGAATCTATATTTTAATATAACTAAAACAGATCCAGATGGCACTATCCCTGATGGTTTTTGGTATGTTGATGATGTTGAAAAAGAATTGGATCAAGGTAGTTCTTTAGATGAATTTTATTATAATTTTGGATGCGGAGTCTCTGGGAATCACATAATTAAAGCAATTATTTCTGATGGAGAATTAAATGATTCAGTTCAATGGAATATTTCTTTAAGGTCTGTTGCTTGTCCTGTTCCTCCACCAGGTGGTGGTGGCGGAGGTGGTGGAAGCCTATCTTGTATAGAAAAATGGGGTTGTGAAGAATGGACTAATTGCCAGAATCTGGAAAATTCAAAATCTATTGATCAAATAGATTATGAAATTCAAGGATTAATAAATGAAAGATGCTCTTTTTTTAATTGGAATAAAGAACAATGTGGATTTCAAACAAGAGAATGTAATGATTTTAATTATTGCAAAACTAATTTATCAAAACCCGGAATTATAAGGGAGTGTTATTATAGTGAAACCCCTAATTGTTCTGATGGAATTAAAAATTGTCATGATAATGCTTGTGAAATTTTAATAGATTGTGGGGGTCCGTGTCTTTCTTGTCCTAGTTGTTCTGATAAAATTAAAAATCAAGAAGAAGAAGGAGTAGATTGTGGAGGCCCTTGCACACCATGTATAAAAGAAATTCCAATGCCACTATCATTAAAAAAGATTTTGATTTATATTTCTTTGTTAATCCTTATTTTTATTTTAATAATAATTATTACATTATGGATTAGATATCTATCTAGAAAATATCTGAAAAAGAAAATTTATAAAAAATATGAGGGATTAAAATAAAAATTTAAGATAGTGGAGCAAGCCAGGATTATAAGAATAATAATAAACATAGATAATTGAGGAGGATAATAAACCTTGAGGATTAATAATAATTATAATCTTATAAATCATGATTTTGGATAAAAATAATAGCAAGTTTAGAGAATTAATTAAGAAGTTTAAAGATATTAATAGTAATAATTCCTGCAAATGATTAAAGCATTCAACAAAAAATCCCTGATAAAAATCTCTGATAAAAACCCCGAATAAAAACCTTTAAATAGTTACTTTGAGTAATTATTAATAACTTATGGTAACCCAAACAAATAACAAAAAGAAAGCTAAATCTCATCCTAATTCTCAAGAAGCTATTTCTGTAGTTAAAATTAATCCAAAATTACTTGAAAATGTCAAAAAATTCATTGAAAAGGATCAAAATCAAATAAGGTTCGCGAATAAAAAGCAATTTATTGATTTAGCAGTTTATGAATTCTTAAATAAATTACAAGAAGAGGAAAAATGAAAAATGGAGAATAAGGGGGAAGAAAAAAATAGGGGAAGAATGAAAAGCAGAAAAAATATATTAATTTTTGCAGGATTATTAATCGGAGTTTTGTTGGTGGTTTTGGTTTTAGCTGCAAGTCCTGCTTGGAATGAAAGTGCTTATAATGTTAGCCATTATTTTAATGAAGATAGTGTTGTTTATTATAATTTTACAAAAAATGTTACGGATTTATCTGAATTATCTTATTTTTCTATTTTAGATATTAGTTGGAGTGAGAATAATTCTTTAACAGATCATTCAGATTTTTCTTGGTTACCTTGGAATGATACAAGTTTTTCTAATTCTAGTACTGGTGTTTTAAAAATAAATTCTACGTTAGATAATGAAACAGGAAACTATACTCTTAATATGTTAGTTCAAGGCACTAATGGGGGAAGCACGAATTATTTTGAATTCATAATAAACGCAACAAATGATGCCCCAAATTTTACATCTGCAGTTAATGATTCTTATAATTTTTCTGTAAACGCGAATCATCAAAACAAGAATATTACTTTATATGGAGAAGATGAAGAAGAACATTACCCTTTAGATTTTAATTATACTATTTATAATTGCAGTGTGGCGTCGTGGAGTTCTCGTTATAATGCATCTGGAAATGATAATTGCACTTTAAGTTCTGTTAATTCAAGTTTGTCAGATACTTCTTATAACATTAGTTTCACTTCCTTGACAAATGATGATGCAGGAATTTATTATTTGAAAGCATGTGTTATGGACAACGCCACTGCGAATGCTTCTAAAATTCCTGCTTATCCGAGCCCCACATATAATGATACAAAATTTGTATGTAAAAATATTACACTTAATTTTCAGACTTCTTTAACAGTTAATATATCAAATTGTTCTGGAATGGTTTTTCAGGAAAATCAGACAGGAACTTGCAATATTACAATAAGAACAAAAGGAGAGCAAGATGAATTAAATATTTCAAGCAAAGCTTTATTGAGAAATTATCCACAAGGACAAATCTATGTTTCAAACGAGAGTTGGTTTTTCTCTAATCAATCAAATAGTTCCGAGAATTTTTTAAAAACAATTACAATTAATGTAACTCCTCAAAAACAAGAAGTTGGAAATTGGACAATTAATTTTACAGTTGATGACTTGACTTCTAACAAAAATGTAACTGAACAGATTTATGTTTATGTAAATAGGACAATTGCTTCTTCCCCGTCGCTGGACGAGATTCCAAACCAAACAAGTGCAAATAGTTTGGCGGTATATGAAAACAGAACAATTTATGTTAATGCAAGTGATAATGATTTGTTAATTCCTGATAAAGATTATTATAATGAAACATTTACTTTTTCATTAAATCCAAGTTGGGTTAGTATTTCTGTTGACGAGACACCTTCAGGAAAAAATTATACTACTGCGAAAATTGAGATTGATTGGGATAGTATTAATAATTCAGATGGTGCTGGGAATTATACTATTAATATCAGTGTTACAGATATTGCGGATAATCTTGCAGAAAGAAATTTTACAATTGAGATTTTGGGGGATACTGCTCCAGAATGGAATGATACAAATTATACTTTTGTGATTTATGAGAACAATGATACATTTATAATTTATGAAAATGGAATAAACTTAAACAATAACACATTCATAAATTTGTCAGAATATGTTGAAGATATAGATCCTGGAGATACAATAAATTTTTCTTTTACAAATGATACTGCTTTTCCTTCTTTTAATTTAAATTCAATAACAGGAATAATCGATTTTATCCCAATAGATGAAGATGTTGGATATCATAATATTACAGTAAATGCCAGTGACGGGAAATTGAATAGTTTTAAATCTTTTAATTTTACAATTTTAAATGTTAATGATAATCCTTCTATAATCTCATTAGAAACAAGTGGAGTTACTAATGCTAGTGTTGATGCAAATTCAAATATTAATGCTGTTGAAGATAATTTAACAACAATTATATTATGGATTCAAGATAATGATGTTAGCATTCCTTCTGGACAAAAATCTTATTATAATGAGAGTTTTACTTTAGATGTAAATATAACAGGGATTAATTCTTCTTTATTTAGTTTTTCATTTAATAGACTTTATCCTGGTTTTACAAATATAACTGAATACAAAGCAGTATTTACTCCAAAAAAAGCAGATATTGGAGCTTATAATATTACTATTAATGTAACTGATGCAAGTAATTCTTCAACTAGTTTGGAATTTAATATAACCATTTCTGCAATAGAACATTCTCCCGTTTTAATGAATTTAACAAATCAAATTTCTGCAGTAAATAGAAGTTTTTATTATAGGATTAATGCAACAGATGTTGAGGATGGAAACTCAAGTGTTAGTTTAGGGAATAGTAATTTTACTTTTAGTTATGAATTTGTTTCAGGTGTTAGTTTTTTAAATTCAACAAATTTTAATACAACTACTGGAGAGATAAATATAACTTTTAATTCAAGCCAGGGTGGCAAGTATCACATAAATATAACTGTAAATGATTCTGCAGACAATCAGGATTTAGAAAGTTTTCGGATTGATGTTTATGATCCTCCAGTTATTTCTTATCCTTCTTCTTTAGAAATTTTTAACCTCACTGAAAATGAAATATATAATTTTAATTTTACAGTAAACCATTCTATTGAAGACAATTTAACTTATTTATTTTATATAGATTTGATAACTTATAATGGAAGTGAATTTAATTATAGTGATCTAATTTTAAGAGAGAATACTAATTATTATGGAAATGGGACTAATTTGACTTGGCAATTTACTCCGAATTTTACTGATGAGAGTTATGGTAGATTAAAAAATTTGAGCTTGATAGTTTATCCATCTAATAGTAATTTAACAAATGCTGCCTTAATAAATTCCACACTTAATCTTAGATTAAATATTAGTCATACAAATTATCCAATTAACTTTTCTGGAACGATTGCAAATCAATCAAAAGAAAAAACTAAGAAAATATACATTGATTTAGAAGATTATTTTTCAAGTTTAGATGATGATGATGCATATTATAATCAAACTGTCAACTTTACTATATTAAACTCTGATACAAATCTTAGTTCTTCAAGCATCAACAGTAGTTTCCCTTATAGTAGTAATTGGACACTTTCTTTGTATTCTTCTTCAGGAACTGCTCTTGAAGAAGATTTATTTATTAATGCAACAGAATTTGATTCTGGAAGCAATCTTTTAAGTTCAATCTCTAGTAATTCTTTTAATGTAGAATTTACAGAGCCAACCCAAACAGTTACTCCCCCCTCTGGGGGCGGAGGCGGAGGTTCTTCTATTCCTGTTTCTTTTAAGATAATTTATCCTGGAGAAATTTTTGTTTCACAATATGAACAAATAGAGATTCCCTTACAATTAGAAAATAAAGGAAGCAAAGCTTTTCAAAGAATTAATTTGGTGAATACTCTTCTGTTTAATTCAACAGATTCTAATCAAGGTACTAGTTTTTTTGATATAGATTATTTTGATTTTCTTAAAATTGGAGAAACCAAAGATTTTAGTTTATTTCTTTTGTTTAATACTAAAATTCTTGGGGAATATGAAGTAATGGTTAATGCAAGTTCGTTAAGTCCAACATATAATGATGGGATTAAGATTAAAGTTCATGTCCAAGAATTAAATAAATCTAAAGTTGAAAAAATTTTAATCTTTACTGAAGAATTTATTGCTCAAAATCCAGAATGTGCTGAGATTACAGAAATTGTAAATGAAGCAAAAAAATATTTTGAAGAAGGAGATTTAATTAATGCAAAATTAAAAGCAGAGGAAGCAGTAAATGCTTGTAAAGATGCAATTTCTCAGGTTTCAATTCCTAAAGAAAGAAAAACTAAAGAACAGTTGCTAAAAGATTATCTGAACTATCTAATTCTTATTAGTTTTTTTGCATTTATTGTTGGAATATTTTATTATTTTATTAAAAGGCGATCTTTTATAAAAAAATATAAGGAATAAGAAACCTTTTAATAAGTGAATATTATAAATAATGTAGAGATTAATAGGAATAAAAAAGAGGTAAAAATGTCAGAGAAAAAAAAGAATAAATCTAAAAAGAGATTTTTTTCTTCTAAATATTGTGATAAAGAAGAAGAAAGATTAACTAGTGAATTGCAGACCTTAAAAAATATTGAAAATAAATATGGATATAAACCTCAAATAATCAAACCAATTATAATTAAACCAATTGAAGGTTTAGAGATATCAAAAAAAAATAATTCTCAGAGAGATAATTCTAAAACTAAAAGAATTAATCAAGAAAATTTTAAAATTAATAATTCTATTATAAAACCAATAGAATCAAAAGAAATAATAAATCCAAAAAATTCTCAAACTTTTAATAATTTTCAAAATTCAAATAATTCATTGAAAAATAGTTTATCAGAAAATAATTTATCTGTAAATAGTTTATCAAAAGAGAATCATAAAGATTATAATGAAGAATTTTATCGAGATTTTAAACAATCTGAAAAATATCTTCCGAAATTTAATGAAGATAAAGTAGAAGAAGGAATTGAAAGAGAAATTCCAAATGACTCAGAGATTAAATGGTGTGCTGAGAAAATAAATAAATTAAAAAAAGAAATTTCAAAAGTAATTGTCGGTCAAGAAGAGGTAATTGATGATTTAATTAATGCTTTAATTTGTGAGAGTCATGCACTTTTAGAAGGTGTTCCAGGTATTGCTAAAACCTTGATTATTAGGGCATTAGCCCAAGCAAGCGGATGTGAAGTTAAGAGGGTCCAATTTACTGTGGATTTGCTTCCAACAGATATTATTGGTTTAACAACATATACTCCTGAGCTTGGATTTAAAGTTGAAAAAGGACCAATTTTCACAAATTTTTTAATTGCTGATGAAATTAATAGAAGTCCTCCAAAAACACATTCTGCTTTAATTGAAGCAATGCAAGAAAGACAAGTAACTATTGGAAAACAAAGTTTCAAGCTTCCAAAACCCTTCTTTGTTATGGCTACTAAAAATCCTCTAGAAAGTGCAGGTGTTTATTCTTTACCAGAAGCTCAACTTGATAGATTTTTATTTAAAATAATTGTGAAATATCCTAAAACAGAAGATGAAATGAAAATTATGGAAAAGAATATTGATATTAAAGCATTTGAAAATTTTGGCATAAATCCAGTCATTACCTCTGAAGATATAATAAAAATGCAAGAAATTGCAAGAAGAATTTATTTAGATAAAAACATAAAAAAATTTATTTTAGATATTGTTAAAAAAACAAGAGACAAAAATCAAAAATTCTCTGAACAAATTTCTTGGGGGGTTTCTCCTAGAGCAACTATTGGATTATTTATTGCAAGTAAGGCAAATGCCTTAATAAATGGCAGAAATTTTGTGCTCCCAGAAGATGTAAAGAAGGTAGCTTATTTGGTTTTAAGACATAGATTAATTTTATCTTATAAGGCAGTTCTCCAAAAAATTACTTCTGATGATATTATCAAAGAAATATTAGATCAAATTAAGGTTATTTAAATAAATTGATAAAGAATTCAAAAAATTAAATATTATAAAAGCTTTTAGATGCAATGAAAAAAAAATTAAATTTAGATATCCCACAAGCAATCTCAGAATTTGAATCTTTAATAAAAGAATTTTTTCCAAAAGATATTATTTATAAATTAATTAGAAGTAGGGGGTTAGAATTTGAAAGTTATAAAGAATTTACTCCTCAAGATGATGCTTCATCTATTGATTGGAAAGCAAGTGCAAGAGCAAATAAACTTTTATCCAGACAATATATTGAAGAAAGAAATTTGAATGTTTTTTTTATTATTGATGCAGGGGATAATATGGTTTTTGGCTCAACAGAAAAATTAAAATGTGAATACTGCGCAGAATTATCTGCAGCTTTAGCTCATTTAATTTTAAATTCCGGGGACAATGTAGGCCTTATTTTATTTAATAATAAAATAATAAAAGAAATTCTCCCAAAATCTGGATCAAATCAATTTAATTTTTTTGTTTATGATTTATCAAATCCCCTTTATTATGGTGGTGGGTCTAATTTAGATGCAGCATTAACAAGGATAATTGAAAATTATGATAAACCAGATAGTTCAATTATTCTAATTTCTGATTTTTTAAGTATGAATAAAAAAAATCAAGAAAAATTAGAAATTTGTTCAAGCAAGTTTGAAACAATGGCAATAATGGTTAAAGATCCTCTTGATGATAATCTTCCAAATTTAAATAAAGAAATAATCATTAATGATCCAAAAACTGGGCAAAGATTATTGATTAATCCAAAAATTGCTAAAAAAGAATATAAAATAAATGCACAAAAACATGAAAAATTAGTTAGAGAAATTTTTGAAAATTGCAATATTGATTTTTTAAAACTTTTAACAAATGAAAAATTTTCATTAAATTTAGTTGAATTTTTGAAAAAAAGAACTGGAATGGGGGCAGCGAAAATTAAAAATGTATATTAGTTTTGATTATTCTAATTATTTAATTTTCTTATTAGCAATTCCAATTTTGGTTTTTTTTTATTTTTTTAGTTTAAAAAATCTTAAAGGAAAATCTTTAAAATTTGCGAATTTTTCAGCAATCGCAAAAGTTAAAGGAATAGATTTATATTCAAAAAATCTCATACCTTTATTCATAAATATTCTTTTTATTTTTTTGCTTGTTTTTTCACTTTCAGGAATTAGACTTCATAAAATAATGGATGTAAGTTCTTTTTCTTTTATTATAGCAATAGATAATTCCCAAAGTATGGAAGCAGAAGACCTCTTACCAAATAGAATTAGTGTAGCAAAGAAAAATGCAATAGAATTCATAGACGCTCTTCCTTTTAATTCTAATGTGGGAATTGTTTCTTTTGCAGGAAGCACATATATTGAGCAAGGAATAATAAATGACAAGCAAGAATTAAAAAAAGCAGTAAATAGTATTCAAGCAGATAATTTTGGAGGCACAGATATCTATGAAGCAATTTTAACATCTATTAATCTATTAAAAGGGGAAGAAAATAAAGCGATTATTTTATTAAGTGATGGGCAAATTAATGTAGGAAATATAGATATTATTATTGAACTTTTAAGAGAAGAAGAGATTGTAGTAAATACTATTGGTCTTGGAACTTTAGAAGGGGGGAATACTAGTTATGGTATTTCTAAATTAGACATTGATACCTTAAAGGCAATTGCATATAATAGTCAAGGAAAATTTTTTAATGTTAGTACTGATGTTGAAATTAAAAATTCTTTTCAAGAAATGATGAATATAACAAAGAAAATGAGTTCAATAAAATTATCAGATTATCTAATTATTATTGCAATTATTCTTTTTGTTTTAAAGGAGTTTTTGGTTAATATGAATAAAATTTCTTGGTAAATTGCTTTGGTCTGAGAATAAAAATAGTTTTATTGCTCTATTCTTTATTATAAATTTTCAATCAATCTTTCAAAGAAAATAATTAATTTATCTACTTGTGATTTATCTGTTTTTTTATTTGAATAATCTAAATCTGACATTGATTTGCAAAAATCACTAAAATCTTCTTTGTTTTTTTTATGAAAGTTTTCTGAAAGTTGTAAATAAGTCAAATTATGGTTTAATTTAAAATATTGTTTAAAAAAATCTTTTGCTAATTTATTCAGAATATTAAATTTTTTTTCTGGAGTTTCTTTAGAAATTTTTAATTCTTTAATCTCTTGAAAATAAGAGAAATATTTTTGTTGTTCATTTTTTAAATCTTGATCTATATCTTCATTTTTTTTATATAAAACCCAAATCACAAAAAATAAAATTATAATTGCTAAAATTATTCCAAGAAGATTCATTATTCCTTTTAGATTTATTATTACTTGTTCTAAAGTCATGCAAATTTTAATAGTTTTTATTATAAAAATCTTAGCTTTTTTGTAATATATTACAATAAAAATTTTCAAGATAAACCAAATTTTTTTATTTTGTTCTAAATCTAGTAAAATCAAGAAATTTGATTTTTATCGACGGTAAAAATATTCTTCTGATAGAAAGCTTTTTAAAGGAATGTATGTTTAGGAATATATAATTGAATTAAATAATTAGATTATTTATTGGATTATTTTTAAGAATTTTTCATATTTTTAATTATAAATCAATATTAAAAAGATATTTAAAAATAACTTAGTAATCTGCTGAAAAATGGCACAACCAATTGAAAAATATGGAGCAAGCACAATAAGGGTCTTAGGCGGGCTTGAAGGAGTTAGAAAAAGACCAAGTATGTATATTGGTAATACTAGTAAAGAGGGGTTGCATCATTTAGTTTATGAAGTTGTTGATAATTCTATTGATGAATGTATGGTTGGTGTTTGTGATTTAATAAATGTCATAATAAATAAAGATGGAAGCCTCACAGTAAAAGATAATGGGCGGGGCATCCCAACAGATTTACACCCAATTCATAAAAAATCTGCTATGGAAATTGTGTTGACACAATTACATGCTGGCGGAAAATTTGAAAAAAATGTTTATCAAATTTCAGGGGGGTTACATGGTGTAGGTTTAAGTTGTGTTAATGCACTTTCTAAAAAATTAATTGCGACTGTTAAAAGAGATGGAAAAATCTATAAACAAGAATATAAAATAGGAAAACCAATCTCTAAAGTAGAAATTGTTGGAAATTGTAATATTGAAGAGCATGGAACAGAAATTCAATTTTTTCCTGATGAAGAAATTTTTTCAACAATTAAATTTGATTTTAGTACTTTAACAAAAAGATTGCGCGAACTTGCTTATTTAAATCCTAATCTAAAGATTATTTTAGAAAACAAAGAAAATAATAAAAAAGAAATTTTTAATTATTCTGGAGGTTTAATGGAATTTGTTGAACAAATAAATAAAGGAAGATCTGTTTTGAATAAACCAATTTATTTCAAAAAACAAACTGATTCAAAGATTATCGAGATTGCAATACAATATACTGAAAGTTATAATGAAAATATTTTTGGATTTGTTAATACTATTAATACTACTGAAGGTGGAACCCATATTTCTGGATTCAAAACAGCACTAACAAGGGCAATTAATGATTATGTATTAAAGAAAAATTTATTGAAAAAAGAGAAATTAGATGGAAGTGATGTTCGAGAAGGGATAACTGCAATAATCAGTCTTAAAATTCCAGACCCTCAATTTGAAGGGCAAACAAAAACTAAATTAGGGAATTCAGATATTAAGGGGATTGTTGATTCTATGGTTTATGTTTCTTTAGCAAATTTTTTAGAAGAAAACCCAGGAATTGCAAAAAAAATTGTACAGAAAATTATTTCTTCAGCAAAAGCAAGAAATGCAGCAAAAAAAGCAAGAGATTTAGTTAGAAGAAAAAATGTTTTAGGATTTTCTGGTTTACCTGGGAAATTATCAGATTGTTCAACAAAAAAATTTGAAGATACAGAATTATATTTGGTTGAAGGAGATTCTGCAGCAGGCTCGAGCAAAATGGCTAGAGATAAAAATTTTCAGGCAATATTGCCTTTAAAAGGAAAAATTCTTAATGTAGAAAAATCAAATCCTAATCGGGCTTTAAGTTCAGAAGAAATTACTGGAATTATTACTGCAGTTGGGACTGGTGTAAGAGAAAATTTCAATTTAAAAAAATTAAGATATAATAAAATAATTATTATGACTGATGCAGATGTAGATGGGCAACATATCACTGCTTTATTATTAACTTTTTTCTTTAGATATTTACCAGAATTAATTGAAAATGGAAATATTTATGTTGCAGTTCCTCCGTTATATCGAGTTAGAAAATCTAAAGATTATTATATTTATTCTGATGATGAATTAAAAAAATTAATGAAAACTCTTGGAGGCAAAGCAGATGTTCAAAGATTTAAAGGATTAGGAGAAATGAATCCTGAGCAATTATGGGATACTACTATGGATCCTAAAAAAAGGATCTTAAAAAAAATCACAATTGAGGATTCAGTTATTGCAGATGCAACATTTTCAATGTTAATGGGTAGTGAGGTTGGTCCGCGAAAGAAATTTATTGAAATAAATGCAGAGATTGCAGAAATAGATATTTAAAATGGAAGAAGAAAAAGAAAAATTAGATGAAGAAATAAATGAAAAAAATTCATTAGTAGATGAAACTTTAGAAGATAGTCAAGACAACTCCCAGGATAACAATAGCAAGGGAGATGCAAACAACCTTAAAAAGAATAGTTTTGGGGATTATGGAAATAATAATACCTTAAGCAATGGAAATAATAATTTAGAGATAGAACAGTTAGAAAAAAAATCTTTAAATTTAAAAGATTTAAGTGAAGATCGAATTTTGAATTCTGAAATTTCTGGTAATATGAAAAGAGCCTATATTGATTATGCCATGAGTGTTATTGTAAGTAGGGCTTTGCCTTCTGTTGAAGATGGATTAAAACCAGTTCATAGAAGAATTTTATATGCAATGAAATTAATGGGCTTAGAAAAAGGAATGACAAAGAAATGTGCAAGAATTGTCGGCGACTGCATGGGAAAATTCCATCCACATGGAGATTTAGCAATTTATGGTGCTTTAGTTAGAATGGCTCAAGATTTTTCTTTAAGATATCCTTTAATAAAAGGTCAAGGAAATTTTGGATCCCTCGACGGAGATAATCCTGCAGCATCAAGATATACTGAAGCAAAATTAACTAAAATCTCTAATGAACTCTTAGAAGATATAGATAAAAAAACTGTTAAATTTATTCCTAATTTTGACAATTCTCTTAAAGAACCAATTATTCTCCCAGGAAAAATTCCTAATTTGTTAATTAATGGTGCAACTGGTATTGCAGTTGGTATGACTACAAATATTCCTTCACATAATTTAATAGAAGTTTGTGAGGCAATTATAAAAATGGTTGATAATCCTCAAATTTCACTTACAGAATTAATGGAAATAATTAAAGGCCCTGATTTTCCAACTGGGGGAATAATTATTTCAAAAAATTTAAAAGAATTATATGAAACTGGAAAGGCAAGTTTTATTGTTCGTGGAAAAGTAGACACAGAAATTAAAAAAAATAAAATAAATATTGTGATAAGTGAGATTCCTTATCAAGTGAATAAATCTGTTTTAGTCAAGCAAATCGCAGAACTCGTAAAATCAAGAAAATTAATAGATGTTTCAGATATTCGGGATGAAAGTTCAAAAGGAAAAGTAAGAATTGTTATTGAACTTCGAAAAGGTGCGAATTTTCAATTTACTATCAATAGATTATATAAATTCACAAGATTACAAGATAGATTTGATGCAGTTTTTGTTGCATTAGTGTCTGGAGTTCCTAAATTACTGGGTTTGAAAGAGATATTATCTTGTTATATTAATTTTAGGAAAAAAATTGTTACAAATAGAACTAAATTTGATTTAGAAAAAGCAGAAATAAGGGAGCACATTATCAAAGGATTACTAATTTGCTTAGACAATTTAGATAAGATTATTCAAATCATCAAAACTAGTAAAAATCCTTCATTAGAATTAAGTCAAAAATTTAATTTTTCTAAAGAACAAATTGAAGCAATACTTGAAATAAAATTAAGACAATTAACCTCTTTAGAACATGAAAAATTAAAAAAAGAAGAGGATAATTTAAAAGAATTAATTTTAAAATTAAAAAAGATTTTAGGCAATGAAAAAGAAATTTATAATATAATCAAAAAAGAATTAGAAGAAATTAAAAATAAATATGGTGATAAAAGAAAAAGTAAAATAATAAAATCTATAAAAGAAATTAAAGAAAAAGATTTAGTGCAAAAAAAGGATGTAATTATTTCTATTAGTGATAAAGGTTATATAAAAAGAATGGCTTTTAAGGCATATCATGAACAAAAAAGGGGTGGAAAAGGAGTAATTGGTGCAGAATTAACTAGTGATGATTTTATCAAACAAGTTATTTGCTGTTCTACTCATGATTATTTATTATTATTTAGTGCAAAAGGAAAAGTTTTTTGGTTAAAAGCATATAAAGTTAGAGAAGCTCAAAGATATGGGCGGGGTCAGGCAATTGCAAATTTATTAAATATTAAAGAAGATAAAATAACTAAAATTATGTCTATTAAAGAATTTAAAGATAGTTTATTTATTGCAACAAAAAAAGGCCATGTTAAAAAAATCAAATTAGAATCTTTTTCAAAACCAAGAATTGGGGGAGTTCGTATTATTAAATTTCCTTTAACAACTATAGATTCTGTTGTTGATGTAGAAACAATAAAAGAATCACAGGAAATCATGCTTTTAACTAAAAAAGGGTTAGCAATTAAATTTAATTCTAATAAAATTCGTTTGATGGGCAGAGCAAGTTATGGGGTTACTGGAATAAAACTTGAAAAAGATGATGAAGTAGTTAGTTTAAGGATTATTCAAAATCCAAATCTTTCTGTTTTAACAGTTACAGAAAAGGGTTATGGTAAAAGAAGCTTGATTAAAGATTATAGATTAACTGGAAGAGCTTGTAAAGGAGTTATTAATCTGAAAATAACTGAAAAAACAGGAGATGTTGTGAATAGTATAGAAATGGATAATGAAGATACATTTATTGTTTCAACAAAAAAAGGAATAATAATAAGAACTGGTGTTAAACAAATTAGGATTATGGGGAGAGTAACCCAAGGAGTAAGAATTATCCGATTGCAAAAAGGGGATAAAGTGTGTGACATTGCAAAATTAATAGAAGATAAAGATCTAAAATCTTTAGAAGAATAAGTATATAATCAGAAAATTTTAAATTAGGAAATTTAGTTAATGTTTTTTCTTTAAATTGTTACGACTTATTTTATGAATGTGGTGAATGGAAATGGGGGTGGGATTTGCCAACAGAAAAAAATTATTGTAGAAAAAATTTAAAAGAAATAGAAATTTATGTGGGCGCAGGCATTGATTCTTTTGATAAATGATTGGTTTGAAGAAAGAGAACAAAAATAATTTTTAAATTATTTTTCCATAACCAATTAATCTCCAGTGGCCCTGAATATTTCTTGCAATTCCTATATTATCTTTTTTTATTAAAATTGTTGGTGTTTTCAATTCTAATTCTGCATTTTCATTTTTTATTTTTTTTATTTGGCCGAGAGTTGTTGCAGTATTTATTGAAAGTAATAAAAATTCATTAGTTTTAAGATTCTCAATTTTTATTTTTTCTTTAATTCCAAAAACTTCATTAAAAAGAGTATATTTTAATTTTAATTGTTTAGATATTTCTGGAAGTTTATTTAATTTTGAACAAATACTTCCAGATAAAGAATCTGTTTTAGTTAGAATATTATCTAATTCAGTTTCAAAAGCTAAGCTCCCCCCTGGTGTTGCTTTTTTTATAGAGTATTTCCCCCGATAAATTGAAGTGATTTTTGTTTTAATTGTTTTATAAATTATTTTATTTGCATGCTTTTCTATTATCCCTGGTTTTATTTCAATTTCATCGCCAACCTTTAAAATTCCCTTTTTTAAAATTCCTGCAATTATTCCACCATGAAGATTTTGAATTTTTGTTCCTGGCTTGTTTATATCAAAACTTCGTGCAATTAAAAATTCTGGATCAGAACTTAAGTCTCTTTTCGGAATTTTTAATTCTAATAATGATTCTTTTAATTTATCTATATTAATTTCTTGTTGAGCAGAAATTGGGATTACTAAAGAATTTTCTGCAATTGTTCCCTTAGTGAATTCTTTTATTTTTTTATAATTCTCAATTGCTTGTTCTTTTGTTATTAAATCTATTTTGTTTTGAACAATAATTATCTGAGAAATTTCTTTTGCTTTTAATGCAATTAAATGTTCTTTTGTTTGTGGTTGAATTCCTTCTTTTGCATCTATAACTAAAATTGCTGCGTCTATTAGAGTTGCTCCAGAAAGCATAGTTGCCATTAACATTTCATGACCTGGGCAATCTATAAAACTTATATATCTTTTTTTATTATTTTTCTCTAAAATTATGTCTGCATAACCTAATTTTATTGTAATTCCCCGCTTTAATTCTTCTGAATGAGTATCTGCAAATTTCCCAGTTAATTTAGATAATAAAGTTGTTTTACCATGATCAATATGTCCAACAACCCCTATATTTAACATTTCTAAATCTTCTACATTTAAATTTGATTTTTCCATGATGGGTTTTGTTTTTTCCATAATTAATTTTATTTCCTTATAATTATAAAAATAATATATAGTTTTTAAGAGTGTTGGTTTTTTCTTCTGTGAAACTTAAGAGCATGGACGATGAATAATCCCACATCCTTTTAGAAGTCTCAGGGGTTTAGATAAAACTTTTGGTTTTATAATCATAAAAGTTTAATGTAGGCCCTTTAATATATAAAAGACTACCTTTTTTTAATTTATCTTTTAACACCACATAAAAAGCATTTCTTTTGGTAGTTCAGTCTAAATCATTAAATTTAACTAAGGGGGTGTTGCATTTATCTGTAAGCATAATAGAAATCTCTAGACTTATTATTTTTTTTCTTCTGGAAGATCTTTTTTAATGGCAAGATCTGAAAATTTCTTTTCACCTTCTTTTAAAACTTGGGTATTAATTTGAATTGTTTTTAAAGAAATTTCTTCTCCACGTAAAGTCTTTCTTTTTCTTAGACCTTTTCTTTTATCTTTCATTCCAAAACCATATGTTAATAATTCCCTATGATATCCTTGGCCTTCAAGTTTTTTCTTACCAGGAATTCCTGAAAGATCACTTGTTCCAGTAATTTTTAATTGATAACCTTTTAATTCTTGGGAAATATCGTCCCCTTTAAATGATTCCCCGATTTTTTTCCCAATTAAAATTTCTGCTTCGCTTTCTAAGTTATATGTTTTATTATTTTGGGATATATTAATTTTAAATGTCATTTTTAAAATATTTCTTTTAATTTTAATTAATACCTGATATAAATAAAGGTTTTTAAAGATTGCTTTATGGATTTAGGAAGATATAAACATTGCATTGTTTTAAAATAAGATTTAAAAACTAGCGGCAGATGCACAAATTTCAATGTTTATTAAAATTTATCAAGAAAAGATAGTTTTGATTATCTAGGAATTGTTAAGCATTTTAAGGTTTTTAGGAAG
>Ga0268278_1000882_pt1 | contig 18998 bp, 15 predicted proteins | sample saktaG_3_FD_190135 | JGI IMG/M metagenome (GOLD analysis project Ga0268278, IMG submission 190135) | Saline water microbial communities from Sakinaw Lake, British Columbia, Canada - sak_2010_1_5_55m | ecosystem: Environmental > Aquatic > Non-marine Saline and Alkaline > Saline ...
TTGATAATTGACTTATATTTTGCTTTGGCATCTTGGTATTTACCCTGTGAAACTAAAATATCTGCATCTCTATACAGGATACCCGCCTGTGTTGAAGGATCATCCTTTTTGGGTTCCCATACAGGGATATAATCAAATGCGGAATCAGGATAGAATAATTCGTCTCCATCCCATTCCTCCCACTCGGGTGATTCGGAACCCCAATAATTATCTTCTACAATGATAGTTCTTGCATCACGATCAAATCTTATGCAATTTATTAAGTATTGATCATTTCCACCAGAGGAACTCTCATCAATGATTCTATTTAGATACATTTGCTCTTGTTCCGGAGCACTATCAATATCAATTTTGATTTCTTCATACACATTATTCTTAATAGTCTGATACGGCTCTTCATCGTTGCCGTGTACTCTTAAAGGTGAATTATGTGTGCTCACTATACCAATTACATTTTCCTCAATATCGTTACATCCGGTGATATCACCATAAGAATGATAAAGTACAATACCATTACCGCTATTGGTATAGATAGTATTATCACTTATATCACACAATTCTTCCGAACCGCTTTCATTAAGATTTATGCCACCCGAGCAATTAGTGATTGTATTCCTCGTAACACTATACATCGGATAACCCGAGATATCTATTGCATAGAGCACACTATCAGAGTAATTCTCAAATGTACAGTTCTCAATAGTAATACACTGATCCTCAAGATAGAAAGGTGAATTCCATTGGCATTCAACATTACTTGAATCAAAATCAGTATATGATACAGTCAAAGTTATACCTGCCTGATATATGCCTGATGAATTAAATTCCGAATGTGATATTTCAAGGTCTTCAGTATGATTATTTAATATCCCTCGATTGAGTGCAAGATATTCGACTTCAATCTCACTGTTTGATTTATTTAGATATATTCCATCCCAATGTACAGAATCAGGTGAAGTAAATGTAACACTATCTCCAATACTTATATTACCATCAATCTCAATCTTAATACCCGAATTCATGCAATTAACAGTTACTCCATTACTGATTACCAGCGTATCTCCATTTGGTACATAAATTGGAGAACTAAGATATACAGGACTTGTTGAGAAATCATACCAGTTTACATAGAAGTAATTATTGTCATAGCTAAGATGTTCAATGTTGCTTGGTCCATTTCCTTGATTAGCTACCCCTATTGAGGTAAAATCTTCAGGATCAACACCCTGTCGTAGAATCCTATATTGAGGAAATTCATCATCTGATTTAATGATAACGCTGAGCTCTGTGCCCGAATAAGCGCAAATGATTTCATCAATACACGAATTAGAATCTAGTAAAAGAGTATCAACATCATTATAAACTAAGAGATCCCCATCATCCATGATAAACTGGGTTATCTTAGTATCAAATTGATAACCGGGTCTATATGTTAGTCCGACAAATCCTGCATCACTGTTAATATCTATATCTGTGAAGGATACATCCAATAAACTGTCTGAAACCGCATAATAGGATTTCTCGATAGGAGATTTCGAGGTATCATATATCTCGACTGCGTAATAAGAATCCCCATCTAAAATATTAGTAATTGGACTACCTGCTGATTCTGATGGAAAAAGAATAGTTATATATTTTGTGTTGACCGCTTCTGTAACTGACTTCAACCTTCTATGTTGATAATTATGAGAATAATTATAAATGTAACAACCAAAGGGTTTTTCAGCATCAATCCCTATATAGAACGGAGTTGATGAACCAACGACTCCATGCAATTCTACATTATCGTCAGCATAGAGAGAAAATATGCCATCATTATCTATGCTTACATTATTGTTACTATAAGTATAGGGTCTAAAATGAAGGGTATTCCAAAAGGTATTTGAATTATCTGCACCCGTATTATGCACATTGTCCATAATAACAAAATATTCCTTTTCCAGAAAGTAGAAGTTTCTCTCTACTCTTATTGTATCATCTTCAACCGGATCTATTATATAATCCATGTAAATTTTAAGTTTCTCAATTTGCTGATTATCAATGAAATACTCTTTATAAGAAGGATTCGGTACAGTAATAGTTTGTGGATTAGCCGGATTAACTACTTTTCTAAACAAAGGTTCCTTTGTCTGCAAGGGAATAGTATTATTAGTTGAATCAGATGTATTAGGATCACCATTATAATCATGTGCAAGATGCTCAACTTCATTTACTGAATCCGGATTTATGATAATTAAGTTATGAGCATAAGGGCTATGCAGCCAGTGAATACCATTACGAGCCCAGTTTGAATAACCGCTAGTTTTGTAACCAGGATCAATTAGCAGATATTTTTCATAAGCAAAAAGCTGAAAACTAGTTTGGTCACTATGTTCATGAAAACTAGGATTTAATGCATTATCATAATTTACATACATCTGAATACTATTTTCAAAATCTGCCTGAGTATTTATACCATTTCTAAAACTGTGAACTCATCATCCGTATAGGAACCATTAGTAATACTTTCCGGAATAGTATAATTTGGATTGTCTAAAATACTAATATTCTTATCCGGATTGTAAGAAAAAATTGGTTGAAAATAAGTACGCCAGTGAACAAGCGGAGGATATTTATTATATCTATTCTTGAATTCGTTAAAATACCATCGTATATTGTTATCTATGGTAGGATTATTAGTATTATAGTAAAACTCCCATAAAGCTTGTATAAATTCTTCCTGATAAAAGTAAGATGAGGGTGGAGGATTAACATGAGAATAACTATCATCTAACGTCAATTGTCTCATGTCAGGTCTTATCATATTTACAACATTGGATATCGTATTTTTCACTATATCTCTATTATAGAGATTCTCCCCGTACATCCTTAAATATGCGCTAAAAAATACATACACGCCCGAATATGTATTACACCCAAAATAGGTAAGTCCTTCTCCAAGATAGTTTGCATTAGTTGTCATAAAATCAAGAAAGCCATATTGTGGATCCTCTAAATAAGGAATTTCATAGTCAAATATCATTTCTTTAGCAAAATTAATATGGCAAGTGTCCCCCAAAACACAACCTGCATACCCAAGAGCGGCAGATGGTGCATTTGGCATAAAAAATCTGGGATTATCTCCAAGCCCCCATGTTTCTTTATTCCTATCAATATAATAATGAAGCGTATCTGCAAGGGAATCCAACTTTGCACACATTGCGATTCTATCCGTATCATTAACATAATTCCAGAGCATATCCACCATTAATGCAACATTTATAGTAAGAACTCCTATATTAGTACAGCCTGAATTTGTAGTTATGCCATAATAATCCCAGATTTCTTCAAGATTGAGGTAATCTTCAGGATTATCAGGAACAAGAAGATAATCTCTGGCTAAATCAAGTTTCATAGAATCAGTTACATTGTATGGCATATCAAGTCCTACTGCACCCCAGATAGCTTCTTTGGCATATTTATGTGTATTAGATAGATTCTCTTCAAATATATCATCTATTATTCCATCTGTTTCAAGTATTTCAAGTGAATCATCTTTTGTAGAATGGCTTTTAAATTTCAACCAATAATGCCTTGCTACTGGGTCATTACCATTAAAATCATTCCGAATTGCATACAAGTGGTTATAACTCATAGTCCTGGTGGAATCTACGGCAGAGTCGCCATAGATATAACCTGTGATTGCACAGAATACTGCAATACATAACAGTGCTTTTTTCATCGTTTGCTCCTTTTTTTCGTTTAATCAAATATCCGGTGTTTCCGGGTTATTTGATTTTTGTTACTTTTTTGACTATTGAATCATTATCCCTTTCTAATTTAATGAAGTATATCCCATTGTGCACCTCCTTCCCATCGAAAGATTTCCCATCCCAGTTGATCTCATGAATTCCTAAGACATTATTCTCAACTTTCAGTTCCCTGATCTTTTGTCCTTTGATGTTATAGACAGTAATATGCGGATCTTTCAATGTTATGTAATTATTAAACAATATTGTACAATTATCTAATATTGGATTTGGAAATATGTTTATTGAAATATTATTCTGATTTCCTGGCTCTTCAATAGAATAAATCTGTCCTAATGAATCGGTTTTATTAAGTACAATGTAATCACCCCAATTTATTACACTTGTGCATATAAATCCACCATCAGAGATTTCCTGAAGATTTCTATCTCCACCTCCGAAAACTTGACCAACCAAAGGTTCTTCCCAAATAACATTTTGATTTTCATCAATCTTTACTAATTTACCCCCTTGCACCACATAATTGTTGTCTTTTGTTTGAACCGCTGAACCTATCCAATGGAGTAAGCCATCATCTAATATTTTTGTCCAGAGTATATCTCCAAGGGTATCTAATTTTATTATTATACCGTAATAACTTTTTGCATTTCTTACCCTCCCAACTGAAATATAATTTTCCTCACTAGTTTCAATTATACAATAACCATAATCATTATCTCCATATCCATCAAAAGTTCGTGTCCAGAGTGAATCACCGTTTGCATTTGTTTTAATTACTAATATATCATCATCCCCCGGGAAACTAATTCCAGTAAGTAGATATCCTCCATCACTTCTTTGATATACAGAATAAGCCATACTACTCCCCACATCGTAAACTTGTGTCCAAATAGTTACTCCATCAGGGGTTATCTTTCTTAAGGTTGCATTGTAATTGGAACGTCCTGCAAGTATTATATTGTGATCTTCTGTTGTTTGCATAGAGAAAACACCTAATCCTTGCTCAGCCGGATGATAAGGAATAGCCCATTCTCGGTTTCCTTCTGAATCTCTCTTTATCATATACCCACCACCAAAATCATCATCTCCAATGCTAATAAAATCACCATCTTCTGTTTCTGTAAAATTAACTTCATATCCATTTTCATCCATAAAAACAACCGAGTCTCCTTTTGCCCACAATAGGTTGCCGTCGCAATCTGTTTTCATCAGAAAACCCCAATGGTCAAACCAAAATGGTGGGTCATCATCTATCCAGCGGTCAAAAGAACCACTCACAACATATCCCCCATCTTGGGTTACCAATACATCTTCAACTTCATAATCTACTTCAAGTTCTATCCAGCCCATATCTGGTATATATTCTTCACAAAAGGGATTATAGGTCTTGGTCCAGGTATCCTGCCCGAAAAGAAAGGAAAAAGATAAAAGGCAAAAGGTAAAAGTAAAAAGAAGAAATATAAATTTATTTTTCATTGTTGCACCTTAATTATATTATTTGAAATAGTATAATGAAAACTCGGATTTTGTATGTCAAGTTTCCAGTTTCCAGTTTCAAGTTTCAAGACCGACAGCACCCCAGAGAGCTTCTTTGGTATATAAATGTGAATTGAATAAATTATATTGCTTTATACCATACAAATCAAATATTCTCGTTGAATCTTCTTTTGTCGGTGTCGTGTCAACAAATTTTTCCCAATAATGCTCTACTCCAGCGTCTCCTCCACTAAAGGCATTTCTAATTGCGCCTAAATGTGTAGAACTCATGCTCCGTGTGGAATCTACGGCAGAGTCGCCATAGATATAACCTGTGATTGCACAGAAGAGTGCAATACATAACAGTGCTTTTTTCATCGTTTGCTCCTTTGTTTTCGTTTAATCAAATATCCGGTGTTTCCGGGTTATTTGATTTTTGTTACTTTTTTTACTGTTGAGTAATTATCGCTTTCTAATTTAAGAAAGTATATCCCATTTTGCACCTCCTCCCCATCGAAAGATTTCCCATCCCACACTGCGTGAAATTCTAAATCCGAAGCACTACATTCTAATTCTCTGATAAGTTGCCCCTTTATGTTGTAGATAGAAACAACGGGATCTTTCGATGATACTTTACTATTAAGAGAAATGTTACAATCTTCTCTAAGAGGATTGGGAAATATAGTAATTGAAATAGGATTTATAGTTCCTGGTTCATCTATAGAATACACCTGCCCCAACGAATCGGTTTTATTAAGAACAATACGATCACCATAATCTTCAGTTGCTACACAAAGAAATCCACCGTCTGATGTTTCCTGTAGATTTTTATCGCCTTGTCCAAAATCATCTCCAGTCAGAGGTTCATTCCAAATTACTTCTGGAATATTGTTTATCTTCATCAATTTGCTACCAAGAATAATAAAATGATTGTCATTATTTTCTAATAAAGATAGAATGTAATACATTGATCCATCATCATAAATATGAGTCCATATCGTATTTCCTGAAGAATCTAAATTCCACAAAAATCCATTATGACCATTATTGATAATCCATCCGCCTGCAAAGATATTACCCGCATCAGTTTCAATGATACAGTTCCCAATATCATGTCCCCCGAGTCCTTCAAAGGTTCTTGTCCAGAGTGAATCGCCAAGGGAATCAGTTCTTATAACTAAAATATTATAATTATCATAATCCACTCCTGTTAAAACATAATCGCCATTAGTACATTCATACACCGAATAAGCAATACTCGTCCCCACATCTATGATCTTTGTCCAGAGCGTCGTACCATCTTCGGTTATCTTTCTCAATGCTGCATTATAATCAGATCTACCTGCGAGTATAACATTCCCATCGTGTGTATTATGCATAGAAAATACTCCAAAGTTATTGCCATAAGGCAGAGCCCATAAATAATTTCCTTCCGAATCTCTTTTCATTATATAGCGATCTCCGGCAAATCCCTGGAATCCAATGGTGAGAAAACCTCCATCAGAAGTTTCAACAAATTCAACCGAGTATCCATTGTAACTCATAAAATCAACACTATCTTTGGAAGCCCAGAGTATATTCCCATATCTATCTGTTTTCATCAGAAATCCCCAATTTTCATAAAAAAAATCATCATAAAGCTCAAAGCTTCCACTCACCACGTACCCGCTATCCTGTGTTATAATTACATCTTCCACCCAATATTTATCCTGCATGTATGGTTCCTGAAAAGGTCTGTAAGTTTTTACCCAGGTATCAGAAGAAAGGTAAAAGGTAAAAGATAAAAGGCAAAAGGTAAAAATCAGGGTAATTTTCTTTATTGTTTTCATGCTGCTTTCCTTTATTAATAATCTAAAATTATATTTCATTCTTATCTCATTTATATTCATTTTTCATTCATCATCAAAACATTCTTTACTTATATATCATAAAAATGCCCAAAGTGTGACACCACCACTCAAAAAATATAATTTTTTTCATTATGCACTCCTATTTTTTCACGGATCATTTTATTTTTGTTACTTTTTTTACTGCCCTGTAATTATCGCTTTCTAACTTAAGAAAGTATATACCATTGTGCACCTCCTTCCCATTGAAAGATTTCCCATCCCAGTTGATCTCATGAATTCCTAATTTGTAATTCTCAATATGTAATTCTTTTACCAGTTGTCCTTTAATGTTATAGATCATAATAGTTGGGTTTTTCAATGAAATTTTACTATATAGCGTAATTGTACAATTATTCGTTATAGGATTTGGAAATAAACTTATTAAAAGATTATTATTAGGATTACTTGGATCATCAATAGCAGTGATTTGACCATTTGAATCGGTTTTTGTTAATATAATTGCATTATATGTTTTTCCTAAACAAAGAAAACCATTACTAACTTTTTGGAAGCACCTATCCCCACCATTTCCCCAATATGGGAGTGCATTATACCATAAAGTGTCTCCTTCATCGTTAGTTTTAAGCATAGCACCACCACTATAAATTACATAATTATTATCGTCATCTTGTAAACATGAACGAATATTCAATCCTTCAAGTTGGTGAATAAAAATAGTATCTCCTGTATTACCAAATTTTCCTATAAAACCATAACTATAAATTGGTGGTGGATGATCTAGGCTACCACAGACAAGAATGTTATCATCTAATGTTTCAATAACACAATTGCCTTGATCAATATAATATCCATATCCATCAAAAGTTCGTGTCCAAAGAGAGTCGCCATTTTCATCAGTTTTCATGACAATTATATCATAACCATTTCCGCTTGCTAATCCGGTTAAAGCAAAGCCATTATCATAAGTTTGAGTGATAGATTGCGCAATTGAGGTATAACCGCAATTGTAGGATTTTGTCCAGAGAGTATTGCCATTAAGATCTAATTTTCGTAAAGCGATTTCACTCTCTATCACACCTCCTAATACAACATTTCCATCATTTGTCTGACACATAGAATTAGCGCCAAAGTCATTGTAAGGAATTGCCCAGAGTCTATTTCCTTCCGAATCTCTCTTTATCATATATCCACCACCCCAATAACAATACCCTACACTAATAAGGTCACCATCTTCTGTCTCGACACAAGCATAATTATCATTCTCAGATAAAAAAACAACCGAGTCTCCTTTAGCCCACAATAGGTTGCCATCGCAATCTGTTTTCATCAGGAAACCCCAATGATCAAACCAAAATGGTGGTTCGTCATCTATCCAGCGATCAAAAGAACCACTCACCACATATCCACCGTCTTGGGTTACTAATACATCTTCAACCACATAATCTACTTCAAGTTCTATCCAGCCATTATTGGGTACATATTCTTCACAAAAAGGATTATAGGTCTTTGTCCATGTGTCTGCTGCTGAGAGCTGAATGGAGAATATAAAATGTAAAATTAAAAATGCAAAAATTATGAGAACTGTTTTTATTGTTTTCATGTTGCTTCCTTAAAAATCTAAAATTCTATTATTTTTTTTCATTTTATGAAATAAGATACTATTTACTTGTATTTCATAAAAAGTCCTATTATGTAAAAACACCTCTTAAAATAATTAGAATAGTATTCAAATTATAATTCATAACTACGCAATTTTCGTTCATATTTTCTCCCGTTCAATGCATTTATTAATGTTTTATAATATCCCAATCATGTTTAATGCCTTTTTTATATTTATCTCCTCCTTTGTCAAATTAATTTTTCTTGATGAATGTTCATTCATAATATAGGTACAGTGAAAAAAGAGGAACCTTGTTCACGAGCTTCACTGAAAAGCTGTGATGTGACTGCTACTTCATCGCAATAAGTGAGATCTCTACCTCAGCATCCTTGGGAAGTTTTGCTACCTGGTATGCTTCCCGTGCAGGATAGGGCTGGACAAAATATTTTTTATACAGGTCATTGAGCAGTTCGAAATGTCCGAGGTCTTTTAAGAATACACTTACTTTTACGACATTCCCAAAATCCATACCTGCGTCTGTAAGAATTGCTTGCAGATTCTCGAATACAAGTTTTGCCTGTTCTGCAAATGTTTCTCCCCAGATGCCTGTTTTAGGATTTACACCGAGTTGTCCGGAAATAAAAAGCATTCCGTTGTGCATAATTGCCTGTGAATAGGGTCCTATTGCCTTTGGTGCATTGTTTGAAGTGATTGCGTTCATGTGTGCTCCTATGTCTTTTATTTTTAATGGAACTATTAATGAATTTACGTCAATAATTTCGTTGACAATCAGGCAAGAAAAAATGCATTTAACACCATGGAAATTAAAAAAATAACTCCTGAACATAAAGAGAGAGCGCTTCAGATTTCCAAAGATATTTGGGAAGGTGATGATTATATTCCGCAAATTTTTGATGATTGGGTTGCTGACCCTTATGGAGAATTTGTCGGACTTTTTGAAGAAGATACACTTATTGCATTCGGTAAAATGACCTATCTTACTCCAACCGATGTATGGCTGGAAGGATTAAGAAAAGATCAGAACTCAGAGGTAAAAGGAATTGCGAGATACTTCACTGAATATTATTTGAAAATCCTCTCACAACGTCACGATCTCACTTCAATCCGTTTTGCCACCTATTTTGAGAATTACGGTTCAATCGTTCCAGCTGAGAGATGTGGATTTAAAAGAATGCTGACATGTTCGTTGAAAAATATTGAGATAAAGAGAAAAGAGAAGATCAAAATTTTCCCAAATATCATACATGAAATTTCTTACAATGAGTTTAAAGACTACATACTCACCTCATCCTATCTGAAAAAATGCAAGAATCTCTTATCAAAAGGATGGGTGCTGTATACGACGACAGAGCAGATGCTCGCAGACTTCTATGCGAAGAAGCAGTTTGGTGTATTGGTTGAGAATGGTATCATAAAAGGACTTATTCTATTTTCTGAAATTTATTATGCCTACACTTTCTGGATAAGTTTTCTCGAAGCGGAGAATAGTCTTATTCGTGATTCACTCCTCAATTTTGCAAAGAAAACTGCGCAAGATCGTAAAAAGAGCGAAATACAAATCCTTATTCCTGAAGATAATGAGTTATTAGCCTGGATTGAAGGAAATGGTTTTACAAGCTGGGACAGGAATAACGATTTTCTCGTTTTTGACCTTCCTTTGGAGGTGTTAGTAAGGTAAAAATATTTCTTGACATGCCTGTTGATAGGCTTTTCCTCTCGTGTAGAAAGGAGTTTCATGAAATATATAACCATCCATGATTATTCTCAAATGAAATCGGAAGTTGCATTAGATAAGTTTGAAAATTTTCTTTATGAACATCTCGGTCAATATGGTGATCCCAAAATTGCAATTGAAAAATCTGTTCACTACGCTTTTTCAAAAAGTGATGGAAAAGGAGGATTCGTAGTTATTGTATTAAATGAAGATAACCTGATTGGAGCAACTGTTGTTAACCAAACCGGGATGTCTGCATATATTCCTGAAAATGTGCTTGTGTATATCGCTGTACACAAAGATTTCAGAGGTAAAGGAATTGGGAGTTCATTGCTTCGTAAGACGATTGAAGAATGCAAAGGAGATGTTGCATTGCATGTGGAGAAAAATAATCCCGCCAAAAGATTGTATGAACGTGTTGGATTTGAACCGAAATATGTTGAAATGAGATATAGGAAGGATGCTTGATGGCAGAACTTCTGATAAAGAAAAAAAAGATCATTAGAAATATCGAAAAAGTATCAACAATTCTCGAATCAAATTCAATAGACTGGACACTCATAGTAAAAATACTAAGTGGACATAAAAAGATACTCAGCGAGATTATTCAAAATCCAATCATTAAAAGACTTAACTCATTAGGAGATTCACGATTAACAGGTTTGAGGTGTATTAAAGAAATCAATCCGGATATTGAAACGATGTATATTAAACCTCCAGCAATTAAATATATTCCTTCAGTCGTGGAATATGCTGATATTTCATTAAATAGTTCATTCGAAACGATTGAAGCCCTTAATCAAGAAGCACGAACGAGGAATAAGATACATAAGATCATTATTATGATCGAAATGGGGGAGCTACGAGAAGGAGTTATAAGGGAGAATATCTTAGAATTTTATGACAAGGTTTTTGAGTTTTCAAATATTAAAATTATCGGGCTTGGCACAAATCTTGGCTGTATGTATGGGGTTGAACCCACGTATGATAAGATGATCCAATTATCATTATATAAACAACTTTTGGAAGCACGCTTTAACCGGAAGTTAGCCTTGATTTCTGGTGGTAGTTCGATCACTTTACCTCTTGTCATGAGAAAAAAAATACCGATTGCAATCAATCATTTCCGTGTTGGTGAGGCGGTCTTTCTTGGGACGTCCCCTTTTAATAATAAAAAGTTCGATGGATTATCAACCGACATATTTGAACTTAATGCAAATATAATAGAGGTTGAAAAAAAAGAAATTACACCCAGTGGTTCAATCTCTGAAGGATATGTGGGACACACAGGTTCGGTTAACTATCCCGAGAATGTAAATAAATCCTATCGTGCGATAGTAGATTTTGGTGTATTAGATGTTGATGTAAAAAACATAAAACCACAAGACAAAAATATATCTTTTTTGGGTACTACTTCAGATATGACGGTTTTTGATCTGGGGTTGAACAGAAACAAGAGCACCTCAACTGATAAATATAAAGTTGGAGATAAACTAAATTTTTTTCCAAACTATATGGCGGTTGCGCGGTTGATGAATTCAAAGTATATTACGAAAAGGATTTTGTAAACATTCTTAAGATTACACATTTTTTCATTGACAGGGTTTTGAGATTTCATAAAAAAATCATTTATAAAGATCACAGTAAGGAGATAGTTCCTATGAAAAAACTAGTGCTCCTGATTAGTTTTTTTTGCCTTCTCACGAGTATAGTATATGCAAAAACCTATCTGCGGCAGAATTCATTTTATGCGCCACAAAGCATGACTGCCGAGCAAGCGCAGGTCAAAGCAGTAGGGGACATGAAATCACAGTTGATAAAAGAATTATTTTCCTATGCGAAATTTACGACTCTCTGGAATACAATTGATAAGAATGATACTCTTTCCACCAATAATGTCGAGATGCTCAAGCCCCTTGTTTCATTGAATGAGGTCATTGAAGAGAGCAGGGAAGACAATGTGTACTATATCAATGCTGAATTTGAGGCGAATGAAGATACAATTATGAATAGATTGCGTGAGGTCTTCTCCGGAGAAACAACTCAGGAAATAACTAAACCACAAGATGAAAAACCAGCAGAAGAACTCACCGCACAGCAAACCCAAACACAGCTTACAAAGAAAGACGTTGTGGTGGATAAACCGCTGACCGGCTCTTCATATTATAATTTTCAACTTGCGATAGAAGCTCAGGGGCTTAAGCGTTATAAGGAAGCGTTGGCGTGGTACGAGAAGTCGTTGGAGTATAATCCGAACGATGCGGAAGCTCATAATAATATGGGCATTATTATGAGTATCCTGGGCGCTCATGAGGCAGCAATACAGCACTTTAATGAAGCGAAAATTATTAATCCCGAACTTCCCCAGGTTTATAATAATCTTGGCAATGCGCATGAAAGTCTTGGACAGTTACGCGAAGCTATAAAGGACTATGAAATGGCTATAAGTGTGCAGACTAACTATACGGATAGTTATTATAATCTTGCTCGTGCTTATACGGAAATGAGAGAGTTTGAAAAAGCAGAATCGACTCTTAATAAATTGATCCAGCTTGATCCAAATAATGCGTATGCTTGTTATGGAATGGGTAATATGTATGCCAAGAAAAGGGATTTTGATAAAGCGATCACATGGTTTGAAAAAGCGATCAAACTCAAACCAAACTATGCTGAAGCTCATTATAAACTTGGTGTAACCCTTGGGTTGAAGGGTGATATGAGCAAAGGAATTCAGCATATCAACTATGCAAACAGTCTTGGATACGAGTACCAGGAAGATCTTGTGTTTTCTGAGGATAAGAATACAAAAATGAATTCTGATGATTTTGTGGTGATCGGCTCTGATACGCAAATTTCTGATGATGGGGTGCAGTCGACTATTGTGTATACAATGGATGAGAACACACCAGTTCAGGAAAATGTCGAAATTAAAGCTCCGGGAGTGAGCGAAGTTATTACAGAAGATCCTGTTCAAAAGCCAATAGTTGATGAAAGAGAGACTGTGAACACAACGGACCTTTATCAGAAATTTGAACAGCTTCTTGGAAAAACAGATCAGAATGCGGGCGATGTTGAAAATCTTCCTGAAGAGGTAAAACCTACGAAGATTCAATCTAATGATATTTCATATACCCAAAACGAAGGATCTTCAAACCAGTTTGATTTTCTTATCAAAGACAAATTTAAAGATGAAAATACAGTCGAATTCAGCAATAAAAGGGAAGCGCTTGCCGCACTTTTTAAGGAAGGATATACTGAGTTCATGAATGGCAATTATAAAAAAGCTGAAGAAGCTTACACTAATGCGCTTGATTTGGATTCTCAAAATTCAATGGCGATGTACAGTCTGGGCACAGTGTACGCATTTCAAAAAGATAATGACAAAGCTCTAGACTATTTGCTTCGTTCGATCGATATTAATAAGAATTTTCCCAAAGCATTTGATAACGCGGGATTTGTGTATTTTCAGCAAGGAAATTATAACAAATCAATTGAATACCTTATAAAAGCGGTTACGATGGATTCGACAATGGTGAATGCATTAGTTGTTCTTGGTGATGCGTATGAGCAGGTAAATAATAAAGTGAAGAAGCTTGAATATTACAAGAAAGCTGCTCGTTTGGGTGATATCCAGGCACAAGCATTCTTAAAGAAGGAAGGTTTTGACTGGGATTGATCCAAAATTCTTGGACTTGAATTAATCTTTTTCTTTGAAATAAATTTCTGCTTGACCCAATCCTTGCAGGGCATCTTGAATATCTTCGACAATATCCCAATTTTGTAATTTTACTTCCACAACCAATAATTGCTCAAGAGGTGCTATTGCACGCTCGTCTCCGATCATGGCAAGCGCATTTACTGTTGCCTGACGAACTTCCATATCTTTATCCGCCAGTAAATTGATCAATGGTACCACAGCTTTTGGTTCAGCTTTCTTGCCGAGAGCTTCAGCTGCATTTTCGCGCACACGCGCGTCAGGATCATTAAGTGATCCAATGAGCGGATCAATGGACTCAAAACCCATATTCTGGAGTGCGATCGCAGCATTTTTTCGCACACCAAGACTTTCATCCCGGAACATCTGTATGAGTGGAATTATAGCACGCGGATCTTTTAGTTTGCCAAGGGCAATAACTCCGGCAGTGCGGACTTCTTCATTTGGATCTGATAATATTGCAATAAGAGGATCAACAGCCCGAGGGTCTTTAATTTCTGCCAGCTCTTCTGCAGCTTCAATCTGAATAAACTTATCCACATAATCAAGATCAGCAATCAAGTCTTTAACCCGGTCGGGCTTTTTTCTAGCGCAACCTGAAAAAATTACCACTAAGAGAAGCAGGACTATTGTAATAAAAATGTAACTTTTCTTATTCATATTATTAAACCTCAACAAACAATTTATTTTAAATTTCATATATTACACTCAACTCAAGGAAAATCTCGTCAAGAAATGTGTCAAATTTGTTGACAAAAAATATCATACCGAAATAAATATCATATCAAATTTTTGAAAGAGGGCAAAGATGAAAAAGAATTTTTTCATAGCTATTCTGCTTTTAGCTATTCTTGTAAGTTGTTCCTGGTGGAACAAAGATGACAACAAGAGCATGCATGATCTTAACATTGATCCCAATTTCGCCTTTAATACTACACGTATGGTTACAGTTGAAATTACCGGACCTCTTGAGACTGACTTCAACCTATTCCTCGAATATGCAGGAGACACAAAATCTCCGAAGGACACCCTGCTCCTGGATGAAAAGGTCGTTGCGACCATGACAGATTCAACGGGAGTATATGAAGATATAATCATATTGCCATCCTATAGGAGTTATGTGTATCTTCAAACGGGTGAATACATCAAGAAACTTACAATTAACAAAACGACTACAACAGAAGGCGAGCTCATCGATTCGTTCATTCTTCCGAAAGATGCCACTACCGGCTCAAAATGCTGCTATGAATACAAATACTATAACGGAACAGTTATGTTCGAAGATTTGTGGCCGAATACTGGCGACTATGATTTGAACGACCTTGTTATTGATGCAGACTGGACTGAAAAATATTACTCAGATCAGTATATCTATGTACAACCAGCACATAGATATTATCGAAAAATCTTTGAAATTGACTCAAAATTTACAATTCGAGCAACCGGTGCAAGCTACAAAATTTCCTTTGCTGTGCAACTACCTGACATTTGTTATATAAATGGAACAGTTACTACAACACTTCCACAAGGATTATCAGTTGAGCAAACTAACAACACGATAGTATTTATTTTTGATGTACACCAAGCACTTGGATCACCTTCAGGTGAATGGACTAACACCGAAGAATCGATGGCGTATTTTACTCCTGTCGTGTTCGATGTAGTAATTCCTGTGCAATATGTCAGTGGCAATGATCCCGCATGGTATACATGGAACAGTGACAGAAATAATCCAATCTATTTTCCACCCTATAATCCTTTTATATATGTAAACAATGAAAGAAGCCACGAGATACATCTTGCAAATTACCCTCCAACTGACTCAATGAATACTGCGCTTTTTGATTCTGGAGATGATGCTTCAAATCCTGCTGCCGGTATTTATTTCAGGACTAGTAATGGACTTCCCTGGGGTGTGAATGTTTCAGAAGGCTGTGTTTATATGATAGAAACTATTCCTATTATTGATGGATTTAATCATTTTGCACAATGGGCTGAAAGTGGTGGCACGGTTTACACTGACTGGTATAAAACCAGATCCGGTTATATAAACTGGGAGAATATTTATATACACTAAACGTACACTTTGAAATATGTATTCCCGATGGGGAATTGGTCATTTTAGAAATTCGATCACTTCTCCATCGGGTATTTTTTTTACCTTACGATTGTCATTTATATCAAGCACTTTTCCTGCTTTGATCTTACCGGAATCAGAATAACCACGAACCTCCCAGAAGCCTGGCTCATAATGATCCATGAGAACAATTTTCACAAGACTTTTCGCTGATTTATATCCCCATAAATAGGGACAAAATATGCGAACCGGACCGCCATAATCCTCTTCAAGATATACTTCATCGATCTCATATGCAAGAAGAGTTCTTTCTTTTTTTGCAATATCGATTGGAATTGAAGTGTCATAATCATGTCCTACTGACCAGAATCTGATAAATTGAACAGTTGAATCCGCGTGCACTTTTTCAAGTATATCAGCAAGTTTTACTCCACCCCAATTTCCGCGGACACTCCAGCGGGTGACACTTGTGAGACGCGCATCAGCAATGGTTTTTGGCATCATTTGGAGTTCCTGCCATGTAAAAACGTGTGGACTATCACACAATCCGGTTACTTCGATTTTCCACTCTTCTCTATCTAACTTTCCGGGATGACCTTCTGCCCAGAAAATGGGAGTATTCAACTCTTTTAATATACTCATGGTATCGTCTCCTTTTTGGGGCTCAGCATTAAGGACGCTACATTGAATTAACAATAGTATAATCACTAATATATAATTTAAAATATTCATTTTTTCTCCTAAAAAAGTATTATACTCATCACCTGATATGTCAATGAAATTAAGAATTATTGGACAAAAAATATTATATTAGTTAGATTTTTATTGTTCATGAAAAAGCAATTTAGTTCGAAAACAGTACCTTTACTTATAGTTATTATTTTTGTGTTATGCGGCTCTGCCTTATCCGATATATTGCAGAATGACTATGTGATAATTTCCTTTCAAACTCAAGACCGCAAGGTTGCTGAAGATGTATTAGATAAATTTTCTGGAATTGTGACTCAGGTAAACAGGGAAGTGGGTTTTTATGATGTGCCAATTACTCAACTGGTTCTCACACACACAAAAAAGGAATTTGATGAGTATATTTCACGCGGGAAATTGCCGGAGAGTAGTATTGCGATGGCAATCCCCGCACTTTCAAAAATAATAATCAGAAATCCTAAAAACCTTCCTCCACATACAGAATTTTATAAAGTACTCACCCATGAATATCTTCATGTTGTGCTTCGTTCAATAGCGCTAAAAACATTTCTTCCCTTATGGTTCGAAGAAGGATTTGTGCAGTATTATGCAAAAGAATGGAACATCAATAGGGAAGTACAATTTGTCACTGATGCGCTCAAAGGAAATGTGCTCGATCTGCAGCTTTATTCTTATCATTACCCCGAAGTTCAAAAGAAAGTTGAGATTTTTTATCTGCAGAGTTATTTTACATTTCGCTACCTTCTTAAACGATTTGATAAGCAAAAATATTACGAGTTTATGGATTATATTCATACAAGCAAAGATTTTGAAACGTCCTTTACAAGGGCATTTGGAATGTCTGCTCAATCCTTCCTTGATGCTGCGAAGAAGTCAATTTCATCCCATTCCGTCCTTGCAATTCTTTATTCCGGATTTGGATTATTTTGGATAATAATACCGATACTTCTCGTAATTGCATACACACGTAAGCAACGCTATAGAAGAAAGTTAGAGGAGAAATGGAGGAGGGAGGACTTGGAGCCGAATACGACAAACAAGAGTTAACTTACTATTATTTTGCATTTTACAGATTTATAAAAAAAAATTTGACAGCCATTTTATTATATCGCTAAGGTCGATAAAGTTTCATCCAAACTAAAAAAAGGTAGTAAAGCTTTGAAAAATTTCTTAAGAAGAAAGAAGTTAAAAAAACGCAAGAAACTGCTAGGGATACTACATCCATCTACATTTTCACTATATACTCGCACAGTCATACGCAATAAGAATGAAAATAGGCATGTTAATATCATTGATAGGTATTCATCTAATACTTTTCGGATGAGTGGATTTTGTTAATACAAATAATATAGGGAGGATAGTACACCTATGAAAAAAGTACTTATTGTTCTCTTAGTTTCGTTATTCATGCTCACCTCCTTTGCCTTTGCAGCAGGCGCTGGCAATTTGGCAGGTAAAGTTACTAACGAAAAGAACGGCGATCCGATCGCTGATGCAAATGTCTATATCGAAGGAACCGAGTTTGGTATGCTGACTCGCAATAACGGCACATTTCTTTTGAAGAATGTTCCAGAAGGTATGTATACTGTTGCAGTGAGCTATCTCGGTTATGAGTTAATGAAAAAAGAAGTTGAGATCAAGGACGGCTTGACCTCTACAGTGAATTTCACCCTCACTGTTAAGGACATTGGAATTCCTGGTATGACAGTATTTGCAGACAGGGCAGAAGAAGCAACTCCTATTGCTTATACTGACGTAAGCCATGAAGAGATCGCAATGGACCTCGGTTCTCGCGACCTTCCACTGGTTCTCAAGAGCACTCCAAGTGTGTACTCTACAGATCAGGGTGGCGGTGCAGGTGATGCAGGTTTGAGCATTCGTGGTTTTAACCAGAGAAATATCGCTATCATGATCAATGGTGTTCCTGTCAATGATATGGAAAATGGCTGGGTATATTGGTCAAACTGGGATGGAGTCGGCGATGCAACATCCTCGATCCAGGTACAGAGAGGTCTCAGTGCAATCAACCTTGCAGTACCGTCAATCGGTGGTACAATGAATATCATTACTGATCCCACACAAATGACT